>FWPU01000342.1_pt1 | contig 110472 bp, 97 predicted proteins | sample 2228361 | NCBI WGS metagenome assembly FWPU01 (sample SAMEA103939777, study PRJEB20133) | metagenome | reverse complement strand
CGCGGCCAGCAACGCGAGCAGGAGCAAGCGCGTTAACATTCGCCAATACCTACGTTTATGGTACGCCGGAACGGGCGGTTTGAATCCTTCCGGCGCGTTGCTTCATCATTAGTTGTGGAGATATCGCATGGCATCAGAGCATACGCTTACTTTGACCGACGCGGACTTTGATCAGACCGTTCTGAATTCGGACGTCCCGGTTCTGGTGGATTTCTGGGCTGCGTGGTGTGGTCCGTGCCGCGTAATGGCGCCGACGGTGGAAGCCATCGCCGAGGAGTACGCGGGGCGGGTAAAAGTCGGCAAGCTCGACGTGGATCAAAATAACCACATCGCCGCCCGGTTCCAGATCCGCAGCATTCCGACTTTGCTGCTGTTCAAGGGAGGCAAGGTGGTGGAACAGCGCGTCGGGGCGGTCGGCAAGCAGGAAGTTCAGCGCATGCTGGAACCCCACCTCTCGTAAGTCTGTTTTGAGAATCCCCGACATTAGGCCGCGAGTCTGTCGGGGTTGGTCCGCCCTCCGAGAGAGTCGAGCTTGGGCGCGGGTGCTGCCCCCTACGCCGTCCCGTTTCCCCCGTCCGCCCGGCAATCCGGACGGACGGCTTTCCCGTATCCCGTAACGGCACGCACGGCGAGCGCGCGCTTAGAAAACCCGCTTCGACAGGCGGGCCAAGTCGAACCGCGCGGTGCGCGCCACCGCCATGACAGCCATGACGCCCGCCTGCACGGGGTCGCTCACCACCAGGTCCGCCGCGGCCGGAACGCTGCCCGCCATGTTCAGGCTAATCACGATCAGGCCCTGCTGTCGCACTTCCCGAACGGCCGTCTCGATATCGCCTCCCATCAGCGCTCCCGCCAGCACCAGGGCTTTGGCGCGCGGCAGGCGCGCCACCGCCCGCACGGCCTCCGCCAGCGGTTGCTCGCCCACCAGCGGGATCGTGTCGACAGAGATATGCTCGCCCCGGATGTTGTGGCGGTCGGCCTCGGAAATGGCCCCGATGGCGACCTGCCCGACCTGTGCGCCGCCCCCGATGATGATGATGCGTTTGCCGTAGATCTTGTGGAGACTCCGCATCACCTTGACCGACCGGACAACGTCGAGCGCCTCCATCTCGCGCACCAGCGCCTCGACGTCGCCGTGGACATCGATCTCGAAGTCGATCTTCGCCTCGGTGTCGGTCCGCTCGACAATCGCGACCGAGGAAATGTCACCCTCGTGGCGGGCGATCACGCCGGTCAGCCGGTGCAGCAGACCCCGGCCTTCTTCGGCTTGGACGAAAAGGCCGATGCGCTCTACCGGCATCCCGCTCTACTCAACCTCGTACTTGCGGAGGATCTCCTGCCAGGCGCCCTGCGCCTTGAGAAGCAGCTCGACGACCTCTCGCACCGCCCCCTGCCCGCCCGGAGCTTGGGTCACATAGTGGGCCATGCGCTTGACCTCCGGCCGGGCGTTGGCGGTGGCGATCGCTAAACCCACCCGGCGCATCACGATCGCGTCCGTAAGATCGTCGCCGACATAGGCGATCTGCTCCGCGCTCAAGCCCGATTTCGCCAGAATCTCCTCCAGGATCGGGATCTTTTCAATGTGTCCCTGATAGACGTAGGACACGCCGAGCTGTTCGGCCCGAAATTGCGTCGCGGCCGAGTCGCGCCCGCTGATCAGCCCCGTCTGGATCCCCTTCCAGGTGAGCCACCGCAGCGAGATGCCGTCCTGAGAATCGAAAGCCTTGGTCTCCACCATTTCGCCGCCGGGGCCCGGAGCGTAATACAGCTTGCCATCCGTCCAGACCCCGTCGACGTCCATCAGCAGCAGGCGCACCTTGACCGCCCGCTCGTTCACTTCCGTCATCGAGTATCTCTCCTCCAGGCTCAACTGCCGTCCGCCGTGGCGCTATACGGTGTAGGCGCCCGCTGACACCGTGCCGCCGCGCCCCGTCCAATTGGTATGGAAGAACTGACCCCGCGGCCGGTCCACCCGTTCGTAGTTGTGCGCTCCGAAGTAGTCCCGCTGCGCCTGCAACAGGTTGGCCGGCAAGCGCGCGCTCCGGTAGCCGTCATAGAACGCCAGGGCCGTGGTGAACGCCGGCACGGGCAGCCCCATCTCAACCGCCTTCATCACCACTCGCCGCCACGATCCCTGACACCGGTCGATCACGCCGCGGAAGTAGTCGTCGAGCAGCAGGTTGTTCAGGTTCGGATCTTTGTCGAACGCCTCCTTGATCTTGCCCAAAAACACCGACCGGATAATGCAGCCCCCGCGCCACACCAGCGCGATGCCGCCGTAGTTCAAGTTCCAGTTGTGCTCCTTGGCCGCCTCCCGCAACAGCATGAAGCCCTGCGCGTAGGAGACGATCTTCGAGGCCAGCAGCGCCTGCCGGATGTCTTCCACGAAGGCCTTCTTGTCGCCATCGAACTTGCGCTCCGGGCCCCGCAGGATCTTCGACGCTGCCACCCTCTCCTCCTTCATCGCACTTAGGCAGCGCGCGTAGACCGCCTCGCCGATCAGCGTCACCGGCACCCCCAGCTCCAGCGAACTGATGCCGGTCCACTTCCCGGTTCCTTTTTGCCCCGCGGTGTCGAGGATCGTATCGACGACATACTCGCCGTTTTCGTCCTTATAAGCCAGAATGTCGCGGGTGATCTCGATCAGGTAGCTGTTCAGCTCGCCTTCGTTCCACTCGGCGAACACCTCGTGCATCTCCTGGTTGCTCATGCCCAGCCCATCTTTCATGAGCTGATAGGCCTCGCAAATGAGCTGCATGTCGCCGTACTCGATCCCGTTATGGACCATCTTGACGTAGTGTCCCGCGCCGTCCTCCCCGATCCAGTCGCAGCAGGGCTCCCCGCTGGGTGTCTTGGCGCAGATAGCCTGAAAGATGTCCTTGACGAGCGGCCAGGCCTTCGGGCTGCCCCCCGGCATGATCGACGGGCCGTGCCGCGCGCCTTCCTCGCCACCCGAAACCCCAGTGCCGATATACAACAGGCCCTTGCTCTCCAGGTACTTGGTGCGCCGGATCGTGTCCGGATAGTGCGAGTTGCCGCCGTCAATGATCAGGTCGCCCTCGTCCAGATGCGGCAGCAGCAGCTCGATGAAATCATCGACGGCTTTGCCGGCCTTCACCATCAGCATGATCTTGCGGGGCCGCTTCAACAGGCCCACCATCTCCTCGATCGAGTGGGCGCCGAGAATCGTCTCCCGGCCCTTGGCCGCCTCGTTCAGGAAATCGTCCACCTTCGACACCGTCCGGTTGTACGCCACCACGGTGTAGCCGTGGTCGTTCATGTTCAAAATCAGGTTCTGGCCCATGACCGCCAGACCGATCAGTCCAATGTCACCTCGTGCTTCCATGATGCTGCTCCCTTATGAAATCGCTGACGATTGAAATCGCTCCCGGTACGCCCATAGGCCCAGAGCGGGATTGGAAACATAAAATACGTCTTCGCCGTCCACCGTGTTGTAGCCGTCGGCCAGCTTCTGCGGGTCGTACCGCTTCAGCATCTCCGCTAGGTCCGCGTACCGGAAATTCACCCCCTCGACCTCCTCCCGCGTCAAGCCCCCGGGACAATACGTGATCGTGAACCGTCCCTCGGATGAGCCGTGGATCAGATGCGCCGCCGCGCTCAGGTTTTCGGCCAGATCCGCGTGCTTCCTGACGGCTTCCAGGACCCTCGGCGTGCCGACATAGCCGTACTTGCGAATCAGGCTGTCGATCTTTTTGTCCTCGCCGAACTCCTTCACCCCCGGAGCCAAGACGATCAGCTCGCCCCCATTCGCCATCGCCATCCGGGTGCGATACACCGCCTTGTTGCCCAGCCATGTGCTCTTGAACTCTTCCGGATCCAGATACACGACCGCCTTTGAAATCTCGCGATCCATCATCGCGAAGTTAACCTTCAGGCTCAGCGCCGCCGCCTTCTGAAAACACTCCTCGTCGTCGCCGATGAAAAGCCCGCGGGCGACGAGCCGGCCGGCCGCCTCCTTGGCCACGACCGTCAGCACGTAGACGATCGGCAGGTGCCGCGCGAAATGCGCGCCGGCGTAATTCAGCACCCGCCGCACCGGGTTGTCGGCCCGGCCCATAATCCGCTCCATCCCATACACCGCGCCCAGGAAATGGCTCTTATGGATGCCTTCCGCCCCGCCCGTACCGATGAAGATGTTCTTGTTGTAGTTGGCCATCCCGATCACTTCGTGCGGCACTACCTGTCCGATGGATAGGATCAGATCAAAGCCGCCTTCCACCAGCAGCTTGTCCACCTGCGCCGGCCAGGCATAATCAAGCTGGCCCTCGGACTGTTCCCGGATGAATTCAGCCGGCACTTCCCCCAGCGTGGCAAGGCCCTGCCGCCACTCATGCACCCGGAACAGATGCCGCGGCACGTCCCCGAACATCTTGGTGATCTCTTCGTCCGTCATCGCCGCGTGGGTGCCGAGCGCCGGCAGGATGTCGCTGAGCCGTTCCTGATAGAACTCCCACGCGTAGCGGGTCAGCTCGCCGGCTTTGGAATGGAACCGGGTGAAATCCGGCGGCACGGCCAGAACTTTGCGGCGCGGTTCCAGCGCCTCCAGGGCCGTGAACAGGCCCTGCTTGAGATCCTCGCCTGACAGTTCGGTTGTCTCCGAACCCGCGGAGAAATAGGTGCTCATGGTTCGCCTTTGCTCGTATCGGGGCCCGCGCCGCTGCCCGGGACACAGACGTGGCTGGCCCATGGCCATAGCCATTTACAATGGAAGTGTCGGAGAGGCCTTGCTGGAGCGCATTGCCGAGATCATTTCTCGTTATAGCATGGTTGAGCCCGGCTACGCCGTCGGGGTTGCAGTCTCCGGCGGCGCCGACTCGGTCGCGCTTTTGCACATTCTCTTCTCCCTCGCTCCGCGGTGGAATCTCCGCCTTCGCGTGCTGCACCTGGACCACGGCCTGCGCGGCGAGGAGTCGCGCGAGGACGCGCGGTTTGTCGCCGCGTTGGCGCAGGCCCTGGGCCTGCCGGTCGAGATCCGCGCGGCGGACGTCGCCGGCTTGGCATGCCGTTCCGGCGAAAACCTCGAACAAGCGGCCCGCGACGCCCGCTTCGCCTTCTTCCGGGAGCTTCTGACCGCCGGAACGGTCGATCGTGTGGCCCTCGGCCATACCCGCTCCGACCAGGCCGAAACGGTGCTCTACCGGCTGCTGCGCGGCGCCGGGGCCGCCGGCCTCGCCGGCATCCGGCCGGTCACTCGCGACGGCTTCATCCGCCCGCTGATCGAGACGGACCGCGGCGAGATCCTGGCCTTTTTGAAGGCCAACAACATCCCCTGGCGCGAGGATTCGTCGAACCTTGACCTGCGTTTTGACCGCAACCGCATCCGCCACCAACTGCTGCCCCAACTCGTCCGCGATTGGAACCCGGCGTTGCCGCAAGTCCTGGCCCGCATGGCGGCCGTAGCCCACGATGAAGAGTGCTACTGGGAAGCCGAGATCGACCGCCTTGCGCCGTCGTTCCTCGTCCGGGAACCGTCCGCCGTGCTTCTCCGCCTCGAAGGCCTGTCGGATCTCCCCCGTGCCGCCGTACGCCGGCTGATCCGCCGCGCCGTCTCGGAAGCAAAAGGGGACTTGCGGCGATTCGACTTCCTGCACATCGAGCGGCTGCGGGAACTGGCCGAATCCCGTACCGGAGCGGGGCGGCTGCGGTTGCCGGGGTTGGAGGCCGTGCGGTCGTTTGGCTGGCTGCGGCTGGCGCCGCCGGCACCGCCAACTCCAGGCAATGATTACAGATATTCGGTTTCGGCCCCGGGGCGCTATCCGATTCCCGGCTCAGGCAAGGTGATCTGTCTCGAGCGGATTGCCGCAGATTCTACCTATCCTTTTGAAAAATCAGGCTACAATACGGGTAGGGAAGGCGAGCTCGATGGGAGCCGCCTCTCCGCCTCGCTCGAGTTGAGAAACTGGCGGCCCGGTGATAGGTTCCGGCCCGGCGGGCGACGCGAGGCTAAATTGAAGGAGCTTTTTCAGCAGGCGCGCATCCCAGCATGGGAGCGGGCCGGCTGGCCGGTTCTGACCAGCGGAAACAGAATCGTGTGGACCCGGCGGTTCGGCGTCGCCGAAGGGTTCGCGCCGACCCCCGGCAGCCGCGAGGTGCTCAGGGTTCGCGAAACGCGGCAGGAGAACGCTTGTTGAATCGATGGCGCCGGCGGCGGCGTCTTACTAGGGTAGGGCGCCAACCTCGCCTCCTCAGCGGGGCGCGGGCCGGCACGGAGTTGGGATGAATTCAAACGTTAAGACAGCGGTTTTCTGGGTGGTGCTGATCTGCGTCGCCGTGTTGTTGTGGACCGTCGTCCGCACTGGCAACACCCGTGCCGAAAGACGTCTCACCTTTACTCAGTTCGTCAATGATGTCCAGGACGGCAAGGTCAAGGAGGTCACCATCACCGGCAACGAGGTGCGCGGCACGATGAAGGACGACAACACGCCCCTGCGGACGCTGATCCCGGCCAACTACCCCGACATCTATAAGCTCCTCCAGGAGAAGGGCGTCAACGTCGAGATCAAGGAGGCTAGCTCGGGCAACTGGGTCTCGCTGCTGATCAACGCCGTGCCGTTCATCCTCCTGCTGGCGTTCTGGATCTTCATGGTGCGCCAGATGCAGAGCGGTGGCAACAAGGCCTTGAGCTTCGGCAAAAGCCGCGCCCGCCTGCACTCGTCCCAGCAAAAGAAGGTCACCTTCAAGGACGTCGCCGGCGTGGACGAGGCCAAGGAGGAGTTGCAGGAGATCATCGAGTTCCTTCGCGAGCCCCAAAAGTTTCAGAAGCTCGGCGGGCGCATCCCCAAGGGCGTGTTGCTGATCGGACCGCCGGGCACCGGCAAGACCTTGCTGGCGCGGGCCATCGCCGGCGAGGCGAACGTGCCGTTCTTCTCCATCTCCGGTTCGGACTTCGTCGAGATGTTCGTCGGCGTGGGCGCCAGTCGCGTCCGCGACCTGTTCGAACAGGGCAAGAAGAATGCCCCGTGCATCATCTTCATCGACGAGATCGACGCCGTCGGCCGCCATCGCGGCGCCGGCCTCGGCGGAGGCCATGACGAGCGCGAGCAGACGCTCAACCAGTTGCTGGTCGAAATGGACGGCTTCGAGTCCAACGAAGGCGTCATCCTGGTGGCCGCCACCAACCGCCCCGACGTGCTCGACCCGGCACTTCTGCGCCCCGGCCGCTTCGATCGGCGCGTGGTGGTCAACCGGCCCGACGTCAAAGGGCGCGAGCTGATTCTCCGCGTCCATACCAAAAAGACCCCGCTGGCGGACGACGTCGACCTGATGGTGATCGCGCGCGGCACGCCGGGATTCGCCGGGGCCGACCTGGCCAACCTCGTCAATGAAGCCGCGCTCGCCGCCGCCCGCCAGAATCGCAAGGTCGTCACCATGTACGACTTCGAGGTCGCCAAAGACAAGGTCATGATGGGCGTCGAACGCAAGTCCATGATCATCAGCGAGGAGGAGAAGAAGAACACCGCCTATCACGAGGCCGGCCACGCGCTGGTGGCGGCCATCATTCCCAACGCCGACCCCCTCCACAAGGTCACCATCATCCCCCGCGGCATGGCGCTCGGCCTCACCATGCAGCTCCCGCTGGACGACAAGCACTCCTACAAGCGCGAGTACCTCGAATCGCAACTCTCCATCCTGCTGGCCGGCCGCATCGCCGAGGAGATGTTCATGCGGCACATAACCACCGGCGCCGGCAACGACATCGAGCGGGCTACTGAACTCGCCCGCAAGATGGTCTGCGAGTGGGGCATGAGCGAGCTCGGCCCGATGAGCTTCGGCAAGAAAGAAGAGCAGATCTTCCTCGGCCGCGAGATCGCCCAGCACCGCGATTACAGCGAGGCCACCGCCATCAAGATCGACGAGGAGGTGCGGCGGCTCGTCAACGAAGCCTACAACCGCGCCAGGAAAATCATCGAGGAGCACTCCGGCGCGCTGGTGCGGGTCGCCGAGGCGCTGCTCGAGCGCGAGGTCCTCGACGGCAATGAGGTCATGCAGCTCATCCGCGGCGAGGAGCTGCCGGCGCTGACCTCCAGCGGCAAGGCCAGCGGCAATGAGGACCGGCAGGAAGTGATCCGGCCCGAAAGCGGCGTGCGCCTGCCGCCCGTGATCGAAGGAGATTCCCCCCAGCCGGCGTGATCCCGCCTTTCCGCTGCTACCTGTTCGACATTGACGGCACCCTGCTGGATTCAGCGGGCGACATTCTCGCCTCAGTGCGCGCCGTCTTTGCCCGCCGCGGCCGGCCTCTGCCTCCCGACGGCGAACTGCGCCGGCACATCGGCCGGCATCTGATGGCCACCTTCCTGGAGGCCTTCCCCAACTACAGCCGGCAGCAGTTCGAGGAGCTGATCGAGGACTACCGCCGCGCCTACCACGAGCGGAACCATCAGTCCACCCGCGTCTACGAGGGCGTGGCGGAGGCGCTGGCCGCGCTGGAGGGCAAGAAAGCCACCGCCACCACCAAGAGCACCGCCGGCACGCGGAAGGTCCTCGAGCTGTTCGGCCTGGCGCAGTACTTCGACCACGTCCAAGGCACGGACGGCTTCCCCGCCAAGCCCGAGCCCGACGTCGTGCTGCGGGCCATCGAAGCCCTCGGCGCCGCCCCCGAAGATTGCCTCCTGGTCGGCGACTCCCCGGTAGACATCGAAGCCGGCCGCCGCGCCGGCGTCCGCACCTGCGCCGTCCGCTACGGCTACGGCGACCCGGCCCAGCTCGCCGCCGCCGGGCCCGACTACTGGGTGTCGGACCTGCGGGAGTTGGCCGGCCCCAACTTGCGGCCCTAGCGGTTCAGCTTCGCCAGCTCGTTCAGGTCGAGGCGGCCGGTGTAGATGGCCATGCCCAGGGCGCAGTCGATGTCAAGGGCGGTGAGTTCTCGGATCTCGTCCAGGGTGGTGATGCCCCCGGCGGCGGTGATGGGCAGGGCGGTGGCGGCGCGGAGGCGGCGGAACCAGTCGAGGTCGGTTCCCTGCATCATGCCTTCCTTGTCGACGTAGGTGCAGAGGAAGCCGCCGCAGTAAGGCTCGAGGCGGCGGATGACGTCCTCGGCGGTGAGACGGGTCGATTCCCGCCAGCCCCTGACGACGATCCGGCCGCCCTGGGAATCGAGGGCAAGCAGCAGGCGCTCCTTGCCGATCACGGCGCGGAGCTCCTCGAGAAAGCCGGTGCGTGGGCCGTGCTCGCCGAAGGCGGCCGTGCCGACGATGACCCGCACGGCGCCTTGCTCGAGAAGCCGGACGGCGCGGGGGACGTCGCGCACGCCGCCGCCGACGCGGCAGCGGGCGCGGCCGCACAGCAATCGGACGAGCTCGTCGTTGGAGCCGCGGTCCATGGCGGCGTCCAGATCGATCACCTGGATCTCGGGGAAGGCGGCGAAGCGTTCGAGCATCTGCTCGGGGCTGTCGCCTTCCAGCGCTTTTTCGCGGCCCTGGACAAGCTGGACGACCTTGCCGTCCATCAGGTCGATGCAGGGAATGATCATGTAGTGGTCCGGACCGGGATGTTGTGCCGGTCCAGGTACTCCTTCAGGTCCGAGACCGTGTACGTGCCGTAATGGAAGATCGAGGCGGCCAGGGCGGCATCGGCCTCGCCGTCGGTCAGCACGCGCAGGAAGTCCTCGGGCTTACCGGCGCCGCCGGAAGCGATGATGGGGATTTTAGTGGCCCGGGAGACCGCGCGGGTGAGTTCGCAATCAAAGCCCCGCTGGACACCGTCGGTGTCCATCGACGTCAGCAGGATTTCGCCGGCGCCGAGCGCTTCGCCGCGCTGGGCCCACTCGACGGCGTCGATGCCCTCGTCGTCGCGGCCGCCGCGCGTGTAGACGTTCCACCGCTCGGGGCCGCTGCGCTTGGCGTCGATGGCGAGCACGGTGGCCTGGGCGCCGAATTCCCGGCTCAGCTCGGTGATCAGTTCCGGCCGGCGGACGGCGGCCGTGTTGACGCTGACCTTGTCGGCGCCCGCCATGAGGATCTTGCGGGCGTCGCGGACCGAGCGGATGCCGCCGCCGACGGTGAGCGGGATGAAGACGCGCTGGGCGGTGCGGAAGACGACATCGACCATCGTGTCGCGGTAGTCGCTCGAGGCGGTGATGTCCAGGAAGACGATCTCGTCGGCGCCTTGCTCGTTGTAGCGGGCGGCCAGTTCGACCGGGTCGCCCGCATCGCGCAGGTTGAGGAAATTGATTCCCTTGACGACGCGCCCGCCGGTGACGTCGAGGCAAGGGATGATGCGCTTGGCCAGCATGGCTACAGCTCCACGAAGTTCCTCACAATTTGGAGGCCCAACGGTCCGGACTTTTCCGGGTGAAACTGCACCCCAAAGATATTGTCGTACTCCAGCAGGGCGGTGTAGGGAGTGGTGTAGGTGCAGGTGGCGGCGGTGGCCTTCATGACCGGGACGTAATAGCTGTGGGCGAAATAGACGTAGGGTCTCTCGGGCACGCCGCGGAGCAGCCGGCACTCGCGCTGCGGCTCGAGCGTATTCCAGCCCATGTGGGGCACCCGCGCGCTGGAGGGGAAGCGCAGCACGGTTTCCTCGAACAGGCCGAAGCCCTCAACCTCGGGAGCCTCGGCGCTGGCGCGGAACAGGGCGTGGAGTCCGAGACAGATGCCGAGAAACGGCGCCCCGGCCCGGATCCGCTGGCAGAAGGTTTCGCGGACGCGCATGGCCTCCAGCGAGCGCATCATCTGGCCGAAGTGGCCGACGCCGGGCAGGATGATCTTGCTGGCCCGGCGCAGGCCGGCGGCGTCGTCGATGAGGGTGTATACGGCGCCGATTTCGCGCAGCGTATTCTGGACCGAGCGGAGGTTGCCGGCGCCGTAATCGAAGATGCCGATCATAGCAGCCCCTTGGTGGACGGCAACTGGCCGCGCAGGCTCTTGTCCTTCGAGCAGGCGTACTTCATAGCCCGGGCGAAACACTTGAAGATGGCCTCGAGCTTGTGATGGCTGGAACGGCCGTAGAGGACCTTGGCGTGGAGATTGGCGCCCGCATGGCTGACGAAGCCCTCGAAGAAATCCTGCACCAACTCGGCTTGGAGGTCGCCCACCATGCGCACGCGCACGAGGTCCTGGTAGACGAGCGCGGGACGGCCGCCGAGATCGACGGCGACCACGGCTAGGGTTTCGTCCATCGGCATGACGAAGTAGCCGGCGCGGTTGATGCCGCGGCGGTCGCCGAGAGCCTTCGAGAAGAGCCGGCCGAGGACGATGCCGGCGTCCTCGACGGTATGATGCTGATCGACGTCGAGGTCGCCGGTGGCGCGCAGCCGGAGGTCGAAGCCGCCGTGGCGGGCGAACAGCTCGAGCATGTGGTCGAGGAAGCGGATGCCGGTTGAGATGTCATAGTTCCCGCTGCCCTCGATACGGAGGCGGCCCCGGATCTGCGTTTCCCGCGTAATGCGTTCGACGGCGGCGCTTCTCATCACCAGATCTCCTCGAGCACTTCGAAAAAACGACGGATCTGCTCGCGGGTGCCGGCGGTGACGCGGACGCACCCGGGCAGCTCGTAACTGCGGTCGCGGACCAGCACGCCCCGATCGCGCAAGTAATCCCGGATCTCGATGGCGCGGGGACCGGCGCGAAACAGGACGAAGTTGGCCTGGCTTTTGTAGTAAGGGATGCCGCGCTCCTCGAAGCCTCGGTAAAGCATCTCGCGGGCGGCCAGGACCTCCTGGACGTAGTTGCGGATGTAGTCGCCGTCCTGGATGGCGGCCTGGGCGGCGAGGGCAGCCAAGGCGTTGACGCTGTAAGGGGATTGCGCCTTGCGCAGCCAGGCGACATTCTGTTTCTGCGAAAACAGGCAACCCAGGCGCATCGCGGCCATGCCGTAGACTTTGGAGAAGGTGCGGCTCACGAACAGGTTCGGATAGTCCCCCAAAAGCCCTAGCGCCGTGACGCCGGAGAACTCATAATAAGCCTCGTCGATGAGCACGGCCGACAAGGGGGCGCGTGCGAGTATGCGGCGGACGCCGTCGAGCCCGACGCCGGTGCCGGTGGGGTTGTTGGGGTTGGCGATGAGGATGGCGCGAGTGGCGGGCCGGACGGCATCGAGCAGCTCCTCGAGCGGGAAGGCGAGGTCAGAGGGGCGGTAATCGATCTCGCGAATCGAGGCGCCCGCCACTTCGGCGTAGAACCGGTACATGGCATAGGAGGGGCGAAGGAGCAGCACGTCGTCGCCGGCGTCCACGAAGGTGTTAACCAGCAGTTGGATGGCCTCGTCGGTGCCGTTGGTCAGCAGGAGTTCCTCCGGGTGGACGCCAAAGAAGGCGGCCAGTTTCGGCCGGGCGTCGTCGTACTCCGGATAGACCGACAGGCCGCTTTCCGAGAGGTGGCGCTTGAGGCATTCGACGACGCGGGGCGACGCGCCGACGGTGTTCTCGTTGAAGTCGAGCCGGAGCTTGCCGGCGCGGCCGGAGGTGGGCGGGGAGTAGGGGGCCATGTCGAGCACGGCCCGGCGCGGTGTGAGCGGCTCAGCCATTTTGGCGCACCTCGATGCTGCGGGCGTGCGCTTCCAGCCCCTCGGTGCGGGCGAGGGTGGTAATGGCCGGGGCAAGCCGGGCGAGGGCGGCTGGGCTGAGCTGCTGGGTGGAGATGACCTTGACATAGTCGGCGGCGGAGAGGCCGCCGCGCAGCCGGGCGGCACCGGAGGTCGGCAGGACGTGGTTGGGGCCGGCGGCATAATCGCCGGCTGCCTCGGGGCTGTACGGGCCGATGAAGACGCTGCCGGCGTGGCGCACGCGCCCGAGTAGGCGGCCGTCGGGGATCGAGAGGTGCTCAGGGGCAAAGCGGTTGGAGATGTCGAAGGCCTCTTCGAGCGAGCGCACGAGAATGATGGCGCTGTTGCGCTGGATCGACTCCCGGGCCACGAGCGCGGTCGGCAGGCCTTCGAGCTGCCGGGCGATTTCCCGCGCCACCTCGGCGGCCAGCGTCTTCGAGGGCGTCAGCAGAACAGCCGAGGCGTCCACGTCATGTTCCGCCTGCGCGAGCATATCGGCGGCCAGCCAGGCAGGGTTTCCATCGGCGGCGATGATCAGGATCTCGGTCGGCCCGGCAACGAAGTCGATGCCGACCTCGCCGGCGAGCAGCTTCTTGGCCGCAGCCACGTAAATGTTACCCGGGCCGACGATGCGGTCGGCTTTCGGCACCGTGCGGGTGCCGTAGGCGAAGGCGGCGATGGCGTGGGCGCCGCCCATGCAAAAGAAGCGGGAGACTCGCAACAGCGAAGCGGTCCCGAGGATGGCGTCCACCGGGCGGGGCGACGCGGCGCAAACGAGGGGGACGCCCGCGACCTGCGCCGGAATGACAGTCATCATCAGGGTCGAAGGCAGAGGGTAGCGGCCGGCGGGCACGTAGGCGGCGACGGCATCCAGCGGGCGAATCACCTGTCCGAGCTTCAAGCCCGGAGCGATGCGGCTGGAGCGGGCGGGCGGGAGCTGGAGCCTGGCGTAGGCGCGGATGTTGGCCGAAGCCTGGCGAACCGCGCGGCGAAACTCTGCGGGAAGGCGCCTGGCGGCGGCGGCAAGCGCGGCGGGCGGCACAGCCACGGAATTTCCCTCGAGGCCGTCGAAGCGGCGCGCGTACTCCACCAGGGCTTTGTCCCCGTGCTTGCGGACCGAGTACAGGATCGGCCGCACCGTCTGCTCGGCTCCGGCCATACGGGCGGCCTTGCGGGCCAGGATGCGGGGAACCTGCTTCGAGTCGACGATCCGAATCATGACTACATTACGATCTTGTTCAGCGGATACTCGACGATTCCTTCGGCGCCGGCCTCTTTCAGGCGCGGAATGATGGTGCGCACGGTCGATTCGTCGAGGATGGTGTTGACGGCGAGCCAGTCTTCGTCGCTCAAGTGAGAGACGGTCGGTTTCTTGAGTGCGGGCAGGACCTCGAGGACCTTGTGGAGGTTGTCTTTGTGGACGTTGAGCATGAGCCCGACCTTGGCCAAGGCGTTCATGGCGCCCTCCAGCAGCATGCGGATGTCCAGCAGCTTCTTGTGCTTCCACGGGTCTTGCCAGGCGGCGTGGTTGGCCACGAGCTGGGTGTTGGATTCGAGCACCGTCTCAACGATGCGGAGCTTGTTCGCGCGGAGCGAGGAGCCGGTTTCGGTGACCTCGACGATGGCGTCGGCCAGCACTGGGGGCTTGACTTCGGTGGCGCCCCAACTGAACTCGACCTTGGCCGTGACGCCGTGCTCGGCCAGGTAGCGCTTGGTGGCGCCGACGAGCTCGGTGGCGATGATCTTGCCCTCGAGGTCCTTGACGGACCGGACCGGCGAGGATTCCGGCACGGCCAGCACCCAGCGGACCTTTCCGAAGCTCTGCTTGGCGTAGATGAGGTCGGCGACCGTGACGACGTCGGCCTCGTTCTCCCGGACCCAGTCGTAGCCGGTCAGGCCGGCGTCCAGCACGCCATCTTCGACATAGCGGGCCATTTCCTGGGCGCGGATGAGCATGCACTCGATTTCCGGATCGTCGATGGCGGGGAAGTAGGAGCGGGCGCTGATGGTGATGTTGAAGCCGGCGCGCCGGAACAGATCGACGGTCGCGTCCTGCAAGCTGCCCTTGGGTATGCCGAGCTTGAGTATCATTGTCCGCCTCCGTACACAGCTTTGGGGTCGAAGACCGGCCGTTCGGTTTCGACCCAGCGGCCATCCTTCAGGGTGCGGTAGAAGCAGCTCTGGTAGCCATTGTGGCAGACGCCGGGGCCGAGCTCTTCGGCCAGGATGAGGATGGCGTCTTGATCGCAGTCGGTCTGGATTTCCTTCACACGAAGGCGGTGACCGGAAGTCTCGCCTTTGGTCCAGAGCTGCTGGCGGGACCGGCTGTAGAAGGTGGCATAGCCGGTCTGCACGGTTATGCGAAACGCCTCATCGTTCACAAAGCCGACCATCAGGACGCGGCCGGAGGCATAGTCCTGAACGATGGCGGGAACGAGGCCGTCCAGTTTGTCGAAGTCAAGCTCCATAGCTCACACCAAATAAAAAGCCCGCCGGGCTCCGCGGCGGGCGCCTTGTCGAAATTCCTTGGGAGAACTCTTCAGAAAGCGGCCCGTCGCGGCGCAGAATGGCGGTGGTGATGGCGACGCCGGCGAGGTGCGACGAACCGGATGAACATGAAGAGTCAGTATAGCAGATTGGCCGGAGCCGGGCGGAACGCACGACGAGCTTATTTCGATGGAGCGAAATCCCTGGGACGAGTGCGTTTTTTCGAAACAAAGCCAAACTCCAGGTCGGGGGAAGCTGAGCCAGCTAATGAGAGTCCGCCGCCCCGGGGCGAGGTGGGGCGGGCACTGGGGCGGCGATTCGATTGATATCAGGGCAGTTACCGAACGGGCGCGCGCCCCGGGCGAGCGGAACGCACCGCGGGTCTTATTTGCATGTTGGTGAAATAAGTGGCGCATGGCTGAGACCGCCGGGGACGGTTTTGCGGGGAAACGGCCCCGCGCGCATTAATTGTCGCACGGCGCCTGTGCGCCGCCGGTGGCGGGATCGCACAACTAGCTTGGGATGAGGCAGTTGCGGCGATCGAACGCCTGGGACCGGAGAAAACTGCGCGACCGGGACGGGGCTTACTCCGGCACGCTGCGTAAGGGTTCCGTCTTCGGTAATGTTCGGGCAGGGGCCGCGTTCCCACATATGGTGGCGATCCTCTGCACGCAGGCCATGCAGCCGACCGGCGAGCCGGCGAAGTGGACCGCGGTAGGGATGCCGTAGCTGGAAGCGTAGTCGGCGATGCGCTTGCGTTCGCGGACGGCTCCGGCGGTCAGCGGATCGGGGTGGATGATGCCGACGGCACGGTTCTCGATGAAGTTGCGGAATCCTTCCTCGAGGCCGAAGAGGCTTTCTCCGGCGGCGAGAGGCGTGGCGGTAGATTCCCTGATGGCCTTATAGGGGCGCCGGTTCAGGGGTGCGGCGGCCACATCCAGGGTACCCACCTGAAGGATGTCCTGCGCCCAGGCCAGCCGGTAGGGCTCGAAGGCGCGGATGTCGGTGATCTTGAGCCGGCTCGCGGCGGAATTGCGGTTGACGCCCGCGGCGGCTTGCGCGGCGGCGGAAGCGGGAAGCGGAAGCGCCGAAGCGAGGGCGCCGGCGCCGGCGTGGGTGCTGGTGTTGTTGAATTGACACCATGGATGGTGCAACCGATCGCAACGGAAACGGGCGAGGTCCGTCCCTGTGGATGGTGACCTGCAAAGGGGGTGGGCGTGTGGTGGCGCTGAACAGGCCGTCGGTCAGCCCTCAACCCAGAACGGGGAGGAGAAGGCCTGGTGACCGTTGGTCTGGGTGACGCGGACGTAGTACCAGTCGGTGCGGCCGGGGCGTCCTTTGTCGGTCAGGCGGAATGTTGTGCGGAACAGGTCCGGGGTGACGAGGCGGTGGACGATGAATGACTCGCTGGTGAACGGGCCGGTGAATTCGATCTCGTTGTGTTCGGCCAGCTCACCGAGGCGGCGGCGGAGAGAGAGCTTTGTGGGGCTGGTCAGGGTCAGTTCGAGCACGGCGTCGCGGCCGCCGGCCAAGTGCAGCACGACCGCGTTGGTGGCGCGCTCGGCGAAGGCTTCGCGGCGGGAGGTGTAGAGCCGGAAGCGGCAGGAGGCGGCGGTGCGCTCAAGGATCCGGTTTCGGCGATCTTCCTCATAGGGACCGGACTGGAAGCAGGGGGTGACGGCGAGCAGCTTGCCGTTCGTGACGGTCACCGCCCCCTCCCAGTCGCAAACGCGGGCCATGTTCAGGGCGGCCCAGGGCCCCCAGCCGAATTCCAGCCGGCAAAGCGCTTCGCCGGCCCAGGACGCGCCGGGCCGCCGATGATCTTCCGGGAAGTGGCGGGCGATGACGCGGCCGTTTTTGATGACGTCGATGCGGTCGATTTCGTCGCCGCCGGTGACGGCGATGTCGAGCTGGCGCTCGGCAGTGAAGGGCAGCACAGCGCCCATCCATTGCCCGTTGAGCTTGGCGGTGAGGGCGATGCGGTCGCCGGTGACAGCGATACTGCGGCGTGCCCGGAGGGCTTCCAGGAGACAAGCGCGGGACAGCTCGCGGGCATAGAGGCCGACCAGCCCCTCGCCGTAAGCGCCGGGGTAGCCGAAGTGGTCGTCGGAGCCGGCGATGACGCCGACGTGGAAGCCGCGGTCAAGCGCGGCGCGGAGGGTGTTGCGGCTCCAGCGGGGCCCGTTGCTGTGGCGGATGTAGTCGCCGGGGCCGCGGTCATATTCCGACAGGCCGTGCTCGGAGAAGATCTCGAGGGCGGGGCTGACCGAGGGGTCGAGGTAGTCCCAATTGGCGCCGCGCCAGCCCTGCTTGTAAGCGAGGTGATGGGGAATGATCAGGGATCGGGTTTGGCGGGCGTAGCGCTGCAAATCGCGGACGTGGTCAAAGTATTCGAGCGGCATGTTGTCGCCGGGGTAGTAAAGGCAATAATCGCCGTAGCGGCTGGAGTGCCATTCGTAAGCGAGAAAGCTGACGAAGCGGCCGGGCTTATTGTGGGCGGCGGCGAACTTCTGGACCTTGGGCCAGGCGTCGCGGGTGGCGCGGAAGCCGTTCACCCATTTCATATGAGCGTTGTTGGGCATTTCCGGCATGTCGTGCCATTGGGCATGCGGGGTGAAGGCAAAGAAGTCGAGATGCTCGCGGGCGATGTCGTAAGTGCGTTCGAGTGAGCCCTTGGCGTAGCCGACGGCGTTGTGGTTGTGGAGGTCGCCCCAGAACAGGGTGAACGGGCCGTCCGGCGGCGGGGCGGCCGCAACGGACGGGACCACCGCGCTCGCGCCCAGGGCGCGCAACAACTCTCGTCGATTGGGCTGGGACATGGCACGGTCATTGTAGCGCAGGCAAACTCCGCCGGCTTCCGGCCGCCACGATTTTCGGATCATAGTATCTCGATTAATTCACAGCGTCGCCGCGGCGGTGAGCCCGGCGATATTTTGGAGCTTAGACACGCGATCGGGTATCCTGGAAGGACATGAATGCTCTCCTGATTTATCCGGAATGGCCGGATACCTTCTGGAGTTTCAAGCGCGCGCTGCCATTCGTGGGTAAGCGTAGCGCCTACCCTCCGCTGGGCCTGCTCACAATTGCTCCTCTGTTGCCGAAGCACTGGAAGAAACGCTTAGTGGACTGCGGCGTGCAGCGGTTAACCGACGCCGACCTGAAGTGGGCGGACGTCGCCCTCGTGAGCGGCATGCTGGTGCAGAAGCCCGCGCTGCTGGGGATTCTGGCCCGCTGCCGCGACCGAGGTCTGAGGACAGTGGTAGGAGGGCCGGTGAGCAGCAGCGTGGCGGAGCTGCCGCGCTATGCCGACCACGTGGTGATCGGCGAGGCCGAAGACTTGATCACGGAACTGGCGGCCGATCTGGAGCGCGGAACGGCCAAGCCGGTCTACCGGGCGCGGCAACTGCCGGACCTGGCAAGGACGCCGCTGCCGGACCTAAGCCTGATCAACCCCAAGCACTACAGTGCGATGGCCATCCAGTTCTCGCGGGGTTGTCCGTTCAACTGCGAGTTCTGCGACATCATCGAGATTTACGGGCGCAAGCCGCGGACGAAATCGCCGGCGCAGGTGCTGGCGGAACTCGAGCAGCTTTACGATAGCAAGTGGCGGGGATCGGTGTTCATTGTCGATGACAACTTCATCGGCAACAAGAAGAAGGTCAAGGAGCTGCTGCCGGAGCTGGCGGAGTGGAACGGGCGGCGGAGCAAGCCGTTCACCTTCTTCACCGAGGCGTCGGTGAACCTGGCCGATGACACGGCGCTGTTGCAGATGATGAAGGACGCCCGTTTTACGCGGGTGTTTCTCGGCATCGAGACCCCGGTCGAAGAGAGCTTGAAAGAGGCGCAGAAAGCGCAAAACACGCGGCGGGACCTGCTTGAGAGCGTGCGCCGGATCCAGAGTTACGGCATGGAGGTGATGGGCGGGTTCATCGTGGGCTTCGACAACGATCCGGCGGACATCTTCGACCGCCAGGTGGACTTCATCCGGGAAAGCGCGATTCCGCTGGCGATGGTGGGGTTACTGGTGGCGCTGCCGGGCACCCAGCTCTACTGCCGGCTGCTGCGGGAAGGCCGGATTCTGGAATCCGACCACGGGAACAACACCGAGGCCCGGCTGAACTTTATTCCCAAGATGGATCCCCAGAAGCTCATCGAGGGTTACAAGTCCATTCTTCAGCGCATCTACCACCCCGACGCGTACTATGAACGGGTGCGGCGATTCCTGGCGCGGTACCGGCCTTCGCACCGGCAGCATCACTCGCTGTCGGACTATGTGGCGCTGGCCCGCTCGATCCTCAAGCAGGGAATCCTGGGGGAGTCCCGCGCGAGTTACTGGAAGTTTTTCGTCGAGGCGGCGACGCGGTACCGCCATGCCTTCGGCACGGCCATCACGCTGGCTATCATGGGCTACCACTTCCAGACGCTGTCGCAAAGCGTGTGCCGAGCCATTCAGGTAAATCCGGACTAAATGAACTGAAACTATTTGGGGCACGGAAAGGCGGCCCGGCCGGCGCCTGAGCCGCGGGCCCGGCGCGCGACCTCTCTGGCCCGCTATTGTTCGCGGCGGCGGCGGGCGGCGGCGAGGGTCTGAGCGAGAGAGCGGGCGGCGGTATTGACCATAGCCCCGTCGGATCCACAGGCCAGGAAACGGAAGCCCAGGTCATAGAAACGGTCGAAGTGCTCGGGACCGGGCATGAGCACGCCGGTGGACTTGCCGTACTGGCGCGCAGCGGCGGCGGTGCGGCGCAGGGCGTCGTCGAAGTCGGGGTGGTCAAACCGGCCGAGGATGCCGAGGCTCATGGACAGGTCGAGAGGGCCGATGAAGAGGACGTCGGCGCCGTCGACGGCGGCAATCTCCTCGACGTTGCGGACCGCATCGACCGTCTCGATCTGAAGCACACCCAGCAGGGCGTCCTTGGAAGATTCAACGTAGGAGCGGAAGGCGACGCCAAACTCACAGGCGCGATTCATGGCGGCGACGCCGCGGACGCCGTCGGGCGGATAGCGGAGGGCGGCGACGCAGGCTTTGGCCTCGTCAGCCGAATTGACGCGGGGGAACATGATGCCGTGCGCACCGAGATCAAGCACGCGGTGGGAGCGCTGGCGGGCGTGGGACTCGACGCGAATGACCGAGCGGGCGCCGGTGTGCTCGAGGGCCTGCAACTGATGGAGGACGTCGCCCTCGACGCCGGAGCCGTGCTCGATGTCAATGACGACGAAATCGAAGCCCGCCTTGCCGACCATCTCCGCGGTCAGCGAAGAGCCGAGATTTAGAAAGCATCCGAGGAGCGTCTCTCCGCCTCTGAGCCTCTGGCGCAAGTTCTGCATGGAACTGCCTCCTAACAACGACGAACTCTAAAGCATACTATTCGAGAGTATGGCGTCGCGACGGATTGAGGACGGGGTGAGACGGCTGGAAGAGCTGAAGGTTTCCTTCCGGGCGGGGGACGGGGCCCGGACGGCGAAGGCGATTGACAGGCTGGCGCGGGAGCGGCTTGCGGACGCGGCCTCGCTGATCCGGTTCCACGAGGCGCTGCTGTTTCTGTGCGCCTACCCGCACAGTGCGGAAGTCGCGACGAAGGCGCGCAAGGTGCTGGACGGATTCCGGGGGAGGGTGGAAGCGCTGCGGGCGTCCGGCGCGGACCTCTCCGAGATGGAAGAGCCGGAAGTTTCGGGGATTGCGGGGACAGGCCTGTCGGCGGTGTTCAGCTACGCAACGGCGCGGGACCTGGCGGCCCGGCACGGGCCGGCGTTGCAGATCGACTGGGAGGGCTACGAGAAGGGGCATCACCTGGGGCGGGCGCTGCCGCGGTTCGTGCCGCTGCTGGAGGAGGAGGCCCTGGTGGAGGCGGGGCCGCCGTATCGCGAATGGGTGAGGCGGGCCGCCGGCGGAGAAGGAAACGGCCTGGGGTGGCTCCTGGGGCGGTTGGCATCGAGCGGACTCTCGGAGCGGGTGCAAGCGGAGATTTACGACTCGCTCGAGCTGATGCTGCGGTGGGAAATGAAGGATTCGCGGGCGGCGCGGACGCACACGCGGCTGCCGGCCCGGCGGCCGTACTGTCACCGCGAGCCGCTGATCCGGCGGAAAGACATTCGGCTGGAGCAAGAGCTGGGGTCGCCGCCGCTGCCGGTGCGGCGCCTCAGCGTAAAGGAGGGCGAGAGGCTCCTGGAGGTGATGCGGGACACCTCGGCGGCGCGCTACCGGGAGCTGCACGGCTTCACGTTCGGCGATCCGAGACGGGTGCTGCGGGCGGAGGCGGGACGGGGGGTGGAGATTTACGTAACCGGCGTGGGGCCGGAGCAGCGGCTGCCGTTGCGGGCCTATCACGGGGCGATGTTCTTCAAGAACGGCGTGCCGGTGGGATATGTCGAGGGACTGTCGCTGTTTGAACGGATGGAGGTAGGGTTCAACATTTACTACACGTTCCGGCAAGCGGAATCGGCGTGGCTGTACGCGCGGACGCTGCGGCTGATGAAGCAGCTCACGGGCGTCGAGCGGTTCGTGGTGGACCCGTATCAGATCGGCCGCGAGAACGAAGAAGCGATCGAGTCTGGGGCGTTCTGGTTTTACCGCAAGCTGGGATTCCGGCCGGTCGGGCGCGAGCAGGCGGCGCTGTGCGCCCGGGAGGAGCACAAAGCGGCGGCGCGTGACGGCTACCGGACTCCCGCGGCGGTGTTGCGGCGGTTGGCGCAAAGCGCGATGATCTGGGAGCCGCCGGGCTGCGGCGGGGAGTGGGACCGGTTTCAGGTCCGCCATCTCTGCCTGGCGGTGCAGGGGCGGATGGCGGAGCGTTTCGGTGGCGACGGAGAGCGGATGCGGCGGCAAGTGCGGCGGCAGGTGGCGGAGGCGCTCGGCGTAATCCCGGAACAATGGGGCCCGGCCGGTCAGCGGGCATTCGACAATCTGGCGCTCGTGCTGAGCTTGATCCCGGATCTGGAGCACTGGACGGAGCGGGAGAAGGCGGCCGCGGTGGCGGTGGTGCGGGCCAAGTGGGGGCCGGACGAGTCGCGGTATCTTCGGTTGATGCAGCGTCATGGGCGGTTGCGGGCGGCGATCATCCGGATTGGCTCTACAGGGTGAGGAGCGTTTAGGAGGCGGGTACGCCGGCCCCAAGAGCCTCGGTGCCGGCCGGCCGATTCCCGAATTCGGGGATTGCGTAGCCTGTCCCCGAAATGAATGTCCCCGAAATTGCCGAATTGGCATGCGGATTGCTCAAAGTTTTGGCGGGACCGCGCTTGTCCCAACAAAATCAGACCGAGAGCGAGGATTTTCGCCCAGCCCGGGGGCATATGCCGCTGGTAGAAGTGCTCAAGTCACACCCGTTCACGGCCGGCATGCCGGAGTCGTCGCTGCGGAAGCTGGCGTCGATGGCCCGGCAAGTCTCGCTGGCCGAAGACGAGATCGTCTTTCGGGCCAGGGAACGGTCGGAGAATTTCTGCCTGCTGCTGACGGGGAGCGCGTGCGTGGAGATTCGCACCCCCTATTACGCGCTCTGCGTGCAAACCCTGGGCCCGGGAGATGCCTTCGGCTGGTCATCGCTGCTGGACGAACATCACACGGTATTTCAGGTCCGAGCGCGAGAGGCGTCGACAGCGCTTTACATCGACGGGCAGAAACTTTCCGAGGCTTGCAAGAAGGATCCGAAGCTGGGCTGCGAGGTTTTTAGCCGGCTCGCGCGGGTGCTGGCCAAGCGGGTGAGAGCAATTGAAATGCGCCTGGCGGAGTTTTGCGGCCCGCGGTCTTTAAACGGCGCTGACGACGGGCCCGAGGCTTAGGGCAGCCGAACCCTGTCGTATCTCGCTAGACTATCAACTTATGACAAGCGGGAAGGGTGCGGTGTGCCTGCTGGCGATGGCGGCGCTGGCAGGATGCGGATCGGAGCAGAAGCGCGCGCGGCCACGCGAGGGTTACCGGGACTGGAAGGTATACGGCGGCGGCCCCGACAGCATTCGTTACTCGCTGCTGGACCAGATCAATCGCAGCAATGTCCACCAGCTCCGCGTGGCGTGGAGTTACGACACCGGGGATGCGTTCGAGGGCTCGGAGATGCAGTGCAACCCGATCATCATCGATGGAGTGCTGTACGCCACAAGCCCGAAGCTGCGGGTATTCGCGCTGGACGCGGCGACGGGCGAGCAGAGGTGGAGCTTCGATCCGTTTCAGGGCGAGAAGATCACCAGTAAGATCCGGAACCGGGGGCTGACCTACTGGGAGGACGGGGAAGACAAACGAATCTTCGTGGTGGCGCGGCAATACCTGTATGCGCTCGATGCGAGGAGCGGCCAGCCGGTGGTTGGTTTCGGCAACAACGGGCGCATCGACCTGCGGGAGGGGCTGGGCCGCGAGCCGGAGACGCAGAGCATTTCGGCCACCACACCGGGAGTGATTTACAAAGACCTGCTGATTCTGGGCAGCATTGTCAGCGAGGCACTGCCGGCGTCGCCCGGCGACATCCGGGCGTTCGACGTGCGCACGGGAGAGCAGCGGTGGTCGTTCCATACGATTCCGCACCCGGGCGAGTTCGGCTACGAGACGTGGCCGCCGGAGGCGTGGAAATATATCGGGGGCGCGAACAACTGGTGTGGGATGAGCCTGGATGAGAAGCGGGGGATCGTGTTCGCGCCGACGGGATCGGCGGCGTTCGACTTCTACGGGGCGAACCGCCTCGGAGACAATCTGTTCGCCAACACGCTGCTGGCGTTGAAGGCGGAGACGGGCGAGCGGATCTGGCACTTCCAGGCGGTCAAGCACGACGTCTGGGACCGGGACTTCCCCGCCCCGCCGAGCCTGGTGACAGTGCGCCGTGACGGCCGGCTGGTGGATGCGGTGGCCCAGATCACCAAGTCGGGCCACGTGTACGTGTTTGAGCGGGAGACCGGCGAGCCGCTGTTTCCGATCGAGTACCGCCGGGTGACGCAGTCGGACGTGCCGGGAGAGGTGCTGGCGGAGATGCAGCCGCTGCCGCTTAAGCCTCCGCCGTTCGCCCGGCAGGAGCTCACCGACGACATGCTGACCCACCGGACGGCGGAGGCGGCCCGGGTGGTGCGCGAGCGGTTCCGGCAGCTCCGCAGCGGGCCGCAGTTTACTCCGCCGAGTCTCGAAGGCACGATCGTGTTCCCGGGTTTGGACGGCGGGGGCGAGTGGGGCGGCGCGGCGTTCGATCCGGAAACGGGGCTGCTGTACGTGAATTCGAACGAAATGGCGTGGATTCTGCGGCTGGTGCCGAAGCCACGGGGAGGCACCGGCGGCCGGCGCCAGTACAACCGTAACTGCGCCATGTGCCACAAGGAGGACCTAAGCGGCAGCCCGCCGGAATTTCCGAGCTTACAGGGGATCGCCCGAAAGCGGGACCGGACGCGACTGGCGGCGGTGATCCGGGAGGGGCGGGGCCGGATGCCGGGGTATAAGCACTTGGGCGAGAAGACGATCCAGGCAATCGTGCAGTTCCTGGAGACGGGCGCCGACACGGCGACGGCGGCTGTCGAACGCTCGTCGCCGATCGATCTGGCCTACACGCACGACGGCTACAACAAGTTTTTGGACCCGGACGGCTATCCGGCGATTGCGCCTCCGTGGGGGACGCTGAACGCGATCAACCTGGATACGGGAGAAATCATGTGGCAGATCCCCTTCGGAGAGCATCCCGAGCTGGCGGCGCAAGGGTTGAAGAACACCGGCAGCGAGAATTACGGCGGCCCAGTGGTGACGGCCGGCGGCCTTGTATTCATCGGGGCCACGAATTACGACAAGAAGTTCCGGGCTTACGACAAGCTGACGGGTGAGTTGCTGTGGGAAACGACGCTGCCGGCGGCGGGCAACGCGACGCCGGCGACTTACGAAGTGAACGGGCGGCAGTTTGTGGTGATCGGCGCGGGGGGCGGCAAGTGGGGCGCGCCGTCCGGGGGGACGTACGTCGCGTTTGCACTGGGCAAGGAGTGAATCGTGAGAGCGACAGATCGGTTGAGGATGTGGGCGGCTGGGTTGGCGCTCGCCTCGTGCGTGCTGGCGGCTTCGTGCAGGCAAGCGGGGGCGCCGGCGGCGGTGATCGGTGCGGTGGAAGCGATCCACCTGGTGGAGGCGCATGTCCCGAAGCTCACGGCCACGGCGGCAAACCTTGGCGAGGAAGACGGGCGACCGGCGTGGGTTGTGACGGGCAGAGCGGAAGGCGCCGAGTACCGGGCGGTGGTCGAGGCCCGCGTCGCACGGGTGGTGCGGGTGGAGAAGAATGGGCAGCCGTTTTACGAATGGCCGGGGATCGTCGCGGTGGGGCACCGCGGAACGGTGCACCAGGCGCCGGAGAATACGCTGGCCGCGATCCGGAAGGCGATCGAGTTCGGCGTGGACCTAATTGAGATCGACGTGCGCGAGACGGCGGACGGCCACCTGGTGATCCTGCACGACGCCACCGTCGACCGGACAACCGACGGCACGGGCCCGGTGGCCGAGCTGACGCTGGAGCAGGTGAAGAAGCTCGACGCCGGATCGTGGTTCGGGGTGGAATTCGCCGGCGAGCGGATTCCGACGCTGGATGAGGCGCTGGAGGCGATGAAAGGGAGGGCGCTGCCGGACATCGACTTCAAAGCAGGGACGCCGGAGAAGCTGGTGGAGACGCTGCGACGGCATGGGCTGCTCGGAAAGGTGACGCTGTACTGCGGCGACTGGACGCTGCTGCGGAAGACGGTGGAGGTCTCGCGGGAGTTCCTGCTGCGACCGACGGCGCCGGACGGGCGACTGGGGTTGAGCTTGCTGGTGAGGGAGTTCGACCCGCCCATTGTCAACATCAACTGGGAGGAGTTGAGCGAAACTCTGATCCGTGACGTGCATATGGCGGGGCGCAAAGCCTTCGTGAACACCATGGGGCCGAACGATACGGAGTTCGGGATCGCGCAGGCGATCGAAGCCGGGGCCGATTACATTCAGTCCGATCACCCGGAGGTCCTGATGCGGGTGTTGCGGGAGCGGGGCCTGCACAGATAGGCGAGCGGCGCAGGCCGGGCCGTTAGCGGCGCCGGGCTGCGCCGGCCCCCGCGATCCCGGGGACCGGCTTTCCCTGGGCGGCGGTGAGCTTGTTGGGGGCAATGCCGAGGAGCGCCAACATCGTGGGGGCGATGTCGCTCTGGGTGAGGCGAGGGGCGGGGCCGGCTTCCCCCTGGGCGGGCGTATCGGGGCCGAAAGCGGCGAGCCAAATGAACTGCGCGCCTTCCACGTCGGCGCCGTGGCGTGGCCAGTCCTCCGCAGTGCCGCCCCGGCCGTGATCGACGGTGACCAGCAGGGTGGTATGGCCGCGGAATTCGGCGTCGGATTCGAGCGTTTCCCAAAGGCGGCGGAGGCAGTGGTCGAAGTAGTGGGTGAGCTCCAGGTAGCGGTCGTAGCGTTTTTCATGCGCCCAGTCGTCGGTCTCGCCGAGGGCGATGTAGAGCACCCGAGGTTTAACGGTCCGCAGGTATTCGAGCGCCATTTCGAAGGTGCAGTAGTCGTGGCGGACCGAGCGCCAGGGGGTGAGCAGCTCGAACTGGCTGCGGCTGAGCGCCAACAGGCGGTCCGAGGCGCCCGGGAATTCGATCGGCTGATAGCCCGCATTGATGAAAACGCTGCCGGGCTGGTGAGCCCCGATGCCGGTGAAGGTTTCCCAGGAGGCGAACAGGGCGACTTTCGCGGGGGGCAGGCCTAACTCGCGGCGCAGGACTTCGAGCACCGTCGGGGAGGGGTTGGGCCGGTTGTCGTTGCTGTCGATGACGTCATCCTGTGGGCGGCCGACGAGGATCTCGGAGTAGCCGGGATAAGAGAACCTGTGCCGGTTGCGGACGACGACCTCGCTGCCCTTGTCGCGGTTGCCGAACAGCACTCCTTCGGCGGCGACGCGGGTCCAAAGGAACGGCATGAGGGCCCGCCTCCGCTCCTCGGCTGAGCGGCCGGCGAACCGCCGGCGGACGGCGCCGGCATTTTTCATCCCCATGTCTTCGCGCTCGAGCCAGGCGGGCTCGGCGCCGCGAAAGACCTCCTGCCAGCGAAGGCCGTCGGCAGTGACGAGCACGAGGTTGCGTGTCCGGCGGGGCTGGGCGCCGAGCAGGGCGGTGGTGAGGAGGAAGAGGGCGAGCGGTTTAGCGCACCGCGCGATGGTTTTCCAGCCAGGTGTCATAGGCGTGCTTCCTGGAGCCGGTGTAGTCGATCGTGTCGAAGAAGGCGGCGTTGCCCAGCATCCGCGGGTCGCCTTCGCCGCGGAGCAGTTCCTCCATCTTCTCGCGCAGCTCGCGCTTGACGGTCGCGTACTTCGGCTCATCAGCGAGGTTGTGGACACAGTCGGGGTCGGTTTTGACCAGGTACAGCTCCTCGGCGGGGCGCTTGCCGAAAGAGAGACGGTAAAACCTGTCGAAGCCGCTGAGCAGCAGGGTCTTCGTTGGGCTGTCGTCGCAGTTGCGATAGCCGGTTTCGGGGTTGCCGGCGGGCCAGCGGTCCGGCTCGTAGTTGCGCACATAGAGATAGTCGGGAGTGCGGATCGCGCGGATCGGGTAGCCCCAGTCGTGGGGACGGCCGAGGTCGTGCCGCTCCTTGCCGATCAGCATCAGGCTGCGGGAGGGATCGACCAGGCCGGATTTGCCGGACTTCAGGATGTCGAGGAAGCTGCGTCCGGTCATGGACCCCTGGGGCTCCAGCCCGGCAGCCTCGAGGAACGTGGGGGCGAAGTCGCGGGCGTTGATGAAGTCTTCCACGACGCGCCCGCCCTTGACCTGGCTGCCCCAGCGGACGGCGAGCGGCAGATGGAAGGAGTGCTCGTAGATCTGGCCCTTGACGCGCGGGAAGGGCATGCCGTGATCCGAGGTGACGAGGATGAGCGTGTTGTCCAGCTCGCCGATCTCCTCGAGTTTCTGCATCACCCTTCCGAGGTGGGCGTCGAACCATTCGACCTCGACGGCGTAATCCAGCAGGTCGCTGCGGATGCGGTCGTCGTCGGGATAGTAAGCGGGTAATGGAACCTCTTTGGGGTTGCTGCCGGCGCGCAGTCCGGCGCCTTCTTCGTACGGGCGGTGCGGCTCATGGCCGCCGAGCCAAAAGCAGAACGGTTTGCCGGCGGGGCGTTGCGCCAGGAAGTCCTCGAAGTTGCGGGCGTAATCCTTGTTGGAAATGCCGCGGTGGGGCGGTGTAAGGCGGTGGTTGGCGAACTCCGGGCCGGCCGGGTTGCGGGACCAGCCGCCGGCGCGGTAGTCGCCGGGTCCCCAACCTTTGCCCGTGAAGCCGACGAAGTAGCCGGCCTTTTCGAGCAGGTCGGGGTAGACAGGGAAATCGCCGGGGAAGATGCTGAAGTGGTTGACGGCCTCTTTGAGCTGCCAGGTGTTGCGGCCGGTCAGCATGCTGGCGCGTGAAGGGCTGCACTTGGGGTTGGAGGTGTAGGCGTTGGTGAACAAGACGCCTTCGCGGGCGACGCGGTCAAAACTGGGGGTTCGGATCCAGGCGGCGCCGTACGCGCCGGCGTGGCCATAGGACCAGTCGTCAGCGATGACGAGCAGGATATTGGGCCGCGACGGCGGCTGGCCGTAGAGCCATCCGCCGCCGGGAAGGACGGCGGCGAGCGCGGCGGCAACCAGGAGGAGACGCAACGTCGAATTCATGAGAAGCTCCTCGGGTTGATGGAACCATAGCGCCCGGCCCCACTGCAAGCCTGGGCCCGTATCCTCGCGCGATGCTACGTTCCGACTCAGGCCGGGTGAAGCTAGTAGCGGAGCTCGACGTCACTCACGCCGGCGACCGTGCGGGCCACACGCTCCACCTCCCGGATCTGCTCCGCATTTTCGAACACGCCGGCGATCGACACCTTGCCGTTGAGGGCGTGGACGTCGACATGAACAGCGGCAGTAGCCGAGTCGGCGGCCAGAGCCGCGCGAACCCGGCTGGCCAAGGCGAAGCCGTGCATCGCTCGCTGGTCCTCGGGGGTGAACTCAAAACACTTGTGGTTGCGGACCATGTCCGCGACGATCTCGCAAGCCTGCTCGACGTTCAACAGGTGACCGAGGTTGAGGATCATGTCGTACAGGGATGGGTCTTCCCAATCCACGCCATAAAGATAGCGGGTCCACTGCTTGCGCTCCCGGTCGACCTTGTGGATATAGTCGAGCGCATCCTCCTTGCCGAGCTCGAGGTGCTTTTCGGCCATCTCGATGCGGAGCTCCATGGAGGCGATGATGCGGATGCGGAAAACAGGCCGGGCCCCGCTGAGCAGAAGGTGCCCGGCATAGCCGTGGTAAACGATCCGGCCGTCCTTGACCTCGTCGGCAAGGGCGGCCTGGAGCAAAGTGAGGTAGAGGTATTTGCGGTGCGTGATCCAGCGGTCGAACACCGAAGGCGGCCGCAGGAGCGCCTCCCGCAGCTCGCCCGGCCTCACTCCCCCGGCAGCCGCCCTGGCAATGATGGTTTCCCTGTCGACACAGCGGAAGCCGAGGCTTTGGGCAAGTCCTTCGGCGAAGAGTTTGCCGCCCAGGAAGGAGCCGGCCGAAACGGTGATGATGGACATTGCGCCACCTCCAATCCACCCAGATTCTGCACCCGCCGCCGGCCGAAGTCAATGCCTCGGGCAACCGCTGCTGAAACCCCTGCGGAGAAACTGCATCTGTCTACAATAGAGCCACAGACAGGTTACCGCGATGCCGATGTACGAATACCGGTGCCGGAAATGCGGCGCCACGTATGAAAAACTCCGCCGCATGGAGGACGCCGACCGGGATCTGGAATGCCCGGCCTGCGCTGCCAAGGAGGTCGAGCGCCTGCTGTCGGCATTCGCCACCGGCGGCGGCTGCGGTTCGCGCACATCCGGCGGCGGCTTCAGTTGAGCCGCCTGAAGCGAGCGGCCGGTCGGCCGCAAGTTCTGGGACTTCATTCAGATCAGCGGACCCGGGAACTGTCTCGACGATGCTCATCGACGGGACTGTCACCGCATTCGGCCCCCAAAGAGAGAAAGCCACCGACAGACACCCGTAACCGCAGATAGAGACCCGCCCATGGCGAGGCGGTCGATGTTGGCGGTGAGGGTCTTCGGTTCAGAGGCATGGCCTCTGAGGATCGCTCCTTCACCCCATGTTAGGATAGAGGATTGTCAGGCTCCGGGCTTCGTGCAACGGGCGGCCGCAAACCCCGCCAGGTCCGGAAGGAAGCAACGGTAGTGGTTTAGCTTGTGTGCCGCGAACCACCCGGGGCCTGACGATACCGTCTCCGGCCGCACTCCCATGTACCAGGTACTGGCTCGCAAATACCGGCCCCAGACTTTTTCCGAGCTGATCGGGCAGGACCACGTCCGAACGACGCTGGAGAACGCCATTCAGCAGAGGCGGATCGCCCACGGCTACATCTTCGCCGGACAGCGGGGGACGGGCAAGACGACCGTGGCGCGGATTCTGGCGCGCTGCCTGAACTGCACCAACGGCCCGACGGCGCAACCCTGCGGGACGTGCGCGAGCTGCCGGGAGGTCGCCGCCGGCAATGCGCTGGACGTGATTGAAATCGACGCCGCTTCGAACCGCGGCATCAACGAGATGCGGGAGCTGCGCGAGAGCATCAAGTACCGGCCGGCGCGCGACCGTTACAAGGTTTTCATCATTGACGAGGCGCACCAGATCACCAGCGAGGCGTTTAACGCCTTGCTGAAGACACTGGAGGAGCCCCCCGAGTGGGTCGTGTTCGTACTCTGCACGACCGAGCCGCACAAGATCCCGACGACCATCGCTTCGCGCTGCCAGCAGTTCGCCTTCCGGCCGGTGGATTTCCGCGAGGTAATGGCGCGCATGGAGCGCATCTGCGCCGAGGAACGGATCGAAGCGACGCCCGAGGCGCTGGCGGTGCTGGCGCAATGCGGCGAGGGCAGCGTTCGGGATTCGCTGTCGGCGCTGGACCAAGCGATTGCCTGCTGCGGCGAGAAGCTCGAAGCGGAAGAAGTCCGGCAACTGCTGGGGATGTTCTCGCTGGAGTCGCTGCACGAGGTGAGCCGCGCCCTCGAGGATGGCGATTCGCGGCGGATGATCGAGATTGTCGAGGAACTGGAGCGCAACGGGAGGAACCTGCAACATTTCTGCCGGGAGCTGGCGCGCTATTTTCGGAACCTGCTGGTGGTGAAAATCGTGGGGGCGCCGAGCCGGCTGATCGCGGCCTCGGAAGCGGAGCAGGCGCGGCTGGCCGAGATCGCCCAAGCGTTTTCGGAGGAAGACCTAACGCGGTATCTCCAGATCACGCTGGACATTTTTAGGGATCTCCAATATTCGATCCAGCCGCGGCTGCACATGGAGATCGGCTTGCTGAAGCTGGTGCACGCCGGGCGGCTGCTGCCGATCGAGGAGGCGCTGGCGATGGCCGGCGGCGGGGGCGACGAGACCCCGGCGGCGCGTTCCGGCTCGGAGAGGTCCGGCGGAGCAACCACGGCTGCCCGGACGGCCCCCGCGCAGGCGGGCGAGCCGCGCGGCGAGCCGGCTGCGGAACCGAGCGCCGCTGAGGCGGCGGGCGCGGATTGGCGGCAGAGGCTGCACAAGGAAGCCGTTGAAGGCGGCATGACGTTCCTGGCCGACGCGCTCGAGCATGCGGAGGTGAGCGAGGATGGTGGCGAGCTGAAACTCGTCGCGCCGCGGGAGTTCACCTTGGCGCTCCGGTCGGGGGAGCTGAAGCAGATCGTGCGCCGGATCGCCGGCAGGCCGCTCAAGCTCACCGTGGCCGCCGGCGAGGCGGCGGCCGGGGAGGCGCCGGAGAGCAGTGCGGCGCCGGCGGACCAGGACGAAGAGGCGGCGCGGAGGGCGCTGGCGCACCCGGAGGTGCAGCGCTTCCAGCAGTTGTTCGCCGGCAGCCAAATCCGCGCCGTGCGAAATCTGAAACAATGACAACAACCGGGGCCGAAGGCCCGGTGGAAGGATAGCCATGAGACTTCCGGGCAACGTGCAGCAGATGATGAAGCAGGCGCAGCAGATGCAGCAGCGCTTGCAGGAGGAGATCGCTCAGATTCGCGTCGAAGCGTCCAGCGGCGGGGGCATGGTGACGGTGCGCATGAACGGCCAGAAGCAGGTGACCGGCGTCACCATCGATCCGGAGGTGGCCGGCGACGTGGAGATGCTCCAGGACATGGTGATGGCGGCGTTCAACGAGGCGTCCAAGAAAGTCGACGAGGAAGCCAAGCAGAAGATGGGCGGGCTCCTGGGCGGACTGGGACTGCCTCCGGGACTGTTGTAGCCGCAGCCGGCAACGCGCATGCCCGATTTTGCCGAACCACTGGCGAAACTGATCCAGGAGTTGAAGCGCCTGCCCGGCATCGGCCAAAAGTCCGCGCAGAGAATCGCCTTCCACCTGTTGCGGGCCGATGAGGAGGAGACGGGGCGGCTGGCAGAGGCGATCGTCGAGGTCAAGCAGAAGCTCGGCCTGTGCGCGGTGTGCAATAACGTCAGCGACGCCGAGCTTTGTCCGTATTGCCGGGACCCGAACCGGGACCGGACGCAGGTCTGCGTGGTCGAGGAGCCGCCGAACATTCTGCCGATTGAGACGACGCGGACGTATCGTGGCCTGTACCACGTGCTGCACGGGGCGATTTCTCCACTACGGGGCGTCGGCCCGGACCAGCTTAAGATCAAGAACCTGCTGGAGCGGCTGGAGGCGGGCGAGGTGGCGGAGATAATCCTGGCGACGAATCCGACAGTGGAAGGGGAGGCCACGGCGGCCTACCTTTCTCGGCTGTTGAAGCCGCTGGGACTGCGGGTGACGCGGATCGCCATGGGAATTCCGGTGGGCAGCGACCTGGAGTTCGCTGACGAGGTGACGATGTCGAAGGCGCTGGAGAACCGGCGCGAGATGTAGGCCGGCGATGAGAACGGGCGGAGAGTTCTCCGGGAGAGCGACGAGGCTGCGGCTTTGGGTTGGAACCGCCCTGATGGTGGCGGTGGCCGCGGCCTGGGCGCAGGCGCACCCGGCGCCGGGTGCGGCGGCGCGGCAGTGGCGCGAGCTGAACGAACGCAGCATCCTGGACGAGTTCGTCGAGCTCCTGCGTATCCCGAATACCCGCCACGATCCGGCGTCGCTGCGGCGCAACGCTGAAACGATCGCCCGCATGTTCCAGCGGCGCGGCGTGCGGACCCAGTTGCTCGAAGTGGACAGCGCCCCACCGGTGGTGTTCGGGGAATTGCCATCGCCGGGCGCCGCGCAGACGCTGGTGTTTTATGCGCACTACGACGGCCAGCCGGTCCAGCCCGGCGAATGGGTAACCGGGGACCCGTTCCGGCCGACGCTGATGAGCGGGCCGGTGGAGATAGGCGGCCGGCCGATTCCGCTGCCGCGTCCGGGCTGGCCCTCGGACGGCGAGTGGCGTATTTACGCCCGCTCGGCCAGCGACGACAAAGCGGCGATCATCGCACTGGCTGTGGCGTTAGAGGCGTTGCAGGCGCGCCGCGTTCCGATCCCTTCCAACCTGAAGTTCTTCTTTGAGGGGGAAGAAGAAGCGGGCTCGCCCCATCTGCGCACCGTGCTGGAGAGGCACCGCGAGCTGCTGCGCGGCGAGCTGTGGGTGTTCTGCGACGGCCCGGTGCACCAGAACCGGCAGCAGCAGATCGCCTTCGGGGCGCGGGGGATCGCCGGCCTGGAGCTGACCGTGTACGGCCCCCGGCGGGAGTTGCACAGCGGCCATTACGGCAACTGGGCGCCCAACCCGGCGATGATGCTGGCCCGGCTGCTGGCATCGATGAAGGATGACTCGGGCAAGGTGCTGATCGAGGATTTCTACCGCGACGTCGTGCCGCTAGGCAAGGCCGAGCGCCAGGCGATTGCGGAAGCCCCGAACATCGAGCCGGTGCTGCGCCGGGAATTCTGGCTGCCGGAAACAGCCGGCGAGCCGGTGCGCCTGGAAGAGGCCATCAACATGCCGTCGCTCAACGTCCGCGGCCTGGAGAGCGCGGTGGTGGGAGAGCGAGCGGCGAACATCATTCCGGCGACGGCGACAGCCTCGCTCGACATCCGGCTGGTGAAGGGGATGGACCACGCCAGGACGGTAGAACGGGTGATCGAACATATTCGGCGGCAGGGGTTCTATGTCACCGAATCGGAGCCGGGCGAACAGGTGCGGCTGACCCACGCCAAGGTCTGCAAAGTCAGGCGGCGGCCGGGATACAACGCCGTGCGCACGCCGATGGACCTGGAGATCTCGCAGCGGCTCATCGCCGCTATCGAGCAGGCCCGCGGACCGGTGGTCAAGCTGCCGACGCTGGGCGGCAGTTTGCCGCTGTATCCCATCGAGGAGATCCTGGGCGCCTACACGGTCATCGTGCCGATTGCGAACCACGACAACAACCAGCACAGCCATAACGAGAACCTGCGCCTGCAAAACCTCTGGGACGGCATCGAGACGATGGCGGCGCTGCTGGCGCTGGAGGGGGGCGAACAGCTGAGCGAGGGCGCCGGGATGGGACGGTTGCGGCGCCGGACTGGGGTTGCGGTATGTTGGAAACGTCGCGAGCGGTGTCACGCATGGCCCAGCGCGTCCTGGCGGTGCTGCTGGCGGCGGTCTTCGCAGCCGGCTGTTCGGTCCGCCGTTTCGCGGTCAACCGGATCGGAGACGCTCTGGCGGCGGGGGGCTCGACGTATGAAACCGACGAGGACCTCGAGCTGGTTGGGGACGCTCTTCCCTTCGGGCTCAAGCTGATTGAAAGCCTGCTGAGCGAATCGCCGCGGCACCGGGGCTTACTGCTGGCGGCGTGCCGGGGCTTCACCCTTTACGGCTACGCCTACGTACAGCAGCGCGCCGACCGGGTTAGCGAGGAGGACCTCAGCCTCGGCAACGAACTCCGGGCGCGGGCCCGGAAGCTTTATTTGCGGGCGAGCGGCTACGGGCTGCGAGCGCTGGAGCTGGCCTATCCCGGCATCCGGGAGACGCTGATGGCCGACCCGCGAGAGGCGGCGCGGAGGGTGCGGAAGAAGAAGCACCTCCCGCTGCTTTATTGGAACGCCGCGGCGTTGGGCCTGGCGATATCGGCGTCGCGCAGCGATGCGGAGATGCTGGCGCGGATTCCGGAGGTCGAAGCGCTGCTCGACCGGGCGCTCGAGTTGGACGAGAGCTGGGAGGACGGCGCCCTGCACGAGTTCGAGGTCGTGTACGCCGCCTCCCGTCCCGGCGTATCACCGAGCGACTTTGACCGGATCGAAAAGCACTTTCAACGCGCGGTCGAACTTTCCCGCGGCACCCGGGCCAGCGTCTACGTGGCCTACGCGGAGGCCGTTTCGGTTCGCAAGCAGGACCGCGCGGAGTTCCAGTCGCTGCTGGCAAAGGCCCTGGCGATCGACCCGGACCGGCACACGGACGTGCGGCTGTCGAATCTGCTGGCTCAGCGCCGGGCGCGATGGCTGCTGGGACGCATCGACGAGCTGTTTCTCGATGGGGAGCCGGGTTCTGAAGCGGAAAGAGAGGTCGTGAAATAGTGATGGTGCGGCTCATCTTCCAAGCTGTTTTGCTGGGCCTGCTGGGGGCGGCGGCTTGCCCGATCTCGGCCCAGCGCGTGCTGATCAAAATGGGAACGATCGCGCCCGACGGCTCGCCCTGGCATCAGATTCTCCAGCAAATGGGGCAGGACTGGAGGACGATCTCCGGCGGCGCGGTCACGTTACGGATTTACCCGGGCGGTGTTCTGGGCGATGAACCGGACATGATCCAGAAGATGCGCATCGGTCAATTGCAGGCCGTGGCGCTGTCGGGCTCGGGGCTATCGCGGCTCGAGCCAGCCGTGGCCTGCCTGCAAATCCCGATGATGCTGGAAACGTACGAGGAACTGGACTACGTGCGGGACCGGATGGCGCCCCAATTGGAACAGCGGATCGGGCAAAAGGGCTACGTCGTGCTGAACTGGGGCGACGCGGGCTGGGTGCATTTCTTCACCAAGACGCCGGCGCGGACGCTGGATGATATCCGGCAGATGAAGCTGTTCACGATGGCGGGCGACGCCGAGGCGCTCGAGCTATATGAATCGGCCGGTTTCCATCCGGTGCCGCTGGCCACCACGGACATGCTGCCGGCGCTTCAGACCGGACTGATCGACGCCTTTGACGTCCCCCCGCTACTGGCGCTGCTGAACCAGTGGTTCGGCGTGGCGAAATACATGACCGACGTCCGGTGGGCGCCGCTGGTGGGGGCGACCATCGTCAGCAAACGGACGTGGGAGCGGATCCCGGAGGCGATCCGTCCAGGGATGCTGGCGGCGGCGCGCAGCGCCGGCGAACGGCTTCGCGGCGAAATCCGCAAAATGGGCGACGACGCCGTCGAGGCCATGAAGAAGCGCGGCCTGACGGTGATCACGCCGGATGAGGCTACCCTGGCGGGCTGGCGCCGCGAGGTGGAGGAGGCATATCCCAAGCTGCGCGGGCGCCTGGTGGAGGCGGCGCTGTTCGATGAAGTCCGGCGGCTGCGGGACGAGTTCCGCGCGCGAAGTGCCGGGGACCCCCGATGACGGAGGATAGCCGCCCGTCGCTCCTGCTGCGGCTGGAAACGGCCTTGTCGTTCGCCGCGATGGCGGCGATGACGCTGCTGCCGCTGCTGGAGATCCTCTCGCGGAAGTTCCTGGGCCGGGGCGTGCCGGGCTCGGCCCCGATCGTGCAGCACCTGACGCTGTGCGTGGCCTTTCTGGGAGCGGCACTGGCCGCGCGCTACGACCGCCTGCTGGCTCTGTCGACGGCTAGCTTCCTGCCGCGGCGGCTGCGGGGCGGAGCACGGATTTTCACGGGGGCCCTGACGGCGGCGGTGGCGTGCGGGCTGGCGTGGGCGAGCGTCGAGCTGCTGCGCGCCGAGCGCCAGGCCGGCACGATCCTGGCGGTCGGAATCCCCGTGTGGGCCGTCATCTGCGTCATGCCGGCGGGCTTCGGGGCGGTGGCGGTGCGCGTCGTCTGGCGCGCCTCATCCGCGTGGTGGGGACGGGCGCTGGCTGGTGTGGGCCTCGCTGTGCCGCCGGTGCTCCGGCTGGCGGCGCCGTTCGGCACGCCGGAACTGTGGTGGCCGGGTGTAGTGACCATTCTGGCGGCGGTGGTCCTGGGCTTGCCGATCTTCGCGGGGATTGGCGGACTGGCGCTGCTGGCGTTCTGGAGTGAGGGAACGCCGATCGCGGCCGTCAGCGTCGAGGCGTACCGCCTGTCGGCCTCGCCGCTGCTGCCTGCTATTCCGCTATTTACGCTGGGCGGGTATTTCCTGGCCGAAGGGGGCGCCAGCACACGCCTGGTGCGGGTGTTCCAGGCGCTGATCGGGTGGATGCCGGGCGGCCCGGCGGTCCTGACCGCCGTGGTGTTCGCGTTTTTCACCTGCTTCACGGGCGCATCCGGCGTGACGATTCTCTCGCTCGGCGGCCTGCTGCTGCCGGTGCTGATCCGGTCGAGATTCCCCGAGGGTTTCTCGCTCGGGCTGGTCACCGCCGCCGGCTCGCTGGGCGTGCTGTTTCCGCCCAGCCTGCCGGTCATCCTGTACGGCGTCTACGCGCGCACACAGATCGACCGCATGTTTATCGCGGGGTTCCTGCCGGGGGTCTTGCTGCTGGCGCTGGTGGCTCTGTGGTGTGTGTGGCGGGGGCTTGCCGCAGGGGCCGAGCGGGCAGTGTTCCGGTGGCGTGAGGCGGCGGCTTCCATCTGGGAGGCCAAATGGGAGCTGTTGCTGCCGGTGGTGGTGCTGGTGGGCATCTTCGGCGGCTTCGCCACGCTGGTCGAGGCGGCCGCCTTGACCGTTTTTTATGCCTTCATCGTCGAGTGTTTCGTTTACCGGGACCTCGCCGTTAAGCGGGACGTTCCGCGGGTCGTCGTCGAGTGCGTGACGCTGGTAGGGGGCGTGCTTCTGATCCTCGGGGTGGCGCTGGGATTCACCAATTACCTCATCGATGCTCAGATTCCGACCCGGGCGCTGGAGTGGGTGAGCGCACACATCGAATCCCGCATTCTGTTTCTGCTGGCGCTGAACGGCTTCCTGCTGATTGTGGGCTGCCTGCTGGACATTTATTCGGCCATTCTGGTAGTCGTGCCGCTGATTGCTCCGATGGGGGAGGCGTTCGGCGTGGACCCGATTCACCTGGGGATTATTTTCCTGGCCAATCTGCAACTGGGCTACCTCACGCCGCCGGTGGGCATGAACCTGTTCCTGTCCGCCTATCGCTTCGAGCAGCCGCTGACGCGCGTCTACCGGTACTCCTTCCCGTTTCTGCTGCTCATGCTGGCCGGGGTACTCTTGATCACCTATGTGCCGGCGCTGAGCTTGGAGCTCCCGAAACTGCTGGGGGGCCCGTAGCGGCCGCTACCAGATTCCGACCAGCTTCCACCAGGAGAAGCCCACCAGCGCCCAGATCACAACGTTGACGACCGAGGCGGCAAAGCCGATCACCCACCATTTGCGGAGCGAAAGATAGTCGTGGGCGAAGAACATGGGCGCGGGCGTGGTGCCGTAGTGGGTGAGGCCGGCGGCGAAGCAGACGTAGCAGCCGAAGGCGAAGGCCATAAGCCCGACCGGGGCGCCCTGGGTCAGCAGCACGGCCACGAATGGCGGGTACATGGCCAGGATGTGGGCGGTGATCGAGGCGAAGGCGTAGTGGGCATAAAAGTAAATCAGCAGCGCGACGGCAAACAGGGGCACCCAGCCGCCGGAGTCAAAGGCGGAGCCGACGGCGCGGGCGAACTCGGTGGTGACGCCGGAATCGTTGAGCGCCTGGCCGAGGCGGAGCAGCCCGCCGTACCAAACGAACAGGTCCCAGGCGGCGCGCTCGTTCTTGACGTCGTCCCAGGTCAGCGTGCCGGTGAGGAGCAAGGCGCCGGCGCCGAGCAAGGCGCTGGTGGTGATGTGCAGCCCGTGCAAGGCTGAGGTCACCCAGAGCCCGCAGACGGTGACAAAGACGGCGCAGACGATCTTCTCGGCGCGGTTCATGGGGCCCATGCGGCGCAGTTCCCGGGCGGCAAAGTCGGCGGCCTCGGGCGTGCGGCGGATTTGAGGCGGATTGATCCGGAGGACCACCCAGGGTACGACCAGCAGCGAGCAGAGCCCGGGGACGATGCCGGCCAACGCCCAGGAGGCCCAAGTGATGGGGAAGCCCATCTGGCCGGCCATCTCGGCCAGCAGAGGGTTGGACGCCTGGCCGGTGTAGAACATGGCTGAGGTGATGCAGATGCCCTGGTAGACGCCGCTCATCAGATACGAGCCCAACAGGACAGCCGAGGGGCCCGGGCGGGACTCGTACAGCTCGGCGATGGAGCGGGTTATGGGCAGGATCACGCCGCCGGAGCGGGCGGCGTTCGACGGGATGATGGCGGCCAGCACCATATCGGAGAAGGACAGCGCGTAACACAGCCCGAGTGAACTCCGGCCGAACAGGCGAACAAAGAACAGCGCGATGCGGCGCGCCAGCCCGGTCTTGATGATCGCCCGCGCAATGAAGAACGCGGCCAGCACGAGCCATACGGTGGAGTAGCTGTAGCCTTCCAGGGCCTGCTCGATCGTAAGCCCGGCGAGGAGGGTGGAAAGCGCGATGGCTATCAGCACGAGCGCTCCGCCGGGGATGGGCCGGAGGATGAGGCCGGCGATGGTCGCCAGGAACAGCCCGGTCAGCCGCCAACCTTCGGGCGCCACCGCCGCTGGGCGGGGGATAAGGAAGACGACCACGGAGTAGAGGACAATGAGCAGGAGCAGGCCGCGAGCGGAGCTAAGGTTCACGGATCGGTCAATTATATCGTCCCCGGTGCGCCCACCGGCCGAAGTTGCACCCTGCCGCGTGCCGGTTATTGCACGGTCTGGGCGCTCGACGGCCGGCGAACGAATTTCACCATGTCGGCGACCACGCAACCGGCCGCCGGCGCGATGCTGACGCCTTGGTTGTGCGCTACCTCAAAGCGGTGAACTCCCAGATCGACCCAGGCGGCCGGCTCCTTGCGAAAGCGCACCGTCGTTCTCGCCGGTTCGCCGGCGGCGTTGATCGTCACCGCCGCCTCACCCTCCGCTCCGGACGGCGGCACGCGGTACAGCAAGACGCGGTAGTTGTCCGCCACGAGGAAGTCCGGCCGCCAGGAGGCCGACGCAGCGGGCGCGCAAGCCTCCCGTGCGCTCGAGAATGAGTACCCGCCTGCGACCGCCTTCCACTCCCCCTGTTCGTAGTAGCCGGGATCTCCGTCGTCCATGTAGAGGTCCTTTTCGTAGACGGCGGCGTGGTCAACATACATCCGGCCCGGGAGCGCGGAGTCATCCACCTCTCCGGCCCGCTTCACGTGGGCGACGCTGGTGAGCCAGAAGTTCAGCGGGTCGTGCCGGTGGCGCGTATGCGGATAGTCGAGCACACAGTTGAGCCGGCCGTCCAAAAAGATGCGCACCTTGCCGCCGCGGACAGAGACGTTCTCCGGGCGATTGAACGATTCCAGCCGTGGCCCGGTGCGGTACTGCCACTTGCCCAGGTCAACTTTCGCGCCGTTGAACTCATCCGACCAGCGCAGGACGTAGCCGGGCGGCGGCGGCGAGCCGGGCAACCGGGCCAGAATCGCGGCGCGCTGGCTTGGCGCTGCCGGGTTTGGACCAGTCCGCTCATAGACCCGGACATAGTCGACCTCCATAGCGGCGCCGTCCAAAGCGTCAGTGATGGGGCCGGCCCATTTCAGCACGGCCGTGCTCAGGATGACCGGCGCCTCCATATGGCAAATCTCGTGCGTATAACGGCGGCGCTCGACGCCGTCCACGTACCAGATCAACTCGTTGTCCGTCCACTCCAGGCCGTAGACGTGGAAATTCTGGCTCAGATCGTCCGAACTCACCCAGGCTTGGTGCTGGGACCAATGCTCGCCCTCCCAATTATGGATGTTCATGTTCACCTTGTCCGGATAGTGGCCTTCGTTGATGTCGATCTCAAACTTCTTGAGATAGCCCTTCATGCCGTAGATGCCGGCCTGCTCGTTGGTCGCGCGGGGCATCAGCCAGAAAGCGTTGTTCAGCCCGGTCGCCCGGCCATACCGGTAGCGGGCCTCGAAGTAGCCGTACTTTTGCCGGAACGTCCGGGTCCACATGTGGGCGGTCGTCCACTCCTTGCCGCCGCGGTTCTCTTTCCGCGTCACCAGGCGGCAGACGCCATCTTTGACCTCGATGTTTTCCGGCCAGCGGCTGGAGAGAATGTGCGTGGGAGAGCCGGATTCCACTTCCCAGACGCGGCCGTCCAAGGCTGTTCCGTCGAATTCGTCGCTGAAAGTGAGCCGCCACCGGGCGTGCTCGGGAGGAGCCGCCGGCATGACGGCGGCGCCCGCGGCCAGCCATGCGGCAAGCAGTGTGAACCGTTTCCTCATGGGTGTTCCTCCCGGGACTTCATCTCCTGGTTTTGTGCTTCCCGGGGTTAACCAACCCGGCCGGCCCGGCGGGCTGCCCGGAAGTCGTAGATCACGTCTCGGATCGCCGCCCCCGTCACTTCGATGCGATTCAAATCACGCGTGCCGAGTCCGCGCTGCTCAGCCAGCTCGAGCGTGCTGTCGCAGCGCTCGAATGGCGGGGTGCCCCGACGCGCCAGCGGATCGTAACCCATGACCGCCACCGCGACGGCGTCGGTGTTGACGCAGTTGGTCCCCGCTATGAGCACACCGGCTCTGGCGGGAAAAGCGCCTTCCCGGAAGACGGCTTCGTTGCCGCCCATGCTCTCGATGCCGTCGATGATGGCCAGATCCACCGGCCGCGCGCTGACGATGTCGACGACAATCCGCGGCACGCGATAGGCGGGCTCCCGCGGCGAGGCCGGATCCAGCTCGGAGGGAGCGCAGCGGGCCGGCTGGCGCCGCCCGGTATGGCAAATGCTGGCGCGTCCGCCGCCGGGATTCTCGTTGGGATCGTCCTCGCCGGCGTCGTCGCCGTAGATGGAGGTGGGTGTGATGCCGAAACAGTTTTTCATGGAAAGCGTCACGCCGGCAGTGACGTGTTCTTTGAGCTTCGCCAGCGAGATAAACACGTCGCAGTCCGCGTAGGAAGTGAAGCCCCGCAGCGGCACCTTCGTCGCCAGCGTCACGGCGGAGGATGTCCGCGAGACGTTCGAGTTGCGCTGCGCCCTGGAGTGCATGGCCGTCGAGAAGGCGATCGACCGGATCCGCCCGAAGGACTTGCAGCGGCTCAGGGCGCTGGTCAAGGCGATGCGCGCACCCATTAGCGACGAAGCAGACCAGAAGCAGCACGAAGAAAACAACAGGGAGTTCCACCTGATCTTGCTGCGCGCGGCGGACAACCGGCGGCTGCTCGAAACCTACGACGCGCTGAATGCCAACATCAAGATCGCGCGCATCCATGCCGCCGATGCCGACTGGACGAGCCGGCTGGACCAGGAACAGGACGAGCACGAGGCGATTGTCAAGGCTCTGGAGCAGAAACGGACCGCCCAGGCGGTCAAGGCCATGCGCAAGCATATCTTGCGAGCCATGGGATCGCTCATCGAGGTGATCGAAGGCAAGAGCGCGAATCGCATGTAGCCCCGGAGCGCCCTGCGATCGGGGCGGCGTTCGGGGCCAGGCGAGCGCCGCATGTGGCGGTCCCAGATTCGCGATCGCAATCAAAACCTAATGTCTGTGTCTGCTCCGCCGAGAATCGCTGCCGTTGAGGCCTTCCCGATCCGCCTGTGGCGCGATCTGCCCGCCGCCACCGGCACCGCCGGTACTCCAACCGCCCTCGGCAACCCGGCGGGCCCTTACCATTGGTCCGCCGTTTATCCGGCGCTTTACTCGCGCTACATCGAAACCGCGCTGGTTAGGGTCACGCTCGACAGCGGCCTGCACGGCTGGGGCGAGGCGCAAGCGCCGCTCGCTCCCCGCGTGGCCTGTACGGTCGTGGCGGACCTGCTTGCGCCGGTGCTGCAAGGCGAATCCTTTGACGGCGACCATGAAACCATCCGAGCCCTCTGGCGGCGCATGTTTCAGACGATGCGCGTTCGCGGGCAGACCAGCGGCTTCATGGTCGACGCGATCAGCGGCGTGGACCTCGCGCTGTGGGACCTCGCCGGGAAGATCCGGGGCCGTCCGGTGGCCCAACTGCTGGCCGACGGCGGCGCGAAAGCGACCGTGGCTGCCTATCTGAGCGGGTTGGCCGGCGCCGCCCCGGCCGAACGCGCCGCTTTCGCCCGGAGGCATTTCGCCGAGGGCTTCCATGCCGTGAAAATCTTTCACGACGCCGGCGCCGCCGAACTGCTGTCGCAGATCGACCTCCTGCGGCAGGAACTCGGCGGAGCAGCGCGCATCGCGGTCGACGCCCTCTGGAGGCTCGACCTCGGGCGTGACGCGGCGTTGCTTGCCGAACTCGAGGCGCGTCGGCTCTTGTGGCTGGAGTGCCCGTTCAATCCGGATGAGTTCGAACCGCACCGAAAGCTCCGCCGGCGCTACCGGATTCCGCTGGCCGTGGGCGAAAGCTACCGCACGCTCGGCGAACTGGAACTGTTCTTTGCCGAGCGGCTGATCGAGTTCGTGCAGCCTGACCTCGGCCGCTCCGGCCTGACGGAAACCGTGCGCATCGCGCGGCGGGCAGCGGCGTGTGACGCCGCAGTGGTTCCGCACGTGAGCATCGCGCTGGGCCCGCAGATCGCCGCCGCGATCCACGCCGCTGCGGCGATCCCGAATTGCCCCCTGTGCGAGTACAATCCGGCGGTTTTCCAGGTGAGCAACCGCTACTTGGCCGAGCCGCTCCTTTTTGCGGACGGGGCTTACCGCGTGCCCGATGTGCCCGGGTTGGGGATCGAGATCCGCCTGGACGAGCTGCTCAACGACACCCTCGGATTCGAGCACGCGCCTGTCCGGTGAACGTCGCCCGCCGTTGCCCCATCGCCGGGGGGGCCACGCCGCTGCGACCGGCGCGAATCCGCTATCCCCGCAGGCGCGTGCCGCGCTTTAACACAGGCAACTTCGCTATAGTGGTTTCAACAGACGCCTCACAATTCAAATGCCTCAATCCACTGTCACAGCCAACGTCAACGGCGATGCGGCCCTGGTGGCCAGGGCGCAAGCCGGCGACACGGCGGCGTTCGATGAACTGGTCAGCCGGTACGAACGCAAAATCTACCGGCTGGCCCGCAACATCACCAACAATGACCAGGACGCCGAAGAGGTCTTGCAGGAGACGTTTCTGAAGGCCTACTCCCACCTGAACGGCTTCCAGGGCCACTCGAAGTTTTACACCTGGCTGGTGCGCATTGCGGTGAACGAGGCGCTGATGAAGCTGCGCAAGCGCAAGTCCGACAGAACGATCTCGCTGGACGAGGGGATTGACATCGGCGAAGATTTGATGGTCCGGGAAATCGCCGTCTGGGACGACGATCCGGAGCAGCGGTATTCGCAGGTTGAGCTGCGGGCGATTCTGGATGAAGCCATCGCCAGCCTGCGGCCGGCCTTCCGTACGGTGTTCGTTCTTCGGGACATAGAGGAGCTTTCCACCGAAGAGACGGCTCAGGCGCTGGATCTTTCCATCCCGGCGGTCAAGAGCCGGCTTCTGCGCGCACGCCTCCAACTGCGCGAGAAGCTCACCCGATTCTTCAAACGGAAGGGGGATGACGTCTTTGCTTACCTGTAAGGATTTTCTCGAGGCCCTGAACGAGTATCTCGACGAGACCGAAGACGCCGAGTTGCGGCGCGAAGTCGAGCAGCACGTGGGCGAATGCCCGAACTGCTGGGTCGTCTTCGACACCACGCGGAAGACACTCAAAGTGTTCAAGGGCATGCAGCCGCAAGACATCCCGACGGATCTCCACCAGCGGCTCATGGCCCGGCTGCACGGGAAGATGGAGCAGGACAACAAGCCCGACTAGCCGCTCAGCCGCCTTGGCCGGCCGGACACAAGCCGCGGTAGAAGGCGCAACGGAAGCAGTGCTCCCCCTCCCGCAGCGGAAACTCGACCCGCTGTTGCGCCTCCCGCAGCCGCCGCACGATGTCTCGCGCACCCTCCAGAGTGCCGTGGTCCAGCGCGACCGGCACGGACTTGCCCGGCCGCAGAAAGTGGAGCAGCGCTTCGCCGGGCGGGCTCTCCGTCAGCCGTTCCAAAGCCAATGCATAGAGACGGAGCTGCAACTGGTACGGCGCGAGCCGCGCGGGCTCGAGATCGGGGTCGAAATCATCCGTCTTGTAATCGACCAGCACGGTGCGGCCCTTGTCTTTAAACCAGGCATCGATGCGGCCGCTTAGGATGACTCCGTCAACTTCGATCGCAAAATCGAACTCGCGTTCAATCGGGGCAGCCTGCCGGATCCGACGGGCCAGCTCGCTGGCGTGGAACGCCTCGACCAGGCGTGCCGCCTCGGGATCCGGTCGGTCCAAGGCAACCCCGGCCAGCAGTTGGTGAACCTGAATGCCGATGTCGGCCGCGCCCGTCTCCAGCGGGGCTTCCCCGTACTCCTCCGCATCGCTGCCGCCCGGTTCGTCCCAGGGTCGGCGGGGCCGTCGCCCGAATCCGAGATAGCGGGCTAAGTAGTACCGGCGCGGGCACACGAGAAAATCGCCGAGGTGAGTGACGGGCAGCGCGGAATCGTGTTGCGCGCTCCACACCGGCGGCTCGACCACCTCCGTGGGGTGCTCTTCCGCGGCAGGCGCGGCGGCGCTCCCGCCCGCGGGCCTCATCCGGGTGCAGACGATGCGAACTTCGGGGCCGCCCGGAGCGACAGGCTGGGACCATTCGCGCTCCGGATCATGCCGGCCGTCGAGCGATAGCCGCTGCCGCAGAAACTTGGCCCAGCCGCCCCCGCGGGCCGCCGGATGCGTGGCTTGCGTCAGAATCAGGCGCTCTTCGGCGCGGGTCATGGCCACGTAGAGCAGGCGGTATTCCTCCTGGTCCGTCTTCTGCTTGATCTCCTCCTCCATCTGGGCGTAGGTGCTGTCACGGGCGCCGTCTCCGGTCGTCGGATCGCGCCACTTGACCCCGAGGCCGCGCTCCGGGTGGTAGCAGATGGGGTCAATGGCATTCGCTCCGCCCCGGTGCATCGCCGCCACAAAAACGACGGGGAACTCGAGTCCCTTGGCGGCGTGGATGGTCATCAGGCGGACGGCGTTGTCGGCCTCGCCTGGCGGCGCTTCCGATTCGGCGGGCTGGCGGCGCAGGCGCTCGAGTTCATCGAACAACTCCGGCAGCGACCGCGGCGAGTCCTGATGCATGTCGCGGAGGAGGGCGAGGAACTTGGCGGCGTTGTTGCGCCCGCCCGAATCGAGCGCTGCGAGATAACCGGATTGGTCGGCCGCCGTGGCCAGCAAGCGGTCGGGCGCGACAACGTGGCGGAGGGCGCGCAGGCGGCGGACCAGGCCGCGGAACCAGACGAGCCGCTCCAGATCCTGCGCCGGAAACGCCTCGGCTGGCTCCTCATCCAGCGCTGCGATCGCGCGCCACAGGTCCCCGCGCAGCTTCAGCCGCAACAGCGTCTCATCACTCACGCCACCGAGCGGCGAGCGCAGCGCCCCGGCCAGGCTGACTTCGTCCCGGCGGTTCGCCAGCACGCCGAGGAATTGAAGCAAATCGCGCACCTCGCGCGTCTCCAGCAAGGTCCGGCCGCCGACCACGGTGACCGGGATGCCGCTGTCGCGAAGGGCGGCGGCAATCGCCTCCAGGGGCTGGCGCTTGCGGGCGAGCACGGCGAAGCGCCGGAAATCACCCGGCCGTTCCGCCTCGAGCTCCCGAATTCGGTTAGCGATCCAGGCCGCCTCGAGCGATTCGGCGCCGGCGGCGTCTTCGCCCCACGCCACCAGCACCTCTACGGCGGGCTGGCCGAGAGGCGGGAACGCGCGCTCGGCCGTTAGCTCACGCTGCTCCAGCCCCCCGGCCCCCTCAGTCAGCGCCGTGACGGCCCCGAGGATCTCGCTCCGGCTGCGGTAGTTCTCGACCAGCTCATCCACCTGACTGCCCTGATCCTGGAGGGATTGGCGGTAGCGGTAAAAAACGCCGGGGTCGGCATGCCGGAAACCGTAGATCGCCTGGTTCACGTCGCCCACGGCGAAAAAACGGCCGGGGCGGCGGACCAGATCCACAATCCGCCACTGAAGCGGGTTGGTGTCCTGCAACTCATCCATCAGGATGTAGTCGAACTTTTCCTGCACGCGCTCGCGAAGGCCGCGCTGTTCGCGGAGCAGCGCCAGCGCCTGTTCCTCCAGATCCGCAAAGTCGAGCGCGGACAACGCCCGCTTACGCCCGCGATAGCGCGCGTCCAGCCGCCGGAGGACTTCAACGAGCACGGCGCGGCAAGGCGCGAAGTACTCCTCGACCAGCCGGGGATACGCCTCCTGAATCATGTTCCGGACGCGGCGGAGGCCCTCATAGACCGGCCCGGACCGGAGCCCGCTCAGTGAACACTTGAACTGGTTCAGGGCCGCCAGGTGGGCCGCCGACAGCGGCGCCGAAAGCAGCGGCCGCACCTTCTCGACCCACTCTCGCAGACACGCATATCGCTCGACCTGGGTGGGGGTCGTGCCCCGGGCGGCCTGTGGAAGAATCTCCTCGACGGCCCGGACGATCACCGCAAGCGAGGCCCGCGAAGACGACGGCGGCGCCGTGTCAAGCTCCGCGACACTCCGACTTGCCACGCGCAGCGCCTTATAGACCGAGAGCAGCGACTCGGCCAAATCCTTCTGATGCCCCAACGGCGAGCTCGACGTGTGGACCGATTCGAGGACGCGGATCAGCTCGGCGGGCCGCTCCTCAAACAGCTCCTCGATGGCCCTGTCGGCTTCCTCGGCAAGGATGGCGGCGCTGTGGCTCTCATCGAGCACGGTGAAATCGACGTCGAGGCCGCCGGCGACGGCGTTCTCCCGCAGCAGCCGGGCGCAGAAACCGTGGATCGTCGACACCCAGGCCCGTTCGATCGCCTGGCGGAGTCCGGCGTCCGCTTCGCATTCCTCAACGAGGCGGCTTTGGATGTTGTTCGCCGCCTTCTCGGTGAAGGTGATGGCCAGGATGCGGTCCGGAGAAACCCCTTGCCGGCGGACGAGCCAGATGAAGCGGGCCGTGAGCACGCGGGTTTTGCCCGCCCCGGGACCGGCGACGACGCAGACGTCCTGTCCCAGGCGTTCGGCTGCCACGCGCTGCTGTTCACTTAACTCCATTACGGCGCCCCTCCCGCCAGCACCCCCGGCACCGCGGACTCGACGCGGCAAGCGTCGGCGAACTCGCAGTATTCGCACTTGCCCGTGTCGGCGGGGCTGACTTCGATCCGGCCCTGGCGGAGCTCCGCCGCCACGCGCAGCGCTTGCTCCTCCGCCAGCCGCATCAGGCCGCGAATCGCTCGATCGTCGTCCCAGCCGCGCCAACGGACCTCCCGGCGAAAGGCGCAGAAGGAGACGGCGGCAGGTTGGAGCTCCATGCACTGCTGAGCCAGCAGGGCGTACAGACCCGCCTGAACCCGTAATCCTTTTTCGTGGTCCCTGATGTAGCCGGCCAGATTGTCCGGGCGAGTGAACTTGTAGTCGATGATGCGCGCCCGGCCCCCGTCGAGAACGTCCACGCGGTCGATCCAGCCGGCGACGGTCAAGCCGGCGGCCAGGGGCAATTCGAAGGACAGCTCAGTTTCCGGCCGGCCTTTGATGTCCAGCCGGCCAGGCTCCATCAGGCCTGCCAGGCTGCGGAGCATCTCCAGCCGCCGTTGCTCGGTCCGGTAGCCGCTCGGCACGCGCTGCCGCCGGCGGACGGCTTCGAACACCCGGTCAAAGACGGGCTCCCAGTCCCCGCCGCTGCGAACAGCCTCGGCCAGCACCTCGTGGAGGATCTTGCCCTGCCTCACATGATCCAGCCGCTCCTCCGGCGCCGCGGGCCGCGGCCTCAGCTTGAGCACGTACCGCCCGAAGAACTGGAACGGGCACTGAAGAAAGCTCTCGATCCCGGTCGCGGTGAGGGGTTGGGCCCGCTGCACCAGCGCCTCCCGCAGAGAGTCCTCGCGAATGGCGGGGGCGGCGAGGGCAGCGGGCCGCACGAGCGACGGCGGGCGAACAGCCTTGGCTGCATCCCACCGCGGCCCGCGCTGCCGCACGAACTCGTCCAACAGGAATGAGCGCAGGGTCTCGTCGCCGCGGGCATCATACTTCGGGTAGGACAGCACGAGCCGCTCGGTGGCCCGGCTGACGGCCAGCTCGAACAAGAGGTCCTCTTCCTGGTCCCGCTCCTGGCTGGTCCGCAAATAGATGCCCCCCGCCCGGAGGCTCAGCCGCGCCGCGTCAGGAAGCAGCGGGTCCTGGTTATGGCGCCGGGGAAACTGCTTCTCCAGCAGGCCGCAGACAAAAACGACGGGCAACTCCCACTGGCGCGCTTCGAAGGCGTCCATCACGTGGACGACGTTATGGCGGCTGTCCCGCACGCGGAGCGGAGTCAGATCGATGACGGCGGATGCCTCGGCCCAGAACTCGCCGAGCGTCACCTCGCTCTGCGGATCGAACAGACCAGCCGCCTCATCCATGGCGCCGTCGAAAGCAGCCACGGCCGCAGCGTGCGCTTGCCACGTTTCGATCTGCTCGAAGGCGGCGGCATCGGTGATGCCCGGAGGCGGATACAGTCCGCGGAGGCCCTTCAGGCGGGCGGCCCACTCGGCGGGCTGCGCTTTGTCCGTGCGCCATGGCTCGAGCCGGCGGAGGGAGTCGAGCAGCCGGCTGAGCCGGCCCGCGGGCGCAGCGGCGCAGACTTCCTCCATGCCGGCGGCCGGCATCTGCCGGCGGAGCTGAAACTCCAGCCGGTCCAGCGCCGCCGACGCCGGCTGCGTCAGGAAGGCACGGAGAAGCTGCTCCAGATCCCAGCCGCCTTGTATCGCCGCCACGACCCCCTCGACCCAGCCGGCGACGGGATGGCGCCCGAGGGGCTGGGCGAAGTAGAAGCGCACCGGGATGCCGAAGCGGGCAAAGGCGGTGCGCAGCGCAGCAACGTACGGCGCTTCACTCCGCACGATGACGCCCATCTCGCGCAACAGCCGGCCGCGGGCGGCCTCATCGAGGATGCGGCGCGCCAGATCCGTGACCTCCGTCTCCATGTTGGGGGCCGCAACGAGGACGACGTCCGGCACCGGCCGGACGCGCCGCAACACCTGTTCCTCGAAGCCCATGGCCAGCAGTTGGTCCCGCGCCGGGCCGACGCCGGCCCACTGCGGAAGCGTTACCGTGACGTCCGCATGCTCGGCGATGGCGCGGATCAGCTCCAGCTCGACGTGCGTGAAGCGGAAAAAGCCGTCCAACAGAACGTGGCGGATCCCTTCAAGCCCATCGTCGGCGATCTTCAGCGCCGCGGCGGCCAGCCGCTGCCCGCGGGTCAACTTGCGGCGGTGGAGCAGCTCGGTTTCCAGGCGGCTGAAGACTTCGACCAGGGCCGGCCCGTAGTCGGACTGCGGAGCGTAGGAGCGCAAACTCCGCGCCAGTTCGCTCGCGGTGAGGCCGGCGGCGGAGAGTTCATCGATCAGCCCGGCGAGCGCTTCCTGGAAACCGCGAAAGCCGGCGACTTGACGGAATTCCGCCGGCGGGTTCTCCTGCAAAGCCCGGCGAAGGAGATGCCGCAACACGGGCGTCGAAGCCTGTTCAAACGCCGCCGGCGCCTGCTCGAGGAAATGGTGCAGCGTCAGAATGCAGCGGGGGCGCACCAGTAGCCCCTCGCGGGCGAGCTGGTGGCGGAGATGCTCGGCCATGGTGGCCGTCGGCACGACCAGACACACATCGGCGCGTCCCCGGCGGGCTGCCTCCCGCAGGTGATCCAGCACGCGTTGTGTCTTGCCCGAGCCGGCTGGGCCGCTCAACAGCAGCACGTACCGCCCAGTATAAGGGAGTCGTCCTCAGCGGATCACTTGGGCGCGGAACACGTACAGCCGCGCCTCGGGATCGTTGTAAACCTCCTTGGGGAGCCGGGCCTTGCGCGCCAGGGCGGTGAGGAATTCCTCCGTGCTCCAGTTCCGCTCTTCGCCGACCTGCGGGAGCAGCAGCCCGCTGAGTCCGGAGCACTTGAGGTAGCCGCCGTCGCGGCCCACGCGGAAGCGGGAGCGGTCCGCCAGCAGCTTCATCGGCGACAGGACGGAGATCTCAAGCTCGATGCCCTTTTCGTCCGGCCGGACGGGTTCGAAGCGGGTGTCTTCCAGGGCGGCCGCCAGTGTCATCTCAGGAATCACCTTCCCCAGCGGCTCCACCGCCGCGCAGCGTCCTACGCAGCCTCGCAACTGGCCGTTCTTGTGAAGAGTGACGAAGGCGCCCGCCTTCCTCTCCAGCGCCGCTGTCATCCGCACCGGCCCCTGCGGCAGCGCCTCCCCGGTTTCCTGGTAATGACGCAACGTGTTCCGGGCGCTCTCCAGCAGCAGTTGACCGTCGGCCTCATCCAGCAGGAACGAGGCCCACGGGAAGTAGCCGAGGGCGGCATAGCTCACACAGTGCGCATAGTCGCCCGTGATGTCTCCCGAGGTCTCATAGTCGAGCGTGAGCTGGAAGATGTCCTCCCCGTCGGGCCGCGCGGCCAGCGCCGCCAGCAACAGCGCAATCGGCTCCCGTCCGCAGACGGTTGCCGCCTCGCTCTTCAACGTCCGAACCAGCCGATCGGCGTCGAGGCTGCCGGCGGCCTCAATGAATCCCTCGTCAAGCTGGCGGAGCCGGAACGGCGTCTGCTCATCGTGGGGAAAGGGCTGATAGCCGAAAGATCTGCCGTAGTGGGTGAAGTCGGAACTGGCCAGCGCCACCGTGCCGGGCTCCATCATGCCGGCCAGGATTCTCGCCGCCTCCTGCCGGTCTCGCGGGCCAAGCGCGGAAACATAGACCGGAACCACGGCCAGCCCCGGCGCCGCCCGCTGCAGAAGCGGAAGCTGAATCTCGACGGAGTGGTCACACAAGGCGTCCTCCCGCATCGGGCGGAAGACGCCCCCGGCTGTGAGTTCTTTGACCGCGTGCCGGTCAATCGGAACCTCACCGAGCGGGGTGCGGTAGGCGTCCAGCTCCGGGATCCAGACACCGGACGGCGCGCCGCGATGCGAGAACCCCATAAGGATGAGCCGGCGCGGCCGTTCTTGCCGGAGGTGGCGGTAGACGGAAGCCGCCACTCGTCCCGAGTACACCAGCCCGGCGTGCGGAACGACGAAGCCGGCGGGACCGGGCAAGATGCTCGCTCCCGTGCGAGCTTCGGATTCGGCGAACAGCTTGTCCAGCAGTTCGGTCAACTTCGCGGAGTCGGGGGGGTACCAGGACCCGCTGTAGGGAGACTGATGGCGGGCGACGGAGCTCATATCTCCCTCCCACGAGTATTGTATACCCCCCAGCGCCGGCGCGGTCCCGGAGATTTGCCTCCGCGATGTTTTTTCAGCCCCCGGATCGTAATCGGGCCCAACAAATGCGCCGATTGCGGCTCAAGCAGGGGGCCGGAGCAGTGGATCGGGCAGGTGCTTGTAGAGATTCACGCGGCAATAAGGCGCGCCCTGCGGAGCCGGCTCGCTGGCGCAGTCGGAGTGAATATCCTCCAACATGTTGCGGACATGAATGGCCTCGGGCCCCAGTCCGCACCCGCGGACCGCGTTGCGCACCTCCGGCAACCGTGCTGAGAACGCTGGGAATTCCACCATCGTCACCGGCTCAATCTCTTCGCGCCCGTCGGCAAAGACATAGCCGACTCCAGCCTGATGGTAGATTTGAGGGTTGATCGGGAACGAGACTAAAGCCAGCGCCTCCAGCAAGCTCTCCAACAGACGCGGCTCGACACAAATGTAGATGCTGACGAGTTCGCCCTCGCTGCCGGACAGCGAAGGCGAGGCCGACAGGAACTCGGGCCGTACGCTCATACTCCCTCCTCCGCGCCCATCGGGCGCCGGTCGTTTACTCAGCGCAATCGGCCCGAACAACAAAAACCCTGACGCAGGAGCCGCAGGGACCGGGATCGCTTGGAAGCCGATACGCCTTTAGCACTTTTTTTTACGTGGTTGCAAGTAGCCGGCCCCGGGCCGTGCCGGAGCCTAAATCAATCCACGCCAATCACAGAATACCATTGGCCCGGCCGGAATGCAATGAAATTCGTGCGGCGCAGAGGCCGGCCCGCGGCGATGCGTTCTAGGGCGGGAATCTGATATGTATGTGGGTGCAGAATCAGTCGCTGCCGTCGGAAATTGGAAAGCGAGTGTGGCGCCAGGCTGCGAGGGGAGGCCGGACGGTGCAATCGGCCGTAACCGGTTGAAACCGTAACGGGCTGTGCCGCGTCCCACCCGGTGTATGAGTAGCTTGACCACGGCGCTTCCTTATCCGGCGGCGGGTGCCAGAGCGCGGTCAAAACGAAGAGTGAGTCAGCGCAACTCCGAGGAAGCGACGCTGGTCCGGCGCGTGCAGGCGCGCGACGACATCGCTTTCCGCGAGCTCGTGGAGCGCTATCAAGCGAAAGTCTTTTCAATCATTTACGGCATCCTCAGAAACCGCAACGACGCCGAAGACATCGCCCAGCAGGTCTTCGCCAAGATCTACTTCTCGATCGGCAGTTTTGACCTCCGCAGCAGCTTGCTGACGTGGATCTACCGGATCACCGTCAACGAATGCTACGACTACCTGCGCAAGCGGCGCGTCCGGAAGCTGGTCTACGAGAGCGACTTCTCCGAGGAAGATGTCCGCCGGATGGAGAACGCCGGTGACCGTGTCGACGAATCCCGTCCGATGGACACCGCTTTGGCCCAGCGGGACCTGGTGCTGAAGCTGCTCGAGAAACTCTCCGACGAGGACCGCGCGCTTATCCTGCTCAAGGAGGTCGAAGGCCATTCGGTCGAGGAACTGGCCGGGATGACCGGCTTGAATCAGAATACAATCAAAGTGAAGCTGTTTCGCGCCCGGCAAAAACTGCTCAAGGCGGCCAACCGCCTGGAGCGGCAGGCCGAGCGGCGGCTCCGTGGCGATCAATTGAGGGATGGAAATTAACCGGCCAAGCGGACATCAGATCCGCAGCATGACAGCAACGAGACTTACAAGGTTGTCTTGAGGGAAGAAGCAATGCACCGGCCGATCAGGGAACGCTTGGAAGAATACCTGAGCGGGGCGGATGATTCCCGCCAGCATCGGGAAGTCGACGAGCATCTGGCCGCCTGCCGGCGGTGTCGCGAAGCGGTCGAGCAGATGCGGCGTCAGTCGCGGCTGCTGAGAACCCTTCGCTCCCCGGAAGAGGCGGAACCGATGCCGGGCTTCTACGCCCGGGTTGTCGAGCGGATCGAATCGCAAGCGGCGTCGTCGTTTTGGGGATTGTTTTTAGAGCCCGCCTTCGCCAGGCGGCTGGCCTACGCATCGTTGGCGTTGCTGGTCGTCTTAAGCGCCCTGATCATCAGTGGGCTGAACCAGGATATGACCACGGTTGCCGCCGAGCCCTACACGCCGGAAATCATCCTGGCCGAAGAACCGGTCTCGCCTTACATCGGCGATGACATCCAGCGCGATCGGGAAGTCGTCCTGGTGAACCTGGCTACCTACCAATACTGAAGTCCATGATCCGCGATCCCGAAGCGACGTGGCAGAACCCGCGAGTTCTGCTGACGCTGTCGCTGGTCTTTCTCTGCGGGTCGTTGGCCGGCGCTCTCACCATGCGGTATGGCTTCCAGCCTAAGGTGCGGCCGCCGGCCTCCTACTGGACCGAGGAGGGGAAGGAAATCTCGCTGCAACGCTTCCAGGACGAACTTCAGCTTACGCCGGATCAGGCCAAAAAGATCGAGCTGATCCTGGACGACTTCATGATGTACTACCACACCTTGCAGGCGCAGATGGACGAAGTCCGGGCGACGGGCAAGACGCGCATCCTCGAAGTGCTCAACGACGAGCAGAAGCAGAAGTTCGAGCGCATGATGAGCGAGTTCCACACTCAGCGCCTGCGATAGGCAGCTCGCCCGGGGACAGGTTCAGGTCTCCCGCAAATTAGTGGTTCCGCCCCCCTCGTCCGGTCGATCTCAATCTCTGACTGTCGCCCTGCCCTGGAGGGCCATCGCGCGCGCAGGCTGGAGAACCTCGCGGCGGTCACCGGCGAGGTTCTCCATGAGGTCGCCAGACCCCGGAGTGCCGAGGGTCAGAACAGCAGGCGCAAACCGAATTGCCCGACCGATGATGGCCGCTCGTTCGCAGGGATGGGGGCCGTGATCGCCGATTACGACAACGACTCCCGGCCCGATATCCTGGTGACGAACCTCGCGCTGGAGAAATGGGCGTTGTACCACAACGAGGGCAAGGGCGTCTTTCGTTACGCCAGTTTGGAGTCCGGCCTCGCGACGCTGTCGGCCAGGAGCTCGGGCTGAGGCGCCGGCCTGTTCGACTTCGACAACGACGGCTGGAAGGATCTGTTCGTGGCGCGCGGTCACGTGCTGGACAACATCGAGCGGATCCATTCCGGACTGACTTACAGGCAGCCAGGGGGTTGGTGCGCAACGAGGCCGGCAAGTTTCGCGACGTACAACTGACCGGAGCTCCCGTTGTAGCCGGGCGGGGAGCGGCCTTCGGCGATCTGAACAACGACGGCTGCATCGACGTCGTCGTCAGTGTTCTCGGCGAGCGGCCGCTGGTGTTCCTCAGCCGATGCAATGCCAACCACTGGCTCACATTGAAGCTCGAAGGAACTCGCAGCAACCGGGATGGTCTCGGAGCCAGGGTCCGGGCCGGCAACCGGTAGGGGTACGCCACCACCGCCGGCAGCTACCTTTTCGCCGGCGACCCGCGGGTCCACTTCGGGCTGGGCGCTCAATTTCGGGTGACGGTCGAGACTTAGTGGCCGAGTGGCCGGCGTCAGGTACTGCGGGACTTTTCCGCCGGCCAGATTCTTGAGGTACGGGAGCCGTGAATATGGCGGCAGCGTGGTTGGGAATTTGGCTCGCGATGCAAGCCGGAGGCGCAGTTCCCAGCGCCCTAAGAGAACATGTGGAGGCGGGCTTGAAGGCGCGGAAGGAGGGCAACTTCGAGGCCGCCATCCGGGAGTTCGAGCAAGTGGCGGCGCTCGCGCCGGGCCTCCCGGCGGCTTACGTGAACGTGGGCGCCGCCGACCTCGACAGCAAGCGGTATGACAAGGCCGCCGCCGCGCTGCGGCGGGCGCTGGAACTTTCGCCGGATCTGCCGGGGGCGCACGGCATGCTGGGAACGGCGCTGCCGGCACAGGGTTACGCCGCGCAGGCCATTCCGCACCTGGAGCGCGGCGGGATGAACGACCTGCTGGGCGTAGCGATGCTCGAGGCGGGAAGGACGGCCGAGGCGATCACGGCCCTGTAAGCGGCCCTCTCCGAGCGGCCCGACGACCCGGACCTCACTTACTACCCGGCTCGGGTGACTACCCGCAGGCTGAGCGGGAGTTCCGCGCCGAACGGGAACGCCGTCCCGGCGACGCGGCCGCTGCCTACAGGCTGGGCTGCGTCTTACCACTTCCAGCTTTCCCAGATTCTGCGCCGGCAGCTCCGGGCGCGCCGGGCGGGGCGACGATAGGGGCTGCGGAAGCTGCGGCCGAGCCGGCCGGCGCGTGCGGGCTCGGAGCAGATATCTGCTAAGGTAATCTGTAGATCTGTATGAGAACGACGCTAAGCCTGGACGATGAGGTGATCCGTGCCGCCAAGCGCCGGGCCGCCGAGACCGGGCGGACCCTGTCCGGCATGATCGAAACCGCCCTGCGGGAGCTGCTGGAGCGCGAAGCCCGGCGGCCAGGCCGCTATCGCCTTCGCTGGCTGACGGTGCCCGGGGGGACGCAACCGGGTGTGGACCTTACCGACCGGGATGCTCTCCTGGAGCGCATGGAAGGCCGCCGGTGATCGCTGTAGACACCACCATCCTGATTCAGGCTCACCGGGAAGGCCTGCCGCAACACAAGGCGGCGTTGAGGCGACTACGGCTGCTTGCCGAAGGGAACACGCCGTGGGGACTCCCGGTGTTCTGCCTGGGGGAGTTCATTCGGGTCGTCACGCACCCGCGGATTCTAAATCCCCCCTCCACGTTGAACCAGGCATTCCGAGCGCTGAAGGGTCTGCTGGATAGTCCCATGGTGCGCGTGCTGACTCCCGGGGCCCGGTTTCCCCAGCTCCTGGAAGAGGCGGCCCGCGCCGCGGACGCACGCGGCAACCTGGCGTTTGACGCTCAGATCGTCGCTGTCCGCCGGGAGCAAGGCGCCTCAAGGATCCTGACGCTGGATCGGGACTTCGCGCGGTTTCCGTGGGTCACTGTGGTTACGCTCAACGACTCACCCCGCTGACTTCGGCCGGGCCACTGCCGGAAAGAAAGCCCTCTACGGGATCTTCCCCGCGAGCGCCGCGGCCAGCGCCGGCCCGTCGGCGCCGGGCTTGAGGGCGGCGAAGCCCGCCAGGTAGCGGCCTTTCCGGGCCACGCACATGCGACCCAGATAACGGTCCTCGCCGGCGAACGCTTCGTCGGCAACCTCCAACGGCTCGACCGCGCTCAGGCGTTCCTTGAGCCGGCCCATGACCGCGGCCGCCGCCGCCGCGGAGTCCTCGGCGACGATGAAGGCGCGGCCCTGCTCATAACTGGCGATGTAGCCCCGGCGGAGCACGCGCAGGCCGAGAAGGCTCTGGGGAACCAGGCGAATCGAGTCCGGATCGAGACCTTCTTTGGGGAACCACTCCAGCGCCGCCGGCAACTCAGTCGTGCCGGGGATTAGCGGTTCCAGCTTCTTCAGAAAGGCCTCGAGGGTCTCGGTCTGGTCGCGTTCCCCGATCGCGGCCACCTCCACGTAGTAGCTCCCTTTGGCGAAGGTGGCGCGGCTGGGCAGGACCTGGCCCAGGATGCCGATCTTGCGGAGGGCGTGGCGCGGATGGCGGTTGGCGGCGAAGATGCCATAGGCCATCTCGGGCGATTCCATGGCGGAAATATCGATGACGATCGAGTTTTCCCCTGAGACGCAGGTCACGCCGGTCAAGCGCCGGAACCCGTACACGAGGTAGCCTTCGGCGTTGCCGTTCATGTAGTCGAACAGATTGTCCGGCCCAAAAGTGCGCACGGCGCCTCTTTGGGACCAGCCGGGCACGGCGGAGCAGTCCGGAACAATGTCGGCCGAAGCGCCGCCCGCGGCCAGCAGAGTGACGATCAGCCAAAACTTCATGCCAAAAGCTCCTCGGCGCGAATCAGGCGTTCGGCGCCGCGCACGCCGTGCGTGCGCCGTACCGCGGATCGCCCGGCTTGACCCTGCCGAACCCTCTCGTCATGACCTTCATTCCGACGACACCTTTGCCGGTCCGGCGGGCGGCGGCGAGTGGAATGGGCGCTCATTGAATCTCCAATCGCTTACAGTATAATCAGGTTTGAAAATCTCCATCCGGACAGGAGCTGGACGATGCTCAAACCAAGCCGCAGGGATTGCTTCCGAATCGCCGCCGCGGGTCTGGCGCCGGCGCTGGGCCGCGCCCAGATTCCGGTCGAGCTTCCCCCTTATGACAAGCGCGCCACCGTCGCCCTCATCCACGGTGACGAGCGCCGCAGAATCACCTACGAGGCGCTGAAAGCCATCGAGAAGCAGATCGCGCCGGCGCTGAAGCGGAAAAAGTACGTGGTGATCAAGCCCAACAACGTCTCCACCCGGACGCAGTTGGCCTGCACCCACGCCGACACCCTCCGCGGCATGCTGGACTTCCTCGAGCCGTACAAAAAGCCGGTCGTGATCGCCGAATCCTCGGCGGGCGTCACCTGGGAGGCTTACGAAGCTTTCCGCTATACGCGGCTGCCGGGCGAGTACACCTCGCTCGACCTCAAGCTGGTGGACCTGAACGAAGAGGGGCTGTACGAAATCATCCACGTCCTCGACGGCAACCTCCACCCGGTGCCGGTGCGCCTGGCCAGGCGCCTTCTCGACCCGGACGCCTTCCTCTTGTGCTCGGCCGTCATGAAGACCCATAACACGGTCGTCGCGACGCTGTCGGTGAAGAACATGACGCTCGGCGCGCCGCTGCGCTCCGCGCCGAAGGAGACGAAGCGGTGGAATGACAAGCGGCACTATCACGGCGGAGTCCGCCAGACGCACTACGACATGTTGCTGACGGCCGAGAAAATGCGCCCGTTTTGGGGCGCGACCGTCATCGACGGCTTCCAGGGCATGGAAGGCAACGGGCCGTCGTCGGGCACGCCGGTCGACTCCAGAATCGTCATCGCCTCGACCGACTACGTCGCCGCCGACCGGGTGGCCATCGAGGCCATGGGCATCGACCCCGCCTGGGTCGGCTATCTCACTTACTGTCACAAGGTCGGCCTGGGCCAGTACGACCTGGCCCGAATCGATATCCACGGCGCCGAGCTCGACAAGGTGAAAAAGAAGTACGTCCTCCACCGCGACATCGAGCGCGAGTTGCAGTGGATGGGCCCCATGGAGGAGCTGCCGCCCAAGCTGGGATAGGCAGCATCCCCGGCCAACCGGAACACCGCCGCCTTTCAGTTCGCCGCCAGCGACGCACAAAGGATCTCCTCGTCGTTGCGCGCGAAGATGTGGCGGTTGGCGTAGGCCGGATGCGACCAGTTGACGGCGCCCGCCTTGCGCCGGTTGCCGGAGCGCGACGTGGGCTTGATGAGCCCCGTGCGGCTGATCTCCTGATAGCCCTGGGGAGACAGTTTCGCGATGATCAGCTCGCCCGCGTCGTTGTTGATGAAGTAGCGGTCTCCGTTTCTCACGATGAATGCCGCCGCCCAGCGCGCCTGTTCGCCGGTGACGGCGAGCGTTTCCCAGACGCGCGCCCCGGTGTCGGCCCGCAGGCAGCGCAATTGGCCGTAACTGCATATCCCGTAGATGTAATCGCCGTCGATCACCGGCGTGGTGATCAGCGCGTGCAGGCCATCGGTGCGGATCTCGCTGTCGCTGCGGCCCTTCCAGGCCAGGCGCGCGGCCGGCCGGTCCCGGGCCAACTCCATCATTAGCGAGCCGTTAAAGAACGACGAAACCAGCAGGCGCGGACCGCTATGCACCGGCGTGGCCACCGGCAAGTTCAGGTGAATCCGGAACGGCTGGTTCCAATACTGCCGTCCGGTCATCGGGTCGAACGAACTCACGGCGGCCGAATGCCAGACGATCGCCTGGGTCGCGCCGCCGTATTCGACCAGCAGCGGCTGGGAGTAGCCCGGCTCGGGGCCGGCGCCGGACGCTCGCCACCGCTCTCTGCCGCTGCGCTTGTCCACCGCCACCACGCCGGCGTCCGGGGCCCCTCCCACCAGGCAAATCAGCCGGTCGCGGTACACCAGCGGCGCGGCCGCCACGCCCCAGACGGGCAGGCGCAGCCCGAAGTCCCGCACGTAGTCGCGCTCCCACACCACGGCGCCGTCGGCCGTCCGGAGACAGACCAGCCGGCCCGCCGCGCCGAGTGCGTAAACCAGCTCGCCATCCACCGTCGGGGTGGCCCGCGGGCCGGTCGCGTAGGTCATTTGGATGCCGGTGTAGTCGGCCTCCCATTCCCGCGCCCAGATCACATCGCCGGTTCGCTCGTCGAGGCAGAGGATTCGCTCGGCGCCGCGGTGGCGGGAAGCGGGGCGGAAGTCCGTCACGAACACGCGGCCGGCGGCCACCGCCGGCCCGCTGAAGCCGCCGCCAATCGGAGTGCGCCACTTGATCTGCAGGCCCTGTTTGGGGAAGGCCGGCAGAAGGCCGGTTTCCTCCCAAACCCCGCGCCGGCCCCGGCCGCGCCACTCGGGCCAATCGGCGGCCGCAGCAGCCAGCGTCACGGCGAAGGCAAGAGCAACCACACGATGCCGCATCCGAACAGCTTATCAAGCATCCAAGGCCGCGCCTGTGATTTGATATCGGCGGGAGGACAAAATGGGTTTGCGGTTCGGATGCCTGTGGGCCGTGGCGGCCGCGGCGTTGTTCGCCGCCGAGGCCAAGGTCCACGTCTGGCAGAAGCAGGAACTGACGCTGGAGGCGCGGGCCGACTACGAGAACCCGTACACCCAGGTGGAAGTCTGGATCGACCTGAAAGGGCCGGGTTTCGCGCGGCGGGTGTACGGCTTCTGGGATGGCGGGCGGACATTCAAGGTCCGCTACCTGGCCACGGCCCCGGGCGAATGGTCGTGGGTCAGCGGCGCGCGGCCGCGGGATGAGGGACTGGCGGGCCGGCGCGGCGCCTTCACCGCCGTCGAATGGAGCGAGGCCGAGAAGGCGGAGAATCCGGTCCGCCGGGGCTTCCTCCGGCCGACGCCGAACGGCCATGCGTTCGAGTATGCCGACGGGACGCCGATGCTGTATCTGGCCGACACCTGGTGGGCGGCGCCGACTTTCCGCTACCGCTGGTACGACGACAACGAACTCCGGCCCCCAGGCCCGGCGATGGGCTTCAAAGACATGGTCCGCGTGCGCAAGGCCCAAGGCTTTAACGGCATCGCGCTCCTGGCCGCACTGCCCAACTGGGACAATGACGGGCATCCGCCCACCATCCAGCTGGACGACCCAGAAAAGACCACCGTCCGCAACGCCTGGCCCAAGCCCGGGACGAAATCCGCCAAGGATATGCACAACGAAGGCGGCCGCGCCTTCCTGTTCCCCGGCCGCGTCCCCGGCTACGAAGACGTCTTTCCCGATGTGGACCGGATCAATCCGGCCTACTTTCAGCGCCTCGACCTCAAGATCGACTACCTGAACTCGCAGGGCTTCATCCCCTTCATCGAAGTCTCCCGGCGCGACGCCAGCCAGTGCTGGAAGAAGTTTTATGACTGGCCTGTCTCCTACGCCCGCTACGTGCAGTATGTGTTTGCGCGGTATCAGGCCAACAACTGCCTGTTCAGCCCGATTCACTACGACTGGCGCGGCCACGCCATCTCCGGGCGCGACTTCAACGACGCCGCCAACCTGGTGATCGACCGCTGGGGCCGGCCGCCGTTCGGCACACTGCTGTCAGCCAACTCGAACCCCTCGACGCTGGTCAATTTCGGCAACGCGGACGAAGCCCGCTGGCTGACGTTTCACCAGATCGGCAACCGCCGCGAGCACGAGTTCTACTGGCACCTCACCGAGATCTTCTATACGCTGCCGGCCCGCCCCGCCTTGCACGGCGAGCCGTACTACTCCGGCCTCATTCTCGGCAGCCAGCTCGGGGCGCCCGGCGGCTCGGAGCTCGACAGCCTCTACTCGCGTTCGGGGCTCTACGGAAGCTTCCTGTCCGGCGGCCTGGCCGGCTACATTTACGGCGCGCAGGGGATGTGGGGCGCTGACATCGAGCCGGAAGCGGCACACCGCATGTGGGAGGTGCTCGAGTGGGCCTCGGCCAGGCAGGTCCGCCACCTGAGAGAGTTCGCCTTCTCCAACGGCCGCCGGTTCCAGGACCTGGAGCCGATGCCCGACCTGCTGCTGCCGAGCCGCGCCGGCCCGCTCCACGGCTACACCGGCTGGGCCTACTGCGCGCGGACGCCGGAGCGGGATTTTTTCCTCATCTATTTCGAGCGGGACGCGCCGCGGGCCACGCTGCGCGGCGCCCGCCCGGGAACCTACCACGGCCGGTGGTTTGACCCGCGAACGGGAGCCTGGAGCGACCCATTCGAGGTCACCGCGGACCCCACCGGCTACGCCCAATTGCCTGCCCAGCCTACCACCAACGACTGGGGCCTGAGCCTGGTGGCCGCGGGCGGCGCATCACGGCCTCGCCGGCCGGAATGAGAGCTGCCGCCTCGCGGGCAAGTACCGGCTCTGCCGGCGAGCCCCCCTCGGCGCCCAATTCGTCCAGCAGACGGTGCGGCGTGTCCAGGTCTAGCCCGTGCCCCGCCACAGAGCTACCGCGGCTCAAAACGCGCCTGGAAGAAGCGCAGGTAGCGGGGCTCGTAGACCATCTTCAGCCCGCGAATCTTGTCGCGCTCCTGGTGGACGAAGTAGACCGATTCGGCCACCACGTCCATGTGCGCTTGCGTGTAGACCCGGCGGGGGATGGCCAGGCGCACCAGCTCGAGCTTCGGCCGGTATTCACGGCCCCGCTTGTCGCGGCCGGCCGAGACCGCCCCGCGCTCCATGGCGCGGACCCCGGAGTCGAGATACAGGGCAGCGGCCAGCGCCTGAGCGGGGTAGTGCTGCTGGGGGATGTGCGGCAGCATCGCCTTGGCATCGAGGAAGATGCCGTGGCCGCCCACCGGCAGCACGATCGGAATGCCCCAGTCGCGCAGCATGCCGCCCAGATACAGCACCTGGCCGATGCGGGCGCGGATGTGGTCGTCCTGCATCGATTCCTCGATGCCGCGGGCCACCGCTTCCATGTCGCGCCCGGCCATGCCGCCGTAAGTGTGCAGGCCCTCGTAGACGACCACCAGGTTGCGCGCCTCCTCGTACTCCCGCTCGCTGTTCAGCGCCAAAAAGCCGCCGATATTGACCAGCGAGTCCTTCTTGGCGCTCATGGTGCAGCCGTCGGTCAGCGTGCAGATCTCCTTGACGATCCCGGCGATCGGGCGCCCCTGGCAGCCGGGCTCACGCTCCTGAATGAACCAGGCGTTCTCGGCGATGCGGGTGGCGTCGAGGATGATCCGGATGCCGTGCCGGGCTGTCAGCTCGCGCACCGCCCGGAGGTTCTCGAGCGAAAAGGGCTGGCCGCCGGCCATGTTCACCGTGCCGGCGATGCTCACATAGGGGATCTTCTTGGCGCCGTGGCGGCGAATGACCGACTCCAGCCGGTCCAGATCCACGTTGCCTTTGAACGGGTGCTCGCTGGCCGGGTCGTGCGCCTCCGGGATGATCACGTCCACGAAGCGGCCGCCGGCCAGTTCCTGGTGCAGGCGCGTGGTGGTGAAGTACATGTTGCCGGGAATCACGTCGCCCGGCCGGATGAGGATCTTCGAGAGGATGTGCTCGGCGCCCCGCCCCTGGTGCGTCGGCACCACGTACCGGTAACCGTAGTACTGGCGGACCTTCTCCTCGAGATGGTAGAAGTTGCGGCTGCCGGCATAGGCTTCGTCGCCGAGCATCATGCCCGCCCACTGGTAGTCGCTCATGGCCGAGGTGCCGGAATCGGTGAGCAGATCGATGTAGACATCCTCCGAGCGCAGCAGGAAGGTGTTGTAGCCGGCCTCCTCGATGGCGCGCCGGCGCCGCTCCGGGGTCGAGGTGACGACCTTTTCAACGACCTTGATGCGGAACGGCTCGGCCCAGCTCCGGCGCGTCGGCTTCGGCTTGCGGAGAACTTCCAGCACGGCCCTACTGCTCAGCGCTTCACGATCGGCCGCAGCGGCCGCACGTAGATGTTCCGGAACGCCACCGGGCCGTGGTCGCCCTGGAGCATGATCGGATTCTCGGGGGCTTCGGGAATGTTCATGTGGGCGCGCGTCGGTCCGTCCACCTCGACGTCGTCCTGCACCGACAGGCCGTTGTGCAGCACGCGGATGAAGCGGGCGTTCTCGGTCTTCCGGCCGGCGGCATCGAAGCGCGGCGCGCGGAACCAGATCTGAAACGACTGCCATTCGCCGGGCCGCCGGCTGGCGTTGCGCGAGGGGGGCGAGCCGCCGACGCCCTGGTTGTTGATCCAGCGGTGGTAGACCGCGCCGCAGTCGGAGGTCTTCATCGGCTCGCTCGACGCCCAACTGTCGAAGATCTGGATCTCGTAGAGACCGTGCAGATACACGCCGGAGTTCGAGCCCTTGGCCAGCAGGAACTCCAGATACAGCTCGATGTCGCCGAACTTTTCGTCGGTGACGAGGTTGGCGGTGCGGCCGTCGGGCCCGTTGACGATGCGGTCGCCCGGCTCCGGGATCGCGCGCAGCCGGGTGGGCGCCAGCAGCCGTTCCCAGCGCACGCCCCGCGTGGTAAACCAGGCGTTCGGCCGGCCCTCATCGGCGTGCCAGCCGCTCAGGTCGCGCCCGTTCAGCAGCGGCCGCCAACCGTCCTCCAGCAGAAACGGCGGATCGCCGTGCGCCTCGCCGTCATTCAGCTCCGGCCGCTGCTGCGCCGCGGCGGGCGGCAAGAGCAGAAGCAGCAAGAGGCAGGACAAAGTTCCACTCATTGGACGGTGCTCCTGCGATGAGTCATTCGCACCCAAGTATACCGCGCGGTCTTGCGCCCGGGGCGCCGCTTCCTGCGACAATGGACAGCCGGATGAGCAAGAGACGGCTTCAGGGGGCGCTGGCGTGCTATGCAGTGCTGGCGCTGATGGCGCTGGGGTTGTTGGAGGGGCCGTTTCTGCTGGTGGTGCTGATCTTTTTGGCGGGGCTGGCGGTCAAGAGCTGGGTGGTGTACGAGCGGGAGCGGCTGGAGTAGGGTTTTTTCGTCCGCCGGCTCGGGCCATTCCCTTATCGACACCCCGACCGTGGGGGCCGATGCGTCCCTACAGGCGGACGTCCCGCCGCACCGCGTTCCGGGCCGAAACGCCCGTTCCGAACTGAAACCGCCGCCCTGTTCCGCACTGGAACCGCCCGCCGGAGCGGGGTCGGCGGCGGTGACGCCGGGCGCGGCCGGCAGCGCCGCCCTATTGAGTTGCAGCTTCGGCCCTTACCAGGCCCGGAATGACCCGATGCCCCGGCGGCGCCGGAGGTTGGCGCAAGGGTTGCTGCCACCGCCGTGCCGGCCGGCCGGGGCCGGCAGACAAACCCGGGCCAGGCGACGCCCCGGGCTTCACAAGGATGCCGATATGCCAGCTCAGCGAAGCTCTCAACCCGCCGCCGTTCCCACCAGCGAACGCGACCGCGTCGTGCTCGAACACCTGCCCCTGGTCAAGGCGATCGCCGTTCGCGTCCACGAGAACCTCCCGGTGCACGTGGACCTGGACGATCTGGTGCACGCCGGCATTCTGGGGCTGTTCGACGCCGTCGCCAAGTACGACCCGGCGAAGAACGTGGCCTTCTCCAGCTACGCCAAGCACCGGATCAAAGGCGCGATTCTCGACAGCCTGCGGCAGCTCGACTGGGCCTCGCGAGATTTGCGCCGCCGCCACAAACAGGTCGAAGCGGCCGCGCGTTCGCTGGCCGGCGAGCTGCACCGCGCGCCTACGGAAGCCGAAGTGGCGGCGAAGCTGGGGGTCGATGAGGGGCGCTGGCGGCAAATCATGCTCGATTTGCGCAACGTCGGCCTCATCTCGGGCTCGCGGCGCGGCGGCGACAACGATGACTTGCCGCCGCCGGACTTCCCCGGGGATCCGCAGTGCCAGCCGGACCGCATCTGCGCCCTGAGCCAACTGCGCTCGCTGCTGGCGGCCGCCATGCAGACACTGCCCGAGCGCTACCAGAAGGTGGTGGTGCTCTACTACACCAACGAGATGACGATGAAGGAAATCGGGGACATCCTCGGAGTCAACGAGAGCCGCGTGTCGCAGATCCACAAATCCGCCCTCGAGAAGATGGCGGCAGTGCTCGAATCCAACGGCATCCACTCCAGCCGCGCTTTCTCGGACTGAGCCGGGCGGCGGCTACCGCACCTCGACCGTGTACGGCATCAGCCGCAGCAGGCCGCCTTCCAGCCAGATCCTGGGATCGACGCCGCCGAGGATATCGCGCAACTGTCCGGTTAAAGCGGCTTCGCCGCGCCGCTTCAACAAGTACTCCCAGAAGGACTGTTTCGGCGGATAGGCGACCAGGCGGATGGTCTCGCCGGCCGGGATCCCGGCCTTTTCTTTGACCAACTCGATGGCGCGGTCCAGGCCGCCCAATTCGTCCACCAGGCCGATCTCCCGGGCCTGGACGCCCAGCCAGACGCGGCCCTCGGCCAGCGGTTCAATTTCCTCGGTCTTGCGGCCGCGGCCCTCGGCCACGCGCGCCAGGAAGCTGCGGTAGGTGGCCTCGATGCCCTCGCGCAGCTTCTTCCGCTCGGCCTCACTCAGGGGCCTGTAGTCGGAGTCGATGTCGGCAAAGCGCCCCCGGGACAGCGACTCCTTCGTCACGCCGATCTTGTCGTAGAGGCCGCGCAGGTTGGCCTTGCCGAACAGCACGCCGATCGAGCCCGTAAAGGTGCCCGGGTAGGCCACCACCGGATCGCCTGTCATGGCGATATAGTAGCCGCCGGAAGCGGCCACATCCGACATCGAGATCACCAGCGGCTTTTTCTCCGACAACAGCCGCGCCTCGCGCAGAATCTCATCCGAGGCGATGGCGTCGCCTCCGGGCGAGTCGATGCGGAGGATCACCCCTTCGATACGGTTCTCGCCGGCCACCTCTCGAAGCAGGCGGATGAAGCGGCGCGACCACAGGATGCCGTCTCCGGCCAGCCCGTCGCCGCCGCTGCCGCGCAGGATCGTCCCGGAGGCGACCACGAAGGCGATCCGATGCCGGCCGGCAGGCCGGCGCGCAAGGTTGTAGTCGGTGTGAGAAATCTTCTTGAGCTCCTCCTGGCCCAGGCGCTCCTTGAGCCGGTCGAACACCTGATCCTCGTAAAGCAGCTCATCCACCAGGCCGTGCTCCTTGGCCTGGCCGGCCAAGAACGGGCCCTGGTCGATGGCCGCGCGGATCTCGTCCGGAGTCCGCTTGCGCGCCCCGGCGACCGCCGCGACGAACCGCTTGTACATCTCGTCCAGGATCGAGTTGAGCACTTCGCGGGTTTCCTCGCGCATGGACCGTCGGGTGAACGTATCGCCGGCATCCTTGTACCGGCCCGCGTGTTCGATCTCGACCTGGATGCCCAGCTTGTCGAGCGTCCCCCTCAAGAAGACGGCCTCTGCGCGCAGGCCCTTGACGTTCAGCACGTCTTCCGGAGCCATGTAGATTTCGCCGGCGGCCGTGGCCAGGTAGTATTCCCTGCCCCCCGGGTTGCGGAGCCAGGCGATCAGCGGCTTGCCCGACGCCCTAAAATGCAGCAGCCCGTCGCGGATCTCCTCGAGTTTGCCCCAGCCTTCCCGGACGCCCTCCGGCGCCACGACGGCAGCCTTGATGCGGCGGTCTAAGGCCGCCGCCCGAAGCACCTCGCGGAGCTCCTGCACCGTCACCTCCCGCGACGAGTCCAGAAAGCGGAACGGCAGGGGCACGGGCGCAGCTTCGGGAACCGCGCCCCGGAGCCCGACCACGAGGGTGGATCCGTCTTCAATGTGGGGCGCACGCTCGCCCGCGGCCAGCACGCCGAGAATCAGCGCCAGCACAACCAGCCCCGACAGTACGATGCCGGCGGCCAAACCGATAAGGAACTTTTTCATCCGCCTGTCTTCTCCTCACTGCAGGATCCGGGCTCTCACACGCCGGTCAGGATCAGATCCACGCGCCGGCTGATTTCCTGAAGCACTTCGCGGCCCCCGCCCCGGACCTCCACGGTCGCGGTGCCGCGGTATCCGATCTCGGACAGGGCGCTGTAAATCTGCTTCCAGTCGATCTCGCCCTCGCGCAGCGGCACGAATTCCGCCGCGCGCTGGCGGGTCTTCGGGTCGCGGCCGAAGCGGAAGTCCTTCAGGTGCAGCTTGACGATGCGCTCCCGCAGCGTGCGGATCCAGTCCTGCGGGTAACCGAACAGAACGACGTTGCCCACGTCGAAGTAGGCGCGCACCCAGGGGCTGTCGAACTCATCCACATAGCGGGCGAACTCGAGCGGGCTCAGCAGGAACTTGTTCCATACGTTCTCGACCGCGATCACCACCTTCAGCTCTTTGGCCAAGGGAATCAGCTTGCGGATCTCCTTCTGCGACCGTTTCCAGGCCTCGGCGTAGCGGGTTTCCGGATTCACGACCGCGGGCACCAGCAGCACCGTGTCCGCGCCCCAGAGTCGGGCGTTGCGCAGGCTGACCTGCATGCAGTCCACGCTCCGGGCGACGACGGCGGGATCGGCCGAAGAAAGGGGATACTGCCAGTGATCGCTGTTCATTACCGAGTGCACCCGCACGCCGGTGGCTTTCGCGGCGTCCTTAATCGCCTCCGCTTCGGCCGGATCGCGGATGGTGGGGCACTCCATCTCCTCGAAGCCGACCTCCCGCGCCAGGCGGAACCGCTCGAGATGCGTCAGCTCCTTCGGCAGCATGCCGAGCAGGACGCCTTTTTTGATCGGGAGGCGGGCCGCGGCGGCGCCGGGAAACGGCAACGCGGCGGCGGCGCCGAGGAATGTCCTCCGACTCATACGGGGGCTTCGGCGCCGCGCCGCGGCGGGGGCATTCACGCTTGTATCAGGGCGGGTCATGGTAGCTTATTCTAATATGGCATTCACCAAGGTTGGCACGCTGAGTTCGCTGCCTCCCGGGGCGGTGATGGAGGCCGCCGTCGGGGGCAGAACATACGCCATCTGCAACGTGGAAGGGGAGATCCACGCGCTCGAGGGGACGTGTCCGCATCGCGGGGGCCCGCTGGGACAGGGGGCGTTGCACGGCCACATGCTCGTCTGCCCGTGGCATGCCTGGGAATACGACTGCCGGACGGGGCGGAATGACCGCAACCCGGAGGTGCGCGTCGCCAAGGTCGATGTCAAGATCGACGGCGATGAGATCGCCATCGACGTCCGCTAGGTGCCGGAGCTCCCAGAGGCCGAGACGATAGCCCGGAGCTTGGCCCGTCACATCGAAGGCCGCCGCATTGTGCAAGTGCGGTACCTTAGCAGCCGGGTGCGGGCCGGCCCGATACCCGAGCTGGGCGGGCGCCGGGTGGGCCGCGTGCGGCGCTACGGCAAACAGGTCCTCATCGAGTTGGACGAGGGCGTGCTCGCCGTCCAGCTCGGGATGACGGGGCTGCTGCGCTGGCGTGAGCAACCCGGCCCGTACACCCGCGCCTGGTTCCGCTTCGAGCACGGGGCGGTGTGCTTCGACGATATCCGGCAGTTCGGCTCGATCCGGTGGCTGATCGCGCCGCCCGCTGAGCTCGGCCCCGATCCCCTGGAAGTGAGCCCCGAAGAGTTCCGGGCGCGCCTGCGGCCGCGCCGAGCCCGGATCAAGCGGCTGCTGCTGGACCAGCGATTCTTGCGCGGCCTGGGCAACATCTACGCGGACGAGGTGCTGTTTGCGGCGGGCGTCGACCCGCGGGCGCCCGCCTCGCGGCTCGGCCGGGCACGGGCGGACCGGCTCCACCGGGCGATGGCCGAAGTACTGGGCCTGGCGATCGACAAGGGCGGCTCGTCGGTTTCCGATTATGTAGACGCCGACGGGCGACCCGGCCGGTTTCAGTTCTTCCACCGGGTCTACGGCCGCCAGGGGTTGCCGTGCATGGTCTGCTCGACGCCGATCCTGAAGATCGCCGTCGCCCAGCGCGGCACGCATTTTTGTCCGCGCTGTCAGCGCCGGTGATCGCAAGCTGAAGCTTGCGCCACTAAGGGGCGCGGGCGCGGAGGATGGCGTCGGCCACCTGGACCACCGGCGCCATCTGGCGAACGTCGTGGACGCGGACGATATGCGCGCCTCCCAGAATGGCGGCGGTGACGGCGGCGGCGGTGCCGAACAGCTTGCCCTCCTCGGTGGTCTGGGCGAGAAAAGACTTGCGCGAGGGACCGACGAGCAGGGGCTGGCCGAGCCGGGCCAGCTCGGGCAGTTGCGCCAGAATCTCCGAGTTTTGTTCCTTGCGCTTACCGAAGCCGAGGCCGGGGTCGACGACCAGGCGGTCTCGGTCAATACCGGCGCGCTGGGCGCGGTGGAGGCCGGCTTCGAGATCGCGGTAGATGGCGCCGATGACATCGGGCAGCGGGCCGAGTTTGTCCCAGGTTTCGGGCGTGCCGCGCATGTGGTTGAGGACCAGGCCGGCCTTGCGGCGGGCGACGGTCCTGGTGATCTGGGGGTCCAAGGTGGCCCCGCTGGGATCGTTGATGATCTCGGCGCCGAGCTCGAGCGCCTTGTCGGCGACGGCGGCCTTGTAGGTATCCACGGAGATGGGCACGGTGAGCTTGCTGCGGAGTTTGCGCAGGACGGGCACCAGGCGGCGCAACTCCTCCCGCTCGGGAACGCGCTTAGAGCCGGGCCGGGTGGACTCGGCGCCGATGTCGATGATGTCGGCGCCCTCGTCCTCCATCTCGAGAGCGCGGGCGAAGGCCCGGTCGGGGTCGGCGTAGCGTCCGCCGTCCGAGAAGGAATCGGGCGTCACGTTGAGCACGCCCATGATGAGCGTGCGGTCGCCGAGCTGGATCTCCCGTTCAGTCAATCTCCACAGGTACCGTTTGCGCGTCATGGCGGGCTAGCCGTACTCGAAGCCGGCAGTGGCGTAGACCAGGGAATTGTCGAAGGCCAGCGGCTCGGCCCCACCGACGCCGGCCCGGACCATCCGGACGAGCTTCCTGCGCGGCTCGAACCCGTACTCCGCGGCCAGGCGCAGCGCGTCCGCATTGTCCGGCAGCAGGTCCCAGAACACGGTTTCGCCGGGATGGCGGCCGAGAAACCACGCCAGCAGCAGCCGCGCCACATGCGGATCGCGGGCGACGGCCGGCCCGAAGCTCGAGGCATTGACGCCCGGGCGGCCCATGGCGAAGCCCACGCCGGGCCGGGAGGCGCTCTCGTTATGCGCCAGCCGGGCGAGCAGGCTGCCGCGGTCGGCGCCGAACGCAGCCAGGTCGAGCGACGGCTCGGGCTCGTAGGGCGGCAACTCGACCGGCGGGTGCGCAGCGACGGCCGCATGGCGCTCAATGGGTCCCTCGTCTTCGAAGCCGAGTTCGAGGTACAGGGGGCGCCCCATGTCGGTGGCGTCCAGCTTGATCCACTCGATGCCGCGGCGGCACAGGAACTCGAGCGCGTGTTCCATCAGCCGGCGCGCGTAGCCGCGGCGGCGGTAGGCGGGATGGGTGAGCACCATGCCGATCCAGGCCAAGCGGCGTCCGAAGCAGACGGCGGTGGTGGTTGCGACCAGGCCGCCATCTTCTTCCAGGCCCCAGCAACCCTCGGGGGCGAGCGCCATCAGCCGGGCCCAATCCTCAGGCAACTGGTTCCAGCCGGCGGCGCGGCTCAGGTACATGGCTGGGAGGATGTCGGCGGGTTCCAGCCGGCGGATCTTACTCATAGCGCAAACACACGATCGGATCCAGCGCCGCGGCGCGGTTAGCAGGATAGTAGCCGAAAAACAGCCCGACGGCAACTGAGATGGTTACGCCCAAGCCCACCCACAACGGGGAGAGGCTGGCGGGGACGTAGGGCACGAGCATTCGGACGGCGGCGGCTACCGCCGCGCCCAGCAGGATGCCGATGACGCCGCCCGCCAGCGTGAGTGCCATGGCTTCCATCAGGAACTGGGCGCGGATATCGGCGCGGCGCGCGCCGATGGCCTTGCGCACGCCGATCTCCATGGTGCGCTCGGTCACGGAGATCAGCATGATATTCATGACGCCGATTCCGCCGACCAGCAATCCGACCGAGCTGATGACGGAGGTCAGAATGACCAGGGCGCTGGTGAGCTGGCTCCAGAGCTCGGAGAGAAAATCCGGGCTGAAGATCTCGAAGTCGTTCTCCTGGTTGAACGGGACGCGGCGGCGCCGGCGCATGGCGTCGATGACCTCGGTCATGGCGGCGCTGGTGTCGGCGTTACGGTCGATGACGAAGGCGAGGAAGTACTCGCGGATCTCGGGATAGTGCTTGCGGAAGTTGCTCAAGGGGATGGCGGCGATCTGATCGACGCCGGGGCCGCCGAACAGGCCCGGGTCCTCTTCAAAGACCCCGATCACTTCGTAGTTGCGGCCGTTCAGGCGGACGGTCTTGCCGATCGGATCCAGGTGCGGGAACAGGGCCTCGGCGATGGCCTGGCCGATGACGATGACCGGGCGAGCGTGATCCTCATCGTAGCGGCTGATGAAACGGCCCTGAGCGACGGCGAACAACGGGATGGCCGCGCCGACCTCGGGCTCCACGCCGCGCAGAATGACGTTGTCCACCAGCTCGCTGCCGTAGCGGATCTCATTGAGCTGCATCGTGCGGGGATCGCCGGCGACGGGGCGCGCGCCCACCGCCGTCACCGATTCCAGCGACGGGCAGGACTCGCGCAGGTAGTCGGCGTCGGACGGGTCGAGGTACTTCCGCCGCCGGATCTTCTCCGGCACGCGCCCGAAACCGGCGGACATGGGCATCCGCGAGATGTAGTAGGTGCGGGCGCCCATATCCTCGACGCGGCGGGCGATGTAGCTGTTGAGCCCTTGAATGATGGCGGCCACCGAGATGACCGAGGTCACGCCGATGACGATGCCCAGCACGGTGAGCCCGGAGCGGACTTTGTGCGCGCGCAGGGTGTCCAGAGCGACCATGAGGTTCTCGTGGAGCTCGGCGCGCGTCATGGCTACTCGCTGCGCAAGGCGGCCACCGGGTCCAGACGGGCGGCGCGGCTGGCCGGATAGATGCCGAAAAACAGCCCGATCGAGGAGCTGAGGACGACACCCAGCACCGCCACCCAAGTCTGGACCGAGGCGGGGAAGTCAGTGAAGGTATCCAGCGCCTCGGCCGCGGCAAAGCCGAGCAGGATGCCGGCCACGCCGCCGGCCAGGCATTGCAGCACGCTCTCGGTGAGGAACTGCTGGAGGATGTCTCGCTGGGTGGCGCCGGCGGCGCGGCGGATGCCGATTTCCTTGGTGCGCTCGGTGACGCTGACCAGCATGACGTTCATGATCACGATGCCGCCGACGACGGCGGAGATGGAGCTGACCATGACGAAGACGGCGAAGAAGGCGCTGCTGATGCTTTCCCAGAGTGAGATGTAGCTGGACGCGGTGCCGATGAAGAAGTCCTCGTCCTGGCGAGGTCCGATGTGGCGGCGGCTGCGGAGCACGACGCGCGCCTCGTCGATGGCCCGCTCGAACAGCACCCCACCGCCGGCCGCCTTGACCTCGATGGTGACGCTGCGGCGGGCGCCGAGCATTCGCTGGAAGGCGCCCATGGGGATGACCATGAAGTTATCCTGGTCCTGCCCCAGGATGGAGCCGATGCGTTCATAGATGCCGATCACGCGGAACTCGGCGTTGCCGGCGCGGAGGGTGCGGCCGATGGGGTCAAGACCGGGAAAGAGGTCCTCGACGATGCGGGCCCCGATCAAGCAGACAAAGCTGCCGCGCTGGTCCTCGGCCGGAGTGAAGTAGCGGCCCTGCTCGACGGTGCGGGTGTCGATGTCAGCCATCGAAGCCGTCTGGCCGATCAACTGGGTGTCCAACAACTCCTGGTTGCCGTAGCGGACACGGGTCGAGGTGGACACGGAGGCGCCGACGGCACGGCAGGCGCGGCAGCGGGCGGCGATGGCGTTCATGTCGTCCAGGGTGAGGCGCTTGTGCCGCATGGCTTTCAGGTAGGCGGTGAAGTCGGTGGAAGCGAACGGCAACCGCCCGATCTGAAAGACATCGGTGCCGAGGTTGGCGATCTTCTGCTCGACGTAGAGGTTGGCCCCCTGGATGAGGGTCATGACGGTGATGAGGGTGGCCACCCCCATCGTCAGGCCGAGCACGGTAAGGGTGGCGCGGAGCTTGTGGGCGCGGATGGCGTCCAGCGACTGGCGTAGGTTGTCGCCGACGGCGAGCATGTGCGCTTACGCGATGACGCGCCTCCAGTTCCGGCCCAGCCGGATGACGTACTCTCCGGGCGAAGACAGGGTGATGAAGGTGGTGACTCTTGCGCCATCGACCTCGACGGCGCCGGCCTTGAGCTTGCGGGTGGCTTCAGCCACCGAGGAGGCCAGACCGACCTTGGCGAGCACCTTGTCAATCCGGAGGTTGCCGCCGTCCAGCCGGACGGTCTCGATATCGGCGGGGATCTGGCCGGCGCTGACGACCCGCTCCCACTCCTCGGCGGCTCGCCGGGCATCGGCGGCGGAATGAAAATCGGCGACGATCCGGCGGGCGAGGTCGAGCTTGACCTGCTTGGGGTGGAGGTCCCCGGAGGCGACGCGGCGCTTCATGCGCTCGATTTCGGCGAGGCTCCGGTCGGTGAGCAGCTCGTAGTAGCGCCACATGAGCTCGTCGCTGATCGACATGATCTTGTTGCACATGTCCTCGGGTCTTTCGGTGATGCCGACGTAGTTGCCTTTGGACTTGGACATTTTCTCGATGCCGTCGAGGCCCTCCAGCAGGGGCGTGGTGGCGACGATTTGCGGGGGCTGGCCGTAATCGCGCTGGATCTCGCGGCCGACCAGGAGGTTGAACTTCTGGTCGGTGCCGCCCATCTCGACGTCGCAGGCGAGCGCGACGGAGTCGTAAGCCTGGGCGAGGGGGTAGAGCAGCTCGTGGATCGAGATGGGGGTGTTATCGCGGAGGCGCTGGGAGAAATCGTCGCGCTCGAGCAGGCGGGCGACGGTATAGCGGGAGCAGAGATGGATCAAGTCGGCGAAGCGGAGGGGTTCGAGCCAGTGGCTGTTGAAGCGGACCTCGGTCTTATCGGGGTCCAAGATCTTGAAGACTTGGGACTTATAGGTTTCGGCGTTGGCCTGGATTTCCTCGCGGGTCATGGGGGGGCGGGTGACGTTGCGCCCGGTGGGGTCGCCGATCAGCCCGGTCATGTCCCCGATGAGGAAGATGACGGTGTGGCCCAAGTCCTGAAAATGCTTCATCTTACGGAGGAGGACCGCGTGGCCGAGGTGGAGGTCCGGCGCGGTCGGGTCAAAGCCCGCTTTCACGCGCAGCGGCCGGCCCGTCCGGGCCGCCTCGATCAGCCGCTCGCGGAGCTCCTCCTCGCGGATCAACTCGGCGAGCCCCTTCTTCAAGTAGGCGAGCTGGTCGTCAATGGAACCGGGTACCACGATTTCATTGTACGCTTGGGGGTTTGCGTTCTTGGCGGGGGCGGAACGCACGGCGTTCTTATTTCGCGTTTGCGAAACCAAGCGCGTCATCCTTTTGACGAAACGAAGCCGATTTCGGGCGGCGGCGGGCGACTCCAGGATCGCACAGGCGGCCGTGACCAGGGACGCAATCCTCCGCCAACGCATTGACAGCAGGGGTATTACAGACCCTGCCGGCGTGTGACTGGAGCTTTTGGGGCGTTGCGAGGGCCGCGGAAGGACGCGGATAAACGCGGAGAGTGAGGGGGAATTCGGTGGTTGCGTTGCCTCTGTCGACGATCGTCCGCGATTCCCACGGCGGCGGATGCCCTATCGCAAATTTGCGACCAGACGGAGAACGGGCGCCGAGGACGACGGTTGTGTTGTGGAGGAGATCCTTCACCGCGGGTTCTTCCAGGGGAAACCGGATCGCCTGAAGCTCTTAGAGGAAGCCTGGACCGACGAGGAGGCGGTGAAAGATCTTCGAGCTGCGTACGAAGGCCGGCCTGACGCGAGCCCGGTTAGCGAAGCGGCACGACCGCTTCGGTGATCTCGCGCCCCGAAAACGCCGACTACCATGGTCACTCGCCGGCGATGCTGCGGCGAGTCGCAGCCGCCTTCCACAAGCGTGTTGAGTTTCGCTTCGTCCCCATCCGGCGATCCGCCTAAGAACGGAAGACAGAAAGCGAATTACCGCAGTTTCAGTGGAGCCCGAAGATCGAGTGCCCTGCGCCGCAGTTGACCTTCCGTTCACCGGCGGTTCCGGGCCGAGACGGAGAAGGGGGTGTTGGGTCACGAGTATAATGGCAAAGCGGCGGGGCGCCGCGGAACAGCAGGCAAGGCCGATGGCGGGCAGACGGTTCAAGGAGCCACGGGTTACCCTCAACCACATTTACACCAGGGCCGGGGATCTGGGAGAGACGCGGCTGGCGGGCGGGCAGCAGGTTTCTAAGGACTCGGCGCGGCCGGAGTGCTTCGGCACGGTCGATGAACTGAACGCCTTCGTGGGCCTGGCGCTGGAGACCGCCAGGGAGGCGAGCCGGCGCCGGCCGCGGCTGGCCGAGCTGGCGGCGATACTGAAGCGCGTGCAGCACGAGCTGTTCAACCTGGGCTCGATTCTGGCGACGTTGCCCGAGGACGTGGGTCCGGCGCAGGCGCGGATTACGCAGGCCGAAGTCGAGCAACTCGAGCGGGAGATCGACGCGATGAACGAGGGCCTGCCGGCGCTCCGATCGTTTGTGCTGCCCGGCGGCAGCCGGCTGAACGCGGAACTCCACGCCTGCCGAACCATTTGCCGGCGCGCCGAGCGCCGGGCGGTGGCGCTGGCGAGGGCGGAGCGGGTGCCGGCGGAAGCGCTGCGGTATCTGAACCGGCTCAGCGACGCCTTTTTCGTGTGGGCCCGGTGGGCAAACCGCGTTCTGGGGGCTGAAGAAGCGTTGTGGTCGCCGAACGAGGCGGCGTCCGGCCGAAAGAAAGCCGGCTAGGCCGGGCGCGAGACCGGGAAGCGCTGTGGTCGCCGAACGAGGCGGCGTCCGGCCGAAAGAAAGCCGGCTAGGCCGGGCGCGAGACCGGGAAGCGCTGTTTACGACCGAGCGGCCCGGGCGAGAACGCCTCCTCGATTAGCTGAGCCTGTTCTTCCAGGTGCCGCTTGTAGGAGCCGGTGGCCGGGCTGGCGCTTTCCATCCGGCCGACATAGCGGAGCACACGGCCGCCGGGGTCCAGCAGCGGCTGGATCTGCTCGCGGACGAAGCGCCAGGGGCCCATGTTGCGCGGCTCCTCCTGGACCCAGATCATCTCCGCCTCCGGCGGATAGCGCTCCAGCAGTTGAGACAAGTCGGACGCGGGAAACGGGTACAGTTGTTCCAGGCGGATGATGGCGACGTTGTGGAGGGCCTTTTCCTCGCGCGCCGCCAGCAGTTCGTAGTAAATCTTGCCGGAGCAGAGCAGCACACGGGCGATCCGGTCCGGGGGCCGGCCGCCGGGGTCATCCAAGACCTCGCGGAAGCCGCCGGAGGTGAACTCATCGATGGAGGAAACCACCTTCGGGTGGCGCAGGAGGCTCTTCGGGGTGAAGATGATGAGGGGCTTGCGGACGCCGCGCCGGTCGGGCCCGCCGTACATCTGGCGGCGCAACAGGTGGAAGTACTGGGCCGGAGTGGTGCAGTTGGCGATCTGGATGTTGTTCTCGGCGGTGAGGATGAGGAACCGCTCGATGCGGGCGCTGGAGTGCTCCGGGCCTTGGCCTTCGTAGCCGTGAGGCAGCAGCAGCACCAGGCCGCTGGGCTGTCCCCACTTCATCTCGGCGCAGGTGATGTACTGATCGATCATGATCTGGGCGCCGTTGGCGAAGTCGCCGAACTGGGCCTCCCACAGCACCAGGGTGAGCGGATCGGCGACGCTGTAGCCGAACTCGAAGCCGAGCACGGCATACTCGCTGAGTGAACTGTCGAAGACGTCGAAGCGGGCCTGGCCGGGCGCGAGGTGTTGCATAGGGATGTACTCGCGGCCGTCCTCATAGTCGAAGAAGGCGAGGTGGCGCTGGCTGAAGGTGCCGCGGGAGCTGTCCTGGCCGCTCAAGCGCACGGGCGTGCCTTCCAGCACCAGCGAGCCGAAGGCGAGCGCCTCGGCGGCCGCCCAATCGACCGGAGCGCCGTCGAGCAGAGCGCGGCGGCGCGCGACGAAGGAGCGCAGCTTGGGGTGGAGATGGAAATCCTCGGGGAAGGTGGTGAGGCCGCGGACGATCTTTTCCACCATCGCGCGGTCGATGGCAGTGCGGGGACAGAAGGCCGGAATAGCCTTCTCGTCCAGCGCGGCCAGGTCCTGAATCTCATAGCGGGCCTCGCGGCTCTGGGCCTGCTGGTAGCCTTCGGCCAAGGCGGTCTTGAAGCGCCGCCTGAGGGCTTCCACTTGCGCGACGGTGATGGCCCCTTCGCGGACGAGCCGGTCGGCGTAAAGGGAAGCGACGGACGGGTGCTCGTGGATTTTGCGATACAGAACCGGCTGGGTATAGCTGGGATCGTCGGCCTCGTTGTGGCCGTGCCGGCGGTAGCAGAACATGTCGATGACGACGTCCTTGCCGAAGGCCTGGCGGTAATCGAATGCTATTTGGACGACGCGGGCGACGGCTTCCGGGTCGTCACCGTTGACGTGGAAGATCGGGGCCTGCACCATCTTGGCCACATCCGTGGAATAAGGCGAAGATCGCGCCTCTTCCGGGCCCGTCGTGAAGCCGATTTGGTTATTGATGATGACATGGATGGTACCTCCGGTGCTGTAGCCGTTCAATTGAGAGAAATTGAGCGTTTCGGCGACCACTCCCTGGCCGGCGAAGGCGGCGTCGCCGTGCACGAGGATGGGGATGACCCGCTTGCGCTCGGTATCGGCGAGGCGGTCCTGTTTGGGGCGCACGATTCCCTCGACGACCGGGTCGACGCTCTCCAGATGGCTCGGATTCGGGGCCACCGAGACGGTAATCTGGTTGCCGGACGGCGAGCGGCGGGCGCCGCTGGCGCCGAGGTGGTACTTGACGTCGCCGGAGCCCTGCGTGCTGAGCGGATCCAGATCGCCTTCGAACTCGGCGAAGATTTGGGTCACGGGCTTGCCGACCACATTAGCGAGCACGTTCAACCGCCCCCGGTGGGCCATGCCGATGACGGCCTCGGCGGCCCCGGCATCGGCGGCCAGATCGAGCAACTGGTGCAAGATGATGATGGCCGCCTCGGCGCCCTCCAGCGAGAAGCGCTTGTGGCCGACGAAGCGCGCCGCCAGAAAGTGCTCGAACTCCTCGGCTTCCAATAGCCGGGTGAGGATGGTGAGCCGCGTCTTCTCATCCAGCGGCCAACTGTTGGCCTGCGGCTCCATGCGCTGCTGCAACCAGCGTTTCTGCTCCGGATGCTGGATGTTCATGTACTCGCAGCCGATCTTGCCGCAATAGGTCTGCCGCAGCGTTTGCAAAATCTCCCGGAGCGTGGCCACGCGCTTGGGGTAGCCCTCGCCGACCTGCCGGCCGAGCGTTCCGGTGTGGAATTCGCGATCCAGGTCCCAGAGCGTAAGCCCATAGTTGACGGGGTCCAGCTCGGGGTGGTAGGCGGGTTCGGAGCCCAGCGGATCCAGGTCGGCGATCAAGTGGCCGCGGACGCGGTAGGCATTGATGAGCTGGAGGACGGCAGCTTCCTTGGCGATCTCGTCGCTGCGGCCCGCGCCGCCCGCCACCGGCACATATCGGTCCTGCTCCCACGGGATGGGGTGATAGGGGATATGCAGTGCGGCGAACAACTGCTCGTAAAACCCATGCCGGCCTTCCAGCAGCTCTTCGAGGTGTCCGAGAAACAGCCCCGACTCGGCGCCTTGGATCACACGGTGGTCATAGGTGCACGTGACGGTCATCACTTTGCCGATGCCCAGCATGGCGCGGATTTCCGGCGCGGCCCCTTTGTACTCCGCCGGGTAGTCCATCACGCCCGTGGCGATGATCGCGCCCTGGCCGCGCATCAACCGGGGCACCGAGCCCGCCGTGCCGACGGTGCCGGGATTGGTGAGCGAGATGGTGGTGTCCTGGAAGTCGGCCAGCGTGAGGCGACCTGCGCGGGCCCGGGCGATCAGATCGTCAAACACCTCGATGAAGCGGCGAAAATCCATCTCGCCGCTGTCCTTGATGTTGGGCACGAGCAGCGAACGGGCGCCGTCTTTGCCGGCGACGTCGACGGCGATGCCCAGGTTGATTCGCCGGCGGCGAAGGCGGGCGGGACCATCGGGGGCGCTGACATAGGCGGAGTTGAGATTGGGGAACGCCTTGACCGCCTGCACGATGGCGAAGGCGATGATGTGCGTGAAGGAGACCTTCGACTTGCCGAGCAGCGCCCGCTGCTGGTTCATCAGCCGCCGGTTCTCCTCGATCAATTTCACCGGGATGCTGCGCTGCGAGGTGGCGGTGGGGATGGAGAGGCTGGCGTTCATGTTCTCCACCAGGCGGGCGGCGGCGCCGCGTAGCGGAACCAGCTCCTCCCCCGGTCCGAGGTCGATGGCGGCCTCGGCGCCGACTCCGGCCGCCTCAGGAGGCGGGGCCGAAACGCCGCCCTCGCCGTCGGAGTCGAACAGCTTCTTCCAGCTTTCGTCCACGGCCTGCCGGTCGTGGAGGAACTGCTGGTAGAGTTCGTCTTCGATCCAGCTATTGATCCCCAGCCGCAGAGAGGATGACTTTCCCATGGAGGTGAAGCGCCATACCGCGACGCGCTTCTACTGATTCATGATAACGGAAACGGGGTGGGCACACGCGGCGGGTCGGGATACCACCGTCCAGCGGCGCAAGGGGTGTGTTTTGGTGCGGCTGCCTTCGGGACTACTTGTGGCGGTAAGTGATTCGCCCCTTGGTCAAGTCGTAGGGCGACATCTCCAAAGTGACACGGTCGCCGGGCAGGACGCGGATCCGGTGCCGGCGCAATTTTCCGGCCAGGTGGGCCAGGACGGTGTGGTTTTCATCGTGATCGAGCTGGACGCTGAAAAGCCCGCTCGGAAATTTCTCGAGTACTTTGCCTTGAACTTCGATGTTGTCTTCCTTGCTCATTGTCCTCCCTGCAATTGGAGTGGGGCCTTCGCCTAGCGAAACAAACCCACTCACAATTATATCCCGGGGCAAGCGCGCACCGGCCGGGTTGGGCGGCGGTATTGACTCGCGGCTCGCGGTGGGCCATCTTGAGGAAGGGTAGGTGCCTGTTGCCGTCGGAGGTGAACAAGAACGCACTGATCACCGGGGCCGGCCGGGGGATCGGCAAGCGGCTGGCGATCGGTTTTGCCGCCGCGGGGATGAAGGTCGGGCTGCTGGCGCGGAGCAAGCCGGAGCTTCATCTGACGCAAATGGAGATCGAGCATGCGGGGGGCGTCGCGCTCTCTCTGCGCGCCGACGTCACCAACTACAACCAGGTCAAAGCGGCGGTGGAGCGGATGCGGGCGCAGTGCGGCGAAATCGACGTGCTGGTGTGCGCGGCGGGCGTGGCGGGGCCGATCGGGCCGACATGGGAGGTTTCGCCGAAGGCGTGGTCCACCGCCCTTCAAACGAACCTGGTGGGCGTGCTGCACGCCTGCCGCGCCGTGCTCCCGCACATGGTCGAGCGCCGAAAGGGCAAGATCATCGTGCTGGGCGGCGGCGGGACGATGCGGCCGCGGCCGTACTTTTCGGCCTACGCGGCGGCGAAAGCGGCCACCGTGCGGCTGGTGGAGACGATCGCCGAAGAGGTCTGGGAGCACAACGTTCAGGTCAACTGCATGGGCCCGGGGCACACCTACACCCACCTCACCGACGAGATTCTGAAAGCCGGGGCCAAGGCCGGGCCGAAGGATGCCGAGGAGGCCCTCCGGACGCGGATGACGGGCGGCACGCCGCCGGAAAAGCAGATCGAGCTGGCGCTGTTTTTGGCCTCCGAGGAGTCCAATCACGTCAGCGGGCGGCTGATCCACGTCGAGGACAATTGGAAGCGGCTGCGGCACTCCGACGTCCACCCGGAGCTGTTCACGCTGCGGCGCGTGCGCAAGCTGTGAGGGACGGCCGCGCCGCAGGTGACGGCGCCTGGCTCATGCGTGTATGATGGGGGCGAATTGGAGCGATTTATGAAGGCCATCCGTACCGCACTGATTGTCTGTCTGACTGCCGCACTGGCCGGCTCCCTGGCTGCCCAACGGCGGCCGCCCGAGAAGAAGAAGCTGCTGGCGATCGGGGAGGTGAAAGGCTTCCAGCACGACGCGACTTCCCACGGGCTGGCCACCATCTGGAAGATCGGCCAGGAATCCGGCGTTTACGACACTTACATCCGCACCGATACGCAGCTCATCACCAAGAAGGAATTGAAGAGCAACGCCAAGAACCTCAACTACTTCGATGCGGTGCTGTTCTACACCTCCGGCGAACTCGACATGGACGAGCAGCAGAAAGCCGACTTTTTGTCGTTCATCCGTGACGACGGCAAGGGCTTCATCGCCGTGCATTCGGCCAACGACACCTTTTACAAGTGGCCCGAGTACGGCGAACTCGTCGGGGGCTATTTCGACGGGCATCCATGGAATCGCTTCGAGGCCCCGATTATTGTCGAGGACCGGACGTTTCCGGCGACGCGGCACTTCCCCAAACAGTTCACTATCTTCGACGAGATTTACCAAGTGCGGGATTTCTCCCGCGACAAAGTCCGCGTGCTGATGCGGCTGGACGAGTCGAAGCTGGACATGTCGGTGAAAGGCATCAAGCGCACCGACGGCGACTTCGCGGTGACGTGGGTGCGGGAATACGGCAAAGGCCGCGTCTTTTACACCAGCTTCGGGCACGTGGAAAGCGCCTGGGACCGGCCGGACATCCAGAAGATGTTCCTGGAGGCCATCCGGTGGGCGATGAGGCTGACCGACGGGGATGCCACGCCCCGCCCGCGGCCGGCGAACTGAAGTGCAACCCAAACGCCTGATCGCAGCCGGCCTGCTGCTGGCCGCTTTGGGGAAGGCCGAGGTCTTCCGCCACGGCCGCTTCGAATACAGCTTCCAATCTTCGGTTGACTACGACAACCCCGTCCAGGACGCCGAGCTGACGGTCGAGTTCGTGGGCCCGGGGGGAGTGACCGAAGAGGTTCTGGGCTTCTGGGACGGCGGGCGGACGTGGAAGGTGCGTTTTTCGCCGGACCTGGCGGGGCCGTGGAGCTTCCAGAGCCGTTGCTCGAATCCGGCGGACCGCGGGCTGCACCGGCAAGGGGGCAGCTTCCGGGTGAGCGAGTACGAAGGCTCGAACGAGCTGTACTTGCATGGCGCTCCGCGGCTGTCCGCCAACCGGCGCTACCTGGTGATCGGCCAGGACCGGCCCTGGTTCTGGCTGGCATGCACAGCCTGGAACGGGGCGCTGAAATCGACCGAGGAGGAGTGGCGCCGGTACATAGCGGATCGGGTGGAGAAGAAGTTCACCGCCGTTCAATTCGTGACGACACAGTGGCGGGCGGCCTATGAAGACGAAGCCGGGCAAGTGGCCTTCACCGGGACCGACCGGATCGCGATCAACCCGAAGTTTTACCAGCGGCTGGACAAGAAGTTCGACGCGCTGAACGACGCGGGGCTGGTGGCGGCGCCGGTATTGCTTTGGGCGCTCACGTCGAAGCGGCAAGAAAGTCCGGGCGAGACGCTTCCCGACGACCAGGCGGCGCTGCTGGCCAAGTACATGGCGGCGCGCTACGGGGCCCACGCGGTGATCTGGATTCTGGGCGGCGACGGTGATTACCGCGGGGAGAAGGCGGAGCGGTGGAAGAAGATCGGGCGGGCGGTGTTTCCGCCGCAGAGGCGCCGGCGGCTGGTGGGGATGCACCCGCGCGGGATGCAAGACCCCTGGGCGGCGTTCGCGGACGAAGAGTGGCTGGACCTGCTTCTGTACCAGACCGGCCACGGGGGCAACGCCGCCAAATGGGAATGGAACGCGAGGCACGGGCCGGCGGACGGCTGGAGACTCGAGCCTCCGCGTCCGGTGATCGATGCCGAACCGAATTACGAGGGCCACCCGAACTACCACACCAAAGAGATCATCACCGAGACCGAAGTGCGGCGGGCGGCCTATTACAGCCTGCTGTCAGCGCCGCCGGCGGGCGTCAGCTACGGGGCCCACGGAATCTGGCCGTGGCACCGAAAGCTCGAGACGCCGCTGAATCATGAACGGGCCGGCCTGGCGGAACCCTGGACGCGATGCCTGAGCTACCCGGGCGGCGAGCAGATGAAGATTCTGCGCGAGTTCTTCGAGTCGATCGAGTGGTGGAAGCTGCGGCCCGACCGGTCCTTGCTGGCGGAGGAGCCGGCGGAGCCGGACTACCGCGCCTATCCGATGCCCGCCCGGTCGGCAGATGGCCGCTTTGCGGTCGTATATTTACCCAACAATCCGACGGGGCGGCTCAACCTTAGCGGGTTTGCCGGCGGGGTCACGGGCACTTGGATCGACCCGCGAAACGGCCAGCGGATCGGGGCCGGCCAATGGGCGCCGTCACCCAGTGTGGAGTGGCGAATTCCGTTTGGCGGGGACTGGTTGTTGCTCCTGCGCGCCGGCGGGTGAGCCGAGGCGGGTTACGGCGCCACCGCCAGCGCCGTGGTGTTGCTGGCGCAAGGAGGAACGAGCACCGAGAGGGGAACGCCGTCGCCGGCGGGCGCATCGTGGGGAACGGTGAAGACTACCTGGTCCAGTCCAGGCCGGCCGGGCACGCGGCCGGAGGAATCGACCGGCACGGTGGAGGCGGCCAGACGGACGGCCGGGATAACTTCAGGCAAGAGGATCAAGGGGTCACGTACGCCCATCCCGGTGAGATACAGGCCAATCGCTTCCCCCCGGCGCGCCGGGTGTTCGGGCGTGACCAGCGAACCATCGGGATGGACGGCGGCAGCGCCGCCGGCGTCGCCGCCCTGCGGAAAGACACCGAGCGCGCAAGAAGACAACGGGACGGTCAGCGGCTCAGAGGCAACATCTTCGCGAACGACAACGAGATGATCCCCCCGGGGCGCCCATGGCACGACGAGGTTCACCTGGCTCGGCGAGACGTAATATAGACCGGCCGGTTCACCGCCGATCAGAACCATCGTTCCGCCGAGCGCCGTCGGCAGAGGGACACCGCGAGCCGCCATCTCCGCTGCGGCCAGCTCGGAACCAAAGACACTGGCGATCGAGCCCGGAGCGACAAGCCGCGTATACGCCGCCGCATTGACCACCGCGGCCGCCACCGGCTTGGAAGGAGGGCCGGCCGGCTTCCGGCGGAACCACATCCGCGCGGTCGAGTCGGACTTGACGAAATCGAGCAGCAGCTCGGCCACCTTTCGGCGGCCGGACTCCGCCGGGTGGGTGCCGTCCTCGGCAAAGTCCTCGCACCGCCAGGTGAGCCCATCCTCGCGCGCGTTGAGGCCATCGGCCCACAGATACGGGCCCCAGGCGAGCCACGGGGCGCGGCCCGCGTCATAACTCAATGCCGGCTCCCCCCGGATCTGCTCTTCGATAAGCCAGCGGACGGCGAAGGCGGACTGATAGGCGAACGGCTCCGGGTTCAAGCTGGTGGAAGCGTAGCCGGCATAGATCCGGCTGGAGAGATAAAGCAGGCGCAGGTTGGGGAAGCGGGACTTAAGCGTCAGGGCAATCGCCTTCAAGTCGGCCTGGAGATGCCGCGCATCCTCAGGGAACGGGAGAGTCGGCCGCGGGTGGGCCTGCTTCATCCACGCAGTCTGGACCTGGGCCGGCGTGACGCCGGCGGCTGCGAGCCGGGAGGTGACGGTTTGCCAGTACCGCTCCCCATCTCGGACGATGCGGTCGGCCGACCAGCCGCCCTGCGCGCCGTCGACTATCACCACGCGAGGATCTTTTTCCGGGTCCTCATCGGCCAGGCGCTTGAAGACGGAGAATTCCTGCGTGGTGTTCGACATGCCGATGGAGAGAAACACGATCCGGCCGCCCTCCGGGTCCGGGCGGCCGGCGGCGTCGCGGGGCACAACTTCGCCCGCCAGCCTCAACCCCGCTTGGTCGTGTTGGGCGGGCCGCTGGTTGGCCCCGTCCGGATAGAGTCCCAACGCCACGCCCTGGTAGGAGCGAAGAAACGGGTCATTCAGCGGAGGAAATCCCGTGGGCGGAGCGGAACAGTCGGCCGCTATCAGGCCGGCCGCCGGTGACAGGAAACCGAGCAGGACCGCGGGACCGAGCCAATTCGCGAGCGACATAACTTCCTTCCCTCAGGATAAACACGCGCGGGGCGAAAAAGTTGCGAGACAGAAACCCTGGCTGCCGTGCCGGCGGCGCCCGCCCTAATCGCCGATAGCGTACAGCGTGTTCCGGCCGCGAAGGAAGATGTCCCCATCGACGATTACCGGCGAGGCGATGAAGAACTCGTCTTGGATCGTGTTCGTCGCCAGAACTTCGTAGTGCGGACCCATCTTGACGACCACGACGTCGCCTTGCTCGGTGGCGATGTAGAGCTTGCCGGCGGCGCCGACCGGTGAGGCCTTGATCGAGTAGGGATTGGGAAGCCGCCGCTGCTGGTAGTAGGGTTTGCCGGTCTTGGCGTCGAGGGCGCTAAGGAGACCGTTGTCGGTGACGAAGTAGAGGATGCCGTCGTGAATGACCGGAGAAGCGGTATACGAGTTGCCGCGCTGGTTGGTCCAAACGACGTGATCCGAGCCGGTGAGATCGCCTGCGCCGCCGAGGCGGATGGCCAGCAAGTTGGGGTTGCGGAAGCCGCTCATGGCGAAGACGATGTCGCCGTCGCGGACGACGGCGGGGATCGTGTTTCGGCCCAGGCCGGCGCACTCCCAGATGAGTTCGCCGGTGGAGAGGTCGTAGCTGCGAATCTTGGTCGGCGCGGCGACGATGACCTCCGTGCGGCCCTTGAACTCGGTGATGAGCGGCTGAGCCCAGTTGCTGATTTCGTCGCGGTCGCGGCGCCAGAGTTCCTTGCCGGTGCGCGCATCGAGGGCCGAAATGAAGGACTGGCCTTCATGATCGAAGACAAGGACCAGCGTGTTGCCGCCGAGCGCCGGCGCGATGCCCTCGCCGAAGCTCAGCACCATGCGCATTTGAACGCCGTAGTCCTTTTTCCACTGGAGGTTGCCGTCCAGGTCATAGGCGAAGACGCCCCGGGAGCCGAAAAACGCGTAGAGCCGCTCGCCGTCGGTGACCGGGGAATTGGAGGCGAAGCTGCCGTACCGGCGGTGATACCCCTCGTGCGGCGTGAAGGTCAGGGGGCTGTGCGCCCAAAGCTTCCGGCCGGAGTTCTTGTCGAACGCCATCACGAGGAGCTTGTGCTCGATGCCGGCGCCGCCGCCGCCGCCTGATCCCCGGCGGCCCGGCGCGCGATCCGATCCGTCAGGCTCCGACGCCGCGCCGGTCGGAACCGCCGTGGTGACGAAGATCTTGTCACCCCAAACGACCGGGGGTGAGTGCCCGCGGCCGGGAATCTCAGCGGTCCACTTGATGTTCTGGGTGGCGCTCCAGCGGAGCGGCGCCTCGCCGATGGCCATGCCGGTGTTGTACGGCCCGCGCCAGCGGCTCCAGTCGCCGGAGTGCGAAGGCAGCGCTACACACAGCAGAATGACGGGGACAGCGATGCGCAGATCGTTCACTTGGGTCTCCTGACGGGTGATTTTTTACTAAGGCGCGATGTGGAGGATTCAGGTTACGAGAAGTGCGGACGAGGTCGGGCGCAAGCGGAAGCCTGGGCCACTCACTCAGTACTGGTCCGAGAGCAGATGGCGGTTGCCGATTCTGACGTTGCGGAGGCCGGCGGCGCGGGCCGCCGCTGCGGCGTCGCGGGCGTGGCGCCACGAGGTGCGTGGGAGATCCGCCATGTAGAACTGCGGGGCGAAGGCGAGCAGGGCATAGGGGATGTCCGGGCTGATATCGGCGATGAACCGGGCCAGGCGCCCGACCTCGGCGGCATCGACGTAGCCGGGAACCAGCAGGGTGCTCGCCACCACCAGCGGGGGCTCGCCTCGCTCGCCGGCGCGGCGCGCCGCCCGGGCGAAGTTCTCCAGCGTCCTGCGGTTTGACGCTCCGGTCAGCGCCGTGTGCAGGGCCTCGTCGAACGCCTTGAGGTCGAACTTGATGCAGCCTCCGCTGGCGAGCGACAGTTCGACGGCGTGGTCGAGGAGCTCGGGATTCGACGTTCCGGCCGTCTCCCAGCAGACGGCGACGCCGCGGCGCGCCAGTTGGCGGCCGGCGGCCACCGCATGCAGCATCTGCGAAGCCGGATCACCGCCGAAAAAGCAGACGCAGAACGTGGAGGCGATGGCGGTGTCCGCCAGTTCGGCCGCGCTCATGGCGGCGGCTTGCTGCGGGGAGACCTCGCGGAAATGCCAGTTCTGGCAAAACAAGCAGTCCAAAGTGCAGCTTGCATAGAAGACCGCGAGGTTATGGCAGCCACGCCGGCGGCTGCCGGCACAAACCCAGTCAGCGACGCAGTTAGTCGGGAGGGGATCCCGGTACCAGTGCAACACCCCCCTGGAGGGCGTGCCCGCCAGATGCACCAGCCGGTTGCCGCCGGCGGTGCGCAGGCCGCAGTAGCCCCGTTCTCCCTCACCGATCCGGCAGCCCTGCGCGCACAGCGGACACAGCCTGCCGCCCGGCGTGGCGGGCGGGGCGGCGGGCAAGGAAAAGACGCGGCGGCAAGCGGCGTGAGCGCGGCGGGCAGCGGCCAGAGCCTTGTCGGGTTGGCGCCGGAGGCAGGACAAACACACGCCCAGCGTGCCGCTGACCAGCGGTCCGGCCACTCCGCAGAGCTGGCACACCGCGCCGCGCGCCATGCCTCTTTCAGCCTACTGCGGCGGCGGGCTGGTATGATACTCGGCCTGGAGAGCACCGGATCGGCAAATGACGGAGGCGCCGGATGGAGTTCTTTGAAACGGTAAGACGAAGGCGTTCGGTGCGGGCCTTCGCGCGGCGGGCGGTGGAGGCGGAGAAGTTGGAGGCCATTCTGGAGGCGGCTAATCGAGCGCCTTCGGCCGGGAACCTGCAAGCGTATGAGATCTACCTGGTGGAACGGGACGAGGACCGGCGGGCGCTGGCCGCTGCGGCGCTGCGGCAGAGCTTCATTCAGCAGGCGCCGGTGGTGCTGGTGTTCGCGGCCAGCGCGGAGCGCGGGGCGCCGTACGGGGCGCGCGGGCGCCACCTGTATGCCGTGCAAGACGCGACCATCGCATGCACCTTCGCCATGCTGGCGGCCACCGCCCTGGGCCTGGCCACCACCTGGGTCGGGGCCTTCGACGAAGAGCGGGTGGGGCGGATCATCGGAACACGGCCCGGCGAGCGACCCGTGGCGATCCTGCCGGTCGGCTACCCGGCCGAGAGTCCCGCCGCCACGCCGCGGCGCCCGCTGGCGGAACTCGTCCACGCGGTGCGCGGCTGAGCCCCGGTGCGGCGGCGAGCAGCGCCGGGGCTGGTAAAATGGGATCGCAGGAACAAGCAAGGGAGGAAGGTAGCGATGCCTCACTACGTCTTTCGTTGTCGTTCGTGCAAGAAGGAATTCGAACTCGTGCTTCACATCGCGGATTTGGAAAAGGGTGGTTTCAAGTGTCCGCACTGCGAGAGCACCGATGTCGAACGCCAGGTGTCGATGTTCTCCGCAGTGACCTCCAAAAAGAGCTGACGGCGAGCCGGCGTGCACGCCGGGGGAGGATGACCGATGTGGCTCCCACGAAGCCATCCGCTGAGTCAGTTGTTCGGGCAACTTGTCGAGCGGCGGCTTTATGGGGACGCTCAGGTGCGGGACTCGGAAATCACAGAGTACGTCACAGCGCTTCTGACCGATTTCACCCACGTCAGCAATCTCTATCGCATCCGTAACGCCAGGGGGAAACGGCTGGAAGACGTGGGTGAGATGCTGCTGGAATCAAACCCGCTGTTTCGCGCTCACTCGTTCGACCGGGAGCGGGAGGTGCGCAAGCATATCGGCGACTACACCTTGTTCCTGTCGGGGTTATTCCCGGAGTACGTCGCTTCCCTGCCGCGCCGGGGGCTGCGGCTGGACGCATTCATCGATTATGTGCGAGCGGGCAAGGAGTCCTACCACGTCGTTTCCTGCTTCGATCAGTTCGAGTACCGGCGGGAAGCGCCGCTGTTCCGCCGGCTGTCGGAAGCCTTTGAGCTCTGTGTATTCGGGTTGAACCTGGTCAAGCGGGATCTGGAGGAGTTCCAGAGAGAATACTACCGGCGCCTACAATCCACCATCGGGACGGACACCCCGATCGAGCCGGCCTGAGCTCAGCGCGCCTCGCCGGGGCCAGCCTGGAGCAGCGAGAGGATCTCGTCGCCGAGCTGGGCGGCGGGAATCGACTCATCAATCAGCATCACAGGGATGTTGTCTTTGATCGCATACAGCCGCTGGTTGTCGACCGTCACGAGCGCTTCCTGGAGAGCCTCCGTGACCGGGGCGCCGCCTTCGTAGCGCACCTGGCCGGCGGCGATCCGCTCGTTGATCCGGGCGAGGGCGCCGGCGTCGACGACCTTCAGGGGCGTCTTGGTGAGTGGGCAGCAGAGAATCTCAAGCAGGTCTGGCTTGATGGGCATACGTGCAACTCCGGTGACCGGGGGCCGGTCGCTCCTTCAAGGATAGCGCAGGCTCGCCGCCGGCGGCGCCCACGCTTCGCGGTATAATCGCAAAACTGATCTCAGGGGGGAAAAGGGTTGACAAGCGGGCCTCAGCGACTCCGTCTGACAAGAACCCAGTGGCTGATCTGCACCGTGGCGGCGCTGGGTTTCGCCTTCGACATCTATGAGCTGTTGATGCTGCCGCTGATCGTGCGCCCGGCGATGCTGGAGTTGGCCGGCGTACGGCCGGGCACGCCCGAGTTCAATCACTGGGTGGGGTTGCTGTTCTACGTGCCGGCGATCTGCGGAGGGATTTTCGGCCTGCTGGGCGGCTACCTGACCGACCGGCTGGGGCGCCGCCGGGTGCTGGTGTGGAGCATCCTGCTTTACGCCGGCTCGGCGTTCGCCGCCGGCTTTTCTACTTCGCTGAACCAGTTGCTCGTGCTGCGTTGCCTGACCTTTGTGGGCGTCAGCGTCGAGTTCGTAGCGGCGGTGGCGTGGCTGGCTGAGCTGTTTCCCGAGCCGAAACAGCGCGAGGCCGTGCTTGGCTACACCCAGGCGTTCTCGTCCTTGGGCGGGTTAATGGTCACGGCGGCCTACTACCTGGCGGTAACCTATGCCGACTCGCTGCCGGCCATCCGAGGTGGGCACGAAGCCTGGCGCTATACGCTGATGTCCGGTCTGATCCCGGCCATTCCGCTCATCCTGATCCGGCCCTTCCTGCCCGAATCGCCGGTGTGGCGCCGGAAGAGGGCCGCCGGAACGCTCAAGCGCCCGAGTTTCACCGAGCTGTTCCGGCCCGCCTACCGCCGCACGACGCTGGTGACGGCGCTGATGGTGGCGGCCAGTTATGCCGCGGCGTTCGGGGCGATTCAGCACTTGCCGCGCATTGTGCCGGGCTTGCCGGAACTGGCCGGGGCGGCGCGGACGCAGGTCGAGCAGACCGTCAGCGAAGTGCAGTTCTACCAGGAGATGGGCGGGTTGACGGGACGGCTGGTGTTTGCCGTCCTGGCGGTGGTGATCGTCGCCCGGCGGCGGCTGCTGCGGCTGTTCCAAGTGCCGGGCCTGCTGCTGCTGCCTGTTGTGTTCGCCTACGTATCCTTGCACGACCTGGCCGTGCTTCAGTGGGGCGTCTTCCTGGTGGGTCTGCTGACGGTGGCGCAATTCAGTTTCTGGGGCAATTACCTGCCGCGGGTGTATCCGACGCATTTGCGGGGCACAGGGGAGAGCTTCGCGGCGAATGTAGGCGGGCGGATGGTGGGCACGTCCGCCGCTTACGTGACCACCCAACTGGCCAACTACACGCCCGGAGCCGACCCGCCCACCCAACTGGCCTATGCGGCGGCGATTGTCGGCACGCTGGCTTACGCGACCGGCTTTGCGGCGAGCTTCCGGTTGCCGGAACCGAAGGGAGCGGAACTGCCGGAGTAAGGGTTACCGGCGGCTGAGCTGCGGGTAGACGAGCTCGTATCCCTTGGCTTGGTATTCGGCCATCCCGGTGGAGACGACGTCTTTGTAACCGCGCTGTTTCAGCAGGGCGGCGCCGCGGCCCGCGCGGACTCCGCGCTGGCAGGCCACCACCACTTTCTTGTCTTTCGGGATTTCCGACAGGCGCCCCTCGAGCTCCCCGATGGGGATGTGTTGATAGTTCTTCAGCGTGCCGTTACTTTCAATCTCGTGAGCTTCCCGGACGTCCACGAAGACGAACTCTTCGCCGCGGTCGACCATCTGTTTGAGCTCGTCGGCGGAGATGGTCGGCACCGACGGAGCGACGATCGTGCTGAGGGTCTGCGACGAGCAGGCGGCGAGCGTGAGCAGGCCGAACAGGAGTCCCAGAAAACTTCTGCGCATAGAACCAGTATAAGGTGTGCCGGCAGCGGGCCCTCGGTCGAAAAAGTCTAAAGATTTCGATCTCCGATCCGATAGAAGGGGGAATCGCGGCAGGGGGACGGCCGTGGTTGGCGCCGCTCGTGCCCGCGCGTGCCGCTATGGCGATCAAGGTTCTGTGCATCGCGGAAGTCCCGCCTCAAAGCGCGGGGCTCGAGGGAGTCACGGTCGAAGTTGCCCGGACGGCGCCGGAGGGGCTGGCCTGCCTTCAAGGCTCGAGTTGGGACGTCGTGCTGGCGTGGTTTCCGCTGGCCGGCTGGACCCCGGAAGAGGTGCTGGAGGAAGTGCAGCGGATCGACCCGCTGATGCCGGTGCTGATTCTCCAGCCGGAAGGCGCCCTGGCCGAAGCCGTCCGCCTGACCAAGCTGGGGGCCTACGACTACTTCACCGCCGGCCCGGCTCCGGAGCGGCTCCGCGCGGCGCTGGAATCGGCGGCGGACTACCACCAGGACCGGCGGCTGGCGATTCAGGGCGAGCCCGGGGCCGAGCCGTGGCGGCGGATCCTGGTGGGCGAAAGCCGCGCGATGCAGGAGGTCTTCCAGGTCGTGCGGCTGGTGGGGCCGCGGCGGTGCACCGTGCTCATCAGCGGTGAGACCGGAACCGGCAAAGAGATCGTCGCCCGGGCCATTCACATGGCCAGCCCGCGCGCCCGCCTGCCGCTGGTGGCGGTCAATTGCCACGCCCTGCCGGAAAACCTGCTCGAGGCGGAGCTGTTCGGCCACGTCAAAGGAGCGTTCACGGGCGCCGTGAACGGCCGCATCGGGCGCTTCGAGCAGGCACACCGGGGGACGATTTTCTTGGACGAAATCGGCGACATGCCGCTCGAGCTGCAGGCCAAGCTGCTGCGGGTGCTCCAGGAGCGGGAGTTCCAGCGACTGGGCAGTTCGGAAACCATCAAAGTGGATGTGCGGGTCGTGGCGGCAACGAACGTGGATCTGGCCGAGCGGGTGCGGCAGGGCAGATTTCGGGAGGACCTGTATTACCGGCTGAACGTCGTGCCGCTGGCGCTGCCGAGCTTGCGCCAGCGGGTGCGCGACATTCCGCTGCTGGTGCACCACTTCATCGACAAGATCTGCCGGCAGGAGGATCTGCCGCTGCGGCAGGTGGCGCCGGAGACGCTGGAGCGGTTGTGCCGTTACGACTGGCCGGGCAATGTCCGGCAACTGGAGAACGCAGTCGAGATGGCGATCGCGCTCAGCGGCAACCGGACGGTGCTGTACCCGGGCGACTTCCCGCTGCCGTCGGTGGCGGCGGCGCGGCCCGTGCCGGTGACGCAGACGCCGGTGATCAATGTGCCGGACGAGGGTCTGGACTACGAGGAGATCGTGAGCCGCATCGAGCGGGCCCTTCTGGAGCAGGCAATGCAAAAGGCGGGCGGCAACAAAAAGCAGGCGGCGGAACTGCTCCGGCTGAAGCGCACCACCTTCGCCGCCAAGCTGAAGAGCATCGGCCTGGCGGCGCCGGGCAGCCGGGCCTACGCTCACGCCTGCGCCGCCGGCTGAGAGGATTCACAGCGGCAGGATCTCTTCGCGGACCGGATCGAACTTCAGCCGGCGCTTCTCCAGGTACGCGATATTGCCGAGGTGGGAAGCCTGCGCCGACCGGTGTCCGAGGTAAACATCAGCGTTGGGCCGCCGGCGAGAGCGAACACATTCGAGGAAGTTGGCGATGTGCTCGTGAACGTGGTCGGTCTTCTCCTCGATCAGCGTGGGCGCGGCGCCTTTGTCGGCCGGGGTGAACTCGGCGCGGACGCCGAGCATGCGAAGCTTTCCCTCGGTGCCGCAGATCTCGGCCCCGGTGCCCCGCATGCTGGGAGCCAGCGTGGCCTCGAAGGTCGCGGTCCACTCGTTTCTGTATTCGAGCAGCACGCAGATGGTATCGGGAGCGGTGCGGCCGTCTTTGTAGTAGTAGATGCCGCCCGAAGCGACGGCGGCGACCGGATCGTCTTGCTCCAACAGCATGTGAACGGCGTCGATCCAGTGGGTAAACAGATCGGTCACCTGCCCGCCGCCGAATTCCAGGTAGGCGCGGAAGTTCCAGTATTGCTGCGGGTCCCAGTCCCGCCATTTCACCGGCCCGAGATAGCGGCCCCAGTCGAGATTGGCAGGCTTGCGGGCCAATTCAGGCGGCGCCTTCCTCAAGTGGGCGCCATTGCCGTGCCACCAGGTGCGGGCCAGCGTGATCTTGCCCAGCTTGCGCGGCTGGAAATACTCAGCTTTGAGGCGATGGTAAATCGTGCCGGAACGCCGCTGCGTCCCCACCTGGCAGATACGCCCGTTCACCCGCGCCGCCTTGACGATGCGCGGGCCTTCGGCAATGGTGAGCGTCAGCGGTTTCTCGACGTAGACGTCCTTGCCGGCGTTCAGCGCGTCGATGGTGGTGACGGCGTGCCAGTGGTCGGGCGTGCAGTTCAGCACGATGTCGATATCGGCGAGCTCAACCAGGCGGCGGTGATCCGAGAAGCCGCGGGCGCCGGGCGCGACTTGGAGGGCTTGATCGACGCGGGCCGCATAGACGTCGCACACAGCGGCCACCTCGACCGATCCGGTCTCCTGAAACTTCCGCATCATATAGCCGCCGCGCTGGCCGGCGCCGATCAGGCCGAGGCGGAGGCGGTCGTTTGCGCCGAGGATCTTTGAATAGGAGCCGGCGGCCATGGCCAGGGCGCTGGCGCCGCCGGCGCGGAACAGGTCCCTGCGGTGAACGGCGCTGAGAGACATAGGCCGATTATATAGGGAATCTAATTGGGGCGCCGCCTTTACAATGGAAGTGAATTGAGCGGACCGATATACATCGCCGGCGGCGGGCTGGCCGGGTGCGAGGCGGCGTGGCAGGCGGCGCGGGCCGGCGTCCGCGCCATTGTGTACGAGATGCGGCCCGGGCGCTCGACGCCGGCGCACAAAACCGGCTATCTGGCCGAGCTGGTGTGCAGCAACTCGCTCAAGAGCGAGAGCGAAGGCACGGCGCCGTGGCTGCTGAAAGAAGAACTGCGGCGGCTGGACTCCTTGCTGCTGGGCTGCGCGGCCAAGACGCGGATTCCGGGCGGCCAGGCGCTGACCGTGGACCGGGAGATGTTCGCCGCCGAGGTCACGCGGGCGCTCGAGGCGTGCCCGGCGATCGAGATCCGGCGCCAGGAGCTGACGGCGATTCCCGATGACGGCGTCGTCATCATCGCCACCGGGCCGCTGACCAGCGACGCGCTGGCCGCCGATATCGCGCGGCTCACCGGCGCCGGCCGTCTGTTCTTTTACGACAGCATCAGTCCCATCGTCGAGGCCGACTCGATCGATCTGACCGTGGCCTTCCGGGCCTCGCGGTACGGCAAATCGCTGGACGCCAGCGGAGACTACCTCAACTGCCCGCTGGACAAGGAGCAGTACGAGCGGTTCGTGGACGCCTTGCTCGAAGCGCAGGCGCACACGCCCCACATTGCCGACGACATCCCTTACTTCGAGGCGTGCCTGCCGATCGAGGAACTGGCGCGCCGGGGGCGCGACACGCTGCGGTTCGGCCCGATGAAACCGGTGGGGTTGATCGATCCGCGGACCGGCCGCCGCCCGTACGCGGTGGTGCAGCTTCGCCAGGAGAGCCTCCGGGCCGACAGCTACAACATGGTCGGCTTTCAGAACTACCTCAAGTATGGCGAGCAGAAGCGGATCTTCCGGATGATTCCCGGCCTGGAGCGCGCCGAGTTCCTCCGCTTCGGGCAGGTGCACCGCAACACCTACATCAACGGCCCGGCGCTGCTGGCCGCAACGCTCGCCCTCCGGTGCGAGCCGCGGATTTTCTTCGCCGGCCAGATCTGCGGCGTCGAGGGGTACGTCGAGTCAGTCGCCACCGGTTTGGTCGCCGGCCGTCATGCCGCCGCGCTGGCTTTGGGCCGGACGCCCGAGCCGCTGCCGCGTGAGACGGCGATCGGCTCGCTCTGCCACTATGTCTCCGGAGCCGACCCCCGCAACTATCAGCCGGCCAACATCACCTTCGATTTACTGCCGCCGCTGGACGAAGACACCGGGCGGCGGCTGGGGCGGGACAAGAAGGCGCGTCGCGCGGAGCTCTGCCGCCGGGCGCTGGAGAAGCTCGACGAGGTCATCGCGGCGCATGTCTGAGCTGGAACGGCTGATTCAGGGCTACCTCGAGGAGTTGCGGCGGGAGAATGCCTCAGCGCATACCATCCGCAGCTATGGCGCCGACCTGCGCCAGTTCCTCAACTACTTCACGCCCCCCGGTGGAGCGCCGCCGGCCCCGCAGGAGCTGGATCCGCTGGCGATTCGCGAGTGGATGGGCGCGCTGTACCGCTGCAAGCTTTCCAGCGTCACCATCCGGCGCAAGCTGTCGGCGGTGCGGTCGTTTCTCGGATTCCTGGTTCGCAACGGCGTCGTGAGCGTCAACCGGGCCAAGCTGGTGGGAACGCCGAAGGTCCCGAAAACGCTCCCGCGGGTGATGAGCGCCGAACAGATGAACGCGTTGTTGGACAAAGTCTCCGAGAACGACCTGAAGCGGGCGCACCCGCGCCGCGATGCAGCCATCTTCGAGCTGCTGTACGGCTGCGGGCTGCGTGTCAGCGAGCTGGCGGGGCTAAACCTGGAGGACCTCGATCTGCTGGGCCGGTGGGTGCGCGTGCGGGGCAAGGGCCGCAAGGAGCGGCAGGCGCCGATTCCCGGCAAGGCGGCCGCGGCGCTGGAACGCTACCTGAGCAGCCGCCGGGCGGGGCCCGAGCAGACAGCGCTGTTTGTTAATCACCGCGGCGGGCGGCTGTCGGATCGCGGCATCCGCAACATCGTCAAGCTGTACGCGACGTTGTTCGCCGGCGACCCGTCGGTGCACCCCCATAGTCTCCGCCACGCCTTTGCGACGCATCTGCTGAGCGATGGGGCCGACCTGCGGTCGATTCAGGAGCTGCTGGGCCACGCGCGGCTCTCCACCACGCAGAAATACACGCAGGTTTCGCTGTCGGACCTGATGGCTGTCTACGACAAAGCGCACCCGAAGGCCTGAGGCCGCAGTACAATCATCGCGTGATGCTTAGGGTGAGCCGGCGCCGGTTCGTGCTGGCGGCGGCCGGCAGCGGGATGGGCTGCCTGCCGGCGCCGGAGTCCACCGAGCCGTTGGCCGAGCCGGTCAAGATTCCGGTCGGCGGACATCCCTGGGTCTATGCGGCGACGCGGCCCGGCCACGATATCTACCGGATCCTGGATCAGATCTTCGCCGACATGGCCTATGCCGGCCTCGACTTCATCGAGCTCATGCACACGGCGTTGGAGCCGGCCGGGGCGGTGGAGCGAATCGGGCATCTGGCCGGGCAGCACGGCCTGGAGGTCATCGGCGCCTCCTACGGGGCCGCCCTGTGGAAGCGGAGCGAGCACAGCCGGATCTTCGAGTACGCCGAGCGGCTGATCGACAAGCTGCTCCGGCTCGGGGCGCGGACCCTCGGCGTATCGGTGGGCAACGCGGGGCGGCGGAAGACCGCCGAGGAGCTGGACGCGCAGGCGGAGATCCTGCGGCGGATCATCTATCGCGCCGCGGTCCACGGCATCGAGGTGAACCTGCACAACCACACCTACGAAGTCGAAAACAACGAGCACGACCTCCGTGGGACGCTGGCGCGCATTCCGGACGCCAGGCTCGGGCCCGATATCGACTGGCTGGTGGGAGCGGGCGTGGATCCGGTCGAGTTCATCCGGCGGCACGGCGGCCGGATCGTTTACGCGCATCTGCGCGACCGCAAACCCGACGGCACGTGGGCGGAAGCGATGGGGGAGGGCAGCATCGACTACGCGGCGGTCGGGGCGGCCTTGCGCGAGGTGGGCTTCGCCGGGGCGCTGGCCATTGAGCTGGCGCACCCGCGCGGCTTCCGCCCTACGCGGCCATTGAGGGAAAGCTTCAAAATCAGCCGCGACTATGTGCGCCGGGTGATGGGCTACTGAGGCGGCTGAGCGGCAGCCTCGGCCGCCCGGTGAAGTGTGATAACTAATGTCTCGATGCGACCCTTATCCCGCCGTCAGTTTTTGGCCCGTGCCGCCGGGGCAGCCGGCGCGGCGTGGGCGTTCGAGCGCTCGCAGATCGCCAAGGCGATGCCCTCGGCCGCGACCGAGCTCGGCAAGGTCAAGATCCGCGACGTGCAAACGGCCACCATCATGATGCGGTATCCGGCGCACCTGGTGCGGGTCACCACCGACTCCGGACTCGCGGGCATCGGCGAGGCGTTTAACGGCCCCGGCATCATCGACAACATTCAGCACCTCAAGCGGTACGTGATCGGGCAGGATCCGCTGCAAGTCGAGTACCTGTGGGCGCGGATGATGGAGGCCACCTCCGGGCACGGCTCATACGCCGGGGCAATGGTGTCGGCGATCGCCGGCATCGAAAGCGCGCTGTGGGACCTGGCGGGGAAGATTCTCAACGTCCCGGTCCACACCCTTCTGGGCGGGAAGTACCGCGACAGGCTGCTTGTCTACCACGACACCGGCTCGCCCCGGACCGCCGATCCCGGACCGTGGGTCGAGGAGGCCCTCAAGTCCAAAGAGTACGGCTTTCGAGCCATGAAATTCGACCTGGACTGGGAATCGCGGGGCCAGGCCTTGAGCGGCAAGGTTCCTTTCCAGTACCGGCGCGAGATTTGGAACCGGACGATCACTCCCGAGGAGCAGAGGCAGTGGATCCGGATCCTCGAGGAGATCTTCAAGGCGCTCGGGCCGGGCTTCGACGTCGGCGTGGACTGTCACTGGAACTACAACACCCGGGACGCGCTCCGCTTTGCGCAGGCCGTCGAACCGCTGAACCTGTGGTTCCTTGAGGACCCGATTCCCACCGACAACCCCGAGGCCATGGCGCGGATCACCCGGGCGACGAGGACGCCGATCTGCACGGGCGAGAATCTGTACACCCGGCACACCTTCCGGCCGTTTCTGGAACAGCAGGCGGTGGATATTATTCAACCCGACCCGCAGAAGTGCGGAGGGCTGCTGGAAACCAAGAAGATCGGCGACATGGCGGACCTGTACTACATCACCTTCGCCTGCCACAACATGTGCACGCCGGTGGGCACGTACGGCTCGGCGCAGGTCTGCGCGGCGCTGCGGAACTTCGTGGCGCTGGAGAGCGACTCGATCGAGATCCCCTGGTGGAAAGACATGATCATGAACGACGGCGGCAAGTTTTACCCGGGCGGTTACCTGCCGCTGCCGGACAAGGCCGGTATTGGGGTGGAGTTGAACGAGGAGGTCTGCCGGGCGCACTTGGCGGAGGGAAGCGGCTGGTTTTCGTGAGACGGCGGCAGATCGGACGAAACAGTATGGTTTAAGACGGCCGGGACCGAAAAAAATTCGATATTCGGGCTTGATTTTCCTCTTGACCCGTGCTAGTATGGAATCACAGATAAGTCGTCATTGACTTATAGCATCCCCGGCGACGAGGCCCAGCTCGTCGCCAGCCCCTCTGAGTGAAGCCCGGTGGCCCAGCACCGGGCTTCTTTTATTCCCGCGAAAGACGAAAAACCGGAGGACGGCGCACGCGCGCCGTCCTCCGGTCGCTCGTGAGGTGGGTGCCGGATGAGTGACGGGCGACTAGCGGCGCCCGAATCTCATCCCATGGAACATCTGGAGACCGGGCCCCGGACCGGCTTGGGGGCCCTGGGCGTCGCGGTCGGGCGGGGAGATCAGACCGAGGGCCCGGGCCTGGCCGACGGCCGGGATCAACTCGGCCGCCTTCTGAAGCTCGGCGAGCTTGGCGCCCAGCCCCCAGCCCTGGACCAGCGCCACGGCCTGAGCATCGGCAGCCTCGTGCGTCTGGCGGATTTCGGCTTCCAGTTGGTTGATCTGCCGGACCAAGGCGCCGAGCTCGGCGTCGGTCACCGCCGAGTTCCCGATGCTGTCTCCCAACTGCTGGCGCAACTGCCGCAGTTGCTCGAACTTAGGCTGCAATTGCTCGCGCAGTTGAACGCGCACGTTGCGCAGTTGCTCGAGCTGGTCGTCGGTCAGCCCCAGCGCTTGCTTCAGGCCGTCGAAGCGGGCCGCGCGCGGCTGGCCGTCGGGAGGGGGCGGCCCGAACGGAGCCGGCGTGCCCTGCGCCAGTAGCAACCCGGCAACTGCCAGAGTGGAAATCAATACTCGTCTCATCACGTCCTCCACAGAACTTTGAACTCACTAACCGCTGCTGCCAGCGGCCCCGGCGAAGCCTGGTTCTCGCCGGTCACCTCCCTAGACGGAGGCGCCGAGGGGAGGGTTTACCTCGCCGGCGCCGAAACGCGGCGAATTCGCCGGCCCCGCAGCTAGAGCCCATCGCAGGCAATCCGGAAGGCGTAGGCGAATTTGCACGGACGCCGGGAGGGCACGGTGATCACCAGCCCGCCGGGCGTCCGGCGCCAGTTCAGGGCTTCCTTAAGACCGAGCAGGTCCACCCGTGTCACCTTCTTGCCGGCCAGCGACTTCAGCGTAAGGGTGGGCTCCTCGGGCCACTCCAGGGCGATGGCGTACAGTGTATTGCCCTTACGGGTGAAGCGGATGTCGCCTTCTTCGTATCTGGTCCAGTACCGGGCGCCGTAAATGGCTTCTCCGTTGAGGCGCAGCCACGCCCCGGCTTCCCGGAGGCAGTTCGCCATGACCTCCGGGATCGTGCCGTCCGCCCTCGGACCGATGTTGATCAGCAGGTTGCCGTTCTTGCTGACGACATCGACCAGATAGTCCACCAGCTCGTTCGGGGTCATGTACTCGCCTTCTTGCAGGCGGACGTTGTAGCCCCAGGAGGTCGGGTCGAGCGAGTCACAGAGCTCCCACTTCGCCTTCGAGATTTCGCGGATGTTGCGGCGCTCGGGCGTCGAGTAGTCGCCCAGGTAGGCGCCGTCCGGCTCGACGCCCCAGCGGTCATTGGCGACCACCTCGGCGGGATCCGGCGAATGGTTGTAGAAGTAGGCAAGGACCTCCTTGCTGTTCCAGTAGTCCGTGCCGAGCGGCTTGCCGTCCCGGTCCCGCACGGGGCCGATGCGGACGTCGCCCCAGAGAATGCTGGGCTGGTACATGTCGATGAGCTCTCGGATGCTGCTGTTCATGTACTCGACCCAGTCTCGGCCGGGGTATCGCGGGTCCCAGAACGAATACGTCGTGTTGTGGTAGAAGCCCATCTTGAGGCCGCGGGCGCGGACGGAGTGGGTCAACTCGCCCGCCACGTCACGCCTCGGCCCCATTTCCATGGCGTTGCGGCGGGTGTGCCGGCTGGGCCACATGGCGAACTCGTCGCCATGCTTGGCCGTGAAGACGACATACCTGGCCCCGGCTTGTTCAAACAGCGCCGCCCAGGCGTCAGGGTCAAATTTCTCGGCCTGGAACATTGGAATGAAATCGTCGTAGGCGAAATCCGGCCCCCAGTGGGCCAAGTGGTAGCGGACCGCGTCTTCGCGGATGTTGGCCCGGTAGACCGCCTCCGGAAGATTGCCCTGCGCGGGGGTATAGGGAGGCCCGCCGAGGTTAAACCCGAAACCGGCCTTCGGGCTCATGAACACGACGTACCATTCGTGATACGCCGGGACCGCATACGGCCCCCAGTGAATGAAGATGCCGAACTTGGCGTCCTCGAACCACTGGGGCGGCTGGTGCTTCCGGAGGGATTCGGTGGTCGGCTGATAGGGCCCGTCCGATTGGGCCGCCGCGAACCACAGGGCGAAGAGCATTCCGGCGCCGAGTCGCCGGCCGGCGCGGAAACAGCGTCTGGCTGGCATATGGGTGTTCTCCGTTCAGCCTATTATCCGCCCGGCGGGATGGCTTCCGAGCCAGGCCGCCCGGCGGGTCTGTCGCTTGACGCCCGGACGACGAGTTTCGGCTCGAGGAAGATTTCTTTCGGCCGGACCGGGGCCTTCGCCTCGACGAGCCGAATGGCCAGGCGGGCCGCGCGCTCGCCGATGGCGCGGCAATTCTGATCGACGCTGGTCAGCGGCACCCGCAGGAAGCCGGAGTAATGCACATTGCCGCACCCGACGACCGCCATATCCTCGGGAATGCGCAGGCCGTGGTCCAGAATGGCCTTCATCGCGCCCATGGCCACCGGGTCGTTGTAGCAGAACACGGCATCGGGCCGGGGGTCGAGGCGAAGCAGGCGGAGCATCGCTTCATAGCCGCTGACGTCGGCCGCATCGTCGCCCGATCGGCCTTTCACCACATATTCCTCAAACAGCGGCATTCCATGTTTGGCCAGGGCGCGCCGGTAACCCTCCAGCCGGCCCAGGGCGGTGCTGGTCTCCAGTCCTCGAATATGGGCGATCCGCCGGCAGCCGCGCTCGATCAGGTGCTCGGTGGCCAGCAGGCCCACTACCTCGTCGTTAACGCCCACGAAATTGGCCGCCAGCCCGGCGAACCGCCGGTCCATCAGAACGTAGGGCGTCTTTTGCTCCTCGATGCGGCGAAAGCTCTCCACCGTCCACTGCGTCGAGGCAAGGATCAGCGCGTCCACTCTCCGCGCCAGCAAATTGTCAATTTCTTGCCGCTCCAGTTCCGGGTCTTCTTCGGAAGACGCCATCACCAGGCTGTAGCCCTTCTTGCGCAGAACCGCGGACAACCCTTTGGCCACCTCGGCGAAGAAGGGGTGGACCAGATCGGGAACGATGAGGCCGATCATAAACGTCCGGCCCGTCACCAGCGCGCGGGCGGTGAGGTTCGGCCGGTAGCCCAACTCCCTGGCCCGCTTGAGCACCCGCTCGCGCGTCCTGGCGCTGACGTCGGACTGGTTGCGCAACACCTTTGAGACGGTAACGACCGAGACTCCGAGATCCCGCGCTATGTCCTTCATTCGAACGGCCATGTGACAGCTCCCATTGTCTGAGTGCTTGGCGACGACAACCGCGCTCGTGCTCCGTAAACGATTACTATACCGCCGGCTGAGTCAAATGCCAAACGATGCACAGAGCTGGGCCCGTGCCGGTGCCGAACCCGGCCCGGCGGCGCCTGCCGCAGTCTGAGGAATCTCTTATCTGGCTGAGGTCATGCCAGCTAAGCAGAAAGAACCTCTTGACGGGTCGCCGGACCCGGCGTATGATCGATGGAGTTTAGCGTTTACGCTCAGGGTGATCGTATGAAAAAAACAACCAGTCTGGCAAGGTGGTTCGTGGCCGGCGCAGTTGCGTTCTGCCTCGCGGCGCCATTCCTGGCGAACGCGCAGACGTCCAACGCCTCGATCGTCGGCACGGTAACGGATCCGTCCGGCGCCGCCGTTCCGGGCGCGACGGTGAGTGTCACCAATCTGGCCACGGGACTCGTTCGCAACGTCGCCACCAACGAGGTGGGCGCCTACGCCGTCACTCCCCTCATCCCAGGAACGTATGAGGTCAAAGCTTCCACCGAAGGGTTCAAAACGAAGGTGCAGCCCAACGTCATTTTGCAGGTGGGGGCGGTGCTCAAGGTGGACTTCCAGTTGGAGGTCGGCGAGGTGTCCGAAAGCATCGAGGTCACGGCGGCCCCCCCGATGATGCAGACCCAGGAAGCCTCGGTCGGCGGGGTGGTGACGACCGAGCAGTTGCAGCGGATCCCGGTCAACGGGCGCAACTACACGCGGCTTCTCATCCTGATGCCGGGCACCAGCGACATCCGGCGCAGCCAGGGTCGGGGCGATCTGTCCGGCACCCGGATGATCTCGGTGAACGGGCAGCGCACACAGGACAACAACTACACGCTCGACGGGGTTGACAACAACATGATGTTCATGAACTCGCCGGGCGGCTCGCCGCCGATGGACGCCATCCAGGAGTTCCGTGTGGCGACGAACAACTCAGCCGAGTACGGCCGCTCGGCGGGGGCGAACGTCAACATCGCCATCAAGTCCGGAACGCGGGACCTTCACGGAAGCGCGTACTGGTACGTGCGCAATGACAAGTTCGACGCCAACGACTGGTTTGCGAACAAGCAGAGCCGGGGCAAGGTTCCGTTCAAGCAGAACCAGTACGGGGTGGCGCTCGGCGGGCCGGTCCTGCTGCCGAAGATCTACAACGGGCGCGACAGCACCTTCTGGTTCTTTAGTTGGGAAGGGTTCCGCTGGCGGCGGGGCCAGACGGCACAGGCGACGGTGCCGCTGGAGCCGATGCGCAGCGGGGACTTCTCGATGCTGGCGCAGAACATTTATGACCCGCTGACCGGTGTGGAGGATGCCAACAAGAAGATCATTCGCCAGCCGTTCGCCGGCAAGATCATTCCGGCCAGCCGCATCAACCCAGGCATGAAGTTCATCGTGGACCAGCTCTTGCCCCTGCCGAACCGGCCTGGGACCGTCAACAATCTGCTGGCGACCGAGGGCCAGCGGAACGACCGCGACATGTTTGTAGCCCGCCTGGATCACTCACTGGGCCAGAACGACAGCGTCTATTTCCGCTTGCTGGAGCAGCGCGTGGGGCAACTGATTCCGAACGTCTCGGGCCACTATTTCAGCGAGAACCGGTATGACGTTCGCAACTACACCGCCGGCTGGAACCACATTTTCAACCCATCCACTGTGCTCGAGGTCAAATACGGCTTCAACAACCCGGACAACCCGGGATGCCCTTCCTTTACCGACGGACTGACGCGCGAGGGAATTCTAAAAGGGGCAGGCGTGAAACTGTTCGATATGAACGCGCTCTGCGACACGCGGGTCACCTTCGATGCGCAGGGGTATCTCGGCGCCGGTGGCGGGGGCGGCGAAACGATTCTGGATCGCGACCACCAGTTCAATGGGAAGCTTTCAAAGGTCATTGGGCGCCACTCCTTCAAGATGGGCGGCGGCTATACCCGGCGGGCGACCGACGCGCAGTACTCCAACCCGACTAACGGCAACGTCGCCTTCTGGACGTCGCTGACCGCGTCGGCCAATGACGCCAGCTCGGGCAACTCCTTTGCCACGATGCTGCTGGGATATCCGAGCTACGTGCGGCGCGGCTTCACGATTCCGCGGCTGTTCGCCCGGCAGAATTACCTGGAAAGTTTCTTTCAGGACGACTGGCGCATCACCGACAAGCTGACCATCAACCTGGGGCTTCGCTACGAGTTCGGCAACCGGCCCTATGATGTCAATGACGCGCTCGGCAATCTGCTGGTGACCTTCGACCCGAGCAGCGGGTACAAGGCGACGTTGATGTGGGCCGGAGTGAATCCGCTGCCGGACCCGGAGACCGGCCAGGTGAACTCCCCGCCGAAGCGGCTGGGCTATGGGCGGTCGTTGATGAAGAGCGATTACAACAATTTCGCGCCGCGCGTCGGCATCGCCTACCAGTTCAACCGCAAGACGGTGATCCGCGCCGGCGCGGGCGTGTTTTATAACAGCACCTTCATGCAAGAGATCAACGACCTGCGAAAGTTTTGGCCGTACCTGCCGCAACAAGAGATCAGCTTCAACCGGGGGGTTGTGCCCGACTTCTCGATTACGGACGAGGGCCCGGGTTTTGGCAGCACGCAGGCCATCGGCGGCTGGCCGCAGAACCCGAACAATCGCACGCCGTATTCCTCGCAGTGGAACCTGTTCATTCAGCGCCAGTTGATGGAGGACATGACGCTGGATGTGGGCTATGTGGGCTCGTCGAACAAGAAACAGATCGGCTACCACGGCTGGAACAACGCCGAGACGCCGGGTCCTGGGCAGGTCAATCCGCGGCGCCGGCTGGCGAGTTCCGGCTTCGTGGGCAACATGGACGGCGGCAGCAACCACTTTAACTCCGAATACAATGCTCTCCAGGTCAAGCTGACCAAGCGGTTTAGCCGCGGGCTGCAAGTGCTCGCCAACTATACCTGGGGCAAGTCGATGGACGACCAGTCGTCGCTAGCCGAAGGCAAGTACCAGGACTTCAATAACCGGCGCGCCGATTGGTCCCGCTCCAGCTTCGACATTAAGCACGCCTTTAAGGTGGGCTACGTCTATGACTTGCCCTTCGGGCGTAACCGCGCCTTCGGGGCAAACTGGAGCCGTGCCCTGGACGCCATCCTCGGGGGCTGGGCCGTGGAAGGGATCGTCCAGGTGCAGTCCGGCACGGCCTCCAACGTCCGCACCGGGCGCGACACTGCCAACGTCGGCAAGACCAACGAGCGCCCGGACGTGCTGCGTAACCCGAACCTGCCGGTGAACCAACGCACTGTGGACCGGTGGTTCGACACATCGGCCTTCGTTCTGCCGCAGCCGTACACTTTTGGCAACGCGGGAGCTTACATCGTCGAGGACGACGGCCGCCAGATCTTCGACCTGTCGATAGCCAAGAAGTTTCCGGTCGCTGAGAGCCATTCGCTGGAGGTCCGCGCCGAGTTCTTCAATTTCCCGAACCATCCCAACTTCGGCGCACCGGGTTCCGGCGGCTACGTGCTCGGGACGCCCGGCTTTGGAGTGATCAGCAGCGCCACGCCCGCGCGGCAGATCCAGTTCGCCCTCCGATACCAGTTTTAGAAGCGTTCAACATCATCATGCCCCGCGGCTCGTCACGGGCCGCCGGCTCCTGCGCGGCCATCGCAGCCTGCGGCTGCGACCCGGCAGCGACACGCTGGTGATCTTCCGGACATTGTGCGGGGCTCTTTTGCCAGACAGCCTCACTGTCGTAGTGCCAGTGACCGATGTGCAGGTCTCGGTCTGCCGGGGATCCTCCCAGATCCGATAGATCCCGCGCGATGTCTCTTGTTCGAACAGCCACGTGGCGGCTCCCGTTCTCGTGGTGTGTGGCCGGGGATTACCGAGCGAGCGTTCCGTAAACGATTACCATTTCGCGGGTGGGGCGGCTACGAAAGGAATGTCTGAGTTTGAGCGCTGCACAGGAAATGACTGAACAAAAAATCTCTTGACAGGCTTACGGGTGGGGCATATAATCGGGTTGTTTAACGTTTACGTTGGGGCGATCCTGATGATGAGAGCAACAAGTGTGACAATGTGGGCAGTGGCAGGCGCATTCGCGTTCTGCCTCGCAGCGCCGTTCCTGGCGCAGGCGCAGACGTCCAACTCCTCGATCGTCGGCAATGTGACGGACCCGACCGGCGCCGCCATTCCCGGCGCCACGATCACCGTCACGAGTACGGGCACTGGCCTGGCCCGTGAAGTGCAAGCGAACGAGGTGGGCGCCTACCGCGTTTATCCCCTGAATCCGGGGACCTACGAAGTGACGGTCTCCGCCCCGGGCTTCAAGACCAAAGTGCAGCCAAACGTGATCCTGGAGGTGGCGGCTGTTCTGAAAGTCGACTTCCAACTGGAAGTGGGCGAGATTTCCGAGCGGATCGAGGTCACCGGCGCCGCCCCGATGATGCAGACGCAGGAAGCCTCGGTGGGCGGTGTCATCTCCACGTCCCAGTTGGAGCGCATCCCGGTGAACGGCCGGAACTACACCCGGCTGATCGTCCTGATGCCTGGGACCAGCGACATTCGTCGCAGTCAGTCACGCGGCGGCGAGTCGGGAACCGAGCTGATCTCGGTCAATGGGCAGCGCAACCAGGACAACAACTACACCCTGGACGGCGTCGACAACAATTTCATGCACATGAACTCGCCGGGCGGCTCACCGCCGATGGATGCGATCCAGGAATTCCGTGTGGCGACCAACAACTCGGCCGAGTTCGGGCGCTCGGCCGGGGCCAATGTCAACATCGCGATCAAGTCCGGAACGCGTGACCTGCACGGCGCCCTATATTGGTACGTTCGAAACGACAAGTTCGACGCCAACCCGTGGTTCAACAATCGGGACCGTATTGAGAAGACGCCCTTTAAGCAAAACCAGTACGGCGTCGCATTGGGCGGGCCGGTGCTGATCCCGAAGCTTTACAACGGCCGGGATAAGACCTTCTGGTTCGTCAATTGGGAAGGCTTCCGGTGGCGGCGCGCCAATACTCTGCGCCTTTCGACCCCACCGGCCGAACTGCGGGCCGGCGACTTCTCGGGCGTCGCCAACATTTACGACCCACTCACGGGTCAGATCGACTCGAAAGGAAACATTATCCGGCAGCCGTTCCCGGGCAACCAGCTACCAAAAGCGCGGATGAACCCCGCGATGACTTACCTGATCGAGCTGATGATGCCGCTGCCGAATCAGCCGGGGCTGACCCGCAACTTCGTCCGGCAGGAGAGCACCCGAAACGACCGTGACATGGTCGTGATGCGGATCGATCACGCATTCGGGTCCAAAGACAACATCTTCGGCCGGTACCTGCATCAGCGCGTCGGCCAGTATTCCCCCAACGCCAACCCCAACATGTTCGGGGACAATCGCTTCGACGTGGATAACGTCGGCGCCGGCTGGAACCACATCTTCGACCCCACTACCGTGTTCGAGCTCAAGTACGCCTACCACCACCCTTGGAATCCAGGCGGCACGATGACCCGCAATACGACGCGCGGTGAGTTTCTTTCCAAGAGCGGCATTACCATCTTCGACCCCGTGGCCCTGTTCGATCCCCTGCCGCAATTCAGCGCCACCGGTTGGTACACAGCCGGCGGCGGGGGCGGCAACAACGTCGGCGATTTCAACCACCAGGTCATCGGCAACTTCTCGAAGATGATGGGCAGGCACTCGCTGAAGGCGGGCATCAACTACACGCGCCGGCAATACGAGCAGAACGCCTCCAATCCCACAAACGGGAATGCGGACTTTTGGCCGGATCTAACAGCGTCCCAGGACGTTAAAGGTTCCGGCAACAGCTTTGCCACATTGCTGCTGGGCTATCCCAGCTACATCCGGCGCGGCCGGGGCATCCCCGATGCCCGCGGGCGGCAGAACGCCATCGAGACATTCTTCCAGGACGACTGGCGGGTGACCGACCGGCTGACCATCAACCTCGGTATCCGTTACGAGTTCCATAATGCTCCCTATGACGCCAATGACCGGCTGGGCAACCTGCTGATCACCCGCGACGAGGCGACCGGGGAAGTCAAGGCGCAACTGATGTGGGCCGGTGTGAACCCGCTGCCGGATCCGCAAACCGGACAAGTCAACTCGCCGCCTCGGCGGCTGGGCTACGGCCGCGCGCTGAAGCGGTCTGATTACAACGACTTCGGGCCCCGCGTCGGCATCGCTTACCAGCTCAACAACAAGACGGTAATCCGGACCGGCTTCGGCATCTTTTACAACAGCACTTTCATGCAGGAGTTACAGGACCTGCGAAAGTTTTGGCCGTACTTGCCGCAGCAGGAGATCAGCCCCAACCGCGGGGTGCTGCCGGATCTGTCGATCACGGATCCCGGGCCGGAGTTCTCCAGCACGCAAGCCATCGGCGGCTGGCCGCAGGATCCCAACAACCGCTCACCGTACTCGCAGCAGTGGAACTTCTTCATCCAGCGGCAGTTGATGGAGGCTATGACGTTGGACGTCGGCTATGTCGGCTCGTCGAACAAGAAACAGATCGGCTACACGGGATGGAACAATGCGCTGAAGCCGGAGCCCGGTCCGGTCGGGCCGCGCCGGCTGCTGGCGTCGTCCGGGTTCACAGGCAACATGGACGGCGGCAGCAACGTGTTTAACTCGGAATACAATGCCCTGCAACTCAAGGTGAACAAACGCTTCAGCCACGGTCTTCAATTCCTGGCGAACTACACCTACGGCAATTGCATGACCGACCAGTCGTCGCTCGCAGAGGCCCAGTACATGGATATGTTCAACCGGCGGCTCGATTGGGGCCGATGCACATACGATATCCGGCATGCCTTCAAGGCCGGCTATGTGTACGACTTCCCCTTCGGGCGCGGCCGGACGTTCGGCGGCGCCTGGCATCCGTTCGTGGACGCGCTGCTCGGTGGATGGGCAGTGGAAGGCCTCATTCAGATGCAGACGGGCACATCGTCAACGGTGCTAACCGGCCGAGATCAGGCCAACGTCGGAAAGACCAGAGAGCGGGCCAATGTGCTGTTCAACCCCAACTTAGAGGGGCGCCGGAACCCGGACCGGATGTTTGCCACCGAGGCATTCGAGCTGCAGCCGAACTATACTTGGGGCAACTCCGGTGTCGGCATCATCCACGACGATGGCCGCTATGTGTGGGACATCTCGGTGGCCAAGAAGTTCGCCGTTCGGGAGGGCCACTCCATCGAGTTCCGGGCGGAATTCTTCAACTTCCCGAATCACATCAACTTCGTCAATGGCCGGGAATGGAACATGAATTCGAAGGACTTCGGCACGACCCGAAGCGCCACTGCTGAGCGCCAGATCCAGTTCGCGCTGCGATACCAGTTCTGATATGGAGCG
>FWPU01000660.1_pt1 | contig 110636 bp, 88 predicted proteins | sample 2228361 | NCBI WGS metagenome assembly FWPU01 (sample SAMEA103939777, study PRJEB20133) | metagenome | reverse complement strand
CCTAGCCTCCTACTTTAAGCGGCACGAGCAGTTCAACGCGAATGGCTTCTTCAACAACCGCCTCGGCATCCGAAAACCGCGCTACCGATTTAATACTTGGACTTACAACCTCGGCGGGCCGGTTTATATTCCCCGCCGGTTCAATGCGAATCGGGACAAGCTGTTCTTCTTCTGGCACCAGGAATTCTGGCCGACGACGAATTCCGTCACCGGGCAGAGAACCATGCCGACAGCTCTGGAAAAGGAGGGCAATTTCTCGCAATCTCTAGATGTGAATAACAAGCTCATTCTCCTCAAAGATCCTTATAACGGCGGAGCTCCGTTCCCAAACAACGTCATCCCGGCCAGTCGGATCGATCGCAACGGTCAGGCGCTTATGAAGATATTCGCTGATCCCAATTTCTTGGACCGGTCCATTTCGCGTGGTCAGTACAACTATGTGTTCGTCTCCGAAAACGACCTCCCGAAGAGCACGAGCACCTTGAGGCTGGACTACAACATCAATTCGACCAACTTCCTGACAGGAACCTACGCCGCTTTCAGTGAGGATCAGACTTGCTATTCCGGGTGCGCACAAACAGCCAACTGGCCGCAGATGAGGCGCACGTGGTGGTCCCACCCCAAGAGTCTCACGGCACGTTACACCCGGGTCTTTTCGCCCACGGTATTGAATGAGTTCAGCTTCGGCTTTCTCAGCCAACCGGCAGAGAACTCCTACGAGCAAGAGGAATTGCGGCGCAACCTGCGCGAGACAGTGGGCTTCCAGATCGGGCAGTTCAACCCCAAGGCGAATCCTTTGAAGGTCGTGCCGAATGCTACTTTCGGGGGTGTCCCGAATGCAGCGCAGATCTACTTTGAAGGCCGCTTCCCGCTTTACAACCGCTACTATCTCTACAACTGGTCCAACAACCTGACCATCAATCGCGGCCCCCACACCTTCAAGGCCGGGGTCTACATCGAAACCTTCTTCCGGAACCAAAAGAAGGCTGTGCCTTTCAACGGCTCCTTCCATTTTGGACGCAACGTGAATAACCCGCTGGACACCAACTACGCGTACTCGAATGCCATCTTGGGCGTGTTCAATTCCTACACCGAGATCAGCGGCGAAGCCTGGATGAACCAGCGGACCGGCGGTTATGAGTTCTTCGCCCAGGATAACTGGAAGGCGACTCGGAAGCTCGTACTAGACTACGGGCTGCGCATGCACTACACGCTGCCGATCACCGAGCGCGACAATTTCATGGCCGGTTTCGTAGCGAGCCGCTATGATCCGGTAAAAGCCCCGCAGCTCATCCGGCCCACCAAGATTTACGGGAGGCGTATGGGCATCCATCCGGTCACAGGGCAGACCTACTCGGTGGCGCAGATCGGCGCCATTGCGCCTGGGGTGGGCAATCCTTTTAATGGGATGGTGGTGGCCGGTGAAGGCGGCTATCCGCGAGCGCTGGTGAAAACCCGCGGGATTCAGTGGGGCCCGCGGCTTGGCTTTGCCTACGACCTGTTCGGCAACGGCAAGACGGCCCTCCGGGGCGGCTTCGGGATGTTCTACAACCGCTTCTTCACCGAAGGCTTCGCCGGTCCGCTTACCGGCCAGCCGCCGCTGCTCCAGTCTCCCGTGGTGAGCTTTGGCGAGCTGAAGACTCTGCTGTCTTCGACCGGCCTGATCTTTCCCAGCGACGTGTTCGGCGCGGACCTTGAAGGCTACCTTCCCACAGTAATGAATTTCGGCCTGTCGGTCCAGCGCGACATCGGCTATGGGACGGTGGTGGACGTCGGCTACGGCGGATCGCTGGGCCGGCATCTGTTATGGCGGCGTGACATCAACCCTGTGCCCCTGGGCGCCAATTTCGATCCCAAGAACGCCGATCCTACGGTCGCGGGCCAACCGCTGCCTTCGGCTTTCCTGCGCCCATACACTGGTTTCAACAGCGTGCAAATAATGGAGGGCGCCAGCTCTTCCAACTACCATTCTCTGCAAGTGCAAGCCAAACGGCGGTTCGCCAGCGGGCTCCAATTCGGAGTGGCCTGGACATGGTCAAAGGCGATGGATTTTAACGACACCGACTCGGCAACAGTCAGCCCGCTGGTACCGGTTCGCGTCTGGAACTACGGCCTCGCCAGCTTTGACCGCACGCATGTCTTAAAAATCAACTATGTCTGGGACGTGCCTGAGCTGCGCCTGGGCAGCGCCATCGCGCGGCACGTGCTCAATGGCTGGCAGTTATCCGGCATCACTAGCTTTATCAGCGGCGCCCCACTGGGCATCGGATTTACGACGACGACGCCTATCGACATCACCGGGTCAGTTTCTCAGGGCGCCCGCGTGGTGGTTCTGGACAAGCCTGTCCTGCCCAAGAACCAGCGCACGTTCAGCCGCAACTTCCGCACTGAGGTTTTTCGTCTGCCGGCGGTTGGCACCATTGGCAACGCTGCCAAGACGCTCATCCGCGGACCGGGTATCAACAATTGGGACATGGCGATCTTCAAGAGCTTCTCCCTTACCGAAAGGGCTCGGCTCCAGTTCCGCTGCGAGATGTACAACGCCTTCAACCATACCCAATTCTCCGACCTCGACACTACGGCGCGTTTTGACCCGAAGACCGGAGAGCAGGTCAATTCCCGATTCGGCGAGTTCACTGCGAACCGGCCGGCGCGCCAAATGCAGTTCGCCTTACGTTTCTATTTCTGAGCGTCAGATCATGGTGACACCTGAAAACCCTCATCGGCTCGGATCTTACGAATGCACCAGCTTTTCCCTGCTTCGGGCCCTCGCCGAGCGCAGGCGCCAGATCATATGGGACGCGGCGAGAAAGACTTTTCCGAACAAAGACGTGATCCCCGAGGCGAACTGACAGGCTGCGGGCTCAATGCACACGAAATCCTCAGGGCAACTTTATAACCATCACTAGAGGAGGCAGATCATGGCGTCGCGAACCAGACGAGAGGTTATCGTTGGCGCCGGTGGGGCCTTCACGGGTCTGCTCCCCGTGCGAGCAGGCGATCGTCTGCCAAATTTCATCATTTGGCTGTGCGACGACCTCGGTTACGGCGACCTGTCCTGCTACGGCCATCCGGTTATCCGGACGCCGAATCTGGACGCATTTGCGAAGCAGGGCGTCCGCCTTACGCAGTGCTATGCAGCCAGTGCGGTATGCAGCCCGTCCCGCGCCGCGATCCTCACGGGACGCACGCCGTATCGCAACGGTGTCTTCACCTGGATTCCCGAAGGTGTTGACATCCACCTGCGTTCGAGCGAGATCGCTTTGCCGAACCTGCTTAAGACCAGAGGTTATACCACCTGCCATGTCGGTAAGTGGCATCTCAATTCCCATTTCAACCAGCCGACTCAGCCCCAACCGAACGACCATGGTTATGACTGGTGGCTTGCTACGCAAAACAACGCCGCACCCAGTCACGAGAACCCAGAGAACTTCGTGCGCAACGGCAAAGCCATCGGCAAAGTGCAGGGCTACTCCGCGCTGTTCATAGTCAAAGAGGCTATCTCGTGGCTCAAAGAGCATCGCGACAAATCCAAGCCCTTCCTGCTCTGTGTGTGGACTCACGAGCCGCATTACCCCATTAAGTCCGCCCCCGAATTCAAGGCGTTATACCCCGGCCTTAGCGATGAGGTCCAGCGCGAGTATTACGCCAATGTGACCCAGATTGACTACGCGTTCGGCCAACTCATGCGGGCGCTTGACGAAATGAAACTCACGGAAAACACCTTTGTCTTCTTCACCTCGGACAACGGCCCTGAGGGCGACGGCCTCACGACACCCGGAAGGGGCTCCACCGGCGGCCTTCGCGGCCGGAAGCGCTCCGTCTATGAGGGCGGCATTCGCGTCCCCGGCATTGTGCGCTGGCCTGGAAGGATAAGGCCGGGCGCCACGAGCGACGTGCCCGTGATCGGCTCTGATCTGTTCGTGACCGCTGCCATCCTCGCTCGAGCAGCGCTGCCAAAAGACCGCGTACTCGACGGCGGCAACCTCTTACTTGCCTTGGAGGGCCGCGCCGTCACACGCGCCCGCCCGCTGTACTGGCGCTGCGCTCTCTCGCCGGATCCGATGAAGATCGCCATGAGGATCGCTGACTGGAAGATCCTAGCCGATGAGTCGCTCACCAGGTTCGAGCTCTACAACGTTGGACGCGATACCCGGGAGGAGACCGACCTCAGCACTGCCGAGAAGGCGAAGTTCGCCGAACTCAAATCAGTGCTCCTCAAATTGAACGCCGAGATCGAAGCTGAAGGCCCCAACTGGTGGAAAAACTACGACCACCGCAGCAAGAAGAAGGCGGACTAATCCGGCCTAAGCCCAATACTGTTCACTTAACGAAAGTTCTGTGCTGTTCTGTTCTGGGCCGGGAGGCCCCAGAATGGCCCGTACCGTTGCCGCTTTGCCCGCCGGGAGCCGCATCAGCGACTACATCAGCCTCGGCGTGATCGCCAAGTTCTTCCCCGTCGAGAAAGTCCATCAGGTTTTGAGGGAGACCCGACGCGCCAGCCTCCGTCAGCGGGATCTGCCGGCGCACGTGGTCGTCTACTACGTCATCGCGCTGGCGCTCTACATGCGCTCGTCCTATCGCGAGGTGCTGCGCTGCCTGCTGGAAGGGGTGCAGTGGCTGCTGGACCCTTCGGCCACGGTGAAGGTGGCAGGCAAGTCGGCCATCACGCAGGCGCGCCGCCGGCTGGGGCCGCAACCGCTGCGGAGGCTCTACCAGACGCTGGTGGGGCCGATCGCGGAACCACGGACCCGGGGCGCGTGGTATCGCCAGTGGCGGCTGGTCAGCCTGGACGGCAGCACGCTGGACGTGGCCGACACGAAAGCTAACCAGCAGGCCTTCGGGCGGCCCGGCGTCAGCCGGGGCGAAAGCGCGTTTCCCAAGATCCGCTTCGTGACGCTGCTGGAGAACGGCGCCCACGTGCTGTGCGCGGCGCGGATGGGCCCGTATGCCACGGACGAGATCACCTTGGCCCGGGACGTGGTGCTTGCGCTCGGCCCAGGGATGCTGTGCCTGGCCGACCGCCGCTATGCCAGCTACGATCTCTGGCGGACGGCGGCCGGCACGGGGGCGGACCTGCTGTGGCGGGTCCGCCAGAATGCCCGCCTGGAGGTCGAGCAGAGACTGCCCGATGGTTCGTATCTCAGCCGCATCTATGCCTCGACTTCTGACCGCCGGAACCAGCGCCACGGCATCGTAGTGCGAGTGATCGCCTATCGGCTCGACAACGTCCCGGGTTCGGAACCGGTCTACCGGTTGATAACGACGATCCTTGACCCCCGGGCAGGCTCCGGCCCGGGAGCTGGCCGCGCTGTACCACGAGCGCTGGGAGCTTGAGACCGCGCTCGACGAGCTGAAGACGCACTTGCGCGGCGCCCAGATCGTGCTGCGGAGCAAGACGCCGGAGCTGGTGCAGCAGGAGTTCTGGGGCCTGCTGATGGCGCACTTTGCCATCCGCGGCCTGATGCACGAAGCGGCGCTCAAGGCGGAGGAGGATCCCGACCGGCTTTCCTTCCTGCATGCCGTGCGGGTGGTCCAGCGGCGATTGGCTCGCTGGGCCGCTATTCCCCCCTCGGCGGAGGAAAGCCCTGCATGAGGCGATCCTGCGGGAGATTCTCGAGGAGCGGGTCGTCTCCAGCAGGAACCGGATCAACGCCCGCGCTGTGGAGCGGAAGATGAGCACCTACCGCCGGCGTCCGCGCCAGCCTCAGCCGACGCGCCGCATCAACATCGCCCAACAAATCAGGATCGTTAAATGAACAGTATTGGGGTTGGGGACAAAGCCGATTTCGGACGGTGACCCCGGTGCTCACCCCGCCTTAACTGTATCCCTAATTGTATCCCTGGGCGTCTCTGGTGAGCTTCTATAAGTCCTTTAGAATCAATGGCGCGCCCGGAGGGACTCGAACCCCCGACCTACTGGTTCGAAGCCAGCCGCTCTATCCTGGCTGAGCTACGGGCGCTCAACTGCCACTATTATAACCGCGGCGGTGGCCAAAGATGTGTCGCGAGGCTCCGTCGGAACATCGTAGCCTACGCCGCGCTGCGCAAAATCTCGCGGATGCGCCGGGCCACAATACGGTCTTCCCCCGGCTCCAGCATCCAGACGCCCACCACCAGTTGGTCGCGACTGCCAGGCACGACCTCGATCGAGGGATCGCCCTCCCGCAGTCGCCTGACCACCTCCGGCACAGTGATCTTCACCTGGTTCGGATCCCAGCGAATCCGCAGATGCGGAACGTGGTTGGCGATCTCGGGCACCCAGACCTCGGTGACCACGCCGCGCACCGAGGCGGCGTAATCGGCGATCAGCTTCACGCGCTTCTCCCACTCTCTCCAGTCGGCCTGATGGTCACGCTTCAGGTAAAGCTCAACGGCCACCATCATGGCCACTAACTCTTCCTTGTTCACCTTCATGCCGCGCCCGATGGTGTCGGCATGCGGCGGACCGTTCAGGCGTGCAGCGGCGATCAGGTCTTGACGACCCAGAAGCAGGCCTGCGCTCTGAGGACCACGCAGACCCTTGCCGCCGGAAAACGTCACCAGGTCGAAGCCCATCTTGGTGTACTTGGAAAGATTCTCGACCGGCGGGACGTCGGCGGCGCAGTCGTTGAAGGTTGGAATGTTGTGCTTGCGACCCAGCTCGACGAATTCAGCCGCCTTGATCCGGCCCACCGGCTCGTTCGCGTTCAAGAACAACATCATGGCGGTGCGTTCGTTGACCGCGCGCTCCAACTCCTCGCGTGTTTCGACCTCGATGAGTCGAATCCCGCAATTGCGCACCGCATGGTCGTAGCCGAAGCGATGAGACTTCTGGATGATGACCTCGTTCTTCATCCCCGTTGTGTCCGGCAAGCGGCGGATGAATTCGGGGTTGGTTCCTGTCAGGCAGGCGGCGGTGCCCAGCGTGAGAGCGGAAGCGGCGCCGGCAGTGACCATGGCGGCTTCGCATCCGATCAGTTCAGCGATGCGACGACCCACGGCGTCGTGCAACTCCGTCAGTGAACAATACCGGGTGGAGGCGTACTCCCAGGCCTGCTTGACCTCGGGCGGCATCAAAGAAGCCGTCAGCGCGGTATAAGTGCCGGCGGCGTTGATGAAGGTTCGGACGCCGAGCTCACGGAAGAAATCACGTTTGCGCGGCCTGGCCAGCGCCCGCGAGGAGACCAGCCCCCCGAGTAAGGGCAGGCCGGCTATGGTTTCGAGGAAGGCCCTGCGGTTGGACATGGCGCATCTACTTTAGCGCAACCCGGGAGCTCGTGTCTTGCCTGCCAGCTCCTCGAGGCGCCGCGCCATTTTGGCCCGCGTCGCAAACAGAGCGGCGACGTCGCGCGAAAAATTCCGCACATCCGTCACCAACGTGGCCGCCGCCTCTTCCGCCATACGCTCGTCTCCCAGCGCTTTGAGCAGCCACAGATACTCGTAGTCCTCGATTCCTTCCCTGAGAAGTTCAAACCGGATGGACCGAACCGGCCCCCGGACCTCCTGCTGCCCGGTATAGCGGCGCACGCGGTTTCCGGGATACAACAAGGAACCTTCGCCGTTCAGGACCCAACCGTCGCTGCAAAAGAAGCCGCTCAAGTAAGTGACGGGATTCAGCCAAGGATCTACGGTTTGCGACCAGAAGGTAAGCGCCCAGTAAAGCACCCCCGTCATCCTGTATCTCCAGGTGATCCAGGGCACCATCACCGGGTCCATGGCAGAGGCATCAATGAAGTAATTCGGCTGAGGATATTTCTGGTCGCAAGAAATGTACCACGTAATTTCGCCGCCCTTGGCCAGTTCGCGACGGATCGCTTCCTTGACGTCCTCGCGGTTCAGAGCGTTGCCGTGCACGGAAAAGTGCGTGGCATAGCCGGTCAGGGTTCCCCACTCGGGACGGTCGGGAACCGGTGACTCGGTCACCAGGAAGGACACGCCCGGCGCAGCTTCCTTGACCAGGGAGGCCCAGCGGCGGGTTTCTTCGTATTCCTCGGCTGTGTTGGGCTCGTCAATAGGGCTGTTGAAAACAAGGCGGTCGAGCCAGCCGTGCTTGCGGAAGTATGAAGTGACCTGCGCCAGATAGGACTTAACGGCGCGGCTGAAAGGCTCGGAGAACGGAGGTTCCGCAATGAGCCTGCGCAGACTCCCCGGGACGGCTTCGAGCACCACGCGCTTGGTTTTCCACTGGTTCATGCAGAGACGGTAAGCCTGGTCGTCAAAAGTTACCGCCAGATCCTGGCCGCGCCGTTCAATGTGCGGCTGCAACATCTCGTTGAACCAGGGCTCCATGCGGCTCTCATAAAGCAACTTATAGTATTCCCGGAGAAGCTCCCTGGCCTCTGCCGAGGACTCTTCGATCTCGTGGAGCCGGGCCAGGTTACGGCGAGAGATACCCATGTAAGTGATCAGATGGGTTTCCTCGGGCAAGGTAAACCCATAGACCCTCAAGCGCACCTGGATCTCGTCTACGAGCTTGCCGTGTTGCGTGACGCGAAGCATGCCGGAGTACTCGCCGGCAGGCGTCGTGGCGGGGATGAAGATATCCACCCAAACGGCGCGCGTACTGACGTTGCGGCGAAACTCGGCGGCCATGTTGAAGGGGTCCGTCAAAGGCACGAGCGCATCGGGCCAAAAGCCGGTCCCTCCTACGGGGCTGGATGGCGCGTAGCAGAGAATCAGATGTTCCAGATACAGGCGAATCCGATCCCGGCCGATGCGGCCGGAGGGCGATGTCAGCTCGCCCATCTCGACAAAGAATCCGGAAGCCGGCGGGCGGCGCCTGGGAGGGAGCGGCGCGGAAATGGCGATCTGAAACGGCACGTGCTCGTTGCGTGCGCCCGCCAGCGTCACTGTCTTGCTGCGGCCATCCCAGACCAAATTTGAGGCCTGCTTCTTCTCATCCGGCCGGACCTTGTAGATGCCGGGCACGGCCCAGACTTCGACTTCGGCAGCCAGCAGACTGCATGCCGTCATGAACGAGAGGCACAAGGATCGTGTTCGCACGGCGTCATTGTACTACCTCCCGCGCGGCCCTTTTTGCTACGGTGCGCCTGTTGCTCGGATGGCCGAGATTTCCTGACTCGGTTGGCGGTGGAAGCAGGGACCGCGGGATCCATCGGTTCCGGTGCTGATTTGAAAAGTTTCAGGGCCCGGCGCCGCCCCAACGGCCGCGTGGCTGGAGCCGCCAGGAGTTTCCTGCTGCGGTTACGGCTCGGCGGGCGCCACAACCAGTTCTACGGACATCCGTTTGTCACCCAGGGACGTCAGAACGCCGTGGGGGTTGAAGACGGCAAGCTTACCTTGGACGTCGAAAAGCCCGAAGTCGCCCTCGTCTTGCTGGAACAGAATCGCAGGGCGTTCAAAGTCGTCTTCCACCGAACAATCCACGAAGTCAATGCCGCCGAAACGCCGCGTGACCGCTTGCCGGAAAAGGTGCAGCCAGACAGGCGTCCAGGCGCCCTGATAAGAGCGATGCTGAGCGACTCTTCGCAGGCGGCAACCCACGAAGCGCACGCGGGCGCCCAGCGAGGATTTGTCCTGCACCTTGATGCCGTAACCCTGCGTGTTCTCGACCGTGCAATTGCGGAACTCGATCAGGCCCGCGGGTCCGTCGTCGCTGACTTTCGTGACCCGGATGCCGGTTCCGTGCCGGCTCGTCACGCGGCAATTCTCGAACAGAATGGAGACGTCGCCCGAGATTTCGTTGGACACTGATTCGAGACTGAGGAGAATCAGGATGTCCCGCCCGAAGAATGCACTGTCCGGGGGCGCCGAGGCAGCCCGGAGGGCGACCGAAGCGGCCCCGGAAACCGTGGCCGGGGCAAGGGCCGGTGGTCCGCCAAGCGCATTGGGCCCTTGACCGCGCTGGTGATCAGGTGTAATCTACATTCGTTGGGGCCCGAGGAAAGCACGCGCCACTTTTCACGGGGGCGTTGCAACGGGCTCGCCGCTGCCCGGGTAGCGCAACCGGGAACCCAGAAAAGAGCACAAAGGCCGAAGGAGGGGATGTTCCATGAGGGGCGAGAAACATACCCAGCGCTCTCGGAGTCACCAAGCAACGGCGCTTTTCGGACTAGCCGTTCTGTTGACAGTGACCCGCGTCTCGGCGGGGCAAAGCGCGGTACGCTCACCATCCGACGCCGCTGAGCCGCCAGTGCAGACCGGCGCCGCTGAGTTTCCAGCCGACTACATCATCACTTTTGGGCCGGGCACGCCTCAAGCTGATCGTGCCGCCGTCGTGCTGCGCGCCGGCGCTTTGTTGCGCTTCAACTACCGCATCGTGGACGCGGCTGCCGTCACAGTTCCAAATGTCAATGCCCTGGTCGCGTTGCAGCGAAACATCTCTGTCCGAGAGATCATCCCCGATCGCCCGGTGTATGCCATTCAGGCTCCCGCTGCGCCGCCCGGCGCTAGCGGTAAGCCTGGGGGTGGGGGGACGAGCCAAGTGGTTCCGGAAGGGGTTAAACGGGTCGGCCAGCCGAGACCCGGCTCGAACGGCGACGGAGTTGGAGTGGCGATATTGGACACCGGGATTGACTTTAACCATGCTGACCTGGCGCCGGCATCGCTGTGGTTTTCCGCCTTTAAGGCTTCCTGCCAGGACGACAACGGACACGGCACGCATGTGGCGGGAACGGTGGCGGCGCTTGACAACGCGCGGGACGTTGTTGGAGTGGCCCCCCTGAGCAAGCCTTATTGCGTCAAGGTCCTGGATAAGTCGGGTAAGGGCGCAGACTCGACGCTGATCGCCGGTCTGGATTGGGTTGCGATGCACTATCAGTCCGTGTCGCCCCCGATCCGGGTGGTGAACATGAGCCTCGGGCGTGAGGGTACGCTAAACGACAATCCTGCCCTGCGGAGCGCTATTCAGGCCCTCTACAACGCTGGGATCGTAGTGGTCGTGGCTGCTGGGAACGATCCCTCAAAAGAGGTCACCCAGATGGTGCCGGCCACCTACCCCGAAGTCTTAGCTGTTGCCAGTACTACGGCGGCAGACGGGACCAATGCGTGTAAGTCCTTCTCCGGTCTCATCAAGGCCGACACAGCTTCCTATTTCACGACCGACGGCAAGTTTGATCCGGGTACGCGCATCGGAGTCACCATTTCGGCGCCTGGCGAAGACAAGGAAAACATTAGCCGCGCGTGTCTTGTGAGCTCGGAAGGCATTCTCTCCACCAAGCTGGGGGGTGGTGTTACCAGGATGTCGGGGACCAGTATGGCCGCTCCTCATATCAGTGGTGTGGTGGCGCGTCTGGTACAAGCTGGTCTCTCCGGTGTCGAGTTGATCCGCAGTTGGATCCGGGCCAATGCCGACCGAGTGGGATCTGCACCTCTGGACTCGCCTACTTCCCGGTACAGCTTTGACGGTGAGCGCGAAGGGATAGCGAAGGCCCCTTAGTCGCCATGCTGTTCCCCTTAAGAACCGGATCCGTCTCTCCGGGCATCCTGGTTGTTCGTGAGTTCGCGACAGGAATCACGGATGGTCCGCACCGCTAGCCTGCTGCATAGCCGGCATGGGGTGGGCGGCGCCCGGCGCCTGCTACGGCGGACGTCCCGGTTTCGAGCGCCCTCTCGCATGCGATGGGCCGTACCGGCAGGGATCCAAGCGGCGCTTGCCGGCGGGGCGCCCCAGCCATGCCGGCCGTGCTCAAAGCATGTAGGCCAGCTTCAGGAAAAAGGTGTTCCCTTGCTGGGAACGCTCCCCGAAGGCCGCGCGGCCTCGCTGAAAAGCCACCTGGATGAGTCCGAACGGGGGCTTGTAGCGCCACACGAAGACCGCCTCCAAATGCCGGCGGTCCAGCACGGAGTTGGTCTGATAGAAGACCCGCAGGAACAGATCGCGCGTGAAGTTGTGGCGCAGGCGGAAGATGTTGATGAGGGTTGCCTGCTGTAGAGGGTCGGGTTTCAGCCACACCCGCGAGAGCTGGTATTCGGCCGAGGTCCCGGGCCCCAGCTTCCGGCGCACGTAGCCGCTGAGAGCGTCGTAGTCCGAATCGAAGTTGACGCCCTTGATGTAACCGAGCGACCAGGACTGGTATTCGCGCGTGTTGTAGCCCACCTGGAAGTCAGCCCGGCGGTTGTGATAGCCCTTCTCGAACAGCCGGTACTCTTTGGTAACTTCAACCGAGGCGCTCCAGCGGTTGCGGAAGTCCAGGTTCGCCTCGCCGGCAGCGTGATAGCCCCGAACCACATTGCGCTGGCTCAGGTACAGGTTGTTCTTGCTTTCTAGATATAAGCGCTGGAGTGGGCCGTTTTCGAACCAGAACGTTTTCGCCAGGTCGCTGTCCATTTCCCGGCGGTCGTCATCGCGGATGTAGCCGGTGGCGTTGGCGTTGTCTCCGAAGCGCTCTCCCATGTGGGTATATCGGAAGTGCGCATGTCCGGTGGGCGAATCATAAGCCGGACGGGCGAACCAGCCCCAGATGCCTTTCTTGTACGGTCCGTGAGAGCGCACGAGTTGGCCGGTGAAACCGAAGGCTCGGGTGAAATAAGTCGTCGTGTCCAGACTCACGGTTCCGCGATTCTCGCCGGCCACATTCCGATTGGTGAACATGGCGCCCAGCACCGAGGATCTCATGAACTGCCGTTCCAGGCGGCCCACGGGGTAAGTTGCCCCTTTGCGTGTGGCGCCGTCCTGCGCTTCCGGCGCCCGCGCCCGCGTCACCAGCAGCGTTGCGTCCCAGCCGCCGATACGGCTCTGCAACTGGCCGCCGGCCTCGATATCCCCGATGCGCCGCGAGTAAAACGTCTGGATGCGCTGGCGGAAGCGTTGATTGGTCTCCAAAAAGAACGGGCGTTTTTCGGTCAGTTGGGGCTCGAAACGCGTCAAATTGACAAACTCTTCGTCGGCCTCGATGGTTGCGAAATCCGGGTTCACAGTGAGGTTGACGGCGGTCTCCGGGCGGGGGACGTAGCGGAAATCCAGGCCCAGATCGCCCTGCACGCTCCGCCCCTGTTCGTAACGACCCAGCGTGTAGGGTATGAATCGAAATCCTCGCGCGCCGCCCCCCTTCAGCTCCAGCCCTCGGATCTCTCCGTACTGCGAGACCCTGAAGATAGCCTCCAGGGGACCGCTCCACACGCTCGTCTCGAGATTGGCTCGTCGCGCTCTCAAGATATTGAAGCCCCAGGTGCGGTTCTGGCCTGGTCGAAACTGCATCACCCGCAGCGGGATGGCGAACTCGGCCGCCCACCCTTCGGTGGTTCTGCGGGCCGCCACCTGCCAGGGCGCGTCCCAGGTGAGATCGTAGACGCGGCCGTCGTCCTGAACCGTGCCGTCGGTCTGAATGCCCAGCGGATTGGTCGCGAACAAATAGCATGTACGCCGATCGTGGAAAGTGTCCAGAAAAATGATGATGGCGTCGTCAGGCAGAGTCATCGAGCTGGAAGTTACCCGGATCTGCGCATCCCGCTGGGTGTTACGGGCGATGATCTCGTCGGGGCGGCTGTCAAAGGCATGAACCGCCACGTACACATGGGTGTCGTCGTACAGGAAATGGGCTACGGTGGGTTGACTGGCTGGCTTGCCCCGCTGCGGCGCGAACTGGACGAAATTTTCCAAACGCGCTGCTCCCGCCCATTCCTCGAGCCCGATGATTCCGTCAATCACCGGAGGCCGCGCCGCACGCACCGCCGTCACGGAGGGCGGCGCGGCCGCAACCGTCGCGGCTAACAACCAGCAGATCGCCACATGCCGCCCGAACCTGGACATAAAACCCCAGCCGGATTCCCATTCTCGGCGCCGGTTCAAAACGAGTTTACACTCGCCCGTAACCTCAACGCTGAGATGAGTCGGGCAGCCGTTTGAAAACTTCCGAAACTGGGGAGGACGTGAGAACCGCCCGATGCGCCCCCCGGCATTGACGCGGCCGGCACGCCGCAAGGCGCTTTTTCGCGACAGGCGTTTTCGCCCGGCCACTGGCGCATGGCCGATACGCCAGAGGCGGCACAACCATGCTCCCAGGGCGCCGGCGCCGACCAACTGCTTTCTCGCACCGCCCGGTCCACCCAGGGGACGGCCTCAACGCTAGCGGCAGCCCGATGAGCGTCCTCAACGCACGCCGACCTCTGTCTAGTTAGCGCTGGCAAGACAGCCACCCACGACCACATGCCGGCCTCAGGACGAATTCCTAGAGCAGGAGCCTGCGTCGTTCGCGAAGACGCCTCCGCTTGAAACCATCGCCCTCCTAACGATTGACGAAGCTCAGTCTCCCGAACTAACGCGGACTGTTCGGCGGCGGACAGCAGGTTCGGGCGCCCGCGCCCAACGAGCTGAAATTGCGGAACTCGCCCGCCCACACTGCGGCGGGCAACGTGTGGGCTTCATGGAATCTCCGCTAGCGCTCGCCGATGTCCCGGCCTGGCATGATCCCGCAATCGCATGCGCTGCCTCAGATCGCCATCCTGCGCCGCCGAGCCGCTCGGCCCCCGGGCGTGCTTGATAGCACGGGTGTGCAGTTCGCAGCGCTCGAAAACCGCGTCGAGGCCTCCGCCCACTCCTGACCGGCCCCCTCCACTCGGGCTAGGATGAATTCTCGGGCCTTGGCCCGCCAGTCGCCACGGATTCGACAGGAGGGATCCATGCTGCAACGCATCCTGCCGGCTTGCCTGGCCCTGGCAAGCAGCCTTAGTCTCTGCCAGGAGCGCCCGGAGTGGGACAATCCCCGCGTGTTTCAGGTGAACCGCGAAAAACCCCACGCCACAATGATGATCTACCCCTCGGCCGCTCTGGCCCGGCAAGGGGACCGCACGCGCTCGCCCTGGTTTCGCTCGCTCAACGGGCGATGGAAGTTCCACTGGGTCGCCCGGCCGGCGGACCGCCCCGCTGACTTCTATCGGCCGGACTTCGACGACTCGGCCTGGCCGACCATCCCCGTGCCTTCCAACTGGCAATTGCACGGCTTCGACATCCCCATTTACACCAACATCATTTATCCCTTTCCCATGGATCCCAAAGGTCCGCCCGTTGTGCCCGGAGAGCGGAACCCCGTAGGATCCTATCGCACCATCTTTACTCTCCCCAAGGGCTGGGAAGGCCGCCGCGTCTTCCTCAACTTCGACGGTGTGGACTCGGCGTTCTACGTCTGGGTGAACGGCCACAAGGTAGGTTACAGCGAAGACTCGCGAACTCCCGCCGAGTTCGATATCACCCGCTACGTGAAACCCGGCTCGAACTTACTGGCTGTCGAAGTGTATCGCTTCCCGGACGGCGCCTATCTCGAGGATCAGGACATGTGGCGGCTGAGCGGCATTTATCGCGACGTCTACTTGTGGAGCACCGCCGATCGCCACGTGCGCGACTTCGAGATCCGCACCGAGTTCGACGACGCATTCCGTGACGCCGTCCTCAAGGTCGGCGCCCACGTCGTCGCCTACGGCGCCTCCGGCCGCGTCCGTTTGCAAATCGAATTGTTGGACGCCGACGGTAAAGCGGTCATTGCGCCTCAGTCCCAGCAGCTCGAGCTAGAATCCGGCGCCGAAACGCGCGCCGACTTCGCCGTCCCGATCTCGAACCCGCGCAAGTGGAGCGCCGAGACGCCGTATCTCTACAGGCTCCTGCTGACTCTCCGGGACTCTGCCGGCCGCGTCATCGAGGTCATTCCGGCGAACGTGGGGTTCCGCGACGTCCGCATTCGCAACGGCCGACTCCTGATCAACGGGCAGGCCGTGCTCTTCAAAGGAGTCAACCGTCACGAACACAGCCCCGACACCGGCCACTACGTCATGCCGGAACTGATGCTGCGTGACATCTTGCTCATGAAGCAACACAACATCAACGCCGTGAGAACCTCTCACTATCCCAACGCTTCGGCCTGGTACGAGCTTTGCGATCGTTACGGCCTGTACGTGATAGACGAGGCCAACATCGAGGCCCACGGCTACGGGAATCACCCGCGGAATCGGTTGAGCAACGATCCCGAGTGGCAGGCGGCCTATCTGGACCGCGTCCAGCGCATGGTCGAACGCGACAAAAACCACCCCTGGGTCGTCATCTGGTCCATGGGCAACGAATCCGGCGACGGGCCCAATGTGGCGGCTGCCTATCAGTGGGTCAAGCGTCGCGATCCCACGCGCCCCTTCCACTACGAGGGCAGCACCGCCAACGGAGGCTCCAACGCGGACATCAACTCCTTCATGTACACGCCGCCCGCCGCCGTCGTCGAGCGAGCCAAACGGCGTCCCGAAATGCCGCTGATTCTGTGTGAGTACTCCCACGCCATGGGCAACAGCAACGGCGGCTTGAAGGAATACTGGGACATTTTCTACGCCGGCACGAATGCTCAGGGAGCCTTTGTGTGGGATTGGGTGGATCAGGGTTTGCGGCAGCCCGTGCCGCCGGAGTTCCGCCAATCGTCCGGTCGTCAGACCTTTCTGGCTTACGGCGGCTGGTGGGAGGGCAGGGCAGGTCTCCACCACGACGACAACTTTTGCATGAACGGCCTGGTGAGCGCTGATCGCGTCGTGCGACCCGGCTTGCTGGCTCTCAAGTATGTGTACCGCTACCTTCATGCCCACCCCGTGGATCTCGCAGCCGGGCGAATCAAAGTCAAAAACTGGTTCGATTTTTTGAACCCGCGCGAGCTTGCGGAAGGCCTCTGGGAAGTCAAGGCCGACGGCAAGACCATCGCTGCGGGAAGATTGCCCGAGCTGGACCTCGCGCCGCGCCAGGAACGCGAGTATACGCTGCCTTTGCCGAAAATCGAACCGGCGCCAGGCGTGGAATACTGGCTCGATCTGAGCTTCCGTACTCGCTCCGCTACCTCCTGGGCCGCCAAGGGCCATGAGCTGGCCTGGGATCAGTTCCCACTTCCCTGGCGTGCGCCCGCCCCGGCTGTCCGTGCGGCGTCGCTTCCCCCGCTCGATATCGAGGAGCAGGCAGGTCGGGTCCGCTTCTCGGGGCAGGATTTCGAGCTCTGGTTCGACAAGCAGATCGCGCAGTTCGTCGGCCTCACGTACAAGGGCGTAAAACTGCTCGAGCGCGGACCGACGCCCGACTTCTGGCGCGCCATGACCGACAACGACCGCGGAGCGTGGAAGGCCGTCGGCCGCGTCGCAGCCCGGGACCCCTCGCGGAATATCATGATCTGGCGCGAGGCGGGCGCGAGGTGGCGGCCGGAAAGCGTAGACCTGCGCCGGGAGAACGAGCGCACGGCGAAGATCATCGTCAGCGGTCCGCTGTCCGTCGGCCGCGCAACTTACAGCCTGACTTACACAATTTACGGCAGCGGGGATTTAGTCATCGAAGCGACTTACAAACCGGGCTCCTCGCCTCTTCCGATGATGCCGCGCTTCGGTACTGAATGGATGGTTGCGCCCGGCCTGGAACAAATAACATGGTACGGCCGGGGACCTGCGGCGACTTACTCGGATCGTAACTTCGAACGCGTCGGCGTTTACTCTTCCACCGTAGATGCCGAGTGGGTCGAGTACTCCCGTCCCCAGGAAAACAGCAACAAAACGGACGTCCGCTGGGTCGCCCTCCGCAATCCCAAGGGAATCGGATTGCTGGCCGTGGGCCTGCCTCTGCTGAGCGTCTCTGCCGTTCACTATAGCAAGCAGGAGATCGAGGAGGCCGATTACTCTTTCAAGTTGCGACGTCGCCCGGAAATCTACTTGAACCTTGACTTCATGCAGATGGGTGTGGGCGGCATTGACAGTTGGAGCGCCAACGCCTGGCCCATGCCGGCCTACCGCCTGCCGGCCGATCGCCCCTACTCCTATCGCTATCGCCTGACGCCCATCGAGGGCGACTTCAGTCGCAAGACGAAGGAAGCGTTTTGAGAGCCGTCAGCTCGCGGGCCCGGCACGGTAGAAGCTGAGCGCGTTGTCGCCCTGTCGAAGGGTGCGCACGCGGCGCAGGCGGCCGTATTGCTCGGCGAGCTCCCGTCGCGAGGGGTGCTGGACCACCACCAGGTTGGGCGGCCCCTCACCCAGCAGGCGCAAGGCGGCCTCGCATTCCCGCGGCTCATCATAGGGCGGATCCAGAAACACGATGTCGGCTGCGTAACGGGGCACTCGTTTGAGAACTTCGCCGTGCACAACTTCGGCGCGTTGTTCGAGTCCGAGCGCCGCGAGGTTCTCCCGAATCACGGCCGCCGCGGCACGGCTGCGTTCGATGAAAACGGCCCGCGCAGCTCCGCGGCTCAGCGCCTCGATGCCTACGGCTCCGCTCCCGGCGTAAGCGTCCAGAAAGATCGCGCCGGCGATTTCCGGGGCCAGCACGTCGAACAGCGTCTCGCGCAGCCTGTCCGGAGTCGGACGCGTCGCACGCCCCGGCAGCGTCTTCAATCGCCGGCTGCGGAACTCTCCTCCGATGACGCGCATCATCCCACCTGCGCCAGCCCGTAGCGACGCTGCCAGTGATCGCGCACGTGCGCCAGCGCGCGACGCTGCTCCTCCGGCGAGCCGCTCGCCAGAAAGTCGGCCGCTTCGCGCCGCGCTAGGTCCAGCAGTTCCGCGTCACGCAGGATGTTGGCCACGCGCAGAGCGGGCAACCCCGCCTGTCGGGTGCCGAAAAACTCGCCGGGCCCGCGCAGCTTCAAGTCCATCTCCGCGATGTAGAACCCGTCCGTGGACTCCACCAGCGTGCGGATCCGTTCGCGACTGACGTCACCCAGGCTGCTCGTCACCAGGATGCAGTAACTCTGGTCGGCGCCGCGACCCACGCGTCCGCGCAGTTGGTGCAGTTGCGCCAGCCCGAAGCGTTCCGCCTGCTCGATGACCATGACCGTGGCGTTGGGCACATCCACGCCCACCTCGATCACAGTCGTTGAAACCAGGATCTGCGTCTCGCCGCGCTTGAAGCTCTCCATCACCGCTTCTTTTTCTTCCGTAGACATGCGTCCGTGCAGCAGTCCTACGCGCAGGTCGGGGAAGACATCCTGCGAGAGATGCCGGTGCATCTTTTCCGCGGCTTTGCGGGCCTGGGTTTCGGATTCTTCGATCACCGGGTAAACCACATAGGCCTGGCGCCCTGCCTGAATCTGTCGCTTGACGAAGCTCCAGACCTGTTCGATCCGATCCTCGCTGACATGGCGCGTGATGATCGGCTTGCGACCCGGCGGCAACTCGTCAATCACGGAGATGTCCAGGTCGCCGTAAAGCGTCAGAGCCAGCGTGCGCGGGATCGGCGTAGCGGTCATCACCAGCACGTCCGGCGATTCGCCCTTGCGGATGAAGCGCAGCCGTTGCAACACGCCGAATCGGTGCTGTTCGTCAATGATGGCCAGACCCAATCGCCGGAAGGCGACGTCTTCTTCGAGCAGCGCGTGCGTGCCGACGGCGAACTGGATCAGCCCTTCGGCCAGCAGCTTTTTCATCCGCTCCTTCTCGCGTTTGCCCGTCGAGCCGGTGAGTAACCCGACCGTGTACCCCAGCTTGCGGAACAGCCCTTTGAAGTAGTAAAGGTGCTGCGCGGCCAGGATTTCCGTAGGCGCCAGCAAAGCTACCTGGTAACCGTTTTCGATGGCGATGACGGCGGCTTCGGCCGCCACCAGCGTTTTGCCGCTGCCTACGTCGCCCTGGAGCAGTCGGTGCATGGGGTGCGGCTGCGCCATGTCGGCGGCGATTTCGGCCAGCACGCGCTTTTGCGCCGCGGTGGGTTTGAAGGGCAGCATCTGACGGATGCGCTCGCGGACGCGGTCGTTCAATTGGAAGGCGATGCCGGGGTCGCGCCGCAGGCGACTTTTTTTAAGCGTTAAACCATATTGCAGCCAGAAGAACTCTTCGAAGATCAGGCGGATTTGCGCCGGCGTGCGAAAGGCATTCAGCAGGCGAAGATCTTCCTGTTCAGGCGGGAAATGCAGGCTGCGGATCGCGGTCCACAGATCGGGCAGGCGGAGGCGCCGCCGAATGCTTCCGGGCAGAGGATCCTCGAGCGGGGGCAGCGTCTCCAGCACGGTGTGGACCAGACGGCGAAACACGCGCGTGGTGATCTTTCCGGCCGCTTCGTAGACGGGCGTCACGCGCCCGACGTGCAGCGCGGCGTCGGCCGCGTCCTCTTCGCCGAGGATTTCGTACTCGGGATGCACCATGGCGATGCGGCCCGCGAAACTGTCGTACTCCACCTTGCCGTAAAGCGCCACGCGCAGGCCGGGCTTGAAAACATCCGCGAGATAAGCGGCGTGGAACCACTTAGCGAGCAACACCGCGCGCGAAGCGTCCGTGAACGTGGCTTCGAACAAGCCCAGGTCGCGTCGTCGGAAACCCGACACGGAGGCGGTGCGGACCTCGGCGATGACGGTGGCCATCTCACCGGGGGCCAGTTGGGCGATGGTCTTGACGTTGGTGCGGTCTTCGTAGCGGAACGGCGGATAGGCGAGCAAGTCCTCGACCGTGCGGAGTCCCTTGGCCTCCAGCATGGCGGCGCGCGCCGGTCCCACGCCCTTGACGTACATCAACGGAGTGCTCAGATCCACCGCAGAACTTCAGTCTAGCGAGGATGCGGCTCAGGGTTGATCGAGGGTCTCGCGCAGCTTGCGCAGCAGCAGATGTTTGGTGAACGGCTTCTCCAAGAAGGCCGCTTCGGCCTCCACCACACCGTTATGCACCGCGGCGCGGTCGGCGTAGCCGGACATGAAGAGGACCTTGAGGGTGGGGCGGATCCCGCGGATCCGTTTGGCCAGCGCCGGCCCGCTCATGCCGGGCATCACCACATCGGCGAGCAGCAGGTGGATGGGGCCGGCATGTTCGCTTGCCATGCGCAGTGCCTCCTGGGCATCGGCGGCCGCCAGCGCCTGGTAACCCTCACGGCGCAGTACTTCGGTGATGAGCCTGCGCAGATCGGGCTGATCTTCCGCCACCAGAATCGTCTCCCAGCCGCGTGCGGACTCGCGGGTTTCGCCCACCGTCTGTGCGATTGCGCCCGTCTCAGTGACCTCGGGTAGATAGATCTTAAAGGTGGTTCCCACGCCGGGCTCGGAGTAAACCCAGACGTGCCCGCCGTGCTGTCGTACGATGCCGTAGACCGTGCTGAGGCCAAGTCCGGTGCCCTTCTCCTTGGTAGTGAAGAAGGGATCGAAGGCCTGGCGCATCGTCTCCGCGTCCATCCCATGGCCGGTATCGCTCACTGCCAGCATCACATGCCGCCCGGGTGCGGTTCCCAGGTGAGCCTGCACGTATTGCTCGTCAAAGACGACGGAGGCGGTCTCGATCACAATGCGGCCTCCTCCCGGCATGGCGTCTCGCGCGTTGATCACCAGGTTCATGAGCACCTGTTCGATTTGCACCGGATCAGCTTGCACGCGCAGCGGTCCTGGGGCCGGCGCGGCCAGCAGCTCGACGTCTTCGCCGATCACCCGGCGGAGCATTTTTTGGGCGCCGCTTACGAGTTCGTTCAAATCCACGAGCCGCAAGCTGGGGCGCTGCTTGCGACTAAAGCTCAGCAGGCGGTGGGTGAGTTCGGAGGCGCTCTGGGTGGCCCTAAGAATCTCAGCCACTGCCGGTTCTAATTCGTCGCCTTCGGGCAAGCTCTCCGCCAGCATTTGAGCGTAGCCGGAGATGACGGTGAGCAGGTTGTTGAAGTCGTGCGCCACGCCTCCCGCCAGCCGCCCGATGGCTTCCATCTTCTGGGCCTGGCGGAGTTGCTGTTCGAGCTGCTTGCGCTCGGTGATCTCCTCGGCCACGCCGAGGACCGCCGTCAGGCGCCCGCTGTCATCGCGCAGGGGCGCGGTCCACACGCTGATGTCCATGAGAGGCCCTTCCTTGCGACGCAGGCGGAATTCGACGCCGTTCAACATCTCACCCTTCCGGAAGCTCTCCAGGAGCCTCTGGAAGTCTTCCGGCTGACCTGCGGCGGTCACGGCCATCGGCTGGTTCAGAAGCTCTGAGGCCCGCCAACCGAACATCCGTTCGGCGGCGGGATTCCAGAACTGCAGGCGTCCGTTCACATCCACGGTCCAGATCGCCAGCGGCGAAGTCTCCAGCAGTGCGTGCAGGGTACGGCTCAATTCCTGAATGCGCCGTTCGGCTTCTCGCCGTTCGGTCACGTCAATGCCCGTGCCGATGATGAACTCGACCTGGCCCTGGTGGTCCAACAGAACGGTGTTGGACCAGACGATCAGCCGTCGTTCACCGGCTCGTGTGACCCAGTGGTTCTCGTGCTGGTTGGGGAAGTCACCGGCGCAAAGCCGCTCGAAAACGGTGCGGACCTCGTGGGCCTCCTCAGGCAGCAGGAACAAGTCCCACACCGTGCGGCCGATGACTTCTTCGAAGGTATAGCCGGTGGTGATCTCGCAGGCCCGGTTGAAATGCACGATCCGTCCTTCACGGTCCAGGACCACCACCAGGCTGCCGACGGTATCCACGATGGTGGCAGCCCAGTCACGCTCGCGCCGCAGCGCTTCCTGTGCGCGCCGGCTCTCGGTGACGTCGCGCATCACCATGAGGACGCCTTGCTCCGCGCCCGTTGGATCGCGCAGCGGCATGGCCGTAGCGGAGATCCAGAGGCCTTCCGGCGCCTGGGGGTTGCGCACGAAGATGTCGGTCGCCGGGACGGTTTCTCCCCGGAGCGCTCGCAGAATGGGCAGCTCCTCAGCGGGAAACGGCGTGACGCCGTCCGGCAAGTACAGCCCGTAGGCGATGGGCCATTGATCCGGCGGAACGCTTTGTTCGCCGATCGGCAGGATGCGCTGGGCGGCGGGGTTGAAGAAAAGCGGCGTTCCGGAGGGATCCGCCACGACGATCCCATCCGCCACCGCGTCCAGTACGCAACCCAGTACCACGTCCTGCAACGGTGGGATCTGCCGCGGCGTGCGGCATTGCTCGCCTTGCGTCTGCTGGGGCCTCTTCATCGTTGCTCCCCCGGGCCGCCCGCGGATGCTCCCTACGTCGCCACGGGCTGCTCGTTCCTTGTTGCCCAACTCTTGCGGGAGTCCAATCCTCCCTGGCGCGCCTAGGGAGCCGCAACGTCCAGGGCGCGGGATCCCAGGTGCGATCCCGTGTCGACAGCGCTCGAATCCAGGCAGGTTAGCGCCTGCCACTACCATAGCACGTTTGCCTGGAGCGGGCTTCCGCTGATTTGTGCTGTGGGGCTACAATGGGTCGGGAACGGAGCATGGCTATGGAGAACTTCGGGCCGGTCACTCGCCGCCGTGCGCTGGCAGTCGGCTCCGCCGCGCTGGTGCGGACCGCGGTCGGAGCCCCGCAGACTCGGGGCCGGAACGCCACGGTGGCGATCGCGCGTTGCACGAGCTACCAGCCGGCGGAGTTGACTGGAACACTAGGTCGGATGTTCGACCAGATCGGCGGCATCGGTTCGCTGGTGCGCAACAAGACGGTGGCCTTGAAGCTGAACCTCACCGGGAACATCACGCGCTTCCCGGAGCGTGCGGATCTGCCCTATCGCAATCACCCTGCGACGGTGCTCGTCGTGGTGCATCTGCTGGCGCGGGCGGGGGCGCGGCGGGTGAGGATCCTGGAAAGCTTCTTCCCCGCACGCCAGGGCCTTGAGCTGTGGGCGCGCTACGGCCTGGATGTGAAGGCCATCAGCAACGCCGGGACGATCGTGGAGTGGGAGAATACGCAGAACCTGGGCTACGGCAAGAAGTATTCGCGGCTGAAGGTGCCCTGGGGCGGATACGTTTTCCCGGCCTACGATCTGAATCATTCTTACGAGGACTGCGACGTCTACGTTTCTCTGTCCAAGCTGAAGAACCACTGGATTGCGGGCGTGACGATGGCCATGAAAAACAACTTCGGCATCACGCCCTGCTCGTTGTACGGGGGCGATTGCGGTCCGGACGGCAACGAGGATCCCAAACAGGAGCGCGGACCGATTTGCCACAGCGGCAAGAGGACGCCGCCGCGGGGCGTGCCGCAAGAGCTGGATCCTGCTTCGCCGCGCGAGGACGGATATCGCGTCCCACGGGTGGTCGTGGATCTGACGGGCGCTCGGCCGATTGATCTGTGCATTGTGGACGGCATCGAATCCATCCGCGGCGGCGAAGGCGCCTGGAATCCCGGCGTTCAGATGGTCAAACCCGGCCTGCTGCTGGTGGGACGCAATCCGGTGGCCGTGGATACGGTCTCGACCGCCGTGATGGGATACGACCCGCGGGCGCCGCGCGGGACCAAGCCGTTCTTGCGCGGGGACAACTGCCTCACGCTGGCCGAAGCGGTAGGGCTGGGGCCTGCCGACTTGAATCGCATCGAGGTTGTCGGACTGCCGTTAAAGGAAGCGGTTTACGATTTTGGGCCGGGACCGACCGGGCAGCCGATCTGAGCGAGGAGTCTGGTTGCGGCCTCGACCCCGTCAGAACCGGTGCGGGGGTCCGTGAAGCGACGGCGCAGGCGTGACGCCGCGAAGGGCGTCGAACGCCGCGGAATCGCCCTGCTTTAGTAAGAGGCGGCTTTGGGCCTGCGGTAGTGGATCCAGCCTCCGATGGCCGCCAGCAATGCGGCGAGCGTGAGGATCAGCGCCCAGCTCAGCGGGTAGGGGCCGCGGAGGTAATGCACCCAGCCGAAGAAAAATCCTCGGGCCAGCGTGATCAACACGACCAGCGACCAGAGGAGAAAGAGGATTCGCAGCAGGTCGCGCGTGGCCAGCCAAACGATGACCAGCCCTACGAGGCCCGAGACCAGAAGCAGCCACCGCAAGGTCTCGTCCTGCCAGGGCAGGAGGAGTAAGTTCAAAGAGTGTTGCCCGCCGAACCAGGAGACCAGGGCGACGACGATCATCAGCAGAGAGAGCAGCCCGTGGAAGAGGTAACTGTACAAGCGCATGATAGCTTTGCAGACCGCAAGCATAAAAGCTACATTGTAGAGGAGCCGCGATAGCGGGCGCAATGGCAGCGTCAGGATCGCGACGCGCGATGGATGGACCCCGCGGAAGCGCCTGCTCAGCGCGGCGCGCCGAGCGCCGGCGGGATGCGCGACTTGGCGATGGCCGGCGTTTCCTGTTCGTGCTCGGGTAGCGGGGCTGCGGGTTTCAGGTAATACCGCGTGAGGCCCTCCTTGAGGATTTCGAAAGCGGATTCGGGGTCGTCGGCGTACTCGAACAGCTCGAGATCCGAGGGGCTGATCATCCCGTAGCGGGCCAGGGCTTCAAAGTTGATGATCTCTTTCCAGTAGGCCGAACTGTAGAGCACGATGATGACCTTCTTGGCCAGCTTTTCGGTCTGCGCCAGGGTCAGCAGCTCCATGAGTTCGTCCATGGTGCCGAAACCGCCGGGGAAAACAACCAGCGCTTTGGCCAGGTAGGCGAACCAGAACTTGCGCATGAAGAAGTAGTGAAACTCGAAACAGAGCTCGGGCGTGATGTAGGGGTTGGGGAGTTGCTCGAAGGGGAGGCCGATGTTCAGACCGATGGTTTTGCCGCCGGCCTCGCGCGCGCCGCGGTTGGCGGCCTCCATGATTCCAGGGCCTCCGCCGGTGCAGATGACGAAGCGGCGGCTGGCGTTCTCCAGCGAGTCGGACCAACGCGTGAGCATGTAAGCCAGCCGACGGGCTTCTTGATAGTAGTGGCCCAGCGGCCCATCTTCGCGGATCCGTGCGGAGCCGAAGAACACGATGGTGTCGCGAATCCGCTCGCGGCGGAAATGCGAGAGCGGCTCCAAATACTCGGAGAGGATGCGCAAGGGACGAGCGTCCGAGCTATCCAAGAACTCTTCGTTCTTGTAAGCAACTTTGTGATCGCAGGGTTGATGCAATCTGGCCATGGCTTCAGATTCCCGCGGCTGGGATGAGTTCAGCGGTCCTCCATCATCTTTTCGAGCTCCTGGACCTTCTTTCTCAATTCTCGCACCGTCTTCAGGATCTCCGGCAGCCTGGGGAAGGCGGTGACGGCGCGCCGCCACTGCGCGGCGTCAAAGGCCGGTGAGCCGGCCACCGTGGCGCCTGCGGGGACGTCGCCGCCGATGCCGGCCTGGGCATAGACTACGGCGCCTTCGTGAATCGTCAGGTGTCCGGAAACGCCGACCTGTCCGGCCAGGAGCACGTTTCTTTCGAGCACCGAACTGCCGGCCAGGCCCACCTGGGCGCAGAGGATATTGTTCTCGCCCACGACGCAAGCGTGACCCACCTGCACCAGACTGTCAATCTTGGCGCCGCGCTTAATGCGGGTTTCACCAACGGTAGCGCGATCAATCGAGCACAGCGACTGAATCTCGACGTCGTCCTCGATGACCGTGATGCCCGATTGCACGATCTTGTAGTGGGTGCCGTCGGCCCGGTGCGCGAAGCCGAAGCCGTCGCCGCCCACGATGACGCCGTTGCCCAGCGTGACGCGGTGGCCGATCCGGCAGTACTCGCGCACCACGGCGTGCGAGTGGGCGTAGAAGTCGTCGCCGATTTGCGCTCCCCGATAAATGACCACGTGGGGGTGGATGACGGCGTTGCGGCCGATGACGACATCTTCGCCGATGACGGCGAAGGGACCCACGTAGCTGCCTTCGCCGATGCGGGCTGAAGGCGCGATCCAGGCTTGCGGATCAATGCCCGGCGCCGGTCGCGGGGGTTGGTAGAAGAGTTCCAGGGCTCGGGCAAAGTCCAGGTAAGGGTTCGAGGAGACCAGGCTGGCGATGGGAAGATCGCGCACCGGTTGGGAGACGATGATGGCGGCGGCGCGCGTGTGTCGCACTTTGGGTCCGTATTTGGGGTTGGCCAGAAAGGTCAGCTCTGTGGGGCCGGCCTGTTCCAGGCCCGCGACGCCCGTGATTTCGATTTCGCCGTCGCCTACGAGCTGGCACTGCAATCGCTCTGCAATCTCGCGCAGCTTCATACCGGTTCCCTGAGGCCGCAGTTCGGGCGGCGCTCTGCTGACAGGGTACACTTGAATTGATGCGTCGTGCTATGTGGTGCCTGCTGGCGGCCACTCTGCTGGCAGCCGAGCAAGGCTCGCGTCCCGGCGAGATCGAGAAGGCGGTCGAGGAGTTCAAGGCGCAGACTCGAGCGCTGGGCCTGAGAGGGGAAGGCCCGTCGCGACGCGGTGCGAGGGTCCGATCCAGGTGGCACGGCCGCCTGTTCGAGAACCTACGCAACGATTTCTTTGACGCCATTCCGCACGAAGTGCGCCAGCGCGGCGGGACGAAATCCATGCTGCGCCGGAATCAGTTCGGCTTCAACCTGGCGGGTCCGGTGTTGCTGCCGCGAATCTATGACGGCTCCCGGCGCACGTATTTTTCGCTGTCCTACGAAGGCATGCGGGAGGCGATTGCGCGCTCTTACCTGCGCACGATTCCGACGTTGCCGGAGCGAATCGGCGACTGGTCGGAGACGGTGGATCTAGCGGGTGATCCGCTTGCGATTTTCGATCCCGCCAGCACGCGGCGCAATCCCGGCTACGACGCGACGCGTCCGGTGTCGCTCGACAACCTGGAATATCTGCGGGAGCCGTTTCCGGGAAACCGCATTCCGAGTTGGCGGCTGGATCCGGTCGCGCAGCGGGTCCTGGCCTACTATCCGGAGCCCAATGCCTCGGTCGGCCCGTTTTTCCGCAACAATTATTTCATTCACGCGCCGGAGGTCAACACCGCCAACGGCATGATCGGCAAGCTCGAACACACAGTCCGCGAACGGCACCGCGTGCATCTGGAGCTGGCCTTTTCCAACGGTTTTCAGGGACCGGCGAAATGGTTTCCGACGGCCGCGAACCCGGGGCCGGTGGAACGCCGGTTCTACAATCGGCGGGGTTCCCTCGAACACGTCTTCACGCTCTCGGCGCGCAGCGTGAACACGCTCAGTTTCGAGGCCGTCACGGACGGCTCTCGAAGCGGGGCCGAGGAGCGGCGGATCTTCGCCGAGGAACTGGGGCTGACTGGCGTGGGCGGCGTGGGTTTTCCTTATTTCCAGATCCAGCCCTATCTTTCGCTCGGGCGCTCTTATCCGGTCTCCAAGATTGCGCGTAATAGTTTCGAGTGGAGCGAAGCGTTCTCCACGCGGCAAGGCCGGCACAATTGGCGTTTCAGCGGACGCTATTCGCACTCGCAAGTCAACACCTTTTATCCTCAATATCCGGCGGGACGATTTCGTTTCGGCGCGGGCCTGACAGGTCTACCCGGGATCGTGAACACCGGCCACGCGTTTGCCAGTTTCCTTCTCGGCCTGGCGGAATTCTCGGAGTTAAGCCTTGTAAGTTCACCTTCTTATTTTCGCGCCGGCTCGAGCGCTGTCGTGCTGCGGCATTCCTGGGAGATTTCCAGCCGATTTACGTTCTCCTGGGGCGTGAATCTGGACGTGTGGACGCCGCGGGTGGAGAAATACGACAGGCAATCCACCGTGGATCTGGAGGTTGTGAACCCGGCGAACGGGCGAAACGGGGCGCTGGTTGTGGCGGGGCGTGAGGGCCAGGGCCGCGCCTTTCAGCCGGTGCGCGCCAAGTTAGAGCCCAGCGCCGGCTTTTCCTGGAATCCCTGGGGCGACACGAGAACAGTCGTGAGGGGTTCATTCAGTCGCAGCTATTCAGGAATCCCGATCTACTCTGTCCAGTGGGGCACGCAGGGTTTCAACGGGACGCCGACTTATATCTCGCCCAATGTGCAACTGGAGCCGGCCGTGCGGCTGGTTGACGGAGTCCCGCCGCCGGCGCGCCCGGTGCCGGATTTGCGGCCGGACGCGGCCAATGACACGATCGCGGACCTGGTGGATCGGAGCCGGCTGCAACCGGTGTATCAATCCGCTTCCCTGGCTTTGGAGCGGGAGGTTCTGGGGTCGCTGGTCGTAACCGTAGGGTTCGCCTATTCCGGAGGACGCAACCTGTTGGTCGGCAACTGGGCGGCGAATCCGAACGCCATTTCGCCGGAGGCTCTGCGGTTCCGCGACGCGCTCAATAACGAGGCGTTCAACCGTTCGCTTCGCCCGTACCCGCAGTTCAAAGGGTTCGATGTGTATAGCTCCTGGCCCCTAGGTCGTTACCACCGCGACGCGGGTTACTTGCGGCTCGAGAAGCGTGCCTCCCGCGGCCTGACGCTGAGCGCTTACTACGAACAGTCGAAGCAGCTCGACGACTACTCCGGGCCATACGGGCGGCAAGATTACTTCAACCGGCGCAACGAGTGGTCTCTGACGGCTTACAATCGTCCCCACCGGCTTTCCTTCAGTTGCGTGTACGAGCTGCCTTTGGGGCCTAACAAGTTGTGGCTGAGCTACACGGATTGGCGCAGGCACCTGGCGGACGGCTGGTCGCTGAGCGCGATTTCGAGCTTCGTCAGCGGGGAGCCCATCGCCCTGCGCCCGCAATTCAACAATACCGGCGGGGTGCTGACCACTTTGAACGTCAACGTGGTTCCAGGCGTGGACCCGCGCGTAGCGAACCGAGGTCCGGAACTCTGGTTCAACCCGCTGGCCTTCGTGCAGCCTCCTGATTTCACGATGGGCAACGCCTCACGGACGCATCCGTTTTTGCGGAATCCATCGAATCAGAACCATGACCTGTCGGTAACCAAGCGTTTTGCGCTAGCTCGGGATCGAACCCTGGAATTCACCGCGCTGGCTCTGAACTTCGTGAACCACGCGAACTGGGAGGATCCGGATCCGGTGATCGGAACCGCGGAGGCGCCGAATGTCAACGCGGGCAAGATTATCGGATCGCGGGGCGGGCGCATCATCCAACTGGGCGTGAGGTTTAGCTTCTAGATGCTGCGGTGGCTGTGGCTGTCTCTGGTTCTGACACTCTCGGGAGTGGCCGCCGAACGGCCCGGGCGCTTGCTGCGGGCGCCGGTGTGGATGGAGGCTCGCAACGGCGAGGGCGCCAAGCTCGACGCGGGGGAGCTGACGGCGAAGTTAGGCGGCTCGGCGGTGCGCATCGTGCGTGCGCTAGGACCGGAGGATGGACTGCTGCTGCTTTTGGTCCTGGATTTGACGCAGGATCTCAGCCTGGCGGAGCTGGCCAAAGAGGCGCTGTCTTCCGAAATTTCGAGATTGCCGGCTCAGGTGCGCGTGGGCCTGCTGCGGGCGCAGGACGGGCTGCGCGTGCTGGCCGATCCCGTGGCCGAGCGTGAGCCGCTGATCGCGGCGATCCGCGCGTTGCCGGTCAGCGGGAAGGCTGGTTTATTGGAGAGCCTGCCCGCTGCGTTGCGCCTCGGAGACGCGATTCTGAGCAAGACCGCGGTGCGTGTGGCCGTGCTGTACGTGACGGACTCCAGCATTTACAACTACCGGGACGACTACATCAACCCGGTCATCAATACCAGCGATCAGCACGACCTCAGCCGACGGTTCCCGGAAGGGCTGGTGAAAGAAAGGATCGCACGTCTGGAGCGCCAGACGGTGGTATTTCAGACTCCTCTGTTTATCGTGCATCTGGATTACCGCAGCGACCGGTTGGACGAGGCCTATCAAACCGGATTGATGCAGTTGGCGGCCGCGCTGGGAGGCGCCAGCCAATTCTGTCGCTCGCGACAGGAGATCGCCTCGGCCATCTCGGCCGTCTTCGAACGTTTACTGCGCCTCCATCGGGTGGATATCGAGCTGCCGGAACGCGCCGGGAAGTTGGTCCAGCTTGAACTGGAAAGCCGAGCCGGGCCGCTGGTCCATCGCAGCCGTTTCGTCTTGGAGCCGAGGTGATAGCATGGGCAGCATGTGGCAGCGAGGGCGGGCGCGGCTAGCGCTGCTGATCTTCCCGCTGGTTCTCGCGGCGGCGGTACTAGCGAGCTGGTTCGCCTGGGAGCAATCCCGCAGGAGGGCCGAAGTGTCGGCGCGCGCGATTCGCCTGGAGATTCAAAACCGCGACCTGACCACGCACGCGCAGCAACTGGCGCGGGAGAACCAGGCGTTGCGAGATCAGTTGGCGGCGCTGGGCGCGGCGGCGCCGCAGAGTTTGGCTTCTCGTCCCGGCGGCGCCGCCCCGGGCTCGAACCTGGAACAGGCGCGGCTGTTGGTGAAGCTCGAATCCGAATTGGCTTCGGCCGGCACGACCATCGCCGACTTGCAGACGCGCATCGCCAAGCTGGAGGAGACGCTGGCGGAGACGCAGGAAGAGAACAAACGCCTGGCGGCTTCCGAGCAGGAGCTCAGGGAGAGGCTGGCAAGCGATGCGCGTGTGCTGGAAGCCGTACGGGCGGAGTTGAAGAGTCGGAATGAGCGGCTGACTCAACTGGAAACGACGAATCTGCTGCTCCACAAAGAGAACCGGGAGGCGACGCAGAAAGCGGCTCAGACGCGCCAGCTTCTGCGCGAGTTAGAAGAATTGAATCGCCGGCGAGAGAATCTTGTTGCCAACATTATGCGGCGGTATCGTGAGGTTACGGACCAGTTGCGCGCGCTGGCGGTTCGTCCGGAAGGGGCTGCCGAGATCCGGGCGGTGGACGCGCCGGAGCTGGCTCGGGTGCAAAATGCGGTGGCCATGACCGAGGAGGATCTGCGGCAACTTGGCAATTTGAACTCGCAGGCCGCTCGGCTGCAACGCAAAATCACGGAGCCATGAAGGAGCGCTGCGAATCGCGGCTCGATGCGGCGGCTGCGGGGGGCGCGCCGGACAGCTCACCGAACAGGTGCGCGGTTGCCTTTGAGGATGCGTGGTTGTGCGCGGGCGCACCTGCCGGGCAGAGCGCACGCTGATCTCGGGGCAGGGAAGCACGGAGTCGGAGAGTTGGTCACCCGGAAACCCTGTAGCTATGCGTACCGCGTGGTCGGAGGCGACGCACTCAAGCGACTACAATGGGAACATCCTGGAGCCGAAACTTGAGTCTTCGCATTTTCCTGAAGCTGGCCGGCGTGCTGGCGTGTTTGCTGGCAGGCACGCTGATTGCTGCGGATCTGTTCGTGTGGCGGGTGGCGCGTGCCAGTTACATCGCGACTTTGTCGGGAAGACTGGAACGAGAGGCCTACGCACTGGCGCACCTGCTCGAACAGGGTGGCCTTCCGGCCACGCAAGAAAGTTTTCGTGAAACAGGGAGGCTGCTGGGGACGCGCATCACTGCGATTCGGGGCGACGGCACAGTAGCCGCCGATTCGGAAGTAGACCCGCAAACGATGGAAAACCACCGCAGCCGCCCGGAGGTTGCCGCGGCACTGGCCGGGCGTCCCGCCCGATCGGTGCGCCCGAGTCCCACGGTAGGGGTTTCGTTTCTGTATGTGGCGGCGCCCATTGCCGGAGGCGCTCTTCGATTGGCGGAGCCGTTGTCAGAAATCGAGGCGCATCTGAGCATGATTCGACGCCGCATGGCGTGGGCGATCGCGCTGGTGTTCGTTCCTGCGCTGGCGCTGTCGCTGGTTTTGGCGCGCCGCTACGCGCGGCGGCTGGCGGGCATGATTGACTTTAGCGCGCAACTGGCGCAGGGCAACTTCGAGGCTCGCCTGGAGGAGGGCGGTGGTCGCGAGCTTCGCTTTTTGGCCCGTCAGCTCAACCAGACCGGCGAGAAACTCCGGCAGATGTTGGGAGAGCTGGAGCGGGAGCGGGCAGAGCTTCAGAGGTTAGAGCGCATTCGACGGGACTTCGTCATCAACGTTTCTCATGAGCTGCGTACGCCGGTGGCTTCCATTCAGGGATACGCCGAGACGTTGCTGGGAGGGGCTCTGGAGGATCCGGCCCACCGGGAGCGCTTCGTGAGAATCATTCAGCAAAACGCCGAGCGTTTGGGGCGGATCGTGGATGATCTGCTGACGCTATCCCGGTTGGAACTTCGCACCCGGGAGTTTTCCTTCGCGTCCTACCGGCTGCGCGAGCTGCTGGAGGAAAACCTGGACGTTGTGCGGCCGATGGCGGCGCGGAAGAGTATCGAGTTGAAACTGGAGACCCCGGACGAGGCCATGGAAGTCTTCTGTGACGCGCAAGCCGTGCATCAAATTCTGAGCAATCTTTTGGAAAACGCCATCAAGTTCAGTCCCGAAGGGCGTGTGGTGGCTGTGGGGGCGCGCCGTCTGGAGGAGCAAAAGTTCGCCGAGATCTGGGTGCGGGACGAGGGCCCCGGAATCCCCGCCGAGGATTTGCCGAGGTTGTTCGAACGCTTCTACCGTGTGGACAAGGCGCGCTCGCGCGCTCTGGGCGGTACGGGTTTGGGGCTGGCCATCGTCAAGCATCTGGTGCGGGCGCACGGCGGCCAGGTACGGGTCGAGAGTCGCCTTGGCGAGGGTTCGGTGTTCTACTTCACTCTTCCTCTGGAAGAATCCCGTTCACAGAGCGCGGCATTGTTACAAAATCTTGAATCGAGTGTAACTGATTTGTAACCGGATTGCAGTATCTTATAATTCGGAATCTTCTTGTCGCATGAAGAAAATCGCCCTCATCGAGGATGACACCGACCTCTACGGCCTGCTGGAGTACAACCTGCAAAAAGAGGGTTACCAGGTGGTTGGCTCACAGACCGGCAAAGGGGCTTTAGAGTTGATCCGGAGGGAGCGGCCGGATCTGGTGATTCTGGATATCATGCTGCCGGATTCCGACGGCCTGGAAATCTGCAAGCGGGTGCGGAGTCATCCGGAGACGGCCTCGATTCCGATCATTTTTCTGACGGCGCGGGCCTCGGAAGCCGATCGCATCGTGGGCCTGGAGCTGGGCGGCAACGATTACGTGGTGAAACCCTTTTTCGTGCGGGAGTTGCTGGCGCGCATCAAGGTGCAGCTTCGCGAGCCTCGAAGCGAAGGCGGCCTCTTGCGCGCGGGTGACCTGGAGCTGGATCGTCTGCGCCGCCAGGTTCGCCTGCGCGGTCAGCCGGTTTCGCTGACCGCCACCGAGTTCCGGTTGCTGGAGTATCTGATGAGCCGTCCGGGCGTAGTGTTCAGCCGCAGTCAGTTGCTGGATGCGGTTTGGGGACACGAACGCGCGGTGACCGAGCGAACGGTGGACGTGTTCATCCTTCGCCTGCGGCAAAAGATCGAGAGCGATCCGGTCAACCCCACGCGCATCCTATCGGTTCGGGGATTCGGTTATTCCTTTGCGGAAGAGTCTTCAACGCCCGTGGAAAACGCTTCTGCATCCTGAGCCTGGGATCCTGAGGGGACGCGCCTTGTGAACGTCTCGCGGCAGCGCCAGGTCCATGGTCCTGTGCTCTTGTGGCAATCGGGCGGCGGATGTGCTTTTTGGATGCCGTGAGAATGGTGGGTTGAACTGAACTCACGGCTGTCAGGCCTTTCAAAAGTCAAACCAGGGAAACCGTTGCGGGCGTTCCGGGGATCGCCCTGTGAAGTTCGGCAGTGATCAACGGGCCGCTCCAGGTCACGGGAGGAGTTTGTAGGCGCCTCTGTCGCGGCCGCGAACACTCACCACGCGGACGCGCTTGTCAGCGAAGAGCGGTTCGGAATGCCAGGCACTGCTGAGCTCCAAACCTGCGGCCTCAACGCGGCAGAGCGCCTTATCGGATGCCTGTAAGAGAGGAATGTTCTCCACCCAATAGCCCGGACGCTGAAGCTCCACAATAATCGCGTCGTCCTGGAAAATGATTTTTTTGAGGCCGCCGCCGACCAGAGGGTATTCGATTTCAAAGACACCCGCAGCGAGATCCCGAATGCCGGGCGTCGGCTTGTGTTCGGCTCCGTTCACACGGTAGCGGGCCGGCACGCCCTGGGCTTCGATGGGCGCATGCCTGGCGGGGTCGACCAGGCCCCAGGCCGTCTCGGCCCCACCGGTCTGCGACTGAAGGACCGTCCGGGCTGCGGGGGTCCACAAGAACGTAAGACCAAACCTTTGTTGTTCCCGGAAGGAAGGTCCCGACGCAAAGCAGGCGAAGTACGCAGGCCGGCGGACGTAATGGAAAACGATTGGTCGGCGGGAGTCCATGCGCTCGTGCAAATAAGGTTGCGGGCGCCACGCCGGAAGCTGTCGGCGTGCTTGTTCGACTTCGGCGCGGGAGGGATGCCAGTTGAACTGACTCAGGTGCAGAAACAGGTACGGAGAGAATGCCTCGAACTGCCCGACGGCTAGTGGCGGAACTTGCGGCCAAAGCTGTTCCAACCGGATGCGGAGCTGGCGCCGCGACAGGGCAACGGCGTCCCGGTCGCGGGCGAAAGCCCTCGCGAGGACGCTGCGCTCACACACCGGTGAATCTACGGGTCCGGCGGAGGCGCGTCGCTGGCGGGTTTCGATGGCACGGTTGAGGGCGAACAGACCTTCGCTCTCCGGCCAGGCGTTGTAGCCCAGCCAGTCGGAGAAGAGGTCATGCTGGCGGACGAAAATCTCACCTTCAGGGCGCCGGCGAAAGTAGTGCCACGCCATGTGAAGGTTGTGCTGATGGGTGCCGAGGTTGTAGCCAAAGTCCGGTCCGTCGGCCTCATAAAAGTAGCCGCAGGGGCTCTGGAAGGCGGTCGAGCTTTCCTCGAGGCGGCGGACGAGCCGTCTTTCAAGTTCGGCGTCGGGACGTACCTCGAAGTAAGCCGGAGCTCCTGCGAATACGTTCGTGTACTGGTTGGTGTAGGAAAGTCCGTGTTTCCAGAAGGAGGAATCGGTGAGCACGACATGAATCGCCTTGCGGCAGGCTTCCAGGGCGCGCTCATATACGGCAGGGGTAATCGGTGGTCCGTTCTTGAGTAGCCGTAGAGCCTCGCCGATAAACTTAACCGCGAAGGCGGTCGCGGCCAGGTTCCATCGTTTCTCGCCGTATTCGCTGAAACGGCCTTCCGGGTCCTGGATGCCGCACCAAAAGTCCAGTGCCGCTTCCAGCCGCTGCCGCAGGGCGGCGTGGCCGCGGTACGGGTTCCACGGCCTTTTTGCGGTGTAGAACCACGCTAAGGAGAGGATGTTCTCCATGACGCGTGCGTTGTAAGGGCGGTTGTCTTTCGGGTTGCGCCAGACAGCGATGTCAATGAAGCCACGATTCGGCGGCTGCATCCGAATGCTGTTGGCCACACGCGCGAAGTGCGGCAAGAGGAGGGCGATCTCGAGTTCCTCGTCTCGGAAGTCGGAGATGCGAACACGGGATGTGTCTAACTCCGGGACGTCTGCGTCGCCGGGTTCGGCCGAGGGCGGGACTGCCAGGCCGCAGAAAAAGGCACGGCGCGTAATCCGCATGTCAAAACTCGATGCGGGCTACAAGCTGCATGAAGCGGGCGCTTTTCGCCGTAGTAATGAGGCCGAAACCCGGACTGTTGAACTCCGCGGCGCCCGTTCGTGGGTTAGCCTGAACGCTGAGGGAGGTGTTAGGGCCGTTGAAATTCGTGTGGTTGAGTAAGTTAAATGCCTCGGCGCGAATCTGGAACTGGAGCCCTTCTCGAAGACGGAAGCTGCGCGCCACCGCCAGATCCATGTTGTATTCATTCGGCTCGCGGGTGGTGTTGCGGCCGAGGGTGCCCACCACGGCGGGGAGGACCCGGACTCGGGCAGCGCCAGAGCCGGTGTATAACGGGCCTGACGGCGCGAAGGGGAAGGACGAAGAAGAGGCAGGCAGCAGGTAGCGCACGGCGGTCCCTTCGGGGGTGAGAGATCCTGCCTTCCCACTCATGTTGGAACCGACCAAGTGCGGCCGCTGCTGGACGACGCCAGGCCAGAGGTTGGTTTGCGTGATCGTGTCGGGCAGGCCGGTGCGGGCCACGAAGATCGGGATGATGGCGAAATCGCGCAGCCAAACCGGCCCGCTGGTGCGGTACTGAAGAGCGCCCGCGAAGGAATGGGGCCGGTCGAAGGCGCTGACGCTGCGGTCCAGATAGCGAAGCAAGAAGGGGAATTGGCCGGCGTCGAGCCCGTAAGGTTGCGAGAACGGGAAAATCCCGCTACCGTCGTCCAGGGACTTCGACCACGTGTAAACAGCCTGGTATCCCAACTGTCGCGTGAACTGCCGAACCGCCTTGACCTGCAAGGAGTGGTAGCTGGATGTGCCCGCGTGGACGAAGGAGTTCAATGCGTTGACGGTGGGGAATTTGCGGGAGCGCTGTACGTCGGCGCTCGTACCCAGTCGGGCCAGCTCCTCACCGCGTTCGAATGGAACAGGGTTGTGTGAGAGGCTGAGCGGCAGGTTCAATCCCCGCGTGCCCACGTAGCTGAGATCGAGGATGCTTCCCCGGGTCAACTCCCGCTGGACGCTGAAGCTCCACTGGAGCGAGTGCGGCATGGGGTTGATTTCGCCAAACTGAGCGGAGGCAGCCAACGGGTTGGTCACCGAAGCGTTACGTTCAACGATAAACGGATCATTCAGGTCCTGGACGGCGATGAGGGGCATACCTTCGGTGAGCCGGAAAGGCTGGGCTACGCCGACGCCGAGATCCGGAAACGACTGCGCAACCGTAAAGCCCGGATAAAGGACTACTCCGCCGAGGTTGGAAAAGATCTGGCTGTAAAAGACCCCGAAAGCTGAGCGGATGACGGTCTTCTGGTCGTAGCTGTAGGCAAAGCCCACGCGGGGCGCGAAGTTCAATTTGGCCGCCTCGAGGTTAAGCGATCGGGTGGCGTTTTTGCCGGCCACCAGTAACCTACCCGAGACTGGATCAACCCGCGAGTAGATGTTATTGGAGACCGTCATCGGGGTCTCCAGCTCATACCGCAGGCCCGCATTGACGGTCAATTTCCGGCTGAACTTCCAGTCGTCCTGCACGAAAGCCGCGAAGTTGGAGTTCCGGCGTCCTGTCATGGGTTGTGGTAGGTTGTAATTCGCGGTCTTGATGTAACCTTGCAGGAAGTCCGCGAGGGCGTGGATCGGGTTGCCGGCGCTGCGCTGGGGGCTGCTCAACTGACCGGTGAAGTTATAGACGCCGGCGAAATTGCCGCCCGGATTGAAGACGTTGAACTGGTTCTTTCGAAGCTGAAAGCCGCTCTTGACAGTGTGGTTACCGCGCGTCCAGGTCACACTGAAAGAGCCCTGGTAATTGTTGTCTATCTGGCGCCGGTAAGTGTTGGAGTTGATTCCCAAGCTGGTCCACCCACTGATGTTCATCACCGGTGTAGCGGCGTAGGAGTAGCGCTGGATACCAAGGACCTCCCGGACGTTGATGCCGAGGCTAGGCGGGTCAATAGCGGGGTTGTTGCGCTGGAATCCGAGCCACCCTTCGGTAATCAGGTTGGGGGCCCAGATGTGGGTCCAGGAGGATGCAGCCTGATAACCGGTAGTCCGACTGTCACCGACGCGAGGATCGAGAGGCCCCGGGATGATCACCGCTGAGGGAGAATTCACGCGATAGATAGAGAGCCGGCCAAAGAGCCGAGCTTTCGAGCCGATGGCGTGATCGCCGCGGAAATTGTACTGATTGTCCACCACGCCGGTTGAGCCGGAGCTGAGGTAATTGTTGATGAAGCGCCCGTTCGTGCGGTCCTCGGTACCCGGTGAATTCGGGGCCGGCAGCAGGCCCATGACTTTCTGGGCTGCGGGATCTAAGCGGCTTGCCGGAATGCGGTTGCCGGGAAACTGAGTGTGGCCCACCGGGTCGAAGACCGGGATCGGTGAGGCCGAGAAGTCTCCGCTGCGGTAAGCGGGCGCCGGCAGCGTCGACAGATTACTGAACGGGTTGCGGCGCCGGAGACCTTCGTAATTGAAGAAGAAAAAGGTGCGATCCCGGCCGTTGTAAATTCCTGGCAAGTAGACCGGCCCGCCCAGTTTACCGCCGAACTGGTTGTAGCGATCCACGGGGCGCGTTTGCCCGCGCAGATTGCGGAAATAATCGTTGGCATTCAGCTTCTCGTTGCGGAAGTACTCATACAAGCCGCCGTGCAATTCGTTGGTTCCGGACTCGGTGATGAGACTGACGAATCCTCCGGAAGTACGCCCGTATTCTGCGGTGTAGCCGGAGGTCAGCACTCGAAACTCTCGCACCGCCTCCGCGGAAGGCACGCGCTGTACGCCTCCGGTGGAGCCCGAAACCACCGATACGCCATCCACCGTGAATTCACTATTGAGGGTGCGGCTCCCGTTGATGGACAACTGGCTGGCATTGATCCCGGTGGCCGCACCGCCGCTGGAGACGCCACCAACCAGCGTTAGAAGGTTCAGCATGTTTCGGCTGGGCATCGGGAGGTCCCGGACCTGCGAGGCGTTGATGATGGCTCCCACCGAGGAACTCTCCGTCTCCAGTTGGCCGAGACCCTCGCCGATCACGGTAACGGTCTCAGTGACCTCGCCGGGCTGGAGCATCACGTCCACCCGCGCGCGCTGGTCCACCTGAAGTGTGATGCCCTGAACCTCCGACTTCTTGAAACCCTGCATCTCAACGACAACGCGGTAAATGCCCGCGGGTAACGACGGCGCCGCATAGTTGCCTGCCTCGTTGGTCTTTCCGCGATACGCTACGACAGAAGTCGCCGCATTGATGACCGCGACCGAGGCGCCTGGAATGACCGCGCCCGAGCTGTCGGTAACAGTGCCGCTGATGGTCCCGGTAAGTTCCTGCGCAGGGAGGGACAAGGAAAGCAACCCCGCAAGCAGGAGACAAATAATACGAGAGGCGCGCCCGTCCACTAATCTTGTGGAACGTCGGATCCTGAAGACAAACGAGATATCCATCTCACACCCCTGAACAAGCTGACCGAGCTCGAGATATGCGATCCCGAGTTCGGGAAGTAACCAGAATACACCACACTGCCCCGGCAGCGTCAAACTCCGACGCGGCTGGTTTCGCCGTCCGAGGCGGGGGCCTTCGGTGAGCGGGATACGTACGGATTACTCCCATGTACCTGAGGTAGGACCTTCAGCCCCTGATCACATCGGCGGCACCTGTTGCGCAGCCACGAGTGAGCGCCGGTTTCCGCCTGCTCGAGGGCGCTGGGTCGTGATCCCGCGATTGTTCGACCGCCTTTGGCCTTATGATGGCAGAGGGCGAATTGAGACAGGAGGCCTTATGTGTTGTGGCGATCTGAACCGCAGGCAGTTTTTGGGAATGACGCTGGCGGCCCGGGCCGGCGCCTCACCTGCTCCTGAGCGGCCATGGCCTGACGAGCTGTGGGATCCCGAGCGTCCGCTGATTTCGTACGGCAGAGCGCTGAAGGTCCAGCCGGTGTTGATGTACCGCGTGCCGAAGCGGCGCGAGGCGGCATCCTGGAAATCCTGGGGAGGGGTGCAGAGCGAGGAGGCCGCCCAGCAGGAGGCGATGCGAATTACAAAGGAACTGCGAGAGCTGGCCAGCCGGGCGGAGTTCGCTCTGCACATCTTGCCGGTCTTGAAGATCAGCGCTGTGGAGTCCGCGGCGCAGGTGCAGGCTTCCGAAGCCGACGTGACCCTGCTGTACCCGGCCACCGGCGGAGGCGATCTGCTGCGCGCGTTGATGCCGGCCAGAGGCGAGGGCATCATTTTCGTGCGGCGGCGCTCAGGTCCGCTCTATTACTGGTACGAAGCGCTCAGCACGCGGTATCTGCGGAAGCGCAGCGAGCCCGCAAGCGGCGAGCGCCGGCTTTCGGTGGAAGACGTTGTCGTGGACGACACGGCGGAGCTTCTGTGGCGCCTGCGCGCGCTTTACGGGGTCAAGAACTTTCTGGGGGCGCGGATCCTGGCCCTGGGCGGTCCGCTGGGCAAATACGCTCCTGAGGCGCCGCAGGTGGCGAGGGAGCGCTTCCGCCTGGAGATCGTGGATGTCCCGTACGAGCAGTTCCGCCCGCGCATTCGCGCGGCTCTGGAGGATCGCGACAAAGTCGCAAAGGCAGAGCGCTGGACGAAACGCTATCTGGCGTTGCCCGGAACGGCGCTCGAAACGCAGTCCCGGTTTGTCGTCAACGCGTTCCTGTTGTATGGCGTGTTTCGCGATCTGCTGAGCGATTACGAGGCTTCGGCGCTGACGATCGCCGGCTGCATGGGGACGATTCTGCCGATGGCGGAAACGACCGCCTGCCTGACGCTGAGCCTGTTGAACGATGAAGGTCGGATGGCGTTTTGCGAATCCGACTTCGTGATCATTCCGGCCTGTATGCTGTTGCGGCAGATCGCCGGGCGCCCGGTCTTCCTGCACAATTCCACGTTTCCGCACCGGGGCGTGGTGACGTGCGCGCATTGCACGGCGCCCCGTCGCATGGACGGCGTGCGCTATGAGCCGGCTCGGATCCTGACGCATTATGAGTCCGAGTACGGGGCGGCGCCCAAGGTGGAGATTCCGGTGGGGCAGCGTGTGACGTTCGTCAATCCTGAGTATGCGACCTGCCGGTGGGTGGGCATGTGCGGCGTTGTGGAAGGCAATCCGTTTTATGAAATCTGTCGCTCGCAGCAGGACGTGCGCATTCTGGGGGAGTGGCGACGACTGCTGGATGAGGTGCGCGACTCCCACTGGGTGATGGTTTCCGGCGATTACTTGAAGGAGCTGGGCTACGCGGCGGCGCGCGTCGGAGTGCGCTGGGAGCCGATCACTGAAACATGAACGCGGCGGCCGGCAGCGTCCTCTTGTCGGACGCCGGGGCCGCCGCCTTTGGAACGGACCGAAAGCTGCGCGACGCTTTCCAGCCTGCCTACCCGCTCGAGCGTGCGGCAACGTTCACCGCCGTCACGCCGCGCACCGAGTCCGAACGCGGCGCGCGGCCGCGGCTTCAGAAGCTGAGACGCAAACCGAAGCGGAACTGCCGCTCGGAGGGGTTGGCCAGTCCGGTTAGCGTGCTGGTGATCGAAGAGAAGTTGTTCAGGGTCTGGATGCTGCCGTCCGGGTTCAGCCGCATGGCCGCCACGTTGGCGCCCGGGTTGGCGAACTTCGGCGTGTTGGTGGCGTTGAACGCCTCGGCTTTGAACTCCATCTTGAGCCGCTCCGTGAGGGCGAAGGTGCGGAACAGGCTGAGATCCAGGTTCCACAAACCGGGGCCCCGCATCGTGTTGCGACCCGTAGAGCCGAAGCGCACGCCCCGCGGCTGGGCGAACGCCAGCGGATCGAACCACATCTTGTTGGGACCAATCTCGCCGATGACGTTCACCTTCCCGGACTTGACCTGGTCGGCCGTCTGCGAGTTGCCCGGAGCGTTCAGCTCGGCGCCGTCGGCAGAGACCGTGAAGGGCGTGCCGGTGTAGGCGCTGAAGATGCCGTTGGTCTGCCAGCCGCGCAGCAGTTGGGACAGCGGGCCCGAGCGAGCCCAGGTCTTGTTGGGCCCGAAGGGCAGCTCGTAGACGAAGCCCATGGTGAACATGTGGGTGCGGTCGTAGCCGGCTACCGCGCGGTTGCGGCGGATGACAGGATCCCAGTTCCACATCACGCCGGCCCAACCGTCGTCGTCGGTGAGGTTGATGGTCTTCGACCACGTGTAGGCCCCTTTCAACATCAGGCCCCTGGTGAACTGCCGGTTGATGGCGGCTTGCAGGCCGTGGTAGTTGCCGCTGATCCAGCCGTCCCACATGTTCGCGGCGATGCGGCGGCCTTGGGTCGCGGCCAGCGGACGCCCCGCGGGACCGGCGCCGGGAGCAGCGGCGTTGATGTCCCTGTCGGCGAGCTGGTGCACGGTCTGCGTGCCCACGTAGGCTACGCTGGCGACCACGTCAGCCGGCAGCTTGTGCTCCAGGGTGAAGTTCCAGGACTGGATGTAGCCGCGGTGCAGCAAGCCGCCCCAGGGGCTGCGCGGCCCCATGTCCACGGTGGGCGGCAGCGTGACCACACCCCTGCTGACGTCCGGCAACGGGATGGCAGGGATGCCTTTATCCAGCGTGTGGATGTAGGTGTAAGGGTTGTCAGCCACGAAGCTGGCGCCGATGGTGGCCGGATACAGTCCGCGCAACGGGCGCGAGAAGGGCAGCGGATCGTAAGTGATGCCGTAACCGCTGCGGATCACGGTATCCTCGCCGAGTCGGTAGGCGAAGCCCACGCGCGGCGCGAACAGCTTCTTGCTGACGGTGATGCCTACGTTATCGGGATTGCCGCCGATGCGGCCCAGGTAGACGAGATTGGTCGCCGGGTCCCAACGCTCGATGCCGCGATCGCGGCGCGTGATCAGCGGGTAGTATTCGTAGCGCAGACCGAGGTTCAGCGTGAGCCTACGGCTGAGCTGCCAGCGATCGCGCACGTACCAGCCGAACTGCCACTCACGGTTGGTCATCTCGAAGAACTGGACCGCCTTGGACATCGAACTGGGAAGCCCGAGCAGGAACGCGGCGTACGAGTTCAGGTAATTGGCGGTGTAGCCGGGGGCGCCGGTGACGTTGCCCGAGAAGCCGATGTAGCCCCGCGGGCCGTTGGAGATCTCCGGCTGCCAGTGATCCAGGTGGTAACGCACCAGATCAAAGCCCCAGCGAAATTCGTGCGCGCCGTAGATGCGCGTGGCGTTGGTGGTGTAAGTGAAGGCGCGCTCCTTACGGAACAGCGGCTGCCATCCGTAGATGTTGCCCCAGTTAGTGAAGCCGTGATCAATGGTTGGCATTCCGCTGTAGCAGGCGCCGTTGGCCGCCGGTGGGCAAGATTTCTTGACCTGGTCAGCTCCGGCAGTATAGCCGGTGACCACCGGATCGTTGGTGTTGGGGATCCCCCAGACCTCTGAGCCGATGTTGCGGCCGTGATCGGGCCCCACCACGCTCTGATCGAACTTGGTGATGGCGAAGGTGCCGTCCAGGACGAAGGTCGGCGAAATGGTCCAGGTGTGTCCGAAAGTAGCGATGTTGACGTTGGTGTCGCCGGTACCGACGCCCGCGCGGCTCAAGCCCGGGCCGCCGACTTCGCCCAGCGCGAAGTCAGATTTCACCAGCGCGTCCATGCGGCTGTACTTGCCCCAGACGGCCAGGTCGGTCCTGGGGTTCCAGTTGATCTTGAAGTCGTAGTTGTGGCGGTTCAGCCGCTCGGTTCCGGAGTTGAAGTAGTTGCTGAGAGTGCCCTGCGAGACGCCGGCCAGATTGGGCAGGGGCGCTCTTTCCTGGATGCGGCGGCTGATCGGGCTGATGCGCTCGGCCGGGATGCGATTGCCCGGGAAGGGCAGGCGGCCCGTGCCGTCGCGCGCGCCGGTCATCGGGTCATAGATCGTGGTCGGCAGACCGCTGAAGTCGCCGGCTCGGATCGCCGCCGTGGGCACGGAGAATGGAGAAGGCGAGATGCCTGAGCGCTCCAGCGTGGTCTCCCAACTGCCGAAGTAGAACAACTTGTCACGAATGATCGGGCCGCCCACTGCGGCGCCGGGGATGTTGAAAATGGACTTGGCCTTGCCGCGATCCGGCGGCAAGAAGAAATTGCGCGTGCGCAAGCGATGGTTGTCATGGTAATGGAAGAGTACGCCGTGCAGTTCGTTGGTTCCCGACTTGGTAGCCACTGTGACGGCGGCCCCGCCGGCCATGCCCTGCTCGGCGTCGAAGGAGCCGGTGGTGATGTTGACGGTGTCAATAGCCTCCACCGGCGGCACGTAAACCATGTGGTGCGGCAGCCAGATAAAGACATTGGTGGCGCCGTCCACACGGGCGTTGTTGTTGTTCCGCGCGGTGCCGTTGATGTTGGTGGTCAACGCGCGACCCGGGGTGTCCACCACCGCGTTTTGGAAGTTCGCGGGAGTGGCTCCGGGCACCAGGTTGATCAGGCTCTGGAAGTTACGGTAGTTGGCCAGCGGTAAGTTGGTTACCGCCGCCGAAGTAATTTCCGAACGTACGTCCGCTTTGTCGGTTTGAAGCGTGGCGGCCGTGGCCGCTACGGTGACTTGCTCGGTGACGGGGCCGACTTCCAGGCGCACATCCACGCGCGTGACGGTGTTGACGCTGACGGCGACGTCGGTTTGCGTAAAGGGGCGGAAGCCGCCCGCAGTCACTTTCAGGTCGTAGGGTCCCGGCAACAAGTTCACCAGCGAGTACCGCCCGGCCTCGTCCGTCGTGGTTTCACGCGAGACGCCGGTGGTCTTATGGGTGACTGTTACCGTGGCCTTCGGGACGAGGGCTCCGGTCTGATCCTCGACCGAGCCGACGATAGAACCGTAAAGGACTTGCGCCGCCGCGGGCTGTGTCATGGCAGCCAGGAGCAGCGCGGTGAGCAGGCAGACACACAGCGAATACCAACCTCTCTGACGATTCATAGTCAAACCCCCGTTGCGATGCAGCCTCCCACGGGCTGCCTGATTTCATTTATAGACCCACTTCGGGGTGGTTGTCAAGCAAAACCGCGGCGTAGAGCCGAGCTCGCCACTCCCGGCTCATCGGCGTGACTGTGGATCGGAGGTTACGCGGTTCGGGTCTCAGCGAGGGTGGTGACTGCGCTAGCGCGACTGCCCATGTGCCCGGTCTGCTTCATTTCCGGCGCACCGGCGGGAAGCTCAGCCCAGCTTAGGCGGCACTTCGTTCAGCGGGCCCAGCCACTCCAGCTCGCGCTCGATATCTTTGTGCAGGCGGTAGGCGCGGCGCACGGCGGCGATGGATTCCCCGCGAATGTCAATCTTGCTGAGATCGTACTGGCCGAGTCCGACCTGCCAGCAGTACAGCAGGTAACCCATCCAGTTGGGATCAATGCCCATCACCTCGACGCCCACGCGATCGGCGGCGATGAAATCGGTGGAAGCGATGGCGATGCGGTGCGGCACCGGAGTGCCGGAGGAGGGTCCGTTGCCCTCCATGCCTTCATAGCCGTCCAACAGTGCCACCGACCAGTATGGCGCCATCTTTTGCGCGGTGAGCATCATGTTGTAGTGCGTCTGGCGAACCCCGCCGTGGTACTTGCGTTTGTCATTCCAGCGCGGCGTCTCTTTGGGGCGGTTGTGCAGCGGCGCTCCCAGGGTCATGTTCTTGACCGAGAGCGTGGCGATGACCGTGTTGTGGGTCTTCAGAATGCCGGCGGAAATAATGAAGGCGTCCGGGTCGAGCAAGCGGGCTGCGAGCCGCACGGGCTGAACGTGGAGGTCCGGGCTCAGCAGCGGGATGACCTGGTATTTGGCCTCGTCGTTCAAATCCACCAGGGTCACCTTCTGCGAGCGGAACTCCGCGGCCACTTGCGGATACTTGAAGTTTTCGAAGCCGGTCATCGTGTCACCGGCGGAGGATTCGGCGATCACTACCGGTCCTTTAAAGCGCGGCGCCAGATAGTCGAGAATGCCGCGCAGCGTGTCGGCGTGCGTGGAGGCTAACTGATTCACGACGGATACGTTGTTGGGCTTGATGACGACGTACTTCTTGCGTTTGAGCAAGGGACGGATCTGGTCGTCAATCGCCGCCAGGGCGTCATGAATCAGCTTCCGGCGTTCCTCACCTTTGACCAGGGAAACCACCGAGCGGCGCTCGAAGGGGAAGACCGGTTGCGGCTCGTAACGTGCGGGCGCCTGTTGAGCGGACAGCACCCGGCCGCTCAAGGCCGGTGCTGCGGCGGCCCAACTCAAAAAACTACGACGGGAAAATGTTTCCGCCATGCGTAGACCCTCGCTTACGAGCGCCGGGCGTGCGGGCCGCGGCGCGTCTATAATGAAAATTTCGAATCCGATTATAGCGAATGGGCGCTGGGCTCCGCGCAGCGCCCGTTTGGGGGGAATCATGAAGGACAGCACATCGCGCCGCAAATTTTTGGCGGTGGGTTTCTTCGCGCCCGCCGCAAGTTTTGGAACCAAGAGTTCCGGCCTTGGGCCGGTTCCGGGTACCGGGACGGTGCAGTCGCCAGAACTGCAATACCGAACGCTGGGCCGCACGGGCTTGAAGGTGACCAGTGTGGGCTTCGGATGCATGATCACTTCGGACGCCAGCGTGATCGAGAGGGCAGCCGAGGCGGGCATCAATTACTTCGATACGGCGCGCGGGTACCAGGGCGGCAACAACGAGCGCATGGTCGGCGCCGCGCTGAAGAGTCGCCGCAAGCAGGTTTACATCTCGACAAAAACGCACGGCAAGACCAAGCAAGCGGCGCTGGCGGATTTGGAGACCAGCCTGCGTGAGCTGGGCACCGACTACGTGGACATCTGGTATCTGCACGGCATCGGCGATCCGGCGCAACTGACCGACGAGGTCATTGACGCCCAGCAGACGGCGAAAGCGCAGGGCAAGATCCGCTTTACGGGCTTGAGCACGCATTCGAACCAGGCCGCCGTCATCCAGGGCGCAATTCGCAACGGCAAGATTGACGTCGTGCTGGCGGCGTACAACTTCACGATGTACAAGACCCTGGAGCCCGCGCTGCAAGCGGCTGCTGAAGCAGGGCTGGGTGTGGTGGCCATGAAGACTATGGCGGGCGGATTCCGCAAGGCGCGCCCGGGGACGGATCTGCATGCCAGGCTCAGTCGCGAGGGGGCCATGCTGGCGGCGCTGAAGTGGGTGTTGCGCAATCCCAACGTGCACACCACCATCCCCAGCATGACCGACCTGGACCAACTCGAAGAGAACCTGAAGGCCATGACGCAGCCTTTCACCGAGGCCGACCAGCAACTGCTGGCAGAGCATTTGCGAGATATCGGCCCGCTGTATTGCCGCGGCTGTAACCGGTGCGCCGGCCAGTGCCCGCAGGGACTGCCGATTCCGGACATGCTGCGCTGCGTGATGTACGCCGAGGGTTACGGAGAGTTCGCCCTGGGTCGCGAGCGGTTCCTGGAACTCCCTGAACCGGTGAGGAAGGTTCGGTGCGCGGAGTGCGGCGGTTGCGCGGTGCGGTGTCCGAACGGCGTGCGCGTGGCCGAGCGACTGACGCGCGCGCAGGAGTTGTTCGCGTGAGCCTTCGGTTGCGGTTGTGCGGATTCGCGCTGCTGGCGGCGGCTGTGGTGGCCGCTCAGAAGCCGGATTGCGCGCTGGTCCCCGGCTGGACGCAGCACGGCCCGGCTCGTGAGTTCGAGCCCGACAATTTATTCGAGTACATGGACGGCAACGCCGAGGGGTACTTGCTGTACCGCTTCGTGCGCATGCACGGCGTTACCTGCAAGTCGGGCGAGAACACCATCGTCTTCGACGTTTCCGAGATGGCGGATCCGGAGTGGGCCTACGGGATCTTCACCGCGAACCGCGATCCGAACCAACCCACCGAGCGCATCGGCATGGGCGGTCAGATCCTGCCCCGCAAGGCGACCTTCGCCAAGGGCAAGTATTACGTGGAACTCGCCGCCGAGCCGGAAAGAGATCACAGCGCGGCGCTTCGGGCTTTCGCGCTGGCGATGGAAAAGCGGCTGAGCGGACAAACTGAGCCGCCGGAAGTCTTACGCTGGTTTCCGCCTGAACGGCTCGTCGCGGGATCCGTTCGCCTGGTGCCGGAAAGCGTGCTGGGCTTGCGGCTGCTTCAGCGCGGCTACGTGGCCGAGTACGAATTCGGGAAGGCGTTCCTGGTGGCCGAAAGCACACCGGAGGCCGCGGCTGCCGTGATGAGCAAACTTCGCGCGCGCTGGGGGCAGACAAAGCCGGTGCAGGTGGCCGACGAAGGCTTTGAAGCATCGGACCGGTTTCTGGGTCGGCTTTGCTTTTTCCGCAAAGGCCGATACATCGGCGGTTTCGCCAACCTCAGGGAAGGGGAGGACGCCGTCGCGTTGAGCTCACGGCTGGCGGCACGGACGCCGTAAGAAGGCGCGGTTCTCCGGGCTCCGCTCGCGAGGCTGCCGGGGAAAACTTACTCACAAAAGGCCGGGAATAAAGGTTGGAAATCCACCTTGCGTACTCTCTGGCCGCGCTTGCCCTCGAGCATCGCACGCACGGTGCGGCGGCTGATGGGATGGCGCAAGTCGGGCGCCAGCTCGGCCAGCGGCTCCAGGACGAACCGGCGATCGGGCAGTCGCGGATGGGGGATCTGGAGCTCCGGGGTGTGTATGACCGCGTCGCCGTACAGCAGCACGTCAATGTCAATGGTGCGGGGCGCCTCGCGGGCCAGTCGGCGGCGACCCAGCTCGCGTTCGACGCGCTGGATGCGCATCAGCAGCATCCTGGGGAACAGGTCGGTGTCGGCCTCCACCACCAGATTGAGAAACCAGGGCTGATCGCGGCGGCCCAGAGGCTCGGTTTCATAGACCGAGGAAACGCGGCGGAGGCGCAGGCCTGCCTCGGCCAGCCGCTTCAGAGCCTCCTCGAGGAGGCGCTCGCGGTCGCCGACGTTGGTTCCCAGGGAAAGATACACGCGTTTCACGGGATCAGAAGAGGGCGCGCTGCGCTCCGTTGCGCAGGCGGGGTTTCACGTTAAAGTACTCGAAGGCGCGCTCGGTGGCCACGCGGCCGCGAGGCGTGCGATCCAGGAAGCCCAGTTGGATCAAGTACGGCTCGTAGACCTCCTCGATGGTATCCGGCTCTTCGTCAATCGAAGCGGCGATGGTGTTCAGGCCCACCGGACCGCCGGAGTATTTCTCCAGGATGGTGAGCATGATTTTCTGATCCATCTCGTCCAGCCCGAAGCGGTCCACTTCGAGCAAGTCGAGAGCGGTGCGAGCGATGGGTTCGTCAATGACGCCGTTGGCGCGCACCTGGGCGTAGTCACGCACGCGGCGCAGCAAGCGATTGGCGATGCGGGGCGTGCCGCGGCTGCGGCGAGCGATTTCTTCCGCGCCGGCCGCGTCAATGCTGACTTGCAGCAACCCGGCTGAGCGCAGCACGATCTGCCGGAGCTCTTCGACGGTGTAATGACTCAAGCGCAGGACCAAACCGAAACGCCCGCGCAGCGGCCCGCTGATGAGGCCCTGGCGCGTGGTGGCGCCGACGGCGGTGAAGCGCGGCACAGGTAGCGAATGGGTGCGCGCGCCCGGACCGGTGCCGATGAGGATGTCCACGCGGAAGTCCTCCAGCGCAGCGTAGAGCATTTCCTCCACGTCGGGCATCAGGCGGTGAATCTCGTCAATGAAGAAGACCTGCCGCGGCTGGATGTGGCTCAGCACGCCGGTCAGATCCAGTTTCTTTTGCAGGATGGGGCCTGCCGTCTGCTCGAAGCCGACGCCCAGTTCGGCGGCGATGATGCCGGCCAGCGTGGTTTTGCCGAGACCGGGAGGGCCGTACAGCAGCACGTGATCCATGGCCTCGCCGCGCTGTCGTGCGGCCTCGATGGCGATGCTGAGGATCTCCTTGACCTTGGTCTGGCCGGTGAATTCACTCAGTCGCCGGGGACGCAGAGTGGCTTCGAACTGTCTTTCCTCCTCGCGCGGCGCCGCCGAAATGATCCCCCGATCCCGCATTCTGTATCAAGGTTAGCGCAACTCAGGCGTCTTTCATCGCACCAGTTCGAGCGCCTTTCGAAACAGCGGTTCGAATTCCTCCGGCGCGCCTGTGGCGCGGGCCTTACGAACGGCGGATTCCGCGGCTGCCGCGGCGCATCCCAGATTGATGAGGGCGGAGAGGACATCTTGCTCGACGGAGCTCAACACGCCGGCTCCTCGCGCCGGCTCCGGCGCGGCGCCCGCCGCGGGAGGGAGTTTTTCGCGCAATTCGAGCACGATGCGCTCGGCGGTCTTTTTTCCCACTCCCGGGATGCGCACCAGTCGGTCGGCGGCGCCGGCGCGGATGGCGGCGAACAACTCGCCGATGGGCAGGCCCGACAGCACGGTGATCGCCAGTCGCGGCCCGATGCCGCTCACCGTAATCAACTTCTCGAACAGCAGCTTTTCGTCATCGGAGAGGAAGCCGTAAAGAGAAAGTGAGTCCTCGCGAAGGTGCGTGTGAATTTTCAGACGCACTTCGGCGCCGGGTTCCGGCAGCGCCGAGAAGGTCGAGATGGGGATGGCCACGTCGTAACCCACGCCTCCGGCTTCGATGACCGCCTGATTGGGTCGTTTCTCGAGCAGGATGCCGCGCAGATGAGCGATCATAGGCGAACCGGCGATACATTATTGTACATGGCGCGCCGCCGCTTCTTCGTCGAGCAAGTGCACAACTTGCGAGCGGTGCTCTCGGGGGAATCCGCCGAACACCTTCGCCGGGTGTTGCGAGCGCAGCCCGGCCAGCGCTTCGAACTCTCCGACAACCGCAGCGTCTACCTGGCGGAGCTGGAGGGATTCGGGCGCGGAGAAGCGCGCTTCCGCATCCTGGAGGAGCTGCCTGCGCAAGAGCCTCCGTTGCGGCTGGCGCTGGAAGCCGCGCTCATCAAGTTCGACCGCTTTGAATGGCTGATCGAGAAGGCGACGGAGTTAGGTGTGGAGCGTATTCGGCCGGTGGCTGCCGCGCGCAGCGAGAAGGGACTCGAGCAGGCGGCTTCGAAGCGTCTGGAGCGCTGGCGGCGGATCGCGCGGGAGGCCAGTCAGCAATCGCGGCGCGCGCGTCTGCCCGAGATTCTAGTTCCGGCGCCGCTTTCCGTGGCGCTGGCGGAGGAATCCGGATGCCGGTTCTTCCTGGATGAGGAGGGAATCCGCACGCCTCTGCTGGGGGCGATACCACCGGCGAGCGCTCGAAGCCGTTCTGACACAGTGGCGCTGCTGGTGGGGCCGGAGGGCGGCTGGACCGAGCAGGAGCGCGCAGCGGCTTTGGAGGCCGGCTGGACAGGCGTCACTCTTGGTCCCTATGTGCTGCGGGCTGAGACCGCAGGGATGGCTGCCGTGGCGCTGTTGGTCAACGCGTGGCTGGTGGGCTGAGCTGTGGGGCGCGGCCGGCGCGAGCCAATGCGCCGCGCGCTGGGACGTTGTGAGGCCCTGTTCTCCGGATCGCAGGCGCGTCGGTCTGAGGTGAGTGCGGCGCTGTACTACGCGGCGCAAACTTCGGCGACCGTGGTGAGCCGGCCGCCGGCGGCTGTGAACTCGGCGAGCGTCCGGCGCTCCGCCTCCGGATCCAGACTCCGGATGGCGTCGGTGACCAGCTCGACTGCCAGTCCTGCCTTCAACAGGCCGAGCGCCGCGCAGCGCACGCAGTATTCGGTGACCACGCCGTAGACTACCGCACGCTGGGGTGCCAGAAGCTCGAGCAGGCGGGGCAGGTTGGGGTTGGTGAAAACATCGAGCGCCTGCTTTTCCACGATGATCTGTTTGGCTTGCGCCACCGGATAGTCGCCGGGGGCGCAGGGGATGATGACACGCGGCTGGAGCAGCGTTTCCTCAGGCTTGCGTTGTCCTGCGGTCCCGGCCACGCAATGCGGAGGGAACTGCTGAAATTCGGGGTCGTCTTCGCTGTGGGCGTCGGTGCTGGAGACGATCGGGATGCCGTGTGCGTCGGCATAATCGCGGAGGCGCTTGAGCGCCGGCAACAACGACTCCGCGCCCGGCACATAGAGCGCGCCGGCCGGGAACAGAAAATCCATCTGCGTGTCAACGTCGAAGAAGATGGTCCTCATCCAGCCTCCCGGGACAGGTGTGGAAGCGCTGCGTTGCTGGTCGGTCGCGAGCGCCGTGCCTGCTCGAAGAGTTCCAGCAACGCCTCGCTGTACTCGACGCGATAGGGCTCGGGATCCTGCAATCGGCGCACGCCCTCAGGCAGCCGCGCCAGCGATTCTGCGGCGTGAGCGCGAGCGGCTGTGGCGTCGGGCAAGGGAGCTACCAACTGGCCTTGGCGAATCACGGGACGCAGCAGGGCTTCCGCTCCGGCAGGGGTGGGCTCGGAGGCGCAAGCGATGCGGTCGTGGTCGGCAAAGCGAAAGACCTGCTTGGCGCCGGGCAGCGTGACCTTGTCCTCGCTGAGTTTGGCGGTGTAGCGGCGCCGGCCCTGGCTCTCCAGCTCCACCAGCTTGTAGACCGCGCCCAGCGTCGGGGCATCCGCCGAGGTGGCCAGTTCCGTGCCCACACCGAAGGCGTCAATGGGCGCGCCGGCTTCCACCAGCTCCCGAATCTTGTACTCGTTCAGGTCTCCGCTGGCCATGATGCGCGCCTCGCGCAGCCCAGCTTCGTCCAGGATGGCGCGCACCTGCCGCGAAAGCTCCAGCAGATCGCCGCTGTCCAGACGCACACCCCAAAGCGGAGGCCCCAGTGAAGCGGCCTTGCGCGCGCCTTCCAGTGTGTCGTAGGTGTCAATGAGATAGATGGTAGCCGGTCCGAGCAAGCGCTGGAGCTGGCGGAACGCTTCCAGCTCATCGGCAAAGGACTGCACCCAGGAGTGGGCCGCGGTTCCGTAGACCGGCACGCCGAATCGCATCCCGGCCAGGGTATTGCTGGTCCCCACACAGCCGCCGATGTAAGCGGCGCGTGCGGCGAGCACGCCGGCTTGCGGAGAATGCGCCCGGCGGGTGCCGAACTCGACAACTGCTCGTCCTCGGGCCGTCTCGACGATGCGGGCGGCCTTGGTGGCCACCAGCGTCTGGTACCCGATGGTCGCCAGCAGATAGGTTTCAGCGATTTGCGCTTCCACGATGGGAGCCCGCACGGTGAGCACCGGCTCCCCCGGGAAGACAGGCGTGCCTTCCGGGGCGGCATAGAGGTCACCGGTAAAGCGAAACTCCCGCAGCATCCGGAAGAACTCTTCGGGGACGCGAGCGAACTGCGGCAGGCTGCGCAGATATTGGATTTCCTCTTCTGTAAAGCGAACACTCAGGAGGTATTCGACAACCTGCGGCAGGCCGGCGGCGATGGCGAAGCTGCGGCGCGGAGGCAAGTGCCGGATGAAGAGCTCGAACGTGGCGGTCTCGTCGCTCTTACCGGCCTGGACGTAGCCGGCCGCCATCGTGAGCTCGTAAAGGTCTGTGAGAAGGCCGTGCATTTCAAGGGCGCCGGCTCAGACTGGGCGCCGGGCCCGACTCCTAAGTTGTCATTTCTTGGTCGCCTCTTTGACTTCCCCCAGGGCCTTCCGGAGCTCCTCGACCGCCTTCGGATCCAGTTCGTAAACTGCGGGCTCGTTCTCCCGCGTGGCGAAATAGCTGTTGCCCTGCTGGGCAATCGAGACTTTCTCGACGCGCTTTCCGTCGTTGGAGGTGACCGTAACTTCCAGGATCTGAGATCCTCCGCCTTTTTCGGGGAACTTGATGGAAGAAAGATCGCGCAGCTTGTCAATGACGGCTTGCACGCTGGGCGAATCCATCTGCTTGGATCCGGACATCCACTTGTCGCCGGACTTTTGGTACACAGTCAGCTTGGTGCCTTCGCGGACCTCGATCTTAGAAGGATCGCTCCAACCGAAGTCGAACAGCTTCTTATTGCGGAAATCGTCCAGGCTCTTGTCCAGACCGTCGCCGACGTCGGTGGGGATCTTGTGGACCCCTTCGACCACGTTGCTCTTGGCGTAGTAGTTCTTGTCCTTGTCTTTGCGGACCAGCAGCTCCTGGGTTCCGGCGGCGTCGGTCACCCTGGCGGTAGCCACCAGCGTGGCGTTGGCGAAGGCGGCGGCCGCCTTTTTGAGCTCCTGGTCGCTGAGGGAGGTGTCCATCTTGGCGTCACGCAGTCTACGAATTAGCTCCTCGACCTGAAAGCTGTCGGCGCGCAAGGGGCGGGGCTTGACGATCTGCCATTCGTTCTGGGCGTTCTTGCCGAACTCGATTGTCTGGCCCTTGGCCGTCAGCTCGACCCTGATCAACTTATCTTGATCGAAGGTGAGCAGGCGTTTGTCGCGCAGATCCTTCCAGCTCTTGTCGAGGCTGGACTTGTTCCAGGAGGCGACGGTGAAGACGCGAGGGTCCCCGTCCAGGCGCGCGTAGTAACTGCCGCCGGTGGGCGCTTCATCACCGACCAGGAGCTTGTGCGTCCTGCCGTCCTTCTGGGTCACGATCAGCTCCAGCGCCGGGGCGCTCAAACCATACGCTGCGAGGTCTGCGGCCTTTTCCTCGATCAGGCGGTCGGAGCTCAGGGAGGCCAGCGTGGAGGTCATCGAACTGACGGCGTCCTGATCCACGCGCAACGGTTGCGGCGCAACCATATCCCACTTGCCGGTCTGGTTGCGTTGGAGGATGGTGGGCGGCTCGTCCTTGCGGCGGACCTCGATCTTCTGAATCTGGTCTTCGGCCAGCGAGAGGATCTTGGGAGGCTCATCAGGTCGGGGCTTGCCCTCCTGGGCTTTCTTGACCCGATTGGACCACCACACGCCGGCAGCCAGCAGGGCCAGCACGGCTGTCGCGATCAGCAGACCGCGAATGCGCATCGCCTACCTCCTGCGCCACCAGACCGAGAAGCCGGCGGCGATAGCCGCCAGCGGCAGAAGCACGACACTGGAGTAAAAGACCGTTCGCATCTGGGCGCGGGTCAGCGTGAGCCGCCGATCCTCGGGCTCCTTGGGGCGGATGGAAATCAGGTCTTCGTCGGAACTCAGCCAGTTCATCATGTTCATGAACAGGTCGCGGTTGCCCTGGAAACGCAGGATATAGTTGGAGGCCCAGTCCGAACTACCGACCACCACGAAGCGCCCGTCCTGGTTCTCCTTACCGGTTCGATAGGTGCCCGCCGCCGCGAGGTTAAAAGGACCTTTCTTATCTTTGGCGGGGTCCAGGCGGATCGAGGCGCTGGTCAGGTTTGTGGTTGCGTAACTGTTGGAGGTGGTTGAGAACAACTTGTCGAGCGTGACCTTGTCGGTCGTCTTGGTCTCGACGGATCGAGCAATGGGGAAGGCCGTGGCGGTTCCCTTCATCTCCCGTACGATGGCGTGGTATTCGTAATTGGCTACCAGGGGAACCTCCGGTCCCAGCCCGAACAACTGTCCGATGCCGCTGGTGTCCAGAACCAGATTCTTTTCCAGGGTCACGCCCCAATCGGCCAGCATCTTGGTGAGCGCGGGGTTCTCACTGACCTCCTCCTTGCCCATTTTCAGCGGCGGATCGAGTAGAAACAGCGCCCGCCCGCCATTCTCCACGTATTTCTTGATGGCCGCCACCTGGGGCTCCGGATAATCGTAGCGCGGACCGGCGACCACCAGGACGGTGCAGTCGGCGGGGACCTCGGGCTTTTCCAGGAGCGAGATCTCCCGCGTCTTGTAATTGTTGCGCTCCAGCAAATCCTTGGCGTTGGAATAACCCCGCTGGCTGGTGTCGTCCAGCAGATGCTCGCCGGAGCCTTTGACGAAACACACGTTGCGTTCGCCGGTTTTCAGGGCTCGAATCAAAGCGCTGGTGACCTGTTCTTCCGTCAGGCTGCTGGTCTCTTCTCGCTTGGGACCGGCTTCGATCACTACGGTGGGAATGCTTTTGACGCCCGCGGCCCGCGCGAGCTGAGGCTTCTTGTAAGGGTCAACATAATTGACGCTCAGCCGTGTGGAAAGGTTGTCGTAGCGATCCAGCAGGTCGCGTGCGCGCTGAAAGCTTCGGCTCTCGTCAAAGTAGGTGATGGTTACGTCCTGCTTCAGACCTTTGACCACCTTGACGGTCTGGTCCGCGAGGCTGAACCGCTTGTTGGCGGTCGAATCCCACGAGTAATTGTGGCGATTGGCCAGCCAGTTGGCGGTGGCCAGTGCGGCCAACACGATCACCAGGTATGCCGTAACATAGAGGGTATATTTGGACTGGCGTGTTTTCAGCCAATTCAACTTGATCTTCATTTACGCCCTCCACCGAAGCGATTCCATCGAGCGGGCCGTAAGGAACAGCCCCAGGAAGATTGCCGAGAGGTAGTAGATGACATCTTTGCTGTCGAGCAAACCCTTGGCGAAAGGCTCGAAATGCGTCAGCACGGAGAGGTAAGAGACCACGCGCGCCCAGGTTGAAGTCTCGTAGGCCGTGATCCATTCGAAAACCCAAAGCAGGAGGCAGGCGGCGAAGGTTCCACCCGCGGCGATGATCTGGTTGCGGGTGAGACTGGAAATGAAAGTGCCGATGGCCAGCAGACATCCGCCCTGCAACAACAGGCCCAGATAGGCTACCAGAATGGGCCGCCAATCCGGCTTGCCGTAGATGAATAAGAAGATCAGGTTCAAGGCCGAGACGGCTAACACACAGGCATAGAAGGTGAGCGCCGCCAGCCACTTGCCCAGGACGATCTCCGCGTCGCGCACCGGGGAGGTCATCAGCAGCTCGATGGTGCCGGAGCGCTTCTCTTCGGCGAACAGCCGCATGGTGATCATGGGGATGACGAACAGGCCGATCACGCTGACGTTCATCATCAGGGGGCGGATGACCCACTCGTTCAAGTCCATGGGGAAGCCCCGGCCCATCATCTGCGACTGGAAGCTCTGGTTGACGAAGATGGCGGTGGCCACGTAGAAAAAGTAGCCGAAGATCACCGCGAAAAAGGCGATGACGACATAGCCGACCCAGGAGGAAAAGTAACTCTTCAGCTCTTTGCGGTAAATGGTGAGGATGTTTCTCATTGGGCCGCTCCTTGTTGGGCTTGCCGCTCGGCGGCGGTCAACTCCAAAAAGATCTGCTCCAGGCTGAGGGCCACAGGTCGCAGTTCCGTTAGGTTCCAGCCGGATCCCACCACAGCTCGCGCCAGCTCGGCGCGGACCTGACGACCCTGTAGGCTCTCGACTTCGAAGACCAGGCGTCCGTCGCGACTCTCGCGCTGGATGACGCGGCTGACCCCTGGCACCTGTTCCAACCTGCGCTGGGCGGAGGTCGCATCCGGAACGCCGTCGCGAGTTTCGATCTCCAGGGCTACGGACTCGGCGCCGCGCAGGCGACGCGTGAGGTTCTCGACGGTGTCGGGTTGAGCGACCAGCTTGCCCTTATTGATGATGATCACGTGCTGGCAGGTTTGCTCGACCTCGGAAAGGATGTGAGTGCTGAGGATGATGGTGTGATCGCCCGCCAGGCTCTTGATCAACTGGCGGGTCTCGATGATCTGCTTGGGATCCAGACCGGCGGTCGGTTCGTCGAGGATGAGCACGTCGGGGTTGTGGATGATGGCCTGCGCCAAGCCCACGCGCTGCCGGTAACCGCGAGAAAGCTTGGAGATCAACTTGTCGCGGTATTCGCCGATGGCGCAGCGGTCGCAGACCTCCTCCACGCGGCGCCGCACATCGGCGCGGGGGATGCCTTTGAGCCTGGCGACGAAGGTCAGGTACTCGCGGACCTCCATTTCCGGGTACAGTGGCGGCGCTTCCGGCAAGTATCCGATGCGCCGCTTGACCTCCAAGGGCTGGGTGAGCACGTCGAAACCGGCGACCTGGGCCGTTCCAGCGGTGGGAGGCAGAAAGCAAGTCAACACCCGCATGGTGGTCGTCTTGCCGGCGCCGTTGGGTCCCAGGAAACCGACAATCTGACCTTTCTCAACCTGGAAAGAGATGTCGTCTACGGCGACCGTGCGTGCGTAGCGTTTGGTCAATCCCTGTACTTTGATCATCGGATCCTCATTCGAGCAAGCGATCCCTCGCCCTGCGAAGCCTTCCGGCGACGGCAGCCTGCGAAGGCTTCCGGCCTGCGAGCAGCCGCTTCATAGCCGTAATGCTTCACGGTTAGGACGCTGTTGGCGGAGAAAGGGCTTGAAATAGACATGATAGGGACCGACCGGCGAAGCTGTCAAACGCGGCCGGCGCCGGAAGCGCGACCGGCCCTGCTGTCTTGGGAGGGCGGCGAAAGGCGCGCTAGAATAGGCGGTTAAGCCCCATGCCGGAATCCACACTATCGCTGGAAGCGGTTCTGAGCGAGCTGCATACTCGTGCGCGGGAGCAGATTGCGGCCGCCGGCAGTTTAGAAGAGCTGGAACGGGTGCGCGTGGAGGCCCTGGGGCGCAAGGGTACGCTGGCCCAGATCTCACGCCAACTCGGTGCTCTGTCTGCGGAGGAGCGAGCGCGCATCGGCCGGCTGCTCAACACCGTCAAACAGGAGCTGGAAGAGAGTTTCGCTGCGCGACAGGCCGAGTTCGAACGCCAGGCTCTGGAAGCACGGCTGGCGGCCGAGTGGATTGATCTGACGCGACCGGCCCCCGGCCCGCGTCCCGGAAGTCTGCATCCCATCACGCAGCTTCAGAACGAAATCGAGGACCTGTTCACCTCACTGGGCTTCACGGTATTGGAAGGGCCGGAGGTCGAAACCGAATACCACAACTTCGACGCGCTCAATATCCCGCCCGACCATCCGGCGCGCGACGTGCAGGATACATTCTGGCTGGAAGACGGGCACCTGCTGCGCACGCACACTTCACCCGTGCAGGTGCGCGGCATGGAAAAGTTTCGCCCGCCGCTGCGCATGATCGCGCCGGGTCGCGTCTTTCGCAACGAGGAGGTGGACGCCTCGCACGAACATACCTTTTACCAGCTCGAAGGCATGATGATAGACCGCGAAGTATCCGTCGCTCATCTGGTTTACTTCATGAAGTTACTGGTCAATCATGTCTTCCAGCGCGAGGCGCAAGTGCGCCTGCGGCCCGGATACTTTCCGTTCGTGGAGCCGGGCTTCGAGCTGGATCTGGAGTGCCTGGTGTGCGGCGGGCGTGGTTGCCCGGTCTGCAAACAGAGCGGCTGGGTGGAGATGCTGGGTTGCGGTCTGGTGCATCCCAACGTGCTGCGCATCAGCGGGATTGACCCGGAGGAGTGGATGGGCTTCGCCTTCGGCCTGGGTCTGACGCGTCTGGCCATGATGCGCTACGGTCTGGACGACATCCGTCTGTTCCAGAGCGGCGATTTGAGGTTCTTGCGGCAATTTTGATGCAGGAGAAGCCGGGCGCTGAGGGCCGGCAATCCGGCGACGCAGGGGCCGGCGAGCGGTCCCCGGCGTGTGTGATCTAGAGAAAGACTGGCTATGAAGTTCTCCTATAACTGGCTCTCGGAGCTCGTCGAGGAGCTGGATTTGGAGGCGTCGGCGCTGGGCCTCCAGATCACGATGAAAACGGCGGAGTGCGAAGGCGTCGTTGCTTACGGTGCGCACCTGGATCGGGTGGTGGCGGCGCGCGTCATCTCAGCCGAACCCATTCCCGGCGGGCACAACCTGAAGGTGCTGGTCGAGACCGGCCGCTATGGGCTGAAGACGGTCGTTTGCGGCGCTCCGAATTGCCGGGCGGGTATGGTGACCGCCTACGTGCCCGCAGGGACCGAACTGCCGCGAGGCCGTATCGAGAAGATCACCATTCAAGGCGTCGAAAGCGACGGCATGCTGGCCAGCGGCGCTGAGCTGGGCGTCAATCGCGACGCGGCGGGCATCCTGGAACTGGAAGGCGAGCCCGGCGATCCCCTGCCCGGCTGCCGTCCGGATCAGATCCTGGAGATAGATAACAAGTCGCTGACTCACCGGCCCGATTTATGGGGTCACCTGGGTTTGGCGCGGGAGGTGGCCGCCATTCTGAGGAAGCGCTTGCGGGATCCGGTGCGGGCGGAGCTGTTGCCCGAGGGTCCGGCTGCGATTCGCGTAGCGATCGAGGACTACGAGTTGTGTCCGCGTTACAGCGCGCTGGTCTTCGAGAATGTCACGGTGCGACCCTCGCCGCTGTGGTTGCAGTACCGGCTGGAGGCCATCGGGCTGAATCCCATCAACAACATCGTGGACGTCACCAATTACGTCATGGCGGAGCTGGCGCAGCCGCTGCACGCCTTCGATCAGGATTTGTTGCACGGCGACACGATCTACGTTCGGCCGGCGCGTGCAGGGGAATGGCTGACAGCGCTGAACGAGGAGACCTACCGGTTGGATCCGTCGCATCTGGTGATTGCCGACGCCAGGGGGCCGGTGGCTCTGGCGGGCGTGATCGGCGGCCTGGACAGCGCGATCCACGCCGGGACGCGTCGCATCGTGCTGGAAAGCGCCTGTTTTCAGGGCTCTTCGATCCGCAAGACCTCTTCGCGTCTGAAGTTGCGCACTGACGCGTCCATGCGCTTCGAGAAGTCGCAGGATCCTGCCAATACCGTGAGGGGCCTGGCGCGGGCCCGGGAGTTGTTCGAGCTGGTTTCGCCGGGCATCCGGTTGGTGGGAGGCCTGGCGGATGAACGGCGAGAATCGCCGCCTCCGGATCCCATCATTTTGCCCATGGACTGGCTGATGCGCAAGCTGGGGCGGGAGGTGTCGGAATCCGAAGTCCGAGACATTCTCGAGCGACTTTGTTTCGGTGTGCGAGAGGCGGGGCCGCGGGTCTTCTCGGTCAGCGTGCCGAGCTGGCGGGCGACGCGCGACGTCTCGATCAAAGACGATCTGGTGGAGGAAGTGGGGCGCATGATCGGTTACGACACCATTACCCCGCAGCCCCCGCAGGTGGTCTGCACGCCGCCGCCGCAGGATCCTCGCCGCGGTTTCCTGCGTTCGGTTCGCCAGACGCTGGCGGCCCAGGGATTCACCGAAGTGTATAACTATTCGTTTTACAGCGCAGAGCTGGCCGAGAAGTTCGGCTCGGACCCCGCCGAGCACTTGCAGGTGGCGAATCCGATTTCGGCCGAGCAAAAGTTGCTGCGCCGCAGCCTCGTGCCGCTCGTCTACCGGAATCTTCTGGAGAACGCTAAGCACTTCGAGACCTTCCGGCTTTTCGAGGTGGGCTTCGAGATTCACAAGCAGGCATCGGGCCTGCCGCATGAAGCGCCGCACGCCGTGGCCGCCATTTACGCGCGGCAGGACGGGGAGGAGAACCTCTACGAGCTGGTTCGCGTGGCGCAGTGCCTGATGGAGACGGCCGAGGTGCGGCCTGTGCCGGCCCGCAGCTTCGAGCACCCGGCGCGCTCGGCGGAGATCGTCTGGCGAGGGGAGGTCGTGGGCCGCCTTTTCGAACTGCATCCGTCGCTGATCGCCGGGCGGGCGGCGATGCTGGATCTGGATCTGGAGCGCATCGAGCAGCTCGGCCCTGAGCCCAAGCGCTACAAGCCCATCCGTCGCTTCCCCACCAGCGCCTTCGATCTTTCCGTGATCGCCGGACAGCGCGAGCTGATCGGGGACATCCGGCGGCACATTGTCGCGCTGGCGGGCGAGTGGCTGGAGGCGGTCGAATTCCTGTGGACTTACACGGGGCCGCCGATTCCCGAGGGGCGTCAGAGCGTGTCGTTCCGCGTGAAGGTGGGAGCTCCGGATCACACGCTCTCGCTCGAAGAAGTGGGAGCGATTCGCGCCCGCATCATCGAGGGCCTGCGAGCCGCGGGCTACGATCTCAGGTTGTAGAGGCGGGTGTACTGGGCGGGCTTCGCGGCAGAGGCCGTGTTGCGATTCACGGCTCGAGGCGGTAGTTCGGCGCCTCCTTGGTGATGATGACGTCGTGGACGTGGCTCTCGCGCAGGCCCGCGGAAGTCACGCGCAGGAAGCGGGCCTTCTGTTGGAGTTCGGCGATGCTGGCGCAACCGCAGTAGCCCATGCCGGCGCGCAATCCGCCCACGAGCTGATAGACCAGCTCGGCCAGAGGGCCTTTGCTCGGGACGCGCCCCTCGATGCCTTCGGGCACCAGTTTGCCGGCGGCCTCCTGCCCGTAACGGTCGGCGCCGGTGTTGGCCATGGCGCCCAGCGAACCCATGCCGCGGTAGCTCTTGAAGGTGCGCCCCTGATAGAGGATCAGTTCGCCCGGGCTTTCGTCGGTGCCGGCAAAGAGGCTGCCGATCATGACCGAATCTGCGCCGGCGGCGATCGCTTTGGTGATGTCGCCCGAGAATTTGATGCCGCCGTCGGCGATAACCGGGATGCCGGCCGGGCGGGCGGCCCGAGCGCACTCGGCGATAGCGGTGAGTTGGGGAACGCCGGCCCCGGAGACCACACGCGTCGTACAAATGGAGCCGGGGCCGATGCCGACTTTAATAGCGTCCACGCCCAGAGCGATCAGGTCCGCAGCACCCTCGTAGGTGGCCACGTTGCCGGCGATCAACTCCACCTCCGGCAGCCTGCGGCGGATGGCGCGGATGGCCTCCATGACGCGCTCGCTGTGACCGTGGGCGCTGTCCACCACCAGCACGTCCACCTTTTTGGCCACCAACTCGACGGCCCGTTCCAGGAAGTCGCCCGTCACGCCGACGGCGGCGCCTACGCGGAGCCGCCCGTGCGAATCCTTGGCCGCGTTCGGGTATTTCAACTTCTTTTGAATATCCTTGACGGTGATCAGCCCCTTGAGGTTGTACTCTTCGTCCACCACCAGCAACTTCTCGATGCGGTGACGGTGGAGGATCCGCTCGGCCTCCTCCAGCGTGGTGCCCACGGGAACGGTGATCAGGTTTTCGCGGGTCATCACGTTGGCGATGGGCTGATCGAGCTCGGTTTCGAAACGGAGGTCGCGGTTGGTGAGGATGCCGACCAGCTTGCCGTTGCGCGTGACGGGAACGCCCGAGATGCGATAGCGCTTCATCACCTCCAGCGCCTCGCGAATGGGCTGTTCGGGGGCCATGGTGACCGGATCTACGATCATGCCCGCTTCGCTGCGCTTGACGCGATCCACCTCCTCGGCCTGGCGGGCGATGGACTGGTTGCGGTGAATGATGCCGATGCCGCCCTCGCGCGCCAGGGCGATGGCCAGTTGAGCTTCGGTGACCGTGTCCATGGCGGCGCTGACGATGGGGATGTTCAGTTCGATGTGCCGGCTGAGGCGCGTGCGTGTGTCAACTTCGGAAGGCAGCACGGAGCTGCGCGCCGGGATCAACAGCACGTCGTCAAAGGTGAGCCCTTCAGGGATCGGATCGGAGATCATAGGGATGGAATTCCAATCATACGAGAGCGGCGCGAAGCCCCGCAAGGTTTGACCCGCGCCCCACGGCTGCGCTATGCTGATCGAAAGGAATTCCATTCCGTAGTAGACCCGGTATCCGATGGCGAACACCTACTCGGCGTTGAAGCGCGCCCGGCAAATCGAAAGGCGGACGCGGATCAATCGCGCGCGCAAGAGCCGCATGCGTCACCAGATTCGCGCCCTGCGGCGCGCGCTGGACAGCAAGGACGTGGCGACGGCCCAGGCCCTGCTGCCGAAGACATTCAGCATCATTGACCGCGCGGCCAAGTGGGGCATTATCAAGCGCAACACCGCGGCGCGTTACAAGTCCCGGCTGCATCGCCGCTTGAAAGCATTGGCCGCCGCCTGAGCGCATTTCCCCGCCGATCGCGGCGCCGGCCGGCGTCAAAGGTATAATGGCCCTTCCTGGAGTGTGCCCCGATGGCCGGCCTGACACGCCTTCAGTTTCTCGCCGCTGCTACCGCTTCCCTGGCGACGCCGCGCACGCGCGGGCGTTCGCCGATGCGTCTGTCCCTCTCGGTTCGTGTAGCGGAAGCCTTCGACCGCAAGGACCGCGTCACGATGACCGAGGAGCAGATTATCGGGCTGGCGAAGGCCCACGGTTACGAGGCGATCTGCATGCGAGCCTCGCTGGCCGGCGTGCAGTCGCCGCCGGAGCAGATCCGTCAGTTGAAACGCAAGCTGGACGCCGCGGGCCTGAAGGTCTCCATGGTCACCGGCGACATTGACGTGCCGAGCAACAACGAGCGCGGGCCCGACTTGCTGCGGCGGATCACCCCGTATCTGGATCTCGCCCAGGCTTTCGGCGCGGACCTGATCCGCGTGGCGATGAAGAAGGAAGAAGACATCGCCTGGGCGCAACGCGCGGCGGATGAGGCGCGGGAACGGCGCATCCGGCTGGCGCACCAATCCCACTGTGCGAGCCTGTTCGAGACGGTCGAAGGGTCGCTGCGCGTTCTGCGCGCGGTGGGGCGTCCGAATTTCGGTCTCATTTACGAGCCGGCCAACTGGATGATCGCCGGGGAAGACTACGGACGCCGCACGATCGAGCGCCTGGCCTCGTACCTGTTCAACGTGTACGTGCAGAATCACCGTCTGACGCCTCAGGGCAAGGCCGCCGTCGAAACCTGGAAGCGCGGCAAAGTGCCGCTCGATCACATCGGGTTGTGGGAGAGCGGTGGGGTCAACTTCGAGGAGGTCTTCGCCGGGCTGAGCGCTGTCGGCTACGCGGGCTATGTCACGGTGCATCAGGCATTCGCGGGCGTCATGCCGGTCGAGGAAGCCGTTCGCCGCAGCGCAGAGTTCCTGAAGCGCATGATCGCGAGGGCCTGACGATGCGGCGACGAGAATTCCTTGCCGCGCCTGTGGCGGCCGGTAAGGGGGCGCGCATCCGCGTGGGCGTGCTGGGGATCGCGCATTCGCACGCCGACGGCAAGCTCAGAGCGCTACGCGAGCTGGGGGAGTTCTTCGAGATCGCGGGCGTGGCGGAGGCCGACGCCGAGCTGAGACGGCAACGGGAAAACAGCACGCTGTATCAGGGCGTGCGTTGGATGTCCGAGCGGGAGTTGCTGGAAGATGCTTCCATTCGCCTCATCGTCGTAGAAACCCGAGTCCCGGAGCTGCCGGAAGCGGGCGCCAAGGTCATCGCGGCCGGCAAACACCTGCATCTGGAGAAACCGCCCTCGCACGAGCCGGGGCCGTTCCGTCGCCTGATCGAGGAGGCGCGGCGCAAGAATCTGCTGGTCCAGACCGGCTACATCTGGCGATTCCACCCTGCGATGCAGGCAGCCTTCGAAGCGGCGCGCAACGGTTGGTTGGGCCGCGTCTACATGATGCGAGGGGTCATCAATACGGACCTCGACGCTCGGCAACGCGAAGCGCCGGCGCGCTATCGGGGCGGCATGATGTTCGAGCTGGGCGGTCATCTGATTGACCGGGCCGTGGCGTTGTGGGGCCGTCCGCGGCAGGTTCGCTGCTGGTTGCGTCACGATACGGGCTTTGACGATCGGCTGGCGGATAACACGCTGGCGGTGCTGGAGTACGACCAGGGGGTGGCCGTCATCTCTTCGGCCGCCACCATGCCCAATGCGTTTCCCCACCGATCGCTCGAGCTGATCGGGACCGAAGGCGCCGTGGTCCTGCAACCCATCGAGCCCGGCACGCGGCTGCGCGTGAATTTACGCCAGGCGCGCGGCCCTTACAAGGCCGGGTGGCAGGAGGTCGCCTTCCCGGAGCATCGCCGATACGTGGGCGATTTTCGTGACATGGCGCGCGCTCTCACGGCCGGAGAGCCGCTCACGTACTCCTACGAGCACGAACTCCTGATGCACGAGACGCTGCTGCGGGCCTCAGGTCATGTCGGCTGAGCGGCGGACGGACGCAGCGGCGGAAAAGCCGTTCCGCCAGGAAGAACGGGCTGCCATCCGCCGCAGCTTGCGGAACTGGTATCGCAGGACCGCGCGCCCTCTGCCCTGGCGCACGACGCGCGATCCCTACCGCATCTGGGTCGCCGAAGTGATGCTGCAACAGACGCGCGTGGCCGCAGCGGAACCGTACTATCGGCGATTCCTCGAGCGGTTTCCCCGGGTGGAGGCCCTGGCTGCGGCCTCGCGCCAGGAGGTCCTGAGCTCCTGGAGCGGCCTGGGGTATTACCGCCGCGCGCACTGCCTGCACGAGGCCGCGCGCGCGGTGGTGGAACGCGGCGGTTTCCCCCAGGACTTTGCGGGCTGGCGAGCCCTGCCCGGCGTCGGCGAGTACACGGCCGCGGCCATCGCCAGCATCGCCTTTGGTCTGCCGCACGCGGTGCTGGACGGCAACGTGCTGCGAGTGTTGAGTCGTCTGACGGCCGAGCGCGGGCCGATCGGCGCGACGACGGTGAAACGGCGACTGGCTGCACTGGCCGCCGAACTGCTGGATGCTCGCGATCCGGGCGGTTTCAACCAGGCTCTGATGGAACTGGGCGCGACGGTGTGCCTGCCGAAATCACCCGAGTGTGCGCGTTGCCCGATCGCCCGACATTGCAGGGCGCGCCGACTGGGAATCGAGCGGCAATTGCCGACGCGCGGGCCGAGACCCAAACCCGTTCGCGTCGAAAAGACGCTGTTGGTGATCGAGCGGCGCGGGCGCCTGTTGCTGCGCCGCAACGGTGGCGGGAGGCTGGAAGGTCTTTGGGAGTTGCCCGAGCGAGAAGACCTGCCGACGGCGCGGCTTGGCAGAAAGCTCGGTGAATTTCGCCATTCGATCACGCGATATCAGTACCGAATCACGGTCATGCAGGCCGTTTGCAGCCGGCGCCCGGCGGGGTATCGGTGGGTGCGCGTCGCCGAGGCGGCGAGGCTTCCGCTGAGCGCCGCCGCTCGCAAGGCGCTGCGCCTTCTGGAGACCTAAGACTTCCTCACAGGCGCCGCTGCTGCCCGCGGGGCCGACGAAGAACGGTGCTATGATTGCGATGAAATGACGAGGCGCGTGTGTCTGATGCTCAGGGGCTTGCTCTGTGCGCTGATCCTGAGCGCCGGGGCGCTGGGATTACTGGCTTACAGCAACCTGACCAGGCTGACGCCGCCGGGCCGCACCGGCGCTCCGGCGGACGGCGGGTTGACCTGCACCGCATGCCACGCGGGCACCGCGAACTCGGATGCCCGCGGCTCGATCAGATTGGAAGCTTCTCCTTACAAACCAGGCATCCGCCAGGTGCTCCGCCTGACGCTTTCACATCCGGAGGCGCGGCGCTGGGGCTTCCAGTTAACGGCGCGGATGGTGAACGACGAAACGCGTCCGGCGGGCACCTTCAGTTCCTCGAATGAAGTCGGCGTGATCTGCGGGCCGGATGGCCGGACGCCGCCGTGCGGGACAGCGCCGGAATTCGCCAACAATACGGGCGCTTCGACTTTCGACAACCGCGGCGGCCCGGTGACGTGGGAGATCGAGTGGACTCCACCCAGCGATGACGTGGGGGACATCATTTTCTACGCGGCGGGGCTGGCCGCCAATTTCGACGGATCGGCGCGGGGTGATTGGACGTACACCACGAGCCTCCGGATCGAGAACGCAGGCGGATGCCCCTTGACGCCCCGGCGGGCGGTGATTCGATCCGTGGTGAACGGGGCGTCGTTTGCCGCCGAACCGGGCATCGGGCTGAACTCGATGATCACGATCTTCGGCTTGAATTTCACCGAACCCGGCGTACAGCGGGTAGCCGGGCGGGGCGATTTGCGTGACGGAAAGTTCCCGCTCATGCTGGCCTGCATCGGGGTGGAAGTGGCCGGGCGGCGGGTTCCGGTGACGTTCGTGAAAGCCGATCAGATCAATGCCCAGGCGCCCACCGTGCAGATGAACGCGCCGGTCGAAGTCCGCGTGATCATGAATCCCGGCTTCCCGAACGAGGTCCGCAGCGACCCGGCTACTGTGCGTCTGGGGACTCTGTCGCCGGCATTTTTCCTGTTTGGCGGGAGTCGGAGCATTGCGGCGCAGCACGCCGATTACTCGATTCTGGCCGACCCCGCGGTGGTCTCCGGAGGCACACCCGCTCGGCCGGGCGAAACCGTCATTCTCTACGGCACCGGCTTCGGCCTCACCGAACCCGTGTACCAAGCCGGTGAAATCGCCGGTGGCCTGGCGCGCCTGCGTGAAAGTTTCTCGGTGACGATCGGGGGCATTACGCTGCGGCCGGAGGAAGTGATTTACGCCGGTCTGTCGCCCGGCTCGATCAGCGGGCTGTATCAGTTCAACGTGCGGATTCCGGATACGGTCCCGGACGGTGATGTGCCTGTGGAGGTGCGCATCGGCGGTCTGAGCACGCAAAGCGGGGCCACGATTCCGGTGCGCCGCCGCTGAAAGTCGGCGTGGCGGCAGTTGGCTGAACCGGGCCGCCGCATCCAGCTCCGATTAAGACCGGTGGCCGTCGCGACGAGTCTTCGGCCCTCTGAAGCAGCCGCACGTCCACGCCCCCTCGAGCGGTTTGCAGCGGCACGCGTCCGGAGCGGAGAATCTGGGGGACTTTTGGGCTTGACCCCGGCACAGCGCTGGGGTTAATCTGGGTGCATCGGAATTCCAGGAGGGAATCCCGGATTCCTGAACTGGGCATAACTGGGGGTAAATCAAATGGGGCGTAGGGGAGTGTTATTCGCAAAGTGGACGATTCCGGCGGCAAGCCTTCCGATGATGCTGCTGGCGTTTCGAAGCGGTCCGCCGGCGGGTGTTAGTGGTGCGCCGGGTGAGGGTACCTGTTGGATGGCGGGATGTCACCAATCGGCAACCGGAGCCCTGATCCAGAATTCCAGTGCGATCATGCTGGCCTTTCCCGGGGAAGCGAAATACCAGCCGGGAGTGGCGCAACGGTTACGGCTCATGATCAACGACCCGATGGGGCGCGGCTTTGGATTCCAGCTTAGCGTGCGCGACGGCCAGAACCGCCAGGCGGGAACGCTTGAGCCAGCCGACGTCCGGACCCGTGTGATTACGCAGGGCGGGATCTCCTATCTGGAGCATGCCCTTCCGGCAACCGACGGTATGTTTGAGTTCACCTGGACACCTCCGGCCACCGATGTGGGACCCATCACCTTTTACATCGCCGCCAACGCCGCCAACTTGAACGGCAATTCGAGCGGCGACCGAATCCACTTGCGCCAGATCATCGTTGAGCCGCAGGTCTTGGTGAGCCGTCGGCCGCAGATTCGCAGCGCCCAACCGGTTCTTCAGGCTTTTGACAATAGTGAGCGCCTGTCTTCGGGGAGCTGGATCCAGATCTTTGGCGAGAACTTGTCGGCCACCACGCGCTCTTGGAGCAGTGGGGACTTCCGCGACGGTCGAGCTCCGACGGAGCTGGATGGCGTGCGGGTGAACATCAACGGCAGGCCGGCTTTCGTCAGCTACGTCAGCCCGACTCAGGTCAATGCGCAGGCGCCGGATGATGACGCCGTCGGTCCTGTGAGTGTCGAGGTGGTCAACGCCAACGGGACCTCGAACTCGGTGGCTGTACAGAAGTTGCGGATTTCGCCCGCCATGCTCTCCGACAGCCGGTTTGTTGCGGGCGGCCGCAGCTACGCCGTGGCGATCTATCCGGATTTCAACCAGACCGGAACGTTTGTGGGACCTGAAGGCTTGGTGGCAGGCGTACGTTTCCGGCCGGCACGACCGGGGGAAACGATCATCATCTACGCCGTAGGCTGCGGGCCGACCAGCCCGGCAAGTCCGGCGGGCCAGGTGCCTTCCCGAGCATTGCCGCTGGCGTTGCCTTTCGAGGTCCGCATCGGCGGTGTGGTCGCTCCCACGCAGGGCGCTCTCGTCGCAGGCTTCCTGGGCCTGTATCAGTTCAACGTGACGGTGCCGCACGTTCCCGACGGCGACGCGCGCATCGAGCTAACCGTGGACGGGCAAGCGACCGGACAGACTTTGTATATCGCGGTGAGAGCGGCTGGCCAGACCGAGGGAAATCCCCCGCCTTACGAGTATTGAGGGTAGATCGCCGTTCACAGCGATGTGCCGGCGGTTTCCTGTGTGAGGGGAAGGCGAGCAAGGCTCGCCGCCGGAGGAGCGGGTGGGCGTGGATCTCGCACGTCGGACGTGAACCTGCACGACCCGGCGGTGTGGATAGGGCGCCCACAGATTGCATGGAGCCCGAGTCCGGGGGGTCGAAAGCCGGTTGAAGGGGATTCCCTGCATCCCCGGATGGCGTTAGAATAAGGGTGCGCCCATGAACGCCTTTCGGTGGGCGCCGGCCGCGTTGGCTCTCGGCGCTCTGATGTGGGCCGAGAGCGGCGAGAACCGCGAGGCGCTGTCCTACTCGGCGGCCGGCATCGTCAATGCCGCGAGCAACCAGCCAGGACCGCTGGCGCCCTACGCCATCGCTTCCGTGTACGGTAGCGGTCTGGCCTATTCCAGGCGGGCGGTGGCCGAGAAGGACATCCGCTCCAACGAACTACCGACAGTGCTCGACGGCGTGCGAGTGCTGGTCGAGAACATGCCCGCGCCCCTCTACTACGTCTCCCCTGAGCAGGTCAACTTCTTGATCCCCTACCACGTGGGCGCGACGTTTCCCACGGAAGTGAACGTGGTCATCACGCTGGACGGGCGCCACGGGCCCACCGTGCGCATGTCGCTGCGCGAGGCGGCGCCGGCGTTGTTTCAACTGGATCCGGAAACGCCCGTCGCCACGCATGCGGACTGGAGCCTGATCAACAAGGAGTCGCCCGCACGCCCGGGCGAGACGATTCGGCTGTTCGCTACCGGTCTGGGCAGAACGCAGCCGCACGTCGCTTATCCGCAACTGCCGCGCGAAGCAGCACGCATCGCAAAATGGCAGCAATTTCAGGTTCTGCTAGATGGCGCGCCCCTCGACAACACGCGCATCCTGTATGTAGGAGTGACGCCCGGGTTCGCCGGGCTGTATCAGATTGACCTTCGCCTGCCTGAGAATTTGGGTAAGGATCCCGAGGTGCGCGTGTCGGCGGCAGGCGAGCTGAGCCCTGCGGGCCTGCGCTTGCCCACGACGCCGTAGACCCTGATGGATGGAAGAAAAGGCGCAACTGCTGGGGTGCGCGGCGCGTTTAACTCCATTGAAGGCTACAATGGGAGGGAGCCTGGCATGAAAGTACGCATCCTCCTCTCAGTGGGGCTAGCGGCGTTGTGGGCGTGGGCGCAAGATCCCGCTCCTGCGCCTGAAAGCCAATCCTCCGGATGGCGGCGTGTCGAGGAACCTGTGCCCGGTCGCTATGTGGTCGAGCCGGGAACGCGAGTTCCCCTGAGCCTGATCAATAGCGTGAGCACCAAGAACTCCGCTGAAGGCGACCGCGTGTATCTGGAAACCGTCTTTCCCATCCTGGTCAACGGACGCGTCGTGATCCCGCCGGGCAGCTACGTGGCGGGAACCATCACGCAGATCAAGCGTCCGGGCCGCGTGAAGGGCCGGGGTGAAATTCATGTGCGATTCGACTCGCTGACCTTACCCAATGGCGTGACGCGTGACTTCCGCGCGCGCATCGGAGGGCTGGATGGGCGCGCCAGCGAGCAGTTGGATCGGGAAGAAGGCAAGGTGCGCAGCGACAGCAACAAGGGCGGCGACGCGCGCACGGTCGGAGAGGCGGCGGCGGCAGGCGCATCGGTGGGCGTGATTGCGGGCCACGCAGCAGGACGCACGGGGATGGGCGCGGGAATCGGCGCCGCAGCGGGGGCCGCGGCCGGCATGGTCGGAGTTTTGCTCTCACGCGGCCCAGACGCCGTGCTGGCGAAAGGCTCGACGATCGAGATGGTCCTGGATCGGCCGCTGACCTTCACCGAAGAGGAATTGGACTTCAGTCAACAGGCCTGGCGTCCAACGCGCGTGTCTTCCGGCGGCGGGCCGGTTGAAAAACCGGAGAGGAAGTCGCTGCCGATGCCGGGCCGTCGCTGGCCGCTGGGCAGGCTACCGTGATCGGCGATTCGGCAGCCTGAGGACCCACGGCAGGCGCGAGCGACCTCACAGCCGCAGACGATAGAGCCGCAGCGCGTTCAAGATGACGGAGACCGAGCTGAACGTCATGGCGGCCGCGGCGATCACCGGGCTCAGCAGCAAGCCGAAAACCGGATACAGCGCCCCGGCGGCCACAGGCACGGCCAGCACATTGTAGACAAAGGCCAGAAAGAGATTCTGGCGAATGCTCCGCATGGTGGCGCGGCTGAGCCGAAAGGCGCGCACGATGCCGCGCAGATCCCCTTTGACCAGCGTGACGGCGGCGGTTTCCATCGCTACGTCGGTTCCGGTACCCATAGCGATGCCCACGTCAGCCTGCGCGAGTGCCGGTGCGTCGTTGACGCCGTCGCCGGCCATCGCCACGACGCAGCCCTGCTGCTGAAGCCGCCTGACGTGTTCCGCCTTGACCTCGGGCGCCGCCTCGGCATGAAACTCCTCGATGCCCAGCTCGCGCGCGACAGCCTCCACGGTGGCGGCGTTGTCGCCGCTGGCGATGACGACGCGAAGGCCCTCCCGGCGGAGCATGCGCAGCGCTTCCGGCGTGGTGGACTTGACGGGGTCGGCCACGGTAAGCAACCCTTCGAGCTGCCCGTCAATCGCCAGAAAGATGACGCTGCGACCCTGGCGGGCTGATGCCGCAGCACGCTGCTCGAGCGCGCGGGCGTCAATCCCAGCCTCCTCCATCAGCTTGTGGTTGCCGAGGGCGACACGGCGGCCCTCGACGACGCCAAGCACTCCCCGACCGGTGCGGGCGCCGAACAGCGAAGCCTCCGCCGGTTCGACTCCTCGGGCGCGCGCCGCCGCCAGGACGGCTGTGCCGAGGGGATGCTCGCTCGAGCGCTCCAGGCCGGCAGCCAGTCTGAGCAATTCCTCTTCGCTGAACCGACCCGTGCTTTCAATGGCCGTCAGTCGCGGCTTGCCTTCGGTCAAAGTGCCGGTTTTGTCCACGACGAGCGTGTTGACGCGCTCCATGGCCTGAAGCGCCTCGGCGTTGCGGATCAGCACGCCTTCCAGAGCTCCGCGCCCGGTCCCTACCATCACGGCCATCGGGGTGGCCAGTCCCAACGCGCAGGGACAAGCAATGATCAGCACGGCGACGGCGTTCACCAGGGCGTGAGCGAGGCGGGGTTGAGGTCCCGCGAGGCTCCATACGGCGAAGGTGAGTAAAGCAACCAACGCCACTGCGGGCACGAACCAGGCCGCCACTTTGTCGGCCAACCTTTGCACGGGCGCGCGGCTGCGTTGCGCCTCGCTGACCAGCGCCACGATGCGGGCCAGCAAGGTTTCCGATCCCACCCGCTCGGCGCGCATCAGGAAGCTGCCTGCTCCGTTCACAGTTCCGGCGCTCACGCGTGCGCCGGGGGTTTTCTCAACGGGTAACGGCTCGCCGGTGAGCATGGATTCGTCTACGAAGCTCGCGCCTTCGAGGACCACGCCGTCCACGGGGATCTTCTCGCCGGGTCGAACGCGAAGGCGCTCGCCGCGGCGAACGGCGTCGAGGGGGACGCTTTCCTCACGCCCTGCTTCATCCACTCGCAACGCGGTGGCCGGCTTGAGCGCCAGCAGGCTGCGGATGGCGCGCCCGGTGCGCTGTCGGGCTCGCAATTCGAGCACCTGGCCGAGCAGGACCAGCGTGACGATGCCCGCCGCGGCCTCGAAGTAAATGGGAGGCTCGCCGCTCGCCATGCGAAACGCATCCGGAAACAGACGGGGCGCCACCGTGGCCGCCAGACTCGTCAGGTAAGCAGCGCCGGTTCCCAGCGCGATCAGCGTGAACATGTTGAGGCGCCGCGACAGGATCGAGCGCCAGCCTCGCTGGAAGAACGGCCATCCGCCCCACAGAACAACAGGTGTAGCCAGCGCCAACTGAAACCACGCCATCGAGCGAGGTGCGAACAGGTGGACGCCGCCCAACATCTCCAGCATGGCGAAGACGGCCAGCGGCGCGGTTAGCAGCGCGCTCAGCCACAGACGGCGGCTCATCGAGGAAAGCTCGGGGCTTTCCGGCTCGAGGACGCCGGCCGCCGGTTCCAGGGCCATGCCGCAATCAGGGCAAACGCCCGGTCCGAGCTGCCGTACTTCCGGGTGCATGGGGCAGGTGTGAAGGACGCCGGGCTCAACCCGAGTCGGCGCGGGGAGCGCGCCGAGGTACCGCTCCGGGTCTGCGCGGAATTTCTCCAGGCAGTGCGGACAGCAAAAGAAGTACGGCTGCCCCTGATACTCGTAGCGGACCGTCGCGGTGGCAGGGTCCACCAGCATCCCGCACACCGGATCCCGTGCGCGCGGCGTTTCCGCTGTGGGCGCCGCGGCGCCCAATTGGACCAGCTCACGAGGCGGATGGCCGGAGGAGGCTTGCATAGCAGAATGGATTCCGGAGGCGAGCGCTTGGTTGCGTACTCTCAGGCTCCCGTCTGTTGAGAGCGGTCGGGCTGTAGAAGGGTTCGAACCGTTTCCAGCAGGGTCTCCAAGCGGATCGGTTTTTCCAGAGTGGCCTGGGCTCCCAGCAGTCTCGCAGTTTTCAGGTAAACGCCGGGCGCTTTGCCGGAGAGGGCGATGATGGGGAGATTGGGGAACTCTCGGCGCACGGCCTGGATGGTCTCCATTCCCTCTTGCTCGGGCATGAAGATGTCAGTGATCATCAAGTCCACCGGCTGGCTGCGGCAGATTGTCATGGCGACCTTCCCGTTGGGCGCTTCCAGGACCTGGTATCCGGCGCTTTCCAACATGGAGCGCAAGGTCAGGCGCACGTCATCTTCGTCATCCACGACCAGGATGCGCACCGGGGAGGTGCAGGGGAGGCTCATACCTTTATCGTACCCCGATCGCCACACGCGGCAACGGTCACTCGAAGAAGGGCTCGCCCGGCTTGCGGTAGCGCCAGGCGACCTCTTCGTCAAGATCCACTCCTAATCCGGGGCGATCCGGCACGCGGAGTCGGCCGTCGCGAATGAGCGGGCCATCGGCGCCGCGCGCCAGTGCGTCGAAGAACGGGACGCTGGCGGCGTGCCACTCCAGCGCGAGAAAGTTCGGAATCGCCGCGCACAGATGCGCTGAGGCCAGGGTGCCCACCGGGCCTGCGATGTTGTGGACGGCGAGGTTCACATAGTGCAGATCGGCGAGGTCCGCCAGCTTGCGCGACTCCCAGATGCCGAGTTTGTTGGCGTCCGGAGCGAGCACGCGCAGGCCGGCCTCCAGGATCAGACGTTCGAAATCCAGCCGGTGAAAGTGATTCTCTCCGGTGGCGATGGGCAGGCGCGTCTGGCGCTGCACCTGGGCCAGAGCGGCAATATTTTCGGGCGGAACCGGATCCTCCAGCCAGAGCAAATCGTAGGGTTCGAGAGCCCGAGCCAGCTCGACGGCCGCCTGCACGCCATAATTCCAATGACAATCTATGGCCAGAGCCACGTCGCGACCCACGGCCTTGCGCACCGCAGCCACCAGGCAGGCGGCGTATTCGATCTCAGCGCGGCTCAGAGCGCGGTTGTATTCGTCGGTTTCATAAGGAGTGGGCACATCTACGTCGAATTTCAGCGCCCGGAAGCCCTGCGCGACCATTCGCTCGGCGGCGCGTGCATAGGCCTCAGGACTGAGATGCTCATGGTCTGAAGCAGCCCAGCCGTGGTGTTTGAGGCTGATCTCGACCGGAGCGGTCCCTGTTTCTGAGGCTCCCATCCAGTGCGGCACACGCGGGCTGACCAGCGGCGTGAGACTCTCCAGCGCTTCGCCGGCGTGGCAGTCGGCGTAAATGAGAACGCTGTCGCGGTACTTTCCTCCCAGAAGCTGCCATACGGGCAGGCCGAACTTCTTGCCCGTCACATCGAGCAAAGCGGATTCGATCGCGCCCAGCGCTTGAGCGGTGAGGCCCGGGTAGGCGTGGGTGGAACGCAGGCGCAGCCGCCGAATCACGCGGTCGAAGGCCGTGGGATCTTCTCCCACCAGCACGGGAGCGTACTCGCGGATCACCGCCGCCAGCGCAGGGCCGACGAAGGCTTCGCCGTAGCCGATCAATCCTTCATCGGTTTCTATCTTGACGATGGTCCAATCAAAGTTGGACTCGATGACCGCGGTCGTCAGGCGAGTTATCTTCATCGTTTCCCAGGTTAGCAAGCAGGACGCGATGCGGTCGGACGCGCGGCTGGGAGGCGCTCAGTTGCCCGCCTTTTCCAAAAAACTCAGGAACTGCGCGGGATCGCGGGTCAGCCCGGCGAAAGTGGCCAGCACCTTCTCGTCGGCGGAGAGAATGGCGTAGTAAGGAATGGCCACTGTACGGAAGCGCGATTCCTGCAAACGCTGGTTCTCCTGAGAGGCTGCATCGCTTCCGTCGGTATAGAGCTCCAGCAGCACGAAGCGCTCCAGCGCGGAGGCCACCTCGGGGCGAGTGAACATGTTGGCCTTCATCCACTGGCAGTTCGTGCAAGCATAACCGGTGAAGCTGATGAACAGCGGTTTGCCTTCTTCCCGCGCTCGCGCCAGGGCCTCCGGGTAGCGGTCCTTGATCCACTGCAAGGTTCGGCCCCCGGAGGTGGTGAAGCCCTGCTCGGAGGGTGGCGGCACGAAGGCGTCCAGTTCGCCCAAGCGGGCGCCGAACATCCCGGGAATCAAGCTGACGGCGAAGACCAGGAAAGCGGCCCCCGCCAGCAATCGGATTAACCCCAACGGCTCCTCGGGCTTTACCCCCGGCAACCGGAGCAGTCCCAGTAGATACAGTCCCGCCAGCCCCAGCAGGACGATCCAGATGGCCAGAAAACGCTCGCGCGTGAGCACATTCCAGCCGAGGACCTTGTCCACCGCGCTGAGGTATTTGAAAAGCGCCGCCAGGATCAAGAAGCCCAGAACGACTTTGACGCGCTCCATCCACGAGCCGGACCGCGGCAAACGCGACAGGTAGGAGGGAAACAGCGCCAGCAGGAAGAAGGGTGAGGCCAGACCAGTCGCGAAGGCCAGCATCCCTAAAGCAGGCTTGTAACCGCCTTCGCTGATGGAAGCCGCCAGCAACGTGCCTACGAACGGGCCCACGCAGGCAAAGGCGGTGAGCGAAAACGTCAGCCCCATCAACAGAGTGCCTGCTAAACCGCCGCCCCGGGAAGCCCGATCCAGTCGCGTCAGCACGCCGGAGGGAATGGTAATCTCGAAAGCGCCCAGCAGGCTCAGGGCGAAAACCAGGAAGACGGCGGCGATGAAGCCGTTAACCCAGGGGCTGGAGCCGAGCTGCACCATGCCGAAAGGCCCGAGCAATGCCGTGACAAGCAGTCCGAGCGAAGTGAACAGCACGACGATGCCGAGCGAGAACACCGCGGCCTCCACGAGCGCTCTGCCGCGCCCCGCCGTCTGCTTGCTCAAGAAGAATGAGACGGTGATGGGGATCAAGGGGAATACGCAAGGCGTGAAGATCGCCGCCACCCCGAAGCCAAAGGCCACCAGCACAAACAGCGGGATACCCTGGGGGGCAGGCGGAGGCGTCGGCTCCTGCGCGGGTTGCGGCGGGGGAGCCGTTGGGCCGCCGGCCAGGGAGTAGCCGGCTGGGATCGCCGGTTCGGCTGGGCGGACCTTGGGGTCCACAGTGAATTGGCCGCTCAGGCTCACGCGCCGCGGCGGAAGGCACTGACGGTCATCGCAGGCCTGAAAGCGAAGCTGCGTCGTCAACTCAACGATGCCGGCCGGCGCGTCGGGGGCCAGCCGGATGTCCACCAAGAAGGTAACCTCCCGGTCAAAGGTCTCGGTCTCGGTGTTGAAATTGGGATCCAGTTTGCGTGCCGGCGCCGGCTGATAAACCTGAAAACCGACGATGGCCGGATGAGGCGCCAGTTCGATCGTCGTGGCGATAGGGGGGCGCGGCGTGGTCAGCGAGTACAAGTGCCAGCCGGGATCCATGCGGGCCGTGAGCCGGACTAGAACCCGGCTTCCCGGCGGCGCCGAGGGAGGCTCAACGACGAGGGACCAATGAACCGGATTGAGGCGCTGCGCCCAGAGAGCCAGGCCTGCCAACACCCCGAGCACATAGAGAATGCGCGCGCGTCTCACGATCATTGGGATGCTCTCACTTGCCGACCGGTGACAGCACGGCGGGCAGGGACCGCAACTCACTCTCCAGCCGGCGATCAATGTCGGCGCCGGCCAGCTCCGCGGCCACGCGGATGCCGTTCTTGATGGCTTCCGCATTGGAGCGTCCGTGGCAGATGATCACCACGCCGCGCACGCCGAGCAAGGGGGCGCCGCCGTACTCGGAGTAGTCCACGCGCTTGCGGAAATCCCTGTAAGCGTTGCGGGAGAGCACGTAGCCCACCTTGCGCTTCAGGGTGGCCTTCAGCGAGGTGTGCAACAGGTGGGTGATCACGTCCACCATGCCCTCGCTGACCTTCAGGGCCACGTTCCCGATAAAGCCGTCGCAAACCACGACGTCGGCGGCTCCGGTGTAGAGATCCCGTCCCTCAACGTTACCGATAAAGTTAAGGGGAAGACTCTTGAGCAAGGGGGCGGCGCTGCGCGTCAGCTCGTTTCCCTTGTGCTCTTCCTCGCCGATGGAAAGCAGGCCCACGCGGGGGCGCTCGGTGCGAAAGACCACGCGCGAATAGATATCGCCCATCAGGGCGAACTGGGCGAGCATGCGAGCGGTGCAGTCCACGTTGGCGCCCACGTCAATCATCACCGCGGGCTTACCGGTGAGAGTGGGGAAGACGGAAGCCAGCGCCGGACGGTCCACCCCCGGCACGACGCCCTGCACCATCTTGGCCGTGGCCATCACGGCCCCGGTGTTGCCGGCCGACACTAAGCCCTGGGCGCGCCCGTCGCGCACCAGCTTAGAAGCCACGCGGATCGAGCTGTCGCGTTTGGATCGCACGGCGCGGGCCACGCTGTCCTGCATGGTGACCCGCTCGCTGGCGTGCACGATGCGGATCGGTAGGTCACGGGCGCTGTCGTGAGCGGCGAGCTCTCTGGCCAGCAAGTCCTCCGGCCCGGTCAGCAGGATCTCGACGTTCAGCGTCCTGGCGGCCCGGATGGCGCCTTCGATCTCGGACTTCGGGGCATGATCGCTGCCCATCGCGTCCAGAGCAATGCTGATCATGGCGGACTGGAATCTTATTCCGTGCTCACCTCGATAACTTCCCGACCTTTGTATTGGCCGCAGTGCGGGCAGGCCCGATGCGGCAGCTTCGGTTCATGGCAATTCGGACACTCCGACAGGCCGGCAGGGCGCAAGGCGTCGTGGGCCCGACGTTTGCCCGTGCGCGCCTGAGAATGTCGTCTTTTTGGATTCGGCATGATTCCCCGTTCCTTCTAATCTAGAACAAATTGAATTTCGCCGCAGTCTAGAGATCGCGCAGGACCGACCAGCGGTCGTCCTGCCAGGGATTGCGGCAGTTACAAGTGATCAGGTTCCGGTTTTCCCCGCAGACGGGGCAAATCCCGCGGCAATCGGGGCGGCAGATGCGCTGCATGGGCAGCGCAAGAAGCACCTGCTCGCGGACCACGTCGGCCAGCTCCAAGCCAAGTCCTCGGTAGAAGGCCACCTCGGTCTCCTCCTCCGTCAAGAAGACCTCGTCGGCGAAGACCGTCGGCAAGGGACGATAAATCAGATCGAAGTCCACGACGATGGGGAAGGCCGCAGCCTCCAAACAGCGGTCGCAATCGGCTTCCATCTGGACGGTCAGATGTCCTCTGACCCGGATTTCCATGGTCGCGGGCTTCAGCTCCGCCATCCCGGAGACCGTCAGGTCGCTGACTTGCCGTAGCTGGGCGTCAAAGAAATCAATCGCCCCCGGGCGAAACACTTCCGCGATGGGGATGCTGTGGAGCTGCAACTCCTGGACATTGAGAAACATGGGAGCATCCTCGCCCCGAACGCCGTAAATATCTCATTATATCCCGGTTGCGACCAAGTTATATCCCGGTGGCGACAGGCCGCGTGTGGTGAGGCTGCTGTCTCAGTGCCGCGATCCGAGCCGAGCTACGGAAACCCCCAGGATGGCCGGCAAAACTCACGCGTGTCCGGCTGGAACTGCGTTGATGAGCGAGCCGACGCCGATGGCGGGGCGACCCGCCTTGATGGCCGCCGCCGTGGTTCGAGGCAAGCGCGGTGCGAGCGGGGCAACCCGGAGGGCGCGGTGCAGGCCGAAGCAGCGCGGTGGTGCAGGCCATCGTGTTGTGGTTTTCAACAGTCCGTGGTGTGGGATGGCGCGGCCACGGTGGGTGAGGTCGCACACCTGAAGGATTGCTGGTGGGTGAGGTTTCCGAGCGAGCAGAGGCTCGGAAGCCCGGGATCGCGAGAAAGGGGGCGATTTGGGTGGAAAACATAGGTCGGACCGGGCGCACCGGATTGGCGATCGGATTGCAAGTTCTGGGGCTGGCCCTCCGATTTGCGGAGACTCGCCGCAAAGCGGTGCGCCACCGTACGGGCTCCGATGGAGACCATCCAACTGGCGATCGCGGATACGGCCTACGGGACGGCGTTGCGCGAATTGCTCGAGCGCAGCGGAGCCGTGGAGGTGTTGACCGTGGAAACGCCGGATCCCAACCGAGAAGGCGTCATCGTGGTAGACTCGCGGGCTCTGGAACGTATGCCGTTGCCGCTGGTCAAGCCGGAACGGGTGGTGCTGATCACGCGCAATGAGCCCGAGCAGCTTTCACGGGCCTGGAACGCGGGGATTCGCTCGGTGGTGTTTTGTGATGACCCGTTGAACACCGCGGTGCTCGCGATTCTGGCGGCCGGACTGCGGTGCTCCGGCAAGGCCTCGGAGAGGGATTGTTGCACAGCAGAGCCCGGCCGGCTGCCACGCGCGCTGGGAGGAGGATCCCTGGAGCGTGACGGCAGCGGCTCCACGAGGCATGACAGTGGGGGCTAGCATGAGACTCGAGGTAGACGAACTGGCGGCGTTGGTTCGCAGCCGCATCTGCCGGGAATGCGAGGCCCGACAGGTCGAGGAGCGTTGCTGCTCGGAGGCCCCGGACCGTTGTAAGCTATTCGAGTTGTTCCCGCTGGTGGCCCAGGCCATCCTGGCGACCGACAGCCACGACATCCAGGATTATGTCCGCGCCATCCGGGAGAACGTCTGCTCGGTATGCCTGGAACAAGCCCTGGACGGAAGTTGCGCTCTCCGCGGGGGAACGCAATGCGCTTTAGACTCGTATCTGGTCCAGATCGTCGAGGTGATCGAAGAGGCCACGGGCAAGAAGTTCCGGCGGGATAATCTGTGCGCATGAGGGCGGCTGGAGGAGCGCGGCGGCCGCCCCGCTGGTGAGGACTCGATGAATATGAACTTGATGCCGCTAATCCTGACGTGGGCCGTGCTGGCCATCGCGATATTGATCCTCTTGCTGTACCGTGGACGCCTATCGCGGCAGGAAGCCGAGAGCCTGCACGTGTTGGCGAGCGACGATACCGAGATTTCCCAGAAGTTGACGGTCGCGCAGAAACTGGAGCGTGTCGAACGCTGGGCGAAGATTCTGACCGTGATCGCCGTCGTGTACGGCCTGGTCCTATTGGGGTTGTTCCTGTGGGATGCTTGGGAGCGTTCCAGCCGGGGCGCTCTCTGACGCCGGGGAGGACTCGCCTTCCGGGGCGGCCTCCGGCGAGATGGCGCTGGGTGGCAGCCGCACTGGCGCTGAGTAGCCTATCCCTGGCGGCGCAGGGGGAGCCTCCGCCCGGGTGCGCAGCCTGTCACGATCAGGGTAAGGCGCTGGCAGCCTCGGCGCACGCTGCTGTGAGCTGCGCGCAGTGTCACCCGAAACACGAAGAGTACCCGCATCCGCCGGGTCTGAAGCCTGCCGGTTGCGAGCAATGCCACGCGGGCGTGGTCGGCGAGCAACGGCGGAGCGTTCATGCGGAAGCCGCGCGGAGAGGCGAAGCGGCGGCTCCTAGCTGCGAGGTCTGCCACGGCGGAGTGCATGAGCTGAAAGCCGCGCGGTCGCCGGAATTCCATCGCGGGGTTCCGGAACTCTGCGGCATGTGCCACAGCGAGATCGCACAGCAGTTCCAGGCCTCCGTGCATGGCGCGGCGCTGGCAAAAGGCATCCGCGAGGCGCCGGTGTGCACGACCTGCCACGGCGAGCACTCCATCCAACCGCCGTCTCAGCCGGAATCGCTGGTCGCGCCCAGGCGCATCCCGGAGACCTGCGGGCAGTGCCACGGCGATGTTCGTTTGGCGCGGCGGTTCGGCTTGCCGCCGGATCGCGTGGTCAGCTTCGAGCAGTCCTTCCACGGCCTTGCGGTGCGGGCCGGCTCCCAGACGGTCGCAAACTGCGCGAGCTGCCACCGCGCGCACGACATCTATCCCTCATCAGATCCCAAGTCCAGCGTCCATCCGGCAAATTTGCCGGCCACCTGCGGGCAGTGCCACCCGGGAGCCGGAAGGCGTTTCTCGCTGGGGCCGATTCATCAGATTGCGGGACGCGGCGAGGCGCGGGCAGTCTACTGGGCGCGCGTCTTCTATCAGGTCCTGATCCCGTTGACGATCGGGCTGATGTTGCTGCACAACCTCGGGGATTGGGTGCGCAAAGCGGCGCGGCGCTTCCGCAACATGACGGTCCAGAGCGGCATGCCTGAAGTGCGCATGTTGCCTCTGGAGCGGCTCCAGCACGCTCTTCTGGCGATCTCCTTCATCGTGCTGGTGTGGACGGGATTCGCCTTGAAGTATCCCGAACAATGGTGGGCGCGGCCGCTAGTGCGATGGGAGAGCGTGTTCCCGGTGCGCGGCACGGTGCACCGCATCGCGGCCGTCGTGCTGATGGCGACGGCGCTGCTGCACGCGATCACACTGGTGGCCAGCCGCCGCCTGCGTGAGCGTTGGAGGACGCTGTTGCCCCAGCGCAGAGACGTCGCGGAGGGCTTCGCAGCCCTGGCTTACAATTTGGGACTTACGAACCGCCGTCCCCTGCTGTCCGAACACAGTTACATCGAGAAGGCCGAGTATTGGGCTGTGGTTTGGGGGACGGTCGTGATGGCTATCACCGGCGTGCTGTTGTGGGCGAACAACCTGGTGTTGGCGTACCTGCCCAAAGCGGTGCTTGACTTCGCGGCCACCGTGCATTTCTACGAAGCCGTACTGGCTGCCCTGGCCATTCTGGTCTGGCATTTTTACTTCGTGATCTTCGATCCCGATGTGTACCCCATGGACACCGCATGGTTGACGGGGTACAGCACGCGCCCGCGGCCGAAGGCCATGTCCGTTACGCTGGGGGCCGAGAGGGCTTCCCAGGCCGGTTGTGAGCCCGCCGAAAGCCCGCCAGTCGCCGAGGAGGTTGAGAAAAAGCGCGATGAGGAGACCGCCGGCTGAAGGCGGCTGGCGAGCATGGATCTCGCCGCTGGTTTATCTGTCCAGCAACCGGATCAGCTTGCTGGGGGTCGTGGCGGTCACCACGGGCGGCATCCTCTGGCTGTTTCTGTTGCCGAGCTTCTTGAGGGGCGAAGCGCCAAACCCCTACATCGGGATCCTCCTGTTTCTCGCGCTGCCCGCAGTCTTTTTCAGCGGCCTGGCGTTGATTCCTCTGGGCATCGCGCTGCAACGGCGGCGACGACGGCGCCTGGGTGACGCCGCGCCCCTGATCCCCCCTCTGGACCGGCACAGTCCGGAGTTGCGGCGCCTGTTGACCTTCTTCGGGGTGACGACAGCGGCCAACCTGGTCATCGGCTCGCAGCTTGCCTACCGTGCGGTGCACTACATGGACAGCGTCACGTTCTGCGGCCAGACCTGCCACAAGGTGATGGCGCCCGAGTTCGCGGCCTACCAGGGTTCGCCGCACTCCCGCGTGGCGTGCGTGGCCTGCCATATCGGGCCGGGGGCCAGTTGGTTTGTGCGCAGCAAGCTTTCCGGGACAGGACAGGTTTTCGCCACCATTCTGAACACGTACCCGCGCCCGATTCCGACGCCCGTTGAGAATCTGCGCCCGGCGCGCGAGACCTGCGAGCAGTGCCACTGGCCGCAGAAGTTCGGCGCCGACCGGCTGCGGGTCATCTCCCGCTTCGCGGCCGATGAAGGAAACAGCCGCACCACCACGGTGCTGCTGATGCGCATCGGGGGAGGGCATGATCGCAGGGGGATTCACGGGGCGCACTTGGATCCGGGCGTCACGATCGAGTACGCGCATGCCGATCGGGCGCGGCAGAACATCCCCTGGGTCCGCTATCACAACGCCACAACGGGGCGGACGACGGTCTATCTGGCGGCCGACGCGGCGCCGGAAAGCGTACGCGAGCTGCCGCGCCGGACCATGGACTGCATGGACTGCCATAACCGTCCCACGCACGCCTTCGAGATGCCGGAGGCGGCTGTGGATCACGCGCTGGACATCGGGCGCATTTCGCCGGCGTTGCCCTGGCTAAAGAAAGTCGCCACGGAGCTGCTCCGGAAAGAATACGGCGGAGGACAGGAGGCGGCAGAAGCCATCCCCGCGGCACTCGCGCAGTACTACCGAGAGCATTATCCGCAGATCTATCGCAAGCACCGGGATGAGATCGCACGCGCGGGGCGCGTCCTGGCTGAGATTCACCAGCGCAACGTGTTCCCGGCGATGAAGGTCAGTTGGGGGACTTACCCCAACAACATCGGCCACACGGACTTCCCGGGCTGCTTCCGCTGCCACGATGATCGGACCGCGGCCGATGGTCGCAAGATCACGCAAGACTGCAACGCCTGCCACCGGATCCTGGCCATGGAGGAGCCCTCTCCGAAAATTCTCACGGAGTTGGGCCTGGCCGATGCCCAGCAGCCCTGAGGCGGGCTACAATTCGGAGGGAGGCCTCGGTGCCCTCGCTGGAGAAGATCTTGCTGCCGGTGGATTTTTCGGAACGCTGCGTGGGCTCGGCCCGCTACGCTCGTGCACTGGCCTGGCACTACGGATCGGAAATCATCATCCTGCACGTGGTGGAGCCGATCCGTTACGAGTTCAGCGCCCTGGAGTTCGGAGGCGCCATTTTGACGGACCTGGCGGCCAAGCGCAAGGCTCAGGCTCAGCGACAGCTCGAGAGTTTTCTTGCCGACGAGCTCAGCGGCGTGCGGCTCCGCCACACGCTAATGGAGGGTGACCCCGCGCAGAAGATCGTCGAAGAGGCCCACCGAGAGCAGGTTGGCCTGATCGCGCTGCCCACGCATGGCTACGGGCGCTTTCGCCGCTTCATCCTGGGATCGGTCACCGCCAAGGTGCTGCATGATGCGCGGTGCCCGGTGTGGACGGGGGTGCATCTGGAACAGACAGCTCCCGGCGGTGAAATCTTGCTGCGCACGGTGCTGTGCGCCGTGGATTTGGGTCCCGAGAGCGCCGAGGCGCTGGCCTGGGCTTCGGGTCTGGCGCGGGATTTTCAGGCCCGGCTCATCGTGGCCCACGCGTACCCGAGCGTCGAGATGCGGCCCGGCGAGTGGGGCGGCCGCGATCTGGACGGCGAACTGGCAGCTTCGGCGCGGCAACGATTGGAGAAGCTGTGTCAGCAAGCCGGCGTGTCGGCGGAACTGGTGCTGGAGCGCGGCGATGCGCCCAAAGTGGTGTGCGGCATCGCTCGTCGGACGGCAGCCGACTTGCTGGTGATCGGCCGCGGTTCGGCAGCAGGGGTTTTCGGCAGGTTGCGCACGAACGCTTACGCGATCATTCGCGAATCTCCGTGCCCGGTGGTCAGCGTGTGAAGAAGGCCTCGCTGTGGGCTGCTTCCCCGTGAGAGCACGGCAACGGCTCATAGTACGAGCGGCAGGCCTGGCTTACGGCTTTGGCGGCTCGGTCAAGACCTCGGCGCGCTTCAGGCGCAGCTTCTGGAAATCGGCGCCGCTGATGACGTAATACCAATCGGCGAACCGCCGGTTGAGTTCGCGCGCCAGGCGCTCGCCGGCCGCACCGTCGCCGCCGTATTTTGCAGCGCGCGCCGCGTCGTAACTCACAGCGGCGAACAAGTAGCGGTTCTCCCCCTTCCCGCCGGCCGATTTGATCTCGCCGGCGGCGGTCGCCACCTCGCCGAACCGCAGCGTATAGGCCAGGCCGTTCGCCGTCTCGACGATCAATTCCCCTTCCTTGGCGAGTAAGCGCCCTTGCGGCGTGAGGAAAAAGCCATACTGGCGAAGCGAGAGGGCGTTCTCCAAGGAAAGGCGCACCTGCCCCTGACGCAGATCCTCGGCGAGCGATGGCGGCTTGGGGCGCACATCAGCAATGCGCAGGCTGTCGAGTGCGCTGAGCAAGGTCTGGATGGCGCGGAGGTTGACCCTCTCGCCCCCGGCCCCGGTCCAGCCGCCGTCCTGCCGCGTCAGGGCCAACGTTTCCGAGCTCATGACCCGCCCAGCACCCTCGTCAATCGAGTAGTTCTGGATGGTGATGCGGCGGATGTCGGCGGAAGCGATGCGCAGCAGGTCGGCGTCCACCCAGTCGGCGAAACGTCCGGAAGGATCGGCATCGGTCTTCACCGCGTAGGTGCGTTTGCCGCCCGGAACGCGCACGTAACGATAACCGGGTCGGCCCTCTACCGGCTTTCCGAAGACGAAATCGGCCAGCACGTCGCCGCGTGCGTCGCGGAGGGTGACGCGCTTGCCGCGGCCCGCGAGCGTGAGGACCTTGGCGTCCAGCGGATCAATGACGCCGTATTGACCGTGATCGTCCGGGGAGTCGGAACGAACCTCGTCCTTGCGCAGATCCATCAGGCCCGCGGCCGTCCGCACCAGGCGATCGCCCACTTCCACCGGGTAGTTGTGGTGGGAGGCGACCACCCAGCGGCCGCCGCGGAACTCGATCTTCAGCGGGCGGGCCGTAGCGGTGGCCTCGTCGTAGTCAATGACCTCGATGCTGCGGACCGCCTGCGGGTCCCGGAAGGCGGGATAGAATGGCTCACCTTGATCGCTAAAGATCTGGGAAACCGGGCGCTCGGGCTGCTGCAGCGCGGCCGCCACGGCCAGCAGCAACGCAGCTCCCAGGAAGGCGGCGGTTTTGGCGGTTTCCGTCATGGCCGTGGCTCCCGGGCGCCGACCAGGCGATCCACCGGCACGCTCAGGCGCTCGCGGCGGAGCTTGCGTGCCGAGATCAGCAAGAACAACAGGAAGGCCGGCACGGGCGGCAGAGCGACAGCCAGCACTTTGATGGTGTTCTGGATGCGGCGGATGGCGTTTTCCATTTCCGCCCGGCTGTTTTCGATCTGCCGCTGCTTCTCGTCCTCGATGTTGGCGCGGGCCACTTGAAGGCGGCGGTTCTCGACGGACTGGACGTTGGCGATCATGATGCGTCGGGTCTGCTCGTCGAGATCCGCGCGTTGCTCGATCTCGCGCACGGCGCGATCCAGACGCGCCTGGGCCTCCTTCAAACGCTGTTCCGCAATGGCTTCGGCTTCCTGGCTCCGGCGTAACCGCTGCGCCTCGTAAATGCGCGTGCGGGCTTCCACGGCCTCCAGCGTGCGGTGCTTCGGGCGGCGCTTGCGCAGGGCGATGAAGGACGGATCGCCCGCCAGATCGTCCACAGCGTTCAACAAGAACGTCACGTTGTCGAAGTGGAGCTGCTCGAGGCCCCGGCGCCGCAGCTCGAAAAACTGCTCGCCCATCAGGTCTACGTCGGCGACGACGATGGCGTTGACATCGCCGGACGAGCTGCGTCCGCGCACTCGCGCCGCCAGGACTTGCCGGACGCCGCCCGGATTGTGAGGGAGATTCTGATTCACCGTGACGCCGAACAGCGTGCGCTGGACCAGATCTTCCCAGCGGACGACGCCCGACTCGGTGGTGGTTTGGATCAGGGGCGTGAATTGGACCTGGCCGCGGGGGCGCAAGACGCCGGGATACAGCAGCACTACCTCTTGGAGACCGGCGGTCACCGGGTCGTTCGGATTGAAAGCCTCGCGGCCCGCGAAGACGAACTCTTTGGGCAGGGCCTTGAGTTGGGGATGCGGGTTGTAGCTGTCCCAGGCAATCCGGTTGGGCTGCCAGGCGACTCCCAGCGCCTCCAGCAGGCCCCGCAAGTCGGCCCGCGGAGCAGAGGTGGTTTGCGTCACGAACGGCCCGACCTGGACGATCTCCTGCGGCGCGAGATTCAAATCGAAAGCCGGCATGGGATCCAGCAGGACCAGGGTCGGGCGTCCGCGCCGGACGTAAGCGGTCAAGCGATCGGCCTGGGGTTGCGTGAGCGTGGAGGGCAGGGCGACCAGCAAGGCGTCGAGATCCTCCGGGTAATCACCGTCCGGGGAGACGCGCACGACTTCGTACTGCTTGCGCAGTTCGGCGACGATGGACCAGTCCGAGGTCTGGGTGCGGCTTTGAAAATCGAAGCCGCCAAACAGCCGGGCGCGGGTGTCGAGCACCCCGACTTTCTTGCGGCGGGCGCGCGAGACGACGCGCACCGAGCGCATCAGCTCGTACTCCACCGGCAGGCCGCGGTCGAAAAAGGGGATGACGAACTCTTCCCCGCCGCAGGTGAAGGCCAGTCCCAGAAAGATTTCGTTCACCGTGCGGGCGCTCTCCTCGCTGACCGGCACGCGGTAGGGACGGATGCCGTAGCGCTGCTGCGCCTCGCGGGCCTCGGGCGAGTACTTCAGCGTGGGGACGATTCGCACGTGGACGGCTTCTGCTCCCACGGCGTCGAACTCGCGCAGCATGGCCACCAGATTGGTGCGCACATCCATGTAGCCGCGCGGCACCTCGGGGCTGAGATAGGCATGAATGAAGACCGGATTGCGAGGCGAAAGACTGCGCAGCAGGGCTCGGGTATCCGGAGCCAGGGAATGGATTTGCTCGGCCGTAACATCCCATCGCCAGCGCACGCCGGCCGCCAGCAACGTGGCGGAGGCCACCATGACCGCCGCCGCCGCGGCCCGCACGACGACGTGCAACCGCATGCGCGGGGCTTTCGGTCCGGTGAGCCAGCGACGGCGCCCGAGCAACGCCACGTTCACGTACAGGCCGGCCAGCGTGAACGCCAGGAAGTACACCAGAGCGCCGGGCGTGACTACCCCGTGAGAAAGATCCCGAAATTGCTCGACGACCGAGAGCCGCTCGAGGAAGCGCCGCAGGTTCCCGCTCACAATGACGCCCGCGCGCTCGGCGAAAACCGGAAGGGCGCACAGCGCTGCACCCAGGATGAAGGCCACCGTCAGGTTATCGGTAAGCTGGGAAGCCAGCATGCCGAGGGTGAGCAGAGCGACGCCCATCAACCAGTAACCCAGATAGGTGGCCGCCATCAGGCCGGGATCCGGACTGCCCAGCCAGCAGAGCACCAGCACATGACTCAACGAGAACAGCAGCGCCACGGTGTAAATGGCGACCCCGGCGAGGTATTTTCCGACGACCACTTCCGCATCGGAAGCCGGCAAGGTCAACAACAATTCTTCAGTGCCCTGTTTTTTCTCCTCGGCCCACAGGCCCATGCTGATGGCGGGGATCAAGAAGACGAGCAAGTAAGGAAAGAGGCCGTTGAGCTGATCCAGATTCGCCAGGTTGGCGGCGAAGAAACGCTCCTGCCAGAAAGCCGCCATGGCGCTGACAAAGACGAACAGGGTGATGAACACATAGCCGGTGGGCGTTCCGAAGTAACTGCCCAATTCGCGGCGGAGGATGGCGGCGATCACTCGGCGGGAGCTGCGCACGGTTCCCTCCGCGCGGAATCGCCCTGAGTGAGAGCGTAAAAGGCCTCCTCCAGCGAGGCGCATCCGGCTTTCATCTGTTCGGGCGCTCCGTCGAAAACGATGCGCCCGCGGTCAATGAAGATGACCCGATCGGCCATGGCCTCGACTTCTTGCAGGATGTGCGTGGAAAGCAGGATGGTCTTGGTGCGGCCCAGCTCGCGGATCGTCTGCCGCACTTCGCGGATCTGGTTGGGATCCAGACCGCTGGTGGGCTCATCCAGGATCAACACGTCGGGTTCGTGCAACAGCGCCTGAGCCATGCCCACGCGCTGGCGATAGCCCCGGGAGAGCTTGTGGATGCTCTTCTCGAGCACCGGATCCAGCGCGCACAGAGCGGTGACGGCTTCGATTCGCTGCTTGAGGCGCGCGCCCCGCAGACCTCGGGCTCGCCCGAAGAATTCCAGCAAGGCCAGAGGCGTCATCTCGGGATAGAGCGGCCCGTTTTCCGGCAAATAGCCGAGCCGCTCCGCCGCTCGGATGCGATCGGCATTCACATCCAGGCCCGCGATGCGCGCCCGTCCGGCGCTCGGCGCCAGATAGCCGGTGAGGATCCTCATGGTGGTGGACTTACCGGCGCCGTTCGGGCCCAAGAAGGCGGCCACCTGTCCCTGCGGCACGGAGAAGGTGACGTCTCGAATGGCGGCGAAATCAGCGTAAAACTTGCTGAGGCCGATGGCCTCAATCATGAGCGGAGCCGTGCAATCGGTCATACGAGGACGGCGCAGCGCCGAAGGCCGAGTGCCCGGGGCTGCTCAACATAGTCATTTAAGCATCCCGCCGATTGCAGTGGCAAATGGGCAGCGTGAATCGCAGTTGGAAGCCGCATTCGGCGGCAGGATCGCGTCCGCACTCCCCGGGGATCTCTGAGGCGGAGGCGGTGGCAGCGACGTCGGCGTGAGGGCTTTAGCGGGGTTTGCGCATTCGCCGGCGTCGCAGATAGACGAGAAGATTTGCCAGGCAGACGACGCAGGCAGCCGCCACCAGCAAGTGCGCAGGAACATCCGGATACACCAGCTTGTCCAGGTAGTGCGTGAGGAAAGGCTGCTGATACGGCGTGCGGCCGGCCTGTTGTTGAAAATACTGCTCGGCGATCGTCAGAGGGCAGGGCCATGGACCGACCTGAATGACGACGGAGTAAAGCAAGCTGGCGATATGCAAGCCGGAGAGCAGCCGGCGGCCCCGCGTGAGGAGAGCTCCGAAGATCACCCACAAGATGAACGCCAGATGGAGGGTCAAAGCAGCCGCCGCCAGCAGGTCGAATACCAGGTGCGCCATGCCCGGCGCGATCATAGCATGGATATCTAGAGTGGCCAGATTCGCCCATGGTTGGCAACTGACGGCGGGCCCGGAGGTCCCCGCAGAGCTGATCCGTGATTTCCTGGAACCCGCCGTGCGGTCCATTCCTCGGACGATGGCCGCGCGGTTGAAAACATGCCGCATCGCCGCGGTGCCGCGTCTGGAGGATCCGGATGCCGTTTCTCGCTGGCGTCGTACGGCGGAAGCCGCCGAGATCACGGTAACCACGGAAGGCATGGAACCGCACGACGTGGCCCTGGAGCTGCTGGTGTGCGTGGGGCAGATCCTCTGGGAAGAGGCGGCGCCTGCCGAACAACAGGCGTGGCTCGAGCAGTTGCGCCGCGAGATCGAAGCCGGCGTGACGGGCGAGATTGATGAGCAAGCCCTGGAGTGCAAGCAGCGGCTGCTGGCCACGGCGGCTTCGGCGCGCAGCCGGCGGCGGTTGCTCGAATATGCGCGCGCCTCATTCGCCGGGACCGCCGCCGAGTACGTGCATTGCCTGTGGCACGATGTGACGGTCCGCACGGGGCCGGAGCACCTGCCGGCGGAGTGGCTCCGGCGGCGGCTCGAGTTGATGGCGCGGTGGTTCCCGCCCGAGCGTGGACGCCGGCTCTTCGCGCCCGCCTGAGAAGCGGTCGAGCGCCCGATCGCCGCGGCGTGTGCTACCCTCGGAAACGATGCCCGAATTCGACGTGGTGGGCGTCGGCCTGAACGCCACCGACACGCTCCTGGTGCTGCCTCATTTTCCTGCCTATGCCGGCAAGGCTCCGGTTCTGGAGGAAATGACGAGTCCGGGCGGCCAGGTGGCGAGCGCCATGGCCACCTGTGCACGGCTGGGATTGCGCGTGAAGTATATCGGGACGGTGGGCGACGACGAACGCGGGCGTTTGCAACTGGAAAGCCTGCGCGCCGCGGGCATCAACATTGACCATGTCAAGGTGCGCCGCGGGTGTCCGAACCAATCCGGCTACATCCTGATTGACCGGTCCACCGGAGAACGCACGGTGCTGTGGAGGCGCCCGCACTGCTTGCGTTTGGATCCCGCCGACATCACGCCGGAGATGATCACCGACTCCCGCCTGCTGCACATTGACGGGCATGATACGCCGGCTGTGGAGAAAGCGGCGCGCATCGCCCGGCAGGCCGGCATTCCGGTGACCGTGGACGTGGATACGATTTATCACGGTTTCGATCGCGTGCTGCCTCATGTGGATTATCTGATTGCCAGCTCCGAGTTTCCGGTGCAGTGGACCAACGAGCGGGACCCGTTCAAGGCCCTGGAGATGATCCAGAACGAGTACGGGATGAAGGTGGCGGCCATGACCTTGGGTCCGCACGGGGCTCTGGCGCGGGCTGAGGGACGTTTCTGGTATTCGCCCGCCTTCGTGGTCAACTGCGTGGACACGACGGGAGCCGGCGACGTCTTTCACGGGGCCTTCTGTTACGCGGTCCTCAAGGAGATGCCGCTGGAAGAGGCGCTGGAATTCTCCAACGCCATGGCGGCGCTGAACTGCATGGCCTTCGGGGCGCGCGGGGGAATCCGCAGCGAGCAAGAAGCCCGCGCCCTGATGCGCCGGGCCGAGCGGCGCGTGCACCCGGACTTTCACGTCCGCGCCAACTGCGCAAGCTGAGATGATCCCGCTTCGCGACTCGCAACCCAGTTATTCACCGCCTCTGGTGACCATCTTCATCATCATGGTCAACACGGCGGCCTTTCTCTATGAGCTCACTCTGGATCCCTTCTCGCTGAATTACTTTCTTTCGGTTTACGGCATCGTGCCCGCCCGGCTCGAACTAAGCACCTTAGTAACTTCGATGTTCTTGCACGGGGGCTGGCTGCACTTTATCGGTAACATGTGGTTTCTCTGGATTTACGGCGACAATGTGGAGGACATCCTGGGCCGGGCGAAATACCTTCTGTTTTATATAGCCTGCGGCATAGCGGCCGGCCTGGTCCATGTCGCCGCCAACCCGGATTCCCGGGTTCCCACAATCGGGGCCAGCGGCGCGATCGCGGGCGTGATGGGCGCCTACCTGATCAAATTTCCGCATTCCCGAATCCTGACGCTGGTGCCGGTATTCTTCTTTCTCACCACCGCCGAGTTACCCGCCGTGTTGATTCTGGGTTACTGGTTTGTGATTCAATTCTTCAGCGGCCTGGGATCCATCGGTTACTCGCACTTATCTCAGGGAGGCGTAGCCTGGTTCGCGCATGTGGGGGGATTTCTGGCCGGCATGCTGCTGGTGAACCTGCTGCGTCCTCACCCGCCTCACCGCCGGCGGCGAGATCTCTACTGGTGAGGCCAGACGAGCATGGAGCCCCTGGAGCTGGACCTGTTAGCCATCGCTGCTCACCCGGACGACATCGAGCAGACCTGCGGGGGGACGCTGATCCGCGCCGCCGAGATGGGGTACCGGACGGGCGCGCTGGATCTGACGGCCGGAGAAGCGGGCAGCCGCGGGGATCCCCAGACGCGTCTGCGGGAGGCCGAAGTTGCGGCTCGTCTGCTGCGCTTGAGCTGGCGCGGGAATCTGCGCCTGCCCGACGCCCGCCTGGAGAACACGTGGGAGGCGCGGCAGAAGCTGGCGAGCGAGATTCGCCGGCTGCGGCCTCGGGTAGTGATTTTGCCTTACTGGCAAGCAAGGCATCCGGATCACTATCGCGCCTGCGAATTGGGCTACGAGGCGTGCTTTCTGGCGGGCCTGCGCAAATTGAGCTCGGACGCGCCGCCGCACCGGCCGTTCAAGATCCTCTACGCCTCGCAATACGCCAACGTCGCCCCGTCGTTCGTGGTGGACGTCAGCGATCAGTTCGAGCGGCGGATGCAGGCGCTGCTGGCCTACGAATCGCAGTATGGCCGGCGCGGCGAGGCATCGGATCTTTTCCCGGATCCGGAGGAGGTGCGGGAGCGTCTGGCGGCCATCGCGCGCTTTTACGGCAACCTGATCGGCGTGCGCTACGGCGAGGCGTTCGTGGTCAAGGAGACGCTGCGCGTGGACGACGTGGTGGCGCTCGACGTTCGGTCGTTCTGATCACAGCGTGAAAGAAATCCTGGGCCAAGCGGGGACGGAGTGCTCTTGGATCCCTAAAGCTTCCAGCACGGCCTGCCACATCTGCTCGAAGTCCGCTTTACTCGCCGGCCGCGTCCCGTGCGCCAACCACGATTGATTGCGCTTCTCCAGGGCGGGCTTGAGCCGTTCGTACTCGTGAACTAAGTTCCGGTCCTCCTCCCGCGCACTGAACTGCAAGGCTTGGAAGGCATCCTTCAGCCCCAAGCGAAGAGTATCGTCAGCATCGAGGGCACGAGGGAATGCGGTGCGCAAGGCGTGAGCCGTAGCCTCCAACAGGTCGGTGAGCTTGATCTTGCCCAAACGAGCTCTGAAAGCCGCGTGCAGTCGGTCCTGCGCGAAGAGTTCAACCGCCCGATACAACCTTGCGATGCCGTCGTCGTAACGCGCCTGGCTGGCGCGACGGCGCGCGCAGGCCAGTAACTCCCGAAGGCACTCGGGGTGCTGGTCCTGGCGGCTGACTTCTTCTTCTAGCCGGGCGAAGCGTGTGCGCAAACCCCGCAGCCAATCCAGGGCCTCGCGGTTCCCCGCTTGCTCGAAGGCCACCTCGAGCTCAGGCTGGCAGCGGCCCAAGTCGTGGACCAGGCCGCGAAAATCCAGGCGATCGAGCTTCGCCAGCAGGCGGCACAGGGCTGCGAAAGCCTTCAGCGTTGCTGGCTGTTCGGTGGCGATTTGAGCCGCTTCCTCAAGGAGGTCGGCAGCCTGTTCCACATAACCCTGCTCATAGAAACGGGTTGCGGCCTCCCGCTGCTTTAGTGCGAGCATTCGCAGAGGGGTGACGCCCTCAACCGCCCGCTCTGTTCCGCTGATTACGATTCCGAGCTGGCCCTTATCGCGAGACCCTGAAACGTAGTGATACCGGGGAATGCATTCCACGGCCGCTAAAGTCAAGCCGGCGCTCATGGGCTTGGTTCCCCCGGTGCAATCGAAATACACTTCGTCCGGCGACAGCCTCCAACGATCCAGCCACTCCCGGATCCCGCGCCGGCACTCTGCATACACGGTCTCGAGACGCTCGGCCGACGAAAGGCGCAGCGGCTCGTACTGGGGCACGAAGGAAAGCCGAGGCAAAATGGAGTCTTTGATTTGACCTTCCGAAAGCTCGGAGACCACAAACAGCACATACTCGACCGGGTGCCACGTTAAAGCTTGAACGACGGGTTCCGGCGAACCACCAACGGTGAAAATTGCGCCCCGGAGCACGAGAGAGACCTCAGGGTTGAAATCTGGCCTTCATGTGGTTGATACATGCGGACAGATAGTCCTTACTGGCCGTTAGGCCCGGCAAGTTCGGGCTATAAAGAGCCGTGATGCGGGCGTGGTATTCCGTCCCTTCTTGCACGATCCGGAAATGTAACGGCGAGGCATGCCGCTCTCGCTTCGAGTCTTTGGGATGCTCGAGGGGATGCTGGTCCACTTGGCGCCGCCCAGTCATTCTGGGCAAGCCGAGCAACGCCTTCTGGGGGTTGCGTTTGTGCGACGCCGTGAATGAGCGGTAGGCTTTGCCGAGACGATCCAGTGCGCGCCATACGTCCGTTTCCTTGAGTCGGAGGATCTTCGAGCACATGCGGTGAAGGGACGGGGATTCGAGCTTGTGCTCGCAGAACTGCAAGCCAGGACGAACCGCAGCAGCTCGGGCGACACATGCCTTGCCATCCTCAGGCAAGCCCCCGCCCCGCAAATCGAGCGAGCCAAAACCTCTGCGACACTTCGCTCCCACTCCGCCGTAGCGGCAAAGCAGCCAAAGCGCACAGAGGGCCTGATCGAGCACGGTTTGCGCGTTGAACGCGCCGACAGAACGCGCCACGAGGCTCACCTTCCAGCGCGAGTTCGGAGCGAGGAAACACCTGGGTCCCTTATTCTCTTTAGGGTTCCCCTCCATCCCGTAGGCCAGGTAAGCACGGCCCGGCGGCGGGCTGCCTTTCGTCCTGTGAACTCGGAACTCGGTGGGCCTTGAAACAGCCTCGGCTTGCAAGCTGATGCTGATTGCTCCTTCTTGACTGGCGAGGCCCCACAACCGGCCCTCAAGCTCCCGCAGGTCTTCGACGTCCATGTAGCCCGCGTGCAAAGTGCGCCACCACCAGCGCATCAGGCCGCGCAGGGTCGCCGGCCGCAGGTCGCAGTCTTCGGCGCTCTGAGCGGCGCCGGCGAGGAAAGCGGGACTCACGAGCACCAGAGAGCCTTCCCACAGCACGCGGTGCGGCTGGGTGGGGAAAGGTCGCCTCCCTTGAAATCGTCCGTAGCCCGCATTGGTTTTGGCCCCTGCCCCAAGCCACTGGAGGGCGCCGAGGACCCACTCTTGCGCCAAATCGAGCAAGCGTTCGCCATCCGGCCGGGGCCTCCGCAGGCCGAGATGAAATTCGAACTCCGCGCCAGGCGCTACGGCCAGGAAGTTGACAGGGTTGGGATCTTCCCAGTCCTCGGGGGGACCGGCGCGGTCGTAATACTCGCGGTGGTGATTGTTCACGATGTCTACAATCAATCTCGGCCAGCGAATCGGCCATGCATCGAGGAAAACGACCTCACCCGCGGCGCCCGCCTGTTCTTTGGTTGTGTCCGCGCCGAAGACTGCCTGGATCTCGGCCGGCTCCGCACGCGCGACGTTGCGAGCGTAAAACCGCGCCATACCCTTCAAACCACTGCCGGGCAAGTAGGCAAAGCCGTAGAGGGGATGCAGGGCAATCCCTGCGTTTTCGAAGCTGCCCGCTCGCGAAAGATGGAGCGTCAGCGGCCCTTCGGTCTTTGCGACCCAGCGACGCGAGGCCAACATGGCGACGGCCGCGGAGAACCGCGCGCGGACGCCATCCAGCAGAACCTGATCCCCGGCGGCCTTTGTCACCCGCTGGAGTTGCCGGCGTGGGAACTCATCATACTCGCGCTTTTGGCGCCGGTACTCGGCCAGAGCCTGTTTGTACTTTTCTTTCTGGTTGGGGCTCCACGGCTGCTCGGGTCTGGGTGGCGGCTGCGGCTTAGGGGGCCACGGCGCGTGCCATTTGTCGAGCAATAGTCCGGGATGACACAGGTTATCGGCAGGCAGCTTCACCTTCGATCTCCTATAACCGTGACCGCGCGAAACGGACATACCACTCCAGGTACGCTAGTGCTTCGGCCGTTAAGAGGCGGAGGGTGGCCGCTGAACCCTTCCTGAACTCCCCGAGTAAGTCCTGCGGCGAGGCGCTGGGAATCAGGCGGCGTTGGAACAACCAGTCAGCCAGCGCCTCAAGGATATCCAGGGCCTCTTGTTTGGACTGCATGTAGGCGACCGTCTGGCCCAGGCCCGAGGTTCGGATCCGGTTGGGAACCCGAAGGCCGGGATCCACGATTTGCTCCTCGAAGTCGGCGCCGTATTTGCGCACCGCGGCTTCGACCTGGCTCCAGGCGTGGCGGGCGCGCTCCTGCGAAAGGGTTTGCAACGCCATAGACCCCCTCCTACCGATCCAATTGAACCCGGCAGAGGCCCTTGCCGGTCGTCTCATCGCCGCCAATCTGGATATACTCCGGCGGTTGGAAGTCCTTCAGGTTCTCGGCGGCGGCTTTTCCGCTGCCGTCCCGGGCGTCAGCGGCTAGAACCAGAACGTAGAAGAGGGTTTCCGCAGGCACGAACTCCTGGCAAAAGAGATGCTTTTCCTTGACCGTCTTCGTCTCTTCCTCCAGGCGGATGCGCGCCGTTACCTCGGTGGCGTACTGCGCGAAGTACGAAAAGGCGTCATCGTGAACCACGACCAAGCGGGCGCGATCGGTTTCCGAAAGGGGAGTGAAAAAATCCATCTCGCGGGGGCGGGCAGTGAAACAAAATTCTTCGAGAATGATTTGGCCATCGTGGCGGCACGGCGATCCGGACGGCGCGAGCGCTTCATCCTCGCCGACCAGCGGGAAGTCAAAGGTGAGTTTGCGCCCGACTAGCGCCGCGTCCCTGCGCCAACGCTGCAACGCCTGTGGGCAGGTGACCCACGCGAAGACCCCCTTGAGACTGCGGACGGGAAACGCCAGCAAACGGGCGTCCGTAAACGACAGGGAGCCGGCCGTAGTCCCCTCTTCGTCCGGTGCGCCGTACAAGCGCGTGCGCAGCTCCGGATCGCAGGCTTCCCGCAAGACGCCTTTGACGCTGGAGCCGGGGATCAGCGGCCAGTTCGTGTGGCGCTCTCGCTGAACGGGTAGATCCACAGCGCCCAGCGCTGAGCCCGCGCCGGGGTGAAGGCCCGTCAGAGCGTGCAAATAAAGAATCGCACCAGCGTTATTCCAGGGCATAGTTCCAGGTTCCTTTCACAAAAAACCCGTAGCCGAGGGCAGCGTCTTCAGCGTCCTCGGCTAGCGTAGACCCTCCAGGCGAGGGGCCCTCGATGAAATACACCGAACCGGGCCCGACCCCGAAACGTGTGGGTTTGGGACCGCCTCGCGCCAGATCCCACCCCGAAGTCGCGTAAGGGCCGGCGACGGCGGCGGCGCGCAGGCACGACGGGTCGAGTCGGCCGGGACGCCAGCCGTGGTGGAAGAATGCGGGAGTCAGCAGTAGAAGGCTGGCCCGTTCGCCAGCTTCGACCCGCGGCCAGCAGACGGCCTCGACCTTGCGCACGATCGCGCGGCGACCCTCGCCGCCCCAAGCGCACAACTGCGGCTCGGCAAAGTGCGCGACTTTGTCGCCGGGCAGGTCCGCTTCGGCGTAGAAAACCAATCCCGGTTTGAGCCGTAGATGGCGGGCCGTGTAAATCATGCCTTCGGCGGCAGTCCATTTGGTCGGCTCTATGGCGATGCCCGTGCGCTCTTCCAATCCGAACAGGTCCGCGGATTTGCGGAAGTGCTCTTGATGCATGGGCTCGTCATGGAGCCAGGCCGCCAGGCCCTCGAAGGTGAGCCATTGTGGCCGTTCTTTGAAACGCACGCCATCCTTTGGCCACAGGGGACAAAGAGTCTCAAGAGGCGGCCGCCAACCCGGCAAGGCGCGGCGCAAAGGTCGGTAAAGCGAGACGAGCAAGCCGTTGTTGGTTTCTTTGATGCGAATGTTGGCGGGTGCCGGCGTGAGCGGGAACAATTTCCCCTCTCGTTGTTCTGCGGGCCATGGGCCGCGGAAGCTCACTTCGGCCAACCACGGCGCTCCCGCCGCTCGGAAACCCTCAGCCAGCGTTCGGGTCCCGCGCAGAGCGCGGAAATCGGCTCCTTCTCGATGAAGCAACAGGGTCCGGAGGGCGCCTGCGAGCGTTTGAGGACCCGGCAGCGAGGACTCTCCCGGCAAGCCCGCACCGAAGGGGCGCCCGCCCCGGAAGAACGCCGTATCCAAGGGCTCGAGGACCAAGCCAATGGTCATAACCGAACCTCCCGACCCCTGGCCAGGAAACTCGCCGACTGGCAGAGGTTCAAAAAGCCCTCCATAAGGACGGCTGCGGGATCGCTCAGCAGCGACGAAGCCTTTTCGCATGGAGACGACGAGTTTTCCACTTCGCAATAGACATCCCAGTCCTCGAGGAAGCGGGGATCGCGATGTTCGGAACGTCCCAGGAGGCGCTTGAGTTCAGCCCGGAAAGCCTCCGGCGGCAAGGCGCCGAGCACGGACATCTGACGACGAAGCTGGTAGGTCCAACGGTCCGAAGCGCCGGCCTCGAAACTCTTGCGCTGGCGCTCGAGCACCGGAACATAGGACCAGCGACACAGCGCCTCCGTGAACTCCCCGCTGCGTCGAAGGATGGCTACAGCAACCCGATCGCGGCCCTCGTCTTTGGCTCGCTTCAGCGCCGCCCGCGCGGTGCGGATGGCCTCGCGCATGTTGTCCTTGTAGTGAGCGACGACCACTCCGGCGGACAAGCCGGCTTTCGATCCCATGACGTCGAAGCGCGAGAACGCGCGCCGCAACTCCAATGCGCACGACAAGACCGTATGAAGAGGGACCACAGCCAGCAAATCATCCCCGCCGGCGTAAACGAGGACTCCCTGCTTGTCTTCGATCAGATTGGGCACGATGATCGTGGCGAAACGATTCAAGGCGTCGCTGATGGCGGAATGCAGCGCCGGGGAAACCGGTCGCGGGAGTTCCAAAGCGATGGCCTTCTCTGGATCTCGCTCGTGGAACTCAACGGCTCGCGGGTGCAACACGTCGCGGACGCGGGGTGACTTGGCGCCCGACAGCCACCCCCGCATCTCATCGCCGTCGGCAGCAATCACAGCATAGTAGACGACCTTCTCCCCGGCGCGCCGGGCCACTTCGGCGGTATCCGCGAAGCGAAACACGTCTGCTCGCAAACCCAGCCGCTGTTGAAAGTAGTAAGGGAAGCAGAAACGCTTTACCAAAGAAACGGCGCAAAGTCGGTCGGTCCCTTTCTCGAAGCCGACACCGTCTTCGAAGAAACGAGCCGAGTCGCGCAAACGCGACGGCCCCATCTGTTCATAAGTGCCGAGCAGAGTACACTTCTGAGGGACTTCACCCGGTGGGCGGTAGGCTGGCACGTGCGCGATCTGCGAAACAGCTTCCATCAAGGCAGCCGAAATTTCGACCGCGTGTTGCCAGCTTCCGGGCAGTGAGCCGCCGGTCCAGCCCAGCCTCGACAAGGGTTCGAAACGTCGGCTGGCAGCCGCACCTAACAAGGGCTCAGGATCAGCCGCCCGGATCGGGAGAGCCACCGCGCGGGCGTCGAAATACGACTCGATCTGCGACCCCCAGAGACGATCCCAACCCTCCCAGTACGGATCAAGCTTGTCTTTCAACCGGCGCCAGACCGCGCCCGCGATTTCTTTCCACTTCGTTAGAGCAGCGTCGCGAGTCCTGGCAATCAGGTCGGAAGTGAGGTCGTTCGGCACCAGCGCCAGAAAGCGATGGGGCAAACAGGGTCGCGCCAGTGCTTCATCGCGAGGTCGTGGGATGGACACTCCTTGCTCGTGCAACCAAAGGTCTGCCAGCGGGACACGGCGGAGCGCGGGATAAATGAGCGCCGTGGGTCCGCAAGTTTCTAAGACAGGCTCGATGGCGGCAAACACGAGCGTCGAAAGCAAGTAGCTCCCGCTGAGGAGGTCACGCAGGCTACGCGCGGCTTCGATAAAAGGCTGCACAGGCCCGAGCTTGAAGCTCAACAGCGCTGGCCCCCCGCGACGCAAGGCCCAAGCGACCGCTGCGGTGGTGTCCAAATGGTGCCACAGCGTGTGGTCGGGGCAGCGAGTCTCGGCGGGCTGGTGGCGCAAGCCCCCGGGGAGCCTCTCCGGCGCGAGTCTCCACAGGGTGAGAAACCGGGTCTTAACGGAAGCCTCGGGCGAAGCCAAGCAACGTAGCATTTCGCTCACGGCTTCTTCGTCGAGGGCAACTGTTATGGTTTCGCGCTCTGCACTCAATGGGTGAATGATGAGCAGCTTGCCGTCCTCCGGTTCAACGGCGCACTGATCGGCACGTGGCATCGGCAAGCGCTCGTACGCGGAGGCGAGATGGTCGGCATCACTGCGCAGTTCGGACTCGCTCACCGAGCGTCGGAAAAGGATCGAGGCATAGCGCGCCGCGCGCGCGAGATGGCCGCGGATAGCAGCGGCCTTGTCCAGGGGATCGTGCATCCACGCAGCGAGCAAAGTCTCCCAAGGTTCCATATCGGTGCTTGTGCCTTTGGGAGCCGCTGCGGGGATTTCGGCTCGCCCTGTATTCTACATCAAAAAACCGCACCGCGTGCAAGGCCGGGTCGCGGCCGCGCCGCTCGCAGGTGAGCCGCGGTATTTTGGTGAGGATGGAAAGCGGTGAACCAGGGCGATTGACGCGAGAGGAGATCTATCAGCAACCGGACACCTGGCCGGAAACGTTCGCGCGGGTTCGGAAGGCGGGCCTCGAAGCGCTGCCCCCGCCGGTGCTGACCGGCGCAGGAACCTCCGCTTACGCCGCACAGGCCATCGAGGCCGGCTGGCCGGGATCGCGCGCCGTACCGTCCACGGATCTTTTCCTGGAGTTCCGGCGCTATCTGGGCCAAGACGGGCTGGTCATCTCTCTGGCTCGTTCCGGCGACAGCCCGGAAAGCATCGCGGTGGTCTCCAAGATCCAACGCGCGCTGCCGCGGGTGCGCCACATCGCGCTGACCTCGAATCCCGAGGGCCGACTGGCGCGCTGGCCGGGCGTGGAGGCGGTTCTACTGGACCCGCGGAGCAACGACCGGAGCCTGGTGATGACCAGCGCGTACTCCAACCTGGTTCTGGCCGGACTGGCGCTGGCGCGGCCGGCGGAAGTCGAGGAAGCCCTGCCGCTGTTGTGCCGCAGCGTCAGGGAGGCGCTGCCGGCGATGGAGGAACAGGCGCAGCGACTGGCCGAAAGCCCCCCGGCGCGCGCGGTGGCGCTGGCCTCGCCGCCGCTGATGGGCGCCGCGCGGGAGGCCTGTCTGAAGATTCTGGAGATGACGGCCGGGCGCACGGCCGTGATGGCGGAAACCTATCTGGGGCTGCGGCACGGGCCGATGAGCTTTCTGGAGGCTGAAACATTAGTGTTGTGTTTTGTTTCGTCGGATCCGTCGCTGCGCCGTTACGAGCACGACCTGACGCGCGAGCTGCGAGGCAAGAAGCTCGGCCGCCTGGTGGCGCTGGGGGCTGCGGACCCCGCGGGCTTCGACGTCGTGCTGACCACGGGCGCCGCGAATCTGCCGGACTGGCTGCGAACGCCGGCCGAGATCGTCTTCGCGCAACTGCTGGGCTGGCATCTGAGCGTGCGCCTGGGCCTGAATCCGGACAATCCCAGCCCCGGCCGCGTCATCACGCGGGTAGTCGAAGGAGTGCGGATTTATGAGGACTGAGCGGCGTCCGCTGGACGTGATCGTGGCCGGAGACGCCAACGCGGACTTGATCCTGCACGAGGTTCCGCCGCTGGAGCTGGATCAGGAGAAGCTGGTGCGCGACATGGACCTGACGCTGGGCGGCTCCAGCGCCATCACGGCCTTCAATCTGGCGCGGCTGGGCGCCAGGGTGGGCTTCGTGGGTTGCATCGGCGATGATTTTCTCGGCCGGCTGGTGGAGGAAAAGCTGAAGGAAGCGGGCGTGGACGTGAGCCGCTTGCGGCGGCTGCGCGGCGCCAAGACCGGCATCACGGTGTGGCATACGCGTAAATTGCGGCGCGCTGGCGTAACCTATGCGGGAACCATCGAGCGCTTGAGGGCCGTCGACGTGCCTTCCGAGTATCTGACTCGCGCGCGTCACTTACACGTGGGCGCTTACTTCCTGCAAAGGGGGCTGCATGCCGGAGCGGCGTCCCTGTTCCGTCGCGCGCGGCGACTGGGCCTGACGACTTCGCTGGACACCAACTACGACCCCGCCGAGCGCTGGGACAGCGGCCTGCGCGAGGCGCTAGCCGCGACGGATGTCTTCTTGCCGAACGAGGAGGAAGCGCGGCGCATCACGGGGGAGAAGCGTGTGGAGGCGGCAGCCAGAGCCTTGGGGCGACTGGCGCGCATCGTAGTCGTCAAACGGGGAGCGCGAGGCGCCCTGGTCTTCAGCAACGGGCGGGGCTTCACAACGCCCGCGCCGCGTGTGCGTGCGGTGGAAACCACTGGCGCCGGAGACGCTTTCAACGCCGGATTTCTGGAGCGCTTCCTAAGAGGCGCCTCGTTGGAAGAGTGTGCGCAAGCCGGGGTGCGAGCCGGAGCCCGCGCAGTGATGCGGCCCGGCGGCGTCGCGGCTTTCCAGGAGTGAGAGACGGATGGAGAAACTGAAGGGAGCAGCAGTGGTGGCGCATGGCGGCGGTCCGACCGCCGTGATCAACGCCAGTCTGGCCGGCGTCATCGAGGAGCGGCGCCGACACGCTGAGATCACCGCGCTGTACGGAGCGCGGCACGGCATCGTGGGCGTGCTTCAAGAGGAGTTCTGGGATCTGGACCGACAGGATCCGGACCGCGTAGAGCTGATCGCCGCCACACCGGGATCGGCGCTCGGATCGTGCCGCTACAAAGTTCGCGAGAACGACTACCAGCGCATCCTTGAAGTCTTCCGCGCTCACAATGTCCGCTATTTCTTCTACACCGGCGGCAACGATTCCATGGACACGGCCATGAAGGTGTCCCAACTGGCGCGCCAGACCGGCTATGAGCTGCGCGTGATCGGGATACCGAAGACCATTGACAATGACCTGGCGGAGACAGATCACTGTCCGGGCTACGGTTCGGCGGCGCTGTTCTACGCCTGCGCGCTGCGCGACATCGGCGCGGACCTCCGGGAGCTGCCGGGCCGCGTCACAGTGGTGGAGGTCATGGGGCGCAACGCGGGCTGGCTCACAGCGGCTACCATGCTGGCGCGCCAGCAGCCCGACGACCCGCCCCAACTGATCTACCTGCCCGAGCACCCCATCAGCGCGGAGACGTTTTTGAGAGACGTAGACGCTGTGTATCGCCGGCTGGGGTATGCGGTGATCGCGGTCTGCGAGGGACAGCGGGACGAAAAGGGGCAGGCCTTCGGAGCGGACATGATGGCGGCCGACGGCTTTTCCCACCAACTGGCCGGCAACCTGGCGCACGCGCTGGCGCAACTGATCGCGCGGCATCTCAAATTGCGCGCGCGCAGCGAGAAACCGGGTTTGCTGGGCCGCACCAGCGCGGCATTCGTTTCCCAGACCGATCGCCAGGAGGCCCGTCTGTGCGGCCAGGCGGCCGTCCGCGCAGCGATGGAAGGAATCAGCGATCGGATGATCACGCTGGTACGCGAACCGGGTCCGGAGTATCGGGTGCGAACCGGCCTGGCGGAGCTGGAGCGGGTGGCGAACGCTGAGCGGCGCTTTCCAACAGAGTGGATTCACCCGGACGGGAACGACGTCCGGGAGGCGTTTCGCGACTACGCCGCTCCGTTGGTCGGAATCGTAACGCCACGCGCGCGGCTGGAAGCCCTGCCGGTGCCCAAGCGCCTGGGATGACGGTGGGTCAGTCCGCCACTTTATAGGGGCTTTCAATGACGCAGGCGCGCTTGCGCCCCGTAGTTCCCACGAAGGCGCGAAACTTCGGCTTGCCGTTGATCAGGATGGTGAGGGGCCGCTCGATGGGGTAATCGAGCTGGAGAATGTCGCCGCTTTCCAGCTCCAACAAATCCTCGACCAAGAGCGCGGGGCCCTGAAGTCTGGCGTCGAGATGAATATGGGCGGGCTTGATCAAGCGTAGGATGCGAGCCTGCTCTTCGGGCGTGGACTCGGCGCGCCGCACCGCCCACTGCTGGTCGAACTTCTGCCGCAACATCTTGACGATGATGGAGGGCATGCCGATGTTCATCATGCCCGCGTTTTCGGCCATCCGAATCTCCAGGCCGATGGCCAGCACGGCCTCGTTGGGGGCCATGATCTGGAGCAGTTGCGGCTCGGTCTCACGGGCCTCGATGGTGAAATCTATCGTGGTCACCGGAGCCCAGGCCTGACGCAGGTCGTGCAGAATGATGCGGTAGAGGCCGTCCAGGATGCTCTGTTCGATTTCGGTGATCTCACGGTTGATCTTGGCCCCGCTACGACCGGTGCCGCCCAGCAGCATTTCCAGGATGGGGAAGACCAGCGAGGGGTTCAGCTCCAGGACGGCATTGCCGTCGTAAGGGCGCATGCCCAGGGAGATCAGGCAGCTCGGCGAGGGCAGGCACTGCGAGAACTCGGCGTAGGAAAGCTGCTCGACCGAAACCAGGTTGACGATGACGTAAGCGCGCAAGTAGGCCGAAAGGCTGGAAGCCAGGTTGCGGGCGAAGTTCTCGTGCAGCAGGTGGATGGCGCGAAGCTGATCCTTGGCGATGCGGTCAGGACGGCGGAAATCGTAGGGGACGGCCTTCTTGGTGGCGTCCTCGGTGCGGGATTTTTCTTTGAGGCTGCGGAAGACGCTGTCAATTTCCTCCTGGGAAAGAACGCGATCCACCTTGCACAGGCCTCCGGGGATGCCATCGGCGCAACTGGCCGCGAGCTTTAGATGGAGGCGCGAAGGCGAGCAAGGGCTGGCTGGAGTTCACGGTTGGATCGCCGTTCACCACGGTGAGAAGTTTTTATTTCGCTCTGTTTCAGAAGGCTAGGCGGAGGCCGCCTTCCAAAGCCGGCCGCGGCCGGCGCTTGCTAGAGACGGAGGTTATTGTGCCCGCTTTACCCTATCCGAAGTACGGTTTGAGCAATCTGTACCTGTTTCCTTACTATCAGACGCGCGAGGACTACGAGCGCTCGGTGGGACAGGCGCCGCCGCCCTGGGATCCGAACCGGCCGCCGAAGTACTGGTTCGATCCCAACGCCCGACAGAGCACCCGGCGCAACGTGGTTTACGACTTTGTGATCGCCACCAGCGAGAGCGGCACGCCGCTGGTCGGGCCCGACGGCAAGCCCATGCTGGATCTGCTGGTGCTGCCCAAGGAGGAGGCTGCCACGGTGAACATTCCGCCCAAGCACGTCGCCAACGTACCGGGCGCTGATCGCCCCGAGGTGCCATGCCCTTTGCGCGCCCTGGAGCCCGACGAGGAACTGGCGTTTGACTTCGGCGGCGTTGTGGTCGTGAGGAACAAAAACCTTTATCCGAGCCTGGAAGTGGGCTTTACGGCCGAGGACCGCGCCCTGCTGCGGGCCATCGCTGCCAAGCTGGGCGTCTGAAACGGGGTCCTTCGGTGACGCGCCTTCTGAAACGCGAGCGGATGCGCCGTCTGGGAGACCGATCAGACGGAGCGCGGCATCGCCAGAAGCCGCTCGATCTCGGTCACCGTGACCGAGGGATTCCGCAGCATCAAACCGATGTCATAGCTTTCCCGCAGCCCGCCTCCGAAATCCACCACGATCTGGTGGTTCATATAAGAGCCCCCAGGGTAGCCCACCACTTCGTGGATTTCCGTCATGGGAAACCTGGCGGGATCCAGGCCTGCATTTCGCAAAGCGTTCTGGAGCACTTCGATGGGGCCGGCGGCGGCCTCAGCCGCGGGAGCGCCGCCGGTCCCCCCTCCTGCACCGGCCTCTGAGATCCCCGAAGCCGATTGGGGTTGCGCTAACGTGACAACAATTTGACGCGCGCCAACCCAGTCGCCGGCTGATGTCTCCGGTGTGCGCGCCAGTGAGACCTGGAACTGATCCGCGCTCAGCCCGGTTTCCACTAGAGATTTCTGAATCACCTCGGCCAGTTGAAGGGCAAAGGCGTCTGTCTGAGAATTCGGCGACCGAGGTCCCGCCTCCTGGAGAAAGGTAGCGGCGGCGCCGGCGCGCGAAACAGGGTTCAGAGGAATCGCCATCCTGCAAGAGCCTCCACCTACGGTGAAGCACGCCAGATGCCACACTCAACAGGTGAGAACCCTCAGCGCGGCAGCGCCTTTTCCACTTCCGGCGGCACAGCGAAAGTGACGCGAATAGGGATTTCCTGATTGGTCGGCTCAACGCGGAGGGTCAACGTTACCGTGGGCTTAGGAGAGCGATCGCGCGGCTCGATGCGCAGCAGCAGGCGAGCCGTCTGCTTGGAGTCCAGCTCCTCTCGTTCCAGCCGGGCTTCGAAGCCGGGGAAGCCGTTGTACTGGAGCTGGAGTCTGACCGGACCGGGCAATCCGTTCGTAATGGTGATCTGATCGGAAGCCGCCTCGTAGCTGCTGAGCCGAACCTCCGTCTTGTCCACTTTGACCTGGTGCAGCATGGCCGTCAGCTCCCCCGGCTTGTTCGCATCCGGCCACGGGAATGGCGAGGACCTGGCTTCACCGGGCCCGGGCCTCATAGGGCCGAACGGCGACTGTTTGCCGGCGTTGGGATCCACATACCACCACCACTGGCCGTTCTCCAGCTTCCAGAGCGTGGTCAAAGGAATCTTCACCGGCATCCTGCCCATGCCAGGGGCCATAAAGTCGGTGTCCACGGTGACGACCGCGCGGGCACGAGTGAAGTTGTCGGTGTAGAGAATGCGAACGATCTCGAAGCCGCGATAGCGCGTCTTCTCGGCGGCGAAAAAGGCATCCTTGCTGTCCTCCGCCACCACCTGATCGGCCTGCCGGAACTTGCCCTCCACGTGACACTGGAAGAAGAAGCGGATCCGCTCTCGCAAAGCCTGGTCCACATCAGGGGGCGCTTGCTGGAAAAGCTCGGCGGCGGTCTGCGCCCGCAGCGAGAGGCCGGCGAGCATCAACAGGAGACCGTAACGCAGCATAGCTTGCAACCGCGACCGTTGACGCTTCCTAACGAGGTTCATTGAAGAAGACGGATCGGTTGCGCCGTGGTTTCGCCGGAAGCCGGCTGTTGTGCCTCCAGCCGGCGCAGCCTCCGTTCTAATCTCTGCAATCGCAACAGCAGCTCCTCCAGACTGGGTGACTCGCCGTCATCCCACAGCACCCGCGTGACGCCGGTCTTCTCCTGCTCGTCCGTGCGCCGCCCATGACCCTGGTCCCACCAGACAGTGGACTCGATGGCGTATTTGGCGATGATGTCCAGCAGCGCCAGGACGTTGACCGCTTCCTGCTTACTGAAGCTGCGCGTCTCGCCGTTGAACGTCATGGTGGCTTTGTCAATGTTGATGAGGTAGGTCTGGGTGGTCAGGGGCTTGTAGGCGCCGGTCTCGCGGTCGCGCTCCCCTTTGGAGATCACCCAGGTCAATTCATGCTTGACCGAGTTCCAGGTGACGGATTCAAGCCGCCGTGGACTGCGGTCCGTCTTGCGTTCGGGCGCCCGATCCTGGGCGCATCCCAGTGCCGACAGCGCCGCCAGCGCTGCCAGTTGCGTGAGGAAAGGGCTGAAAAGGAATCGCATACTCTACCTCCATGATGAACCCTGCGGGCCTGCCGGTCAACCGGCCTCAAGGGCGGGCCGCGGGCCGAGAGCGGCCGTCAGGAGCATCCCACCGCTTATTGAAACCCGGAAACTGACGCTAAGTTGCAGTGCGCGTTGAGGTATATTGCTTGAGCGGGCGCGAGGGGCGGCTCAGCCGCACCCCACTGCCGGGCTCGAAGGAGGCACAACGTGATGAGGAATTCTTCTCGCCGCGATTTTCTGAGCGCTGCAGCGGCCGCTTCTTGCGGTCGCATCCTCGGCGCGAACGACCGCGTGGGCATCGGCTTCATCGGATGCGGACTGATCGGCTTGCGCCACATCCAGGACTTTCGGAAACAGCCGGACGCCGACCTGGTCGCGGTTTGCGATGTTCACCAACCGCGCCTGGAACAGGCGCGCGCCGACTGCGGAGGTCGCGCTAGGACCTACCGCGACTTTCGAAAGCTTCTGGATGACAAAGACGTGCACGCCGTTTGTATTTCCACCCCGGACCACTGGCACGCGCTGCAAACCATCCTGGCCTGCGCGGCGGGCAAAGACGTCTACATTGAGAAGCCCATGACCCTGTTCGTGCGCGAGGGCTCCTGGATGGTGAAAGCGGCGCGACGCTACCAACGCGTCGTGCAAGTCGGCACGCAGGGCCGCAGCGGGGCGCATATCCCGGAGGTGCAAGAGCTGGTGGCCCGCCGGCACATCGGCAAGATTCACACCGTGCGCATCGGCGCGTTCCGCAACATCATGCCGGGCTTCGGAAGACCGCCGGACGCCGACCCCCCCACGGATCTGGACTACGAGATGTGGTTGGGACCCGCGCCCAAGCGCCCTTATAATCCTCACCGCGCCTTGTATCATTTCCGCTGGTTCTGGGATTATTCCGGAGGCCAGATGACGAACCTGGGCAGTCACGATCTGGATTTCGTGCACCTGCTCATGAAAGTCAAAGGCCCCTTGACCGTTTATTCGATCGGCGGCCGCTACGCGCTCGAAGACGATGGGGAGACGCCGGACTTGCAAGATGCCCTGTACGAGTACCCGGGCTTCACCGTGCTGGTGTCGCTGCGCGAAGGCAGCCTGGGGCGACGTCACGGCAGCGGCGTGGAGTTTTTCGGGACCAAAGGCAGCATGGTGGTTTCGCGAGGCGGCTACGAGGTATTCCCGGACACGCGCATCGCGCCCGAACGCGCGATTCCGCCCTGGTCGAAACCCGCGGGTCACCCGCAGCCGGCTGACATCAAACCGGAGCCCTGGACCCAGGCGCGTAAAGCCGGGGCGATGACGGAAGAGCCCATGGACCGCCACGTGCGAAACTTCCTGGATTGCGTGAAGACGCGCCGGCGTCCAGTCGCCGACGTCGAGGACGGCCACCAGGTTTCGACGGCCTGCCACCTGGCCAACATCTCTCTGCGGTTGGGCGGCCGCAAAATTCGTTGGGATCCGGAAAAGGAAGAGATCATCGGTGATCGCGAGGCTGCGGCCCACCTGGTTCGCCCTTACCGCAAGCCGTGGGACGAAGTGTTGAGGAGCCTGAAATTGTGACGCGACGAGAATTCACATGCCTGGCGGCGGCAGCGGCGGGCTCGGTGGCCGTCCGCACCACAATGGGTCTGAACCCCTACTCCTTTAGCCTCAGCCGGCGCTCCGGAGAGGCCCTGGAGTTTCTCGAGCTCGCGCACTCGCTCGGGGCGGGTGGCGCGCAAGTGACGCTGAAATCCTTCGACGCGGAATATCTCCGGCAAGTACGCAGCCGGGCCGAACAGTGGGGCCTGTACGTCGAGATCCTCGGTGTCCTGCCCAAGGATGATCTCAGCGCGTTTGAAGCTCTGGTCCGCGCTTCGCGGGAGGTCGGCGCGCTTGCGATTCGCGTGGTTTGCCTGGGCGGACGCCGCTACGAGACGTTTTCGACGCTGGAGGAGTGGAAACGGTTCGTGGCGGACGCCAAAGCGCGGCTGGCCCGCGCGGTTCCCGCCGCCGAGAAGCACCGCGTGCCCCTGGGTCTCGAGAACCACAAGGACTGGACTGTGGAGGAAATGATCCCGCTGCTCGAGCAATACTCCAGCCAGTATCTGGGCGTTTGTCTTGATTTCGGCAACAACATCGCGTTGCTGGACGATCCCATCCAAGTGATCGAAGGCCTGGCGCCCTTCACCGTAAGCACGCACATCAAAGACATGGCTGTGGACGAGTACGCCGAAGGCTTTTTGCTGGCGGAGGTGGCGCTGGGTGAGGGAATGCTGGATCTCAGGCGCATCGTTCAGACGATTCTCAAAGCCCGTCCGCGAGTGAAATTCACCCTGGAGATGATCACTCGCAATCCGTTACGAGTGCCTTGCCTGACCGAGAAGTACTGGGCGACATTCCCGGATCGAAACGGCCGCTATCTGGCGCGCACGCTCTCGCTGGTGCGTGCCAATCGTTCGCCGCGACCGCTACCCAATCTCGACCTGCTCGATGGCGCCGGCCGTCTGGCCCTGGAGATGGAGAACGTCCGCCGTTCCCTGGAGTACGCGCGCGATCGCCTGGGATTGGTCTGACCCGCGCCGGGTTTGCGCCGGATGCCGCTCCGGCAGGAAGGGCGTTCGCATGGCCAGCCAGGCAGCACTCCGGGACTGCTGATCGGGGCGGGCAGGTTGGGCGGCAAACGGAACGCCGGCGTCAC
>FWPU01000657.1_pt1 | contig 110763 bp, 91 predicted proteins | sample 2228361 | NCBI WGS metagenome assembly FWPU01 (sample SAMEA103939777, study PRJEB20133) | metagenome | reverse complement strand
TCTGAAATCGCAGGCTGTAAAACTTGATGATCTGGTCATAGGCTTGTTCCAAATCGGTGCTGAACAAAATGACATGCGCCTGGGCTGACGTCTTGAGATTGGTCTTGACAAGAATGACCACATTGAGCGGGAAGTCGAACTCCTTGTTGATGAACTGTCCCTGATAAATCTCTGTGCGCAGGTCACCTTCGGTCGTGGTTTCTTTCCGGTACTTGTCAGGCAGGGCACGCACATTGATTTTGTCACCCTGCTTTGGCTTGGGACCGCGCTTTTTATGCTCGCCTTCGAACGGCAAATACAGGGCAGCATCCGAACGCATCTTCGAAATCAGGTGTAAACCCGTTGCTCGCACCATGTAGGCGCTTGGATAATTGCCAAAACGCCCATCCATCACCACATAGACCAGCCGTAAGTAGTTGCCAATGGTCTCCAGCAGGCTTTTCAAGGCAGTTTGGATGCGCAGCAACTCTGGATTGAGTGTCACTTCTTTCTTGGATTTGTTCTTGCTGCCTTTGGGCCTGCCACGCTTGCGTTTTTCGGATGTTTTGGCGGCTGCTTTTTTCGCTTCTTTCTCGGCTTTGCTGGCCGCTTTTTCTTCCGCACTGCGTACCACCTGCGTCATTTGCAGCGGGTACGAACGCTCCGCTTCCACGTCCACCAGTGAAAAGGTGAAAAATGCCAGACCCGGTATCACCCGCTGTTGGATACTGGAGAAAAACCGGTCCAACCCATAGGTGGCTTTGCCTGCTTTGCTGATCACCACTTCATCACCAGCAATGAAGGATTGCCCCGTGGGCTTCAGAAACTTCAGGCGCACAAATAGCCAGTGGATGGCTTGCCAGGGCAGTTCACTCCCATAAAACCGCTGGATCGTGCGGTAACTGCCACCTTTTTCTGTCCAGCGTGAAAGCCCCAGCATGGTCATTCGTCCACTTGAGACCAGCATCCCGAAGATGACCTGCCTCATCTGGCGCAAAGTCGTTTTGGAAATCAGAGGCGCAAGGGTTTGTAAAAGTGCTATAATCTCTGTCATGGGCTTTCCCGAGTAATTTTGGGTTGTGCAGACACAACTTTACTCGAAAAGCCCTACTTTATTCAACTATTTTTGGCGAAGGTATTGGTAAATACGAGATCCTATCAAAAAGCCCTGGGACGGAACGAGCTATTCCCCAGGGTGATTTCCGGTCAGCTTGGCACAAGCTGGCCGCCTCGAGTGAGCCTTTTCTTACCCTTCCTCGCCTGCCTCCTCCTGGGACATCACCTCTTGCGGCCCGAATATCTCGCGATGTAGGTCTATCGCGAAGCTGGTTTCCAGTGGCCTATCTTCTCGCAGCCGGAAGGTGCGGATGCCATTGGGCAACCTTTCGGCGCGAATCTTCCATTTGCGAGGGAAGCATTACGCCTATTCTCCACGAACTATCGTTGTCTTCTCCAAGTCTCCGTGTGGATGATGGTATAATGTGGCCTGGCGGTTGCCTGGCTGGTTTCTTGTTTTCGGAGAGGTGCCAGAGTGGTTGAATGGGACGGTCTCGAAAACCGTTGTGGTCCTTGTGGCCACCGTGGGTTCGAATCCCACCCTCTCCGCTACCGTTGGGGCTGACTCGAGAAGAGCAGCCTTTTGTGTTCCTGGCGATGTCTCTTCGTCGTTTGTTTGTTCTCGTGCTTTTCCTGGGTATATCGGCTATGGCGTTGCGGCCCATAGCCGATGCAGACTTTTGGTGGCACCTGCGCGCCGGTCAGTGGATGGTGGAACAGCGCGTGATCCTGCAGGAGGATGTCTTTTCCTTCACCAAAGCCGGTCAGGAGTGGATTACCCATGAGTGGCTGGCGGAGGTGTTGATCTATGCCTTGTATCGGCTGGGGGGATTTGGCTTGCTCATCCTGGTCTTTGCTCTGCTGATTGCCGCGACGTTTGCGTTGCTCTATCTACGCAGCGCAGGGAAACCCTATCTGGCCGGCTTCGGAGTAGTATTGGGCTTTCTGGCCGCGGCGCCGGTCCTGGGCGTCCGACCGCAGATGTTTACGTTCTTTTTGAGCAGCCTGTATTGGTATCTCCTGGAGAATTATCGGGAAAGAGGCGCGGTAGGTTGGCTTATCCCCTTGCCACTGTTGATGGTGCTCTGGGTGAATCTCCATGGTGGTTACGCCATGGGCCTGTTTCTCCTCGCTGTCTTCGGCCTGGAGGCACTGGTCGAGGCCATGCGCGGGCGGGTAGCCTATGGCGACCGCGTTCTCCCCTTGGGAGTGACCTTCCTCCTTTCGGCCGCCGCCGTGATGGCGAATCCCCATGGGGTGCGCATGTATCGCTATCCTTTCGAGACCCTGACCAGCCCCAGCATGCAGGCCAACATTCAGGAGTGGTTCTCGCCGGATTTCCACGCGACCTACTGGCAGTTCCTGGCGATTTTGCTGATTGGGGTATTGCTGATCGGCTTCTTTACCCACCTGCGCCCTTCCCTTGCCGAAGCCCTTTTGCTCGCGTTCTTCTGTTATAGTACGTTGCGCTCCGGCCGACATGTGCCGTTCTTCGTGCTGGCCGCGGTACCTGTCTTGACAGCCGGCGGTGAAAACCTGTTGGGAAAATTCCTGCCAACCTCCGTGCCACGGGCGACTCGCCCTCTGCAGGACTTGCTCCATGTTGCCCTTATGGGTCTTTGCCTGTTAGCCCTGGCCGGGCGCTTCTGGAACGTCGTGCGCGAACAGAGGACGAGTGAGCAAGAACATTTTCCGGCGCGCGCGGTCGCGTGGATAGAAAAAAACCACCCCGCGCCCAATCTGTACAATACGTATGGTTGGGGTGGTTATCTTATCTGGCGACTTTACCCCCAATATCCAGTCTTCCTTGATGGACGGGCCGATCTTTACGGCGATGACTTCATTTACATATTCTTGCGCATTTACGAAGCCGATCCAGGCTGGGAAACCGAACTGGAACGGTATCGAGTCAACACCGTATTGATTGAACCGTTCGCCCCGTTGGCCAAAGTGCTGTCCTATTCGCCCGAATGGACGCAAGTCTACGGCGACGAGCAGGCGGTCGTATTCGTCCGTCGCTGAGGGGGCTCAGGTCAGAGCGCGCACGGCTGCCAGCACCTCGGCACTATGTTCGGCTGGTTTGACGTTCTCGAAGACCCTGGCGATCACTCCTTGCGAGTCAATCACGAAGGTGGTGCGTAGCACGCCCTCGTACGCGCGGCCCATGAATCGCTTCTGGCCCCACACGCCGTATTGTTCACAGACTGTATGGTCTTTATCGGCCAGGAGAGAAAAGGGCAGTTGGTATTTCTGCTTGAAGCGGGCATGCGAGGCCGGCGAATCCGGGCTGATGCCCAGCACGCGAACGCCCGCTTGGACGAATTCTTCATAGTTATCGCGAAACCCGCAGGCCTCAGCGGTACACCCAGGGGTGTCGTCTTTGGGGTAGAAGTAGAGCACCAGGGGTTGGCCGCGCAAGTCGGAGAGACGACGTGACGTGCCATTCTCGTCAGGCAGGGTAAAGTCGGGGGCTGGCATTCCAGGTTTCAGGGGCATGGTTTCCTCCGTTTGAAGTTCATAATTTTGATTATATATATCATAATTATATCTCCTATTTCGATGGTTTACAAGAGCGAAAGGTGGCCCTTTTCCAAGTCGGCATACGGTACAATTGACTTGGTACACTCACACGAATGGCCCTGGGATATCGTCTCATGGGCTTGATCTTATTACCACAGACAGGAGAAACAAACACATGAAAAAAGACCTGGAGACCCGCGTGGAGGAACTTCTTGCCCAGATGACGCTGGCGGAAAAGGTGTCTTTGTTATCCGGCCAGGATATCTGGCACACGATGCCTGTGGAGCGCCTGGGGATACCTTCCATCGTGATGACGGATGGACCGAACGGCGTCCGCGCGACCAATCCGGAAGTGGGGCGTCAGGTCGGGCCGACGACCGCCTTTCCGACGGGCATTTCCATGGCGGCTTCCTGGAATCCGACCTTGATCGAACTCGTTGGACAGGCGCTGGCCGAGGAGACGCGCGGGATGGGCTGCGACATCCTGCTGGGTCCATGTGTGAACATCATCCGCTATCCCCTGGCTGGACGCAACTTCGAATCGTTGTCGGAGGATCCTTACCTGGCGGGGCGAATCGCGGTGGCATATATCCGCGGCCTGCAAAGTCGTGGCGTGGGTGCTTCGCTCAAACATTACGCCGCCAACAACCATGAGACCGAGCGTCACCGGGCAAGTTCCGAGGTGGACGAGCGCACGCTGCGGGAAATCTACCTGGCACAATTCGAAATGGCTGTCAAGGAGGCGCAACCCTGGACGGTGATGTGCTCGTACAATCGCGTCAACGGCGTCTATGCCAGCGAGCACCCCTATCTCCTGCGGAAGATTTTGAAGGAGGAATGGGGCTTCCAAGGCGCGCTGATTTCGGACTGGGGGGCTACCCATAACGGGTATCAGGCCGTGGCGGCTGGCCTGGATTTGGAAATGCCTGGTCCCCCCAAGTACCTGCGTTTGATAGGTGAATCCGTGGCAAACTGGCAGGTGGACCCGCAGGTGGTGGATGAGGCGGCCCGGCGCGTCCTGCGACTGGTTCTTCTTTCCGGTCGCATGGATGGCAGGGTGTCCAAAGGTGCGGTCAACACCCCAGCGCATCAGGTATTAGCGCGAGAACTGGCCGAAGAGGCGATCACCCTGCTCAAGAACGAAGGAGGAGTGCTACCTCTTTCGGCGGACCTGCGTTCGGTGGCTGTCCTTGGCCCGAACGCGGCCGAGGCGGTGATCGGCGGGGGTGGCAGTTCGCGCGTCGACCCACCCTATCGCGTCAGTCCGCTTGAGGCGCTGCGTAAGATGCTCGGCAAGCAGGTGCGCGTGGAACACGAACGTGGCTGTGACAATTACGATCAGCCTTTCCACGTGCCTCTTTCCTGGTTACCCCAGGGATTGAAGGGTGAGTTCTTCACGACCCCCGATTTCAGCGGTCCGCCGGCCCATGTGCGTGAGGGCATGCGCCCGGAATTCTGGTACCACATTAGTTGGTCGGATGGGAAATTGGTACCCGGTTCTGTGCGCTGGAGTGGCACGCTGAATCTCCCGGAGGATGGCCTGTACTCCTTTGTCCTCTCTCATGCCGGCCAGGTTCGTCTGTACGTGGATGGCGACCTGCTCCTGGAAAGTGAGGGACAGGCCGAACGTGGCGGACAGGCCAGTGTTAACCGTGTCTTGCGTGCCGGCCCACACGATCTGCGAATCGAATATCGGCGGCGCCATCACGAAGATATCATGGCCTATCGCCTGGGTATTGGGCAGACTTTCCCGCAAGGTGAGGATCCGCGTCTGGGCCGGGCGGTGGAATTGGCGAAGAACAGTGATGTGGCGCTGGTCTTCGTGGGGTATCCGGAAGGCTACGAAACGGAAGGGATGGACCGCCCGCACATGGATCTGCCGGGCGGGCAGAATCGACTGATCGAGGCCGTCGCGGCTGCCAACTCGCGCACGGTGGTAGTCGTGAACGCCGGCGCGCCGGTCACCATGCCGTGGGCCGAGAAGGTCGCGGCAATTGTACTGGCGTACTACCCCGGCCAGGAAAATGGCAACGCCGTGGCGCGTCTCCTGTTGGGCAAGGTGAACCCATCCGGGAAATTGCCGGTTACTTTTCCGCGGCGCTTGCAGGATCATCCCACGTATATCAATCGCCCCCATCCGGGCTGCCGGGAGGTCCGCTATGGCGAGGGGATTTTCGTGGGCTACCGTTACTTCGACTATGCGGATGTGGAGCCGTTGTTCCCCTTTGGACATGGATTGTCTTACACAACGTTCGAGTACCAGAAGTTAAAGGTCCCGAAGAAGGTCAAAAAAGGGCAACCGGTCGTCCTCTCGTTGACGGTCAGCAACGTAGGTCCACGGGCGGGCAAAGAGGTGGTGCAGGTGTACATCTCGGATGTGGCCGCCTCGCTGCCACGTCCGCCGAAGGAGCTGAAAGCCTTTGCCAAAGTGGAACTAAAGCCTGGTCAGAGCAAGGAGGTCACCTTTACGCTAGAGAAGCGCGCCTTTGCTTTCTATGATCCCCAGCGGCGAGAGTGGGTAGTGGAGCCGGGTGAGTTCGAGGTGCTGGTCGGGGCCTCCTCGCGGGATATTCGTTTGCGTGGCAAAATCACGCTGACGGAGTGAACTCTGAGCATTGGCTGGCCCGGATTGGGCAGGGCTCAGTCGCTGAGGAGGGCACTCAGGTCCTCGGCGATGTAGTCAGGCGGCGGATTCCAGTCCGCCGCTTGTTCGCGCCGGCTGACTCCGCTCAAGACCAGCGCGCAAGGCAACCCAGCCGCTTGCGCCGCGGCAATGTCGGTCTCCAGGCGGTCACCGATGACAAGCGTGTTTTCCGGCGGAGTGCCCAAGCGCTGTCGGGCCAGTTCGAGCAGATAGGGTGCCGGTTTGCCGGCGTAAATTGGTTCGGTGCCGGTGGCCGTCACCACGACGGAAATCCAGGCGCCGGCCCCGGGAATCTCGCCGCGCGGCGTGGGAAAAGTCTTATCGGGATTCGTGGCGTAGAAAGGCACACCACGCCGGACGAGCAAGGTCGCTTCGACCATCTTACGAAAGTCAATCTGGCGGTCTATGCCCATGGCAACGATTTCTGCCAGTTCGGCCTCTTCAAGGGTAAGAATCGCGAACCCCTTGTCCTGTAAGGCCTTCTGCAGGCCAATTTCCCCGATGACGAAAACTTTCCGTCCCTGGCAGGGGGCAAACTGTTTAGCAAGCAGATCGGCCAGTGCTAGCGAGGAGGTGATGATTTGCCAGGGTTCTGCTGACACGCCGAACTGGGCCAGTCTTGTGACGTATTGTTCAGGGGTGCGTGAACCGTTGTTGGTGGCGAAAGCCACTTTCCAGCCGCGCGCCTGTATGCGGGCGAAGATGGCCGGCAGGTCGCCGATCGGCGCATCACCACGCCAGAGCACGCCGTCCATGTCCAGGATGAGGGATTGAATGTGGTCAGCAATCATGGGTTCTCATAAATAGACCCTAAAGGCGTTGGCCGGCCTCTAGGGTCTAGGTAACCGGAACAACGGCAATGCTCACTTTTTCTCGGTCGGGACCTCGAGCACCTGGTCTACCAATCCGTATTTGACGGCCTCAGCGGGTTCCAGGTAAAAGTCGCGGTCGGTATCGCGCTCGATGACTTCCAGGGGCTGGCCGGTGTGTTTGGCCAGGATTTCGTTCAACCGCCCCTTCAGGCGCAGGATTTGTTTGGCCTGGATTTCGATATCTGTGGCCTGGCCCTGTACTCCGCCCAAAGGCTGGTGCATATGGATGGTTGCGTTAGGCAGAGCGTAGCGGCGTCCCTTCGTCCCGGCGGCCAGCAGGACGGTGCCGAAGGAGGCCGTGACGCCGACCGCGACGGTGCTGATCGGGTTGGAGATCATCTGCATGGTATCATAGATGGCCAGGCCGGAGTAAATGACACCGCCCGGCGAATTGATGTACATCTGAATCTCGCGCTCGGGGTCTTCCCGGTTCAGGAACAGCAGCTGGGCCACGACCAGGTTGGCAACCTGATCGTCAATAGGCATGCCGACAAAGATAATGCGTTCCTTGAGCAGGAGAGAGTAGATATCGTAAGCGCGTTCACCGCGCCCTGAGGTCTCAATGACCATCGGAATGACGTTACGGAAGTTCGATAGGGACATAGGAATCTCCATTTGCTAGGCTTACTTGATTTCGGAAACGTCACTGCTGGAGGCGGTGGTCTCCTCCGGGACGGCGGGAGAGAGTTCTTCCGCGGCGTTTCTGGCATCGGCGGTGGCGTCGGTCTCTGCGGTGAGTTCCGGGGCCTCACCGCGCCCAATCGCGATCACGCGTTGCAGGGTGGCCGTCAACCAGGCATCACGAATGGATTGACGCAGGAGCCGCTGTACAACGTCTTGGGGTGGTTTCGGCGGTTTGGTCTTTGCTTTGCCGGATTGCTCTTGCTTGGCCTCCATCCATTCGAGTACGGCGCTTTCAAAGCGAGATTCCACCTCCTCGCGCGGAATTTCCACTTGCTCCTGCTCGCCGATTTCCTCAAGAATCAGAATGTGCTCCAGTTCCTCCCTGGCTCGTGGCCGGACTTCCTGTTCCAGGAATTGTTCCAGCGTTAGGGCGCGGGATTTGAGGTAGGTTTCCAGGTCCAGGCCGTCTTCGGCCAAATCGGCCTTGATCTCCTCCAGCACAGTCTGGATTTGTTCCTCGAGTGCTTGCGGGGGATAGCGAAGCGAGGCTCCTTTGCGAACTTCCTCTACGACGCGCCGCGCATAGATCGCGTTGTACTTGCCTCGGGAAGTTCCCTGGAGCATCTCAGTCACCTGCTGGCGCAGTTCTTCCAGCGTCTGGGCCCCGACTTTTTGTGCAAAGGCATCGTCCAACGGCGGCAGTTCGAAGATCTCCTGCACCACGACTTCGTGGACGATCTTCTTCCCCCGCACCGATTCGTCTTTGGTATCCTTGGAGTATTTATGGACGATTGTCTTGCGCTCGCCTTTACGCAGACCAATCAGTTGCATGGAGAAGCCCGGAAAAGGCATTTCATCAGGGTTCTGGTTGTCCTCTCGAATGTAGACAACAGGATTCCCCTGGAGAAGAGGGGCTTCGTCGGCGGGCGCCTTGTCGGGGCGAAAGGAGATGTCAATGACTGCCCAGTCTCCGCTCTGTAGGGGACGATCCTCGACAGCGCGGATCTCGCCTTCTCTCAATTGGAGAGTTTTCAGGAATACCTCGATGGCTTCCTCGCCGGGAGGTTGCCATTCGTAAGGGACGCGGACGGAGCGATAATCTCCCAGCGAGACCTCAGGCTGGAGCGGAACCACGAAGGTAATTCCCAGGGCGTTGTTCTCTTTGACCTCTACGTTGGTGAGGGACCCAGGGTAAGCAGGGTGCAGATCGAGTTCCCGGATCACCTGCGGGTAGATTTCGTCCACCAGCAGGTCTATGGCTTCCTCGCGAACTGTCTCTTCGCCAACGTGCTGTGCGACCGTGCTATAAGGTGCCTTGCCAGGCCGGAAGCCGGGAATCTTGACGCGCTGAGAAATGGCACGCGCGGCCCGTTTCAGAGCAGCATCCAATTGCTCGGGTTCGACCTCAACCTGCACGGTCACCTGACAATCGTCTTGGGGTTGGGTTTCGATTTTCAACAGTTACCTCGCAGAATGAAAATGTTGAGTGGGGAAGGCGGGACTTGAACCCGCACGCCTCACGGCACATGATCCTAAGTCATGCCTGTCTGCCAGTTCCAGCACTTCCCCAAAGGGTTGGGAGCATGTGCGGCAGAATTATAAGCGCGAGGGGAATGGGCGTCAACCGGCCGCAAAACCGACATGCACTTCTTCGCTCAGGGAGACTGGTGGGCCATAAGGCGTTGAAGACCTGGGTTTGAGGTAAAAAGCGCTGTAGGATAGGAAAAAAGTACCGCTTGGCATTTCGTGGAGGAGGGAGTATGATAAAAAAGTCGCTTTGTTTATTTCCATCTTTTTTGTGTGGAGGAGACTATGGCTATTTCCCATCCCTTCCATTTCGTCTCGCCTTCGGCCCGTAAGGGCGCGTTCGTGATCTTCCTGATCCTGGCGCTCGTGTGTGCAGGCGTGTTCTTTTTCGTGCTGGATCCCCCCCTGCGCAAGGCGGCGTCGCCTTGGGGAATGTTCTCTCTCCAACTCGCCTGGCGACCCACCACGGTCAGCGCGATTCTTGGATCTTGGAAGCAGGCCGAGAAAGTCTATGCCGCCTTCAGCCTGGGCTTCGATTTCCTTTTCATCCTATGCTATGCGTTCGTGCTGGGCATAGGGACGCAGATCGCTTCCGAACGGTTGGGTCAGCGTTTCAGCGGGATGGGGCGCACGTTCGGTTGGGGAGTCATCCTGGCCGTCCTGCTGGATGTGAGTGAGAACATTCTGCTCTTCGTGATCATGACGCGCGGCAATTTCCCGCCCTACGCTTTGTTTGCCAGTCTGGCGGCCACTCTCAAGTTTTTGCTCCTTCTCCTCATTGTCTGTTATGTGTTCCTGGGCTTGGTGGCTCCGCGTGCCCCGCAGGAAGCGGCGTGAGGGGCGCTGACCTGGCGAACAAGCCTCGAAATGAAATAATCCGTCGGACGGCATATATCCGTCCGACGGATTCGTTTAATTCGGGAACGATTGGCCTCAGTTTGCCAGGTGGATTTCGTCGTCGGTACTGGGTAGGTAGTTCGTGTCGCCACCATAGGAGGCAGTGATGGTATACGTGCCGATGGTGGTGAAGATAGCCTGACAACTCCCTGTGCCGCCGATCAGGGTGATGCCGGCGCTACAGGGATTGGTCGGCCCGTCGTTGACGGCAGCCGGTCCGGCAAAGGTGATGGTCACTGTGCCGGTCGGAGTGGTTCCGGCACCGCTCACGACTACGGTGATTGTCACGACGGCCCCGGTAGCCGAGGGATCCGGCAGGTCTGAGGTGATGGTGGTGATGGTGGTGCCCTGATTCACGGTGTGGCCCACACTGGCTGTGCTGCTACTATAGTTCATGTCGCCGCCGTAGGTGGCCGTGATCGTCTTCGCGCCTACCGTGTTGAAGACGATGTTACAACTGCCACTGCCGCCAGCCAGGGTAATGTTACAGTTGATATCGGCGCCCGTAATGGCGACCGTGCCGGTTGGCGTCGCGCCCGCGCCACTGACTGTCACGCTCACCGTCACCGATTGGCCAACGACGGACGGGTCGGGCGTGTGGGCTGTGATGGTAATCGTGCTGGGGCCAAGCACCACACTGTGGGCTTTGGTGGCAGTGCTGGGCGCGTAGTTGGCGTCGCCGCTATAGGTAGCCGTAATGGTCTTGGAGCCGGTGGTGTTGAAGACGATATTACAACTACCACTGCCGCCGGCCAGGGTGATCGTGCAGTTGACATCCGCGCCGCTGATGGCCACCGTGCCGGTGGGTGTGGCGCCGGAACCGGTCACCTGAACGCCAATCGTCACCGATTGCCCTGGCGTGGAGGGATTGGGGACGTCGCCGGTGATCGTCGTGGTGGAGAGGTATTTCACGGTGTGGCTTTCGGTGTCGCCGCTGCCATTATAGTTGGCGTCGCCGCTATAGGTGGCATACAGGGTCTTGCTGCCGGCAGTGTTGAAGACCACGGAACAGCTGCCGCTGCCGCCCGAAAGCGTGATGAAGCAGGTAGTATCCGCGCCGGTAATGAGCACCAGCCCAGTTGGCGTGGCTCCGGCACCGCTGACTGTCACGCTGACTGTGACGCTGGCACCCACGCCGGAAGGATCGGGCGTATCGGCGGTAATCGTCGTTGTGCTATTGCCCTTGTTGACGGTGTGACTCTCGGTGTCGGAACTAGAGGCATACGCCGCGTCACCACTGTAGGTAGCCGTGATCGTCTTCGTTCCGGCGGTATGGAAAGTCACCGCGCAACTGCCGTTGCCTCCGGAAAGGGTGATGGTGCAGTTCACATCGGCGCCGGTAATGGTGACTGTGCCAGTGGGAGTGCCACCGCTGCCGGTCACCGTCACGCTGACCGTCACTGCCTGACCAGGTACGGATGGATCGGGTGTATCGGCGGTAATCGTCGTGGTCGTGGCGCTGCTGCCAGTGACGTTGATATCTACCCAGAAAGCTAGATTGGCCTGGGCACCAATGCCGAACTTGACGCCGGCCGCGTTTTGCAACATCCAGTACCCGCGATAATGGCCGGCGGTTGGCGGAGCAACCAGGTTGACCGACAGGTCAATCGTCTGACCGGGCGCGACGTTGGCCGGTAGGTTAATGGCCGTTCCGCCCATGGCATCGCCTTGATGGAAGACGAGTTTATAGGCTGTCGTCCAGGTGCAGGTTCCGATGTTCTTTAGCCGCCAGGTCTTGGTGAAGGGAGTTGAGGGCAGGAAGGAGGAACCATCGGGAACGGTAATGTCGCTGACAAAGCCTACCCAATCGCAACGCGTGACGGGGGGAGGGGCGGGCGCGGCGGAAGTCGCCCCTGGCGCTGGCGTGGCCGTAACGACAATCGGCGTCGCGGTGGGGAGCGTAGGTGTATTCGTCGCAAAGGGAGTGCTGTAGTAGGCCATGCGCGTCAGTTCGGCCGAGAGAGTCTGCGCGGCCTGCGTGAAAGCCAGGCCAGGCTCCATGGTCGGAGTGACGGCGGAGGGCATACTGCATCCTGCCAGAACCAGACCAATCAACAAAAGACCATACAGACGTTTCATAGCGTCCTCCTTGTACATGCTATAGTTTAGCATAAAATTAGCTTTTTGTTGTCAAGAGGCAGGGTGCTGCGCGACGGGTGGTTATACACAGGCGGCATCGCGCGTATGGATGCCGACGGCTATTTCTATCTCGTGGACCGCACGAAGGACCTCATCAAGCCCAGCGGGATGGAGGTCTGGCCACGCGAGGTCGAGGAAGTCATCAGCGCCCGTCCGGCCGTTCAGGAGGTGGCCGTGGCTGGCATCCCCGATGAGTACCGCGGCGAGACGGTCAAAGCCTAGATCGTTCCCCGGGCGGGGGCTACGCTCACGGTAGAGGAAATCCAGGATTGGTGTCGCCGCTCACTGGCGCTGTTCAAGGTATCAACCCATGTCGAATTCCGTAGCGCCTGCCGAAGTCCGGGGTGGGCAAGATTCTCCGACGTCAATTGCGTCAAGAAGAAAATCAGGTCTCCTGAAGAGGAGACCTGTGGCATCCGGAATATTTGCCGTTCAAGCCGAGACCGGTTGCGGCGTGCTGTTCCGCTTGGGAACTGGCGGCGGGAAGATTTTCTCGAACTCCTCGCGTGTCAGGGTCTCGACCTCCAACAGGCGATTGGCCACGGCATCCAGTTCCTTACGGTATTGGCGTAAGATGTTGACGGCTTGCTGGTAGGCCTCGTCCACGATGCGGCGCACCTCACGATCAATTTGCTCGGCCACCGCTTCCGAGTAATCGCGCTGTTCGGCAATCTCGCGTCCGAGGAAGATCAACTCTTCCTTCTGGCCGTAGACCAGCGGTCCCAACGTTTCGCTCATTCCCCAGCGCGTGACCATGGTGCGGGCAATGCGCGTGACCTGTTCCAGATCGTTGGCGGCGCCGGAAGTGATGTCGTCGAACACTTCTGCCTCTGCCGCGCGTCCACCCAGGGAGGCTGAGAGCATGGCCATCATCTTCTTGCGTGAAATCAAGACGCGGTCCTCCTCCGGACGGAACCAGGTAATGCCGCTGGCCTGTCCCCGGCTGACAATGGTGATCTTCTGCACAGGATCGCCTTCCGGCAGGGCGTTGGTCACCACGGCGTGCCCGGCCTCGTGGTAGGCGATGATGCGCTTTTCCTCGGCGCTAATCAAGCGGCTCTTGCGCTCCGGCCCCATGATGACGCGCTCGATGGCCTCCTCGAATTCCGCCTGACCGATGGCGCGCTTATTGCGGCGCGCGGCCAGGATAGCCGCTTCGTTGACGGTGTTCTCCAGGTCCGCGCCGACGAAGCCCGGCGTACCGCGTGCAATCGAAGCCAGGTCCACATCCGGTTCGAGCGGCTTGCCCTTGACGTGGACGCGCAGAATAGCCTCGCGGCCTTTCATGTCGGGGCGGTCGAGGGTCACGCGCCGATCGAAGCGTCCAGGACGTAAGAGGGCCGGGTCCAGGATGTCAGGACGGTTCGTTGCCGCAATGATGATGATATTTGTGTCGGTGTCGAAACCGTCCATCTCGACCAGCAATTGATTGAGGGTTTGCTCACGTTCATCGTGGCTGCCGCCGAGACCGGCCCCCCGCTGGCGTCCGACGGCGTCAATCTCGTCCACAAAGACGATGCATGGACTATGACGTTTGGCCTGATCAAAGAGATCGCGCACCCGGCTGGCGCCTACGCCGACGAACATCTCCACAAATTCCGAACCGGAGATCGAGAAGAACGGCACGCCTGCCTCGCCGGAGACCGCCTTGGCCATGAGCGTCTTGCCCGTGCCCGGCGGACCAACCAGGAGAACTCCCTTGGGGATGCGTGCACCCAGTTGGATGAATTTCTGCGGTTCGCGCAGGAACTCGACGACTTCGCGCAGTTCTTCCTTGGCCTCATCCACGCCAGCCACGTCGTTAAACGTGACGGCAGGATGATCGCCTGTGAACATGCGCGCGCGCGACTTGCCAAAGGACAAGGCGGCGTTGTTGCTGCCTTGGGCCTGCCGAAAGATGAACCAGATCAAAAGCAACGTGCCCAGCAATGGCAAAAAATAGAGGCCGGCGGTCAGGATGCCGCTCCACATGCTTGGCGGTTTGACCTCAATAGCCACGTTCGAGGGCTGTAATTTGACCGGCGAGACCCCCAGTTTCAACAATTGATCTACCAGAGTTGTTTCCGGTTCTTTTTGTGACTTGCGTTCGATCGTCGTAGTGCCTGTCTTATAGATCACGCGTAGCGAATTGTTGCTCTCGACGATAATGCGGGAGACGCGCCCGGCTTCTAGGTCGGCCGCTAATTGGTTGATCGTCAAGGCGCTACTCTCGGCTGGTCTCTGCCCAAAGTTGAAATACAACATGGCCAGGAGCGAGAGGAGCAGCAAAACCCAAATAACATAAGACGAACTACGTGATTGGTTCACAAGCTACCTCCTGCACAAGTGATTATACCAGAGAGAGGTAAGAGATTTGTTAGAAAATCCGATCTGGCCCCCAGCCTCCAGGAATGGGGCTATTCCACTCGGCCGATCAGGTCGTAAGCCATTGCGCCGGTAATGCGCACCGTCACGATTGCCCCCACAGCTGCCTGGCCCTCGATCAACACCAGGCCGTCTATTTCCGGCGCGTCGCGATAGGAACGCCCGACGGATAATTCCGGCCCGCGTCCCCGGCGGCGCTGGCTGCGTCCTTCTACCAGAACATCAAGGCTCTGATGGACAAAGGTCTGGTGGATTTGCAAAGAAATGGACTGTTGCAGTTCCATCAGGCGCTGGTAGCGTTCTTCCTTGACCTCGGCGGGGATTGGGTCTCCCAGGGCCTCCGCCGGGGTGCCGGCCTCGAAGGAGTACTGGAAGACGCCAACCCGGTCGAAACGCATCGCGGCCACGAAGTCGAGCAGGGCCTGGAACTCGCTTTCGGTTTCACCGGGGTAACCGACGATGAAGGCGGTGCGGATGGCCAGGTTGGGGATCGCTTGCCTCATGTAGCCTAGCGTGCGGTAGACCCATTCTATATTGGCCGGACGGCGCATACGGCGCAAGATATCCGGGTGAGCATGTTGCAGGGGAATATCCAGGTAGGGGAGAAGGCGCGGTTCGCTCGCCATGAGTTCGATCAGGCTCTCGTCTACCGCGCCGGGAAAGGCGTAGAGGAGACGGATCCAGTCAATCTGCGGCGCAGCGCGCAGGATAGCCTTGATCAGGGTTGTCAGGCCATGCTTCATTCCCAGGTCCTGACCGTAGGCGGTCGTATCCTGGGCGATCAGGATTAGTTCACGCACGCCGCGCGCCTGCAAAAGCCGTGCTTCCTCAACGAGGACCTCGAGCGGGCGGCTGACGGCAGGCCCTTTGATGAGTGGGATGGCACAGAAGGCGCAGGGGCGATCGCAGCCATCGGCGATCTTCAGGTAGGCGCTCGCGCCGGCCACGGAAGCGCGGAGTACCCCTCTTTCGTCACGGCCGACCGTTTCTACCGGTGGCAGGTGACAGACTGGTTCTGCGCGGCGTCCCTGTTGGGACCTTTGCTGGAGTGTCCGAATCACGTCCAGAATGTCCATCCAACGCCGGGCACCGAGGATGCCGTCCACGCCTGGGACGCGTCGAGCTACTTCCAGGCCGTACCGTTGTGTCAGGCAGCCGGCGGCCACCAACCATTGACCGGGACGCTTCGCAGCTGCCAGGGCGCGCAGGGCAGAGTACGATTCCTGGCGCGCTGGCTCAATAAAGCCACAGGTATTGATGATGATCACATCGGCCGCCTGCGGTGTTCTGGCAACGCGATAGCCGGCCTGCTCGAGCAATTGAGCCATGGAGTCCGAATCGACGCTGTTTTTGGCACAGCCCAGCGAGGTAATGTGAAACGTCAAGTCGTTCATGGACTCGGAGTCGGGGAGATACGTGGCGTAGGTGAGGGGCGCGGGGTGATGGTTGGGGAGGGGCTGGCTGTTGGAGTGGGTGTCACAGTGGGTGTGGGAGTGATCCTGCCCTCCGCGGTAAAAATCCAATTCACCACTTCGCCAAGCGAACCGGCCGTGCCCAGATCGCGTTGGTTGTAGAAGATTTGCAGTGCGGCTCCGTTGCCGGTCAACACCTCGATACGTTCTTCGCCACCGAAGGGATATGCCTGGCCAGGCGATACCCGGCCTTCCAGGACGACACGTCCGTCTACGCTCACGCGCACCCAGGCGCGCTGCAGGGCTACGATGACCACCTGTATTTTTCCCTCCACAGGAGCGATGACGGGCGGAGTCGCCATGCTCTCTGTGGCCGCGATTTGTCCTTCTGGCGGCGCAGTAGCCTGGCCCGCAGAGACAGGCGGTGTGTGAAGCAGGATTTCGGAGACGGATGGCAATGTTGCTGTGCGCGCGGCCGTCTGATTCCACCGGCTCACCCGGCCGGCGCCCCAAATGACAGCCGCGATCAAGGCGAAGATGAGAACTGCGCCGCCGATGAGGTCAAGGGTGAGGAAAGCGGGCCAGCGTCGTACCGGCGGGCGTGTCCGATCTCGCTGTCCCGCCTTGGCGGCCGCCAGGCGTTCCTGATGTTGACGTTGCAGGCCCTCGGCAAAGCGCAAGAGCAAGGCCTCGGTATCCAATCCCAGGAACTGGGCGTAACTACTCAACATACCTCGCGTCTGCACGGGCGAAGGTAGGGCATGGAACTCTCCCCTTTCCAAGGCCTGTAAGGCGCGCGGGCGCAAGTGAATTTGCTGGGCAACATCCTCCAGTGTCAGGCTGACGAGTTCGCGCTGTTGTCGCAAGGTTTCGCCGATCGCACGAAAGATGGAAGCGGCGTCCTCGACCGGTATTGTGGGGGTTGTTTCCGGGGGTTGTTCCTCCGGTGGGCGGGCGACCGCTATACCTTCCATAGTAGTCGCAGGTGGGGGAGGAGAGGGCAATTTACGGAGTAGGAAGGTTCTCTGTGGGGTTCGCTCGGGCTGGGCGGGAACAGCCGCCTCGGCAAGGGAGGTGTCCGTGGTGGGGGCGGGTCTGGGTGGGGAAGGGGGTGGCGTGTCTGATGGGGGAGTTCGCTCCTCGAGTGCCACTCCCAGGTAATCGGCATAGATGCGCAGGAAAGCGCGTGCCTGGAGCGCTGAGGGGAAAGCCTCGAAGTGCCCTTCTTCGATGGCTTGAATATGATGGGGGCGCAGGTGGGTGGCGCGGGCCACCTGTTCGACGGTCAGGTTTCTGGCCTGACGCGCTTGCTGAAGACGTTGGCCGATCGGAGCGGACATGGTGGGAAAATGGACATCACCGGCCCCCTATCCGTGACCGGTGATGTCAGCGTTGCTCGTTCTAGTCTGTAGAGACCGCTTCAGTTTCACCGGGGGCGGGCTCTGTCGGGTTAGCGGAACTTTCCGGCGGTGTCTCGGTGGGGAGTGCGGCCTGGCCTCCTTCCGCCTGTTCGATAGATGCCAGGGTGCCTTCTTCCCCTTCGCGGTAGACGATGACCCGCACCTCGGGGATGAGGTCCATGGTCAGGCGCACGCGCACAGTGTGCTCGCCCAGGGTACGCAACGGCTGCATTTCCAGCATCTGGCGCTTGATGGCGTAGCCGATTTTCTTCTGTAATGCTTCCGCTACGTCCTGGGCTGTGATCGAACCATACAGTTTACCGGTCTCACCCGCGCGGGCGGCGAAGGTGAGAGTAATTCCTTGCAACCGTTCGGCCACCGAGGCCATTTCCTCGTTGAGGATGGCGCGCTGCGCCGCGGCTTTCTGACGGATGCGCTCTGCCTGTTTCAAAGCACCCTCGGTTGCCAGCACGGCCAACCCTTGCGGAATGAGGTAATTGCGACCATAGCCATCGGCGACGCGCTTGACATCCCCGGCGCGTCCAAGTTTGTACACGTCTTTGATGAGAAGTACTTTCATGACTCAAGCCCTTTCTTTCGCGAAAAATTTGGAGCGAAGGGTACAACGCTCCGGTGCAAATTGTACCACAGAATACCATCATCTACCGTCCAGCGTCCATCGTCTACCGTCCATTATCCATTGTCCACCGCCGATTCCCGGCAACCTTTTCTCGAGAATGACGTATACCTTGAGGAGAAATGCTTTACCGTTGCTATCCATAGCAGAAAAAGGCGGTATAATGACTTCAAGAGTCAACCGGTTTATCGAAAAAGGAGCAACCTATGGCACGCATTTTTGACGTTATTGAATACGCTAATGAAATGGAAAACGAATTAGTTCATCGTTTTCCGGACGATACTTCTATCGGTGATTATCGCATTGGCAGCAACGTGATTGTCCGCAGTGGGCAAGCGGCGGTGTTTTTCCGCGACGGCCTAGCGCTCGATGTCTTTGGGCCTGGGCGGCACGTCATCTCGACCGCTAACATCCCCAAGTTGATTGACTTGATCGGCAAGGCCTTCAACGATCGGACGCCCTTCCCGGCAGAAGTATATTTTGTCTCCATGAAAGAGTTTGCCAATCGCAAGTGGGGCACGCCGCAGCCTATTCTGGTCAGTAACCCTGGCATGGGGTTGGGAGTTGCCCTGCTCCAGGGCTTCGGCACCTACTCCTTTGAGGTCAAGGATCCGATGCAATTGGTGACTCAGATTGTCGGGAAGAAAGCCTCTTACCGCATGGAGGACATTGAAGACCGCCTGCGCAATATCATCCTCGGCCAGTTGCAAGATACTCTCAACGAATGGGGGGCGAAGTTCAACCTGACGCAATTGCTGGCCAAGACTCAGGAGATGGCCGGTTACATTCGCTCGGAGATCGAGGATGACTTTAATGCCTTGGGGTTGACTGTCAAAGCCTTTGTCATTGCCAACCTGAAACCTTCCGAGAAGTCGGCGCAGGAATTGCGCGATATGGGCGTGCTCGACTTGGCCACGTATACCCGGTTGCAGGCCGCGGATGCCATGCGCGATGCCGCTCAGAATCCCAGCGGCGGCGCCGGGTTGACGGCTGGCATTGGCGCCGGCATGGGCATTGGCAATCTCATGGGACAGGCCTTGCAAGGCGGTGCCGCGGCGACCTCACCAGGTGCGCCGAGTCACACAACCATGCCAGATGTCATGACGCCGGCCGAAGCGGCTCAGTACCTGAAGGTCTCCGAAGAAGATGTCCTGGCCGCTATCCAGGACGGCAGTTTGAAAGCCAAGAAAGTTGGGAATGCCTATCGCATCAGCAAGGCCGCCGTGGAGGAGTTCTTGAACGGGTAATCCGGCAGGTAGGTACTGAGGCAATTCCATCCGGCAAGGTTGTGGCCATGGGCTACTGCCTCGCTATTCTCTTATGCCTGTTCGAAACACCATGCAAGAGGAAATTGTGAATATGGGTGGACACGCCTGGTGCAGCCGATCAGCCTGCCGGATCCAAAACTCAGCGACCTGCAGGCGCGTGCCAGAGGAGAAAGTGGTGTCTAAAGGTTGGCTTCTGATAACCACTGGAACGGTAATGCTCGTAGGATGGATAGTCGCTTGCACGAAGGCCTCCCCTCCAGAAACGTTGATCGAGTACCGCCGTAGCGGTGGGTTCATTGGCCTGGCCGATCATCTCGTCATCAAAGAGAACGGCGAGGCCATCCTGACTCGCCGCAGATCAGAGCGTTATGAATTCACCCTGGATCGCGATGCGCTCAACCGTCTTCAGGCCCTTTTTGAAGAAGCGGGGTTTTCTCAATTCCGCGAGGAGTATCGGCCTTCGCATCCTGGCGCTGATCTCTTTGAGTACGTGGTAACCTATAAAGGCCATACTGTGCGAGCGCTGGACCCCGCTGTCCCCCTCTCCCTACGACCTATCCTCGAAGCGCTCAATCAAATCGTAGAAGGTCCGTAACCACCACCTCGAGTTGAGACGAAATTTGGGCGGTTCTGCTCCTGCGCAAAACTGCCCTTTGGTAGATACGTGGGGGGGGTGAACACACAGCGCTTGACTTTCGATTGGTAGGCTGCCGTTCACAACCCCCACACCGTGTCAGGGGGAAATCGGCTGGCTAGAACTCGAGCGGAATTATCCCCCGCCTGGTTTGTCTGCCCAACTATTACGGTTGGGTAGAGAATCCCATAGTGCGGTGTGGCACAAACCCCAGAGGCCGTCTATGCCCCACAAGGAGGACAAATTGGAAATTTGCCCAATCCTTTGCCCCATCCCGCAAGTCGGAGACCTGCGCCGCCCTGCCTGGCCGTAGGGCAAATCTTTGATTTTGCCACATTTCGCAGGTCAGAGACCTGTCTATCCGCAAGTCAGAGACTTGCGCTACAACCACTGCCCATGCAGAAGGCCTGGTAAAGGGAGACCATCTCTGCTTGGCCTGCGTTCGGACGGCAGTTCAACTGCCGTCCGAACGCCTGAAATGGCCAATCCTCTCCAATTCATTCTGACGCCTGAAATGGCCAGCCCTCTCCAATTTCATTCTTTTCTGCCCTTCTCTTCCCAGAGCAAGTTTCTTGCCCATCCAAATCCTGCGCCAACCGAACGAGGTGTGTACAATAGATAGACCCAAGAGGTATGCCACACTTCCGGCCGGAGCAGGCGATCATACGCTTGTTCTGTTTTGTGGTGTTGGCTCTGCGCCTGGGATGACGATCGTCCTCGGCCTGAGCGCGTTGGCTAATCGGCGAGAAGGCCAGCGGCGCGCAGATTGGCCAGCAAACGCGGTTCGACCGGGTATTCGCCAGGCTGGAACGATTGGCCGGTCAGCATTTCGTAGATGGCGATGTAGCGTTGACTGGCGGCTATCCACAGGTCAGCGGGCATGGGCGGGATTTCCCCGTCGCCGCGATAGCCCTTTTCGGCGTAGGCCAGGCGGACGAATTCCTTATCGAAGTTCTCCGGTTCCTCGCCGGCGGCCAGGCGGCTTTCATAGGTATCGGCTTTCCAGAAGCGGGAGGAATCCGGCGTGTGTACCTCGTCAATCAACACGACGCGGCCGTCGGCGGTGCGGCCGAACTCGTACTTTGTGTCTACCAGGATCAGACCGGCGCGCGCCGCGACTTCCTGGCCGTGTTTGAAGATCGCCAGGGAAGCCGCCTGCACTTGCTCCCATGTGTTCGCGTCCAACAGTCCTTTCTCGACCACCTCGGCACAGGTCAGGCGTTCGTCATGGGCGCCGGCTACGCCTTTCGTAGTCGGGGTGATGATCGGTTCGGGCAAGGGGGAGTTCTTGCGCAGCCCTTCTGGGAAACGGTAGCCGTAAATCTCACGTTCACCTAGCGAATAGCGGTACCAGAGCGCGGTCGTGGTCACGCCGGTAATGTAACCGCGCACGATGACCTCGACGAGGAACGGTTGGACGACTTCCACCACGGCCGCGTTAGGGTCAGGCTCGACGAGCAGGTGGTTGGGGATGATGGTTTTGGTCTGTTCGAACCACCAGTTCGTCAACTGGTTCAGGACCTGGCCTTTGTAGGGCACGCGCGCCAGGATGCGGTCGAACGCCGATAACCGGTCGGTGGTGATCAACAACCGCTTCCGCCCGGGCAGGTCATACCAGTCACGCACCTTGCCTGTACCTTTGCCGGGTAAGGGCAGGTGGGTTTCCTCCAGGGCTTGTGGCAGGAGTTCTCGTAATTGTTGTTCTGAGATCATATTTCCTCCGCATAGCGCACACCGTTTTGGAATAAGGGGAGTCCACTGCCGCGTACTACCCCGCGCGTCCACTGTGGGTGCTGCCAATCGCGAATGTGATTTTCGGGGTGCGGCATGAGACCGAGCACGTTGCCGTCCACGTTGCAAATGCCGGCTATGTCATGCACAGAGCCATTCGGGTTGGCCGGGTATTGACCTTCGGCGGGGGAACCATCGGGCCGCACGTACCTCAGAGCGATCTGATCCTGGGCAACGAGTTGCTCCAGTAACGCTGGCTGACTGACCTGGAAGTTCCCTTCGCCGTGGGCGACCGGGCATTCGATTAGCTCCGTCAGGCCGCGCGTCCAGATACAGCGCTGGGAGACCGGGCGCAGAGTGACCCAGCGACATTCGAAGTGGCCGGAGGCGTTGAAGGTCAGAGTCGCTTCACCTGTCAGGTGTTCTCCGCCGGGCAGGAGGCCGGCCCTGACGAGAGCCTGAAAACCGTTGCAAATGCCGATGACCGGCTTGGCCGAGGCCACGAATTCGTGGATTTCCTCAGCAAAGTACGCCTGCATATCTACGGCTAGTAGCCGCCCCGCGCCCAGGGCATCCGCGTAGGAAAAACCGCCTGCCAGGACGAGCATTTGATAATCACTCCAGCGACGCAAGCCGGCGCGCAGGGTGTTCAAGGGCACGATTTCCGGTTCAGCGCCGGCCAGGGTCAGGGCCTCGGCTACGTCGCGGTCGCGATTGGTGCCAGAAGCAAAGAGAATCAGGGCTTTCGGTCGCATGGTATGATGTCTCTCCGTTGTTCTCTGTTACCTGTCCTTGCTACGAAAGCGGTTGCAGAGGCGTCTGCCAGGCGCTCAGCAAATGAGAAATGGGCAGCGCCAGGAGAGGGATTTCTCCAGAATAGACTTCGAAGGTAGGATCAGCCTGGACCAATCCAATCCGCTGACAGGGCAAATCTGAGAAATATGTCTCGAAGGTAGTTGCCTCTTGCGGCGCGACTTCGATCAGCAGGCAGCCTGTCGTTTCGCCAAAGAGGGCGCGTAGGGGAGGTAGGGCCGGCAGTTGCAGGCGTAATCCCAAGCGGCCGGCCAGGCACATCTCTGCCGCGGCGACGGCCAGACCACCCTCAGAAAGATCGTGGCAGGCGCGTACCAGTCGGGCTCGCATGGCCTGGTGTAGGGCGCGGTATAGGCGCGGCGTCTGGGTAGAAAGTGAGGGTACCTCTTCCTCGATCTTGCGCGGTGCAATACGGTTGAAATGGGAGCCGCCGAACGCCGGCTGGAAGTCACCCACCAGATAGAGTAGATTCCCGGCCGCTTTCAAATCCAGCGTGACGGCCAGTCGGACATCCTCCAGGATACCCAGCGAGGAAATCAGCAGCGTGGGTGGGATGGCGTGGCGCAGGCCGTCTGTGCCCAGGTACTCGTTGTTGAGCGAATCCTTGCCGGAGATGAACGGCGTGCCGAAGAGACGGGCCGCCTCGTAGCAACCGCGCGCGGCCTCTACCAACGTGCCCAGCGTCTCCGCGCGCAGGGGATCCCCCCAGCAGAAGTTATCGAGCAAAGCGATCCGTTCGGGATCGGCGCCCAGTGCCACGGCATTGCGGATAGCCTCGTCCACCACGGCCAGGGCCATTCGGTAGGCATCCTGCTTGCCGTACTCCGGGTTGATTCCAATGGCGATCACCAGCCCGATCGGGCCTTTCGCTTCCTGCGGTTTGATCACACAACCGTCCGATGGACCGTCGTTCTGCGCGCCGGTCAGGGGTTTGATGGCCGTGCCCCCTTGCACTTCGTGATCGTAGATGCGGATGACGGCAGCTTTGGAGGCGATATTGGGGTGAGCGAGGAGGCGCAGGAGAAAGGAAGCGTAGTCTGTAACAGGAAAGTCTGTCTCCGAAATAGGAGCGGTGACCCCTCGCCTCTCGTCCTGGCGAACCACGGCGCGTAATTGTCGTTGCGGAATACCCCGATGCAGGAACTCGTTTTCCAAGTCCAGCACTACTTTCTCACCATAGCGAACGACCAACCGACCGGTGCCTGTAAACTCACCGATGTCTGTCCATTCGACGTTGTACGTTTCGCACAATTCCTGTAATTTGGGCAAATTGGCCGGTGGCACAGCCAATACCATACGTTCCTGGGCCTCGGAAAGCCAGATTTCCCAGGGCGCCAGGCCGGGGTACTTCAAGCGGACGTGCCTCAGGTCTACCTCGGCGCCGATCTCGGAGGCCATTTCCCCTACGGCGGAGGATAGCCCGCCGGCGCCGCAATCCGTAATGGCATGGTATAAGCCCAGATCGCGAGCCGGTAGAATGACATCCACTAGGCCTTTCTCCACGATCGGGTTGCCAATTTGAACGGCCGAACCGGATACCTCGCCGGTTTGCGCATCCATGGTCATGGAGGAGAACGTGGCGCCGCGCAGGCCATCGCGCCCGGTCCGCCCGCCCAGGACGATGACGCGATCACCTTTCTGCGGGGAACGCGCATGACGCCCTTTCGGCGCGATGCCAATCGTGCCACAAAAGACCAGCGGATTGGCGGCGTAACCGGGATCGAAGAGAATCGCGCCGTTGACGGTGGGGATGCCCATCTTGTTGCCGTAATCCTGAACGCCGGCCACCACGCCGGAGAGGATGCGGCGCGGGTGCAACACGCCGGCTGGGAGTTCCTCGAAGGAGGCATCCTGCATTCCGAAGCAGAGCACGTCGGTGTTGGCGATAGGTTTATGAGAGACGCCGAGGACATCGCGAAGGACACCGCCCACACCGGTATTGGCACCCCCAAACGGTTCGATCGCCGAGGGATGATTATGGGTCTCCACCTTGAACGAGACCTCATGCTCGCCGTCCAGGGCGATGATGCCAGCGTTGTCCACGAAAGCCGAAAGCACCCAGGGGGCGTTAATCTCTTCTGTGGCGCGGCGGATGTAGGTCTTGAAGAGCGAGTCAACTTCCTGGATGGGCGTGTCGGGGTCCTGTTCGTGAACCACCTGGATTTTGGCCTTGAACGTCTTGTGGACGCAGTGCTCGGACCAGGTTTGGGCGATGGTCTCGAACTCGACGTCGGTCAGGTCGCGGCCTTCGCGCTCGCAGTAGGCGCGAATCGCCTGCATCTCGGCCAGGTCGAGGGCGGCGCGACGTTGACGGGAGATTTCCAGGAGTTCCTCGTCGCTTACGCCGCGCAGGCGAATGACCTCCACCTCGCCGCTCGAGGCGGCCTGCTGGGGGAAGGCTGGCTCGATTTCACCGATTGCCCAGCGGTGAATGACGGTATTGGCCAGCAGGCGTTGTGCCAGGTGACGGGCGGCTTCCTCGTCCGCGCCGTGGATCCAATACCGGAAGCCGGTCGAGGCGCGACGGACGCCCGTCAGTCCCAATTCCTGCGCGGCGCGAACCAATTCGTCGGCAACCGGGTCGGTCACGCCCGGACGCAAGGCCACTTCGACCAACACCGCGTCCGGCGGTCTGGGCGTCGGCGCGGCCGGCAGGACAGTCCACTCTGCGATCTGGGTCACGGGATCGCACAGCAAACGGCGCGCCAGTACCTCCCGTTCCTCTTCTTCCAGTTGTCCTTCGACGAAATAGAGGTCCTGGCATTCCAGCCGGCTGAGTTGTCCAAACCCCAATGCCCGCGCGTCCGCTAGCAAAGCGGCGCTGCGTGGATCCGAGGCGGCCCGAAAACGAACAACGAAGCGATAAATGTCCATATCAACCCTATGGAAAGCATCCCAATTTTACCATGCTGTTCAGGTCTCGCCGGCAAGCAACTTGCCAATCCTTCCCTGGCCGTATATAATCACTCCGACTGACACCCTTTTTTCAAAGGAAGTAGACAATGCGTAAACGACAGATAGGCTTTTTGCTATGTGCCCTCTCGCTTCTCGTCAGTGCTTGTGCCAAGGCCAGTGACAAGGCGGCCGTGACTGTCGAAACGTACCTGCAGGCGCTGGCGGCCAAGAATTCCGATCGGATCGCGGCCCTCTCCTGCGCCGATTGGGAGCCTATGGCCCGCATGGAAGTGGATTCCTTCCAGGCGGTCGAGATTCGCCTGGAGGGCCTGGCCTGCGAGGAGATTGCACGCCAGGACAACGAGGCTCTGGTGCAATGCGCTGGAAAGATCATTGCCACGTACAACAACGAAGATCAGGAGATTGATCTCTCCCTTCGCACCTACCGAGTAGTCGAACAGGATGGGGAATACCTGGTCTGCGGATACCAATGAAGCGTCATCTCTTCACGCGCGAAAATCTGTGGGCAGTCGTGCTGTGTTTAATTCTCATTGCCCTGACTATCTTGACGGCGGATAGCGCTCCGCTGTGGATTTACCAGGGCTTTTGATGAGCATCACGATCGTTCTTCTTTCGATACTGATCGCCCTGCTGTGTAGCCTGGCCAATGGGCGCAGCTGGCGCACGTATCTTCTCATGGGGGTTAGCGTTCTGGCGGTATATGCTCTGCAGCCGGCCTTGCCGATTCGCTTTCTGGATTTCTGGCTACCCACAGCCACGCTGGCCCTGGCCGTTTTCGGCTGGGTACTGACTGCGCCGGCAGAACAACGCGTCTGGCGTAAGCAGCTACCGGCTGGTTTGTTGCTGGTGAGCATTATCCTCTTGCTTGGGTTGACGCGTCTTGTCCCCCTTCCTTTGCCCTTGACCGCCTCGCGACCACCCCAGATTCACCATGTTCTTTCTGGGCTGGCAATCACTGCTTTGCTGGCCTGCGCCCTGGCGAGGGGAGCGGTACGCCCTACTCTGGCGATCCTCCTTGCCACGAGTGCGATTCTGATCCTTTTTGTCCTTCTCAAGTGGCCGCGACTGACTCTCCAGGTGAGTATCCTACTGCGCTCCTGGAACCAACAGGCTGTGTCTACGGCCAGTCCGCTCGATATTCGCTGGCTGGGTTTCTCGTACATTGCCTTTCGCTTGCTTCACACCCTGCGCGATCGCCAAACCGGACGCTTGCCTTCCGTTTCACTGGCTGAGTATGTGACCTATATCGTTTTCTATCCTACCTTGCCGGCCGGCCCGATTGACCGTCTGGAACGCTTTCTCGGCGATCTGCGCCGCACGCCGTCGTTGACGGCGGCCGATTGGCTGGAGGCCGGCAGGCGATTGCTGCTAGGCCTCTTCAAGAAATTCGCCCTCGCCGACACGCTAGCTCTGATCGCGTTGAACGGCGTCAACGCCTGGCAGGTACGTTCCACCTTTTGGATATGGGTTCTCCTCTATGCCTACGCTTTCCAGATTTACCTGGACTTCAGCGGTTATACCGACATTGCCATCGGCCTTGGACGCCTGCTCGGTTTCCAACTGCCCGAGAATTTCCATGCTCCCTATCGCCAACCGAACCTGACCCAGTTCTGGAACAACTGGCACATGACGTTGACGCAATGGGTGCGCGCGTATTTCTTTAACCCTTTGACGCGTGCCCTGCGCTCGGCTAGAAAGCCGATTCCCTTGATTATCCTGATTACCCAGGTTTCCACCATGGTACTCATTGGCCTCTGGCATGGCATCACCTGGAATTTTTTCCTCTGGGGACTCTGGCATGGCTTGGGTTTATTCCTTCACAACCGTTGGTCCGAGTGGACGCGCGCTCGTTTGCCGGCCTGGCCGAGGCGCTGGCAAAACGTCCTTTCCTTCGGCGGTGCTGTGTTGACATTCCACTTCGTCGCCCTGGGCTGGGTATTCTTTGCCCTGCCTGATCTTTCCGCCTCCTGGCATGTGTTCCGGGCATTATTTGGCCTGATCTGAATACAACTTCCTACCTGGAATAGACTGTTGTGGACGGTCGTTTTCTGCGTAACGTGCTCTGGAAAGGCCTTGCTCTGTTCCTGGTCTGCAACCTGCTCTTCGCAGCCTGGAATCCGACCGGCCTGGGGCGTCTGTCCCTTTATAATCGTCTCTTCCCCGGTCGGGCACGCTTCCCGTTCGGAGAGAACCCTGCTCAGGCGTATAACCTGAGTTTGTTCGACCTGCCGGCCATGTTTGCCTCACATATCCTGGCCGGGCAGACAGAATCGACCGAGGAATATCGGGTCTTTCTGATCGGCGATTCCTCGGTCTGGGGAATCTTGCTACGGCCCGAAGAAACGCTGGCCGGACAGCTGAACGCCCTCGGCCTGGCCCAATGTGGTAAGCCTTTGCATGCTTACAACCTCGGTTATCCAACGATTTCGCTGATGAAAGACCTTCTGATCCTCGACCAGGCTATGGAGTACCGGCCTGACCTGGTCATCTGGCTGACGACCCTGGAGGCTTTTCCCCTCGACAAACAATTGACCACCCCGCTGGTCGCCAACAATCCCCAGGCGGTCAACCTCTTGATGGAAAAATTTGACCTGCCTTTGCCTCATCAAACCTTGCCCGCCTTTTGGGAAAGAACGATAGTTGGACGGCGGCGCGCCCTGGCCGATGTATTCCGCTTACAGATGTACGGTGTCCTATGGGCCGCCACCGGCATTGACCAGGTCTATCCTGTGGATTACCCGCGCGCCCAGGTGGACCTCGAGGAGGATGCTTCTTTCCATGAATGGCAACCTCCCACCTTGCCTGAGGATGCCCTGGCTTTCTTCCTGCTGGAGGCAGGGGCGCGTGCTGTTGAGAATACCCCTCTGCTCATCGTCAACGAACCCATGCTGATCAGCCGTGGGCAAAACAGCCATATCCGTTATAATTTCTTCTACCCGCGCTGGGCTTATGATCAGTATCGTCAGGAGATGGCAGCACGTGCGCAGGCCAACGGCTGGAATTACCTCGACCTGTGGGATCTCTTGCCCGAAAGCCAATACTATACCAATAGTGCCATTCACCTGACCCCTGCGGGTGAGGCTTTGCTGGCTAGGCGCATTGCGGAGACCCTCTCTCAGATGCCTTGCCCATAAAAAGAGATACCATGTCTAGAAAGAAGTCCTTTCTTTGTTTTTTTGGCCTCCTCCTGGTTTCGGTAGCCTGTGGAAGGGCCTCTCTTCCTTCCTCGCCAATGACCACCATGCCAGCTGGCAGGGACACCGTTGTTGTGACCCAGCCAGTGCTTCCTTCTCGGGCGGTGGCCTCGTCCACGATCACACCCTCTGCCGCGCCGACGGATCCGCCTACTCCTACGCCCGACACACGCCTTCCGCCGGAACGCTGGCAGGAGTGGCCGGTCATTCCAACGCCATCCGACTATATGCGGGTCGTCTATCAGCGAGGATTGGCCGCTGGACGCGACGCCACACACTTCTCGAAAATCGGCGATTGCCAGAACGTAGATACCTACTTTCTCTCCGTCTTCGATCGCCCCGGTGAGTACAGCCTTGGCGCTCAATACGCCTATCTCCAGCCTACAATAGATCACTTCCGGGGTTCCTGGTCTCGTAAGTCGCAGGCCGTAAGAGGCGGAATGAACGTTGCCTCCGTGCTCTCGCCCCTTTGGGCAGACCCTCAACAATGCGAAAAGGGCGAAACCCCGCTGGCTTGCGAAATACGGCTGCATAACCCCAGTATTGTGATTATCAGTATGGAGACCTGGTGGGGACAAAAGCCTGCCGAGACCTACGAGGCCTACTTGCGCCAGGTAGTGGAATATATCCTAGCCCAGAACATCGTGCCCATCCTGGCCACGAAAGCCGATAACCTAGAAGGCGACCACAGCATCAACGCCGCGATTGCCCGCGTGGCCTATGACTATGATCTCCCTCTCTGGAACTTTTGGGCGGCCGTCCAGCCTTTGCCCAATCACGGCCTCAGCCCGGATGGATTCCACCTGACCTTTGCGCGCAATTTCTTCGATGATCCGGTGCGTATGCAGAACGCCTGGCCCTGGCGTAACCTGACTGCCTTACAGACTCTCGATACCGTCTGGCGGACGCTCCGCCGGCCTTGATCTTGGGAGGTCCTCTTGAACGACACTATCGTTCCCAAACTGGCACACTACATTGCCGCCGAGATTCTCAAACAACCCAATCGCACAATTGACCCAGAAGAACCGCTGCTGACCAGCGGATTAATTGACTCGTTCCATCTGGTAGACCTGGCCCTCTTTGTCGAGGACAACTTTGGCGTCCATATCGAGGATACAGAACTGAACGCCAGCACCTTCGACAACCTGAATCAACTGGCCGCGTTCATCCAGGCCCGCCAGCGAGAGTGAGCATGGCAAACTTTTCTCAACTTTTACAACGTCACTACGAGCGGACGCCCGACCGAGTCGCAGTCTACCTTCTGCATGCCGGTCAACCCGATCGGCCGGTTACCTATCGCGAACTCTTGCACGGCGCGGCGGGCTATGTTCGAACGTACGCGCACTACGGCATCCAGCCTGGCGATGTCGTCATCCTCATCCTGCAGCACGGGATTGATTTACTCTATGCCTATTTTGGGGCTATTCTGCATGGGGCTATTCCCTCGATCATGCCCTTCCTGACCGAGAAATTGTTGCCGGAGCGCTACCGTGCCGACCTGACTGCCCTGATCGCCGTCACCAGGCCGACCGCTTTAGTCACTTACCCGGAATTTGAGAGTGAAGTGCGCGCCGCTCTCAAGCCCGGCGAGGACTCGGTCAAGGCCCTCTTGCTTACCAATCAGGCCGAGAACCCATGCCCGCCTGATTTTACAACGTGCGCTGGCCTGCAACGCAGGCCGGAAGACATTGTTTTGCTACAGCATTCCTCTGGCACGACTGGCCTGCAGAAGGGCGTAGCACTCTCCCATCAGGCTGTCCTGAATCAACTGGAAGCCTATAGCCAGGCGATTCGACTCCGAGCAGACGATGTCTTTGTCTCCTGGTTGCCGCTTTACCATGATATGGGGCTGATTGCTTGCTGGTTGATGCCTATTCTTCTGGGCAATCCCCTGGTGATCATGTCGCCATTCGATTGGGTACGCGCCCCCTACCGTCTCTTCCAGGCCGTTTCCCAGTACAAGGGCACGCTATCCTGGCTGCCAAATTTTGCCTACAATTTCTGTGCTCAGAAAGTCCGCGATCGCGATCTGCAAGGCGTGGACCTCTCCTCCTGGCGGGCGATCTCCAACTGCTCCGAACCGGTGCGTTGGGAATCCCACCAACTCTTCTACGAACGCTTCCGCGCCTACGGGCTGCGTTATGAAGCCCTGGTCACCTGCTATGCAATGGCCGAAAATGTCTTCGCTGTTACGCAAAGCGGGATTGACCGCCCTGTGGTCTTTGAGGATATTGATCGCGGCAGTTTGCAAAGCGAACGAATCGCCCGCCCGGCCATGCCTGGACGGCCAAGTATCCGCATGCTGAGCTGTGGTCAACCGATTACCAACACCGAAGTTCGCGTCCTGGATGACAAAGGCCGTCCTCTTCCTGACCGGCACGTCGGCGAGATAGCCCTCCGCAGCAATTGCATGTTGAGCGGCTATTACAACCGGCCCGATGCCACTGCCAAAGCCTTCCTCGATGGCTGGTATCTTACCGGCGATTACGGCTACCTGGTCGAGGGAGAACTCTACGTCACCGGCCGCAAGAAAGATTTGATCATCGTGGGTGGCAAGAATATCTATCCCCAAGACCTGGAAATGTTGGCCTATGAGGTTCCCGGCGTGCATCCCGGTCGGGCTTGCGCGTTTGGTATCTTCAACGAGAGCATAGGCACGGAAGATGTGGTCCTGGTCGCCGAGGTGGATACGGAAGACCTGCAAGAACGTCAGAAGATTGCGGAGCAGATTCGCGTCACGGTGACTCGCGGCTCTGCCGTCGCGCTGCGCTATGTGCATGTCGTTGGTAAGCACTGGCTGATCAAGACCTCCAGCGGTAAGACCGCTCGGCTGGCCAACAAGGAAAAATTCCTCCAGGAAATGCAGGAAAAAGGGCTGACTTTTTGAGCGCCGGCAACGGTGGGAGGGCGGAGACCATAACTCTGATATAATTGCCCACATGCCGAAAGGCAAGGATGCTGAGGACTTGAGCCTGCATGAATTGCGCCGTTTACTTATGGAAAAACGGCGCAGTGCCCGTCGCGAACGACTCGAACGCTTTCGACGCAGTGGGCGAGCGGTTATCCTGGTGCCGGACTTGCCCCCTGAGGAGCAGTCTTTTTGGCATCCCCTCTCTCCCATTTCCGAGAGCAAGGAGGAAAAGCCGGTTGCGCGGCCATCCACGCGCCGTCGCTGGTATGACCGCCTGCTGGTAGGCGTGGAGGTGCTGGCTGTCATTGGCTTGCTTGGCGTGCTGCTTAACGGTTTGGGCCTTCTGCGCATGTTGAATCAGGAGGTAGCCGCGGCCCTGAAGCAATCGGCCTCGCCCACGCCGTTAATTACAGCTGTAGTCCTGCCTGGTGGACACACCCCGCCGACTTCGCCTCAGGGCGCGCAGCCCAACGAGGCCGAGATTCCCGAACACTTGCGCCCACTGGTTCAGTCCCTGGCCAGCCTCCCGATTCCTACTCCAGGCCCGGAGCAGGCCGTGCGCATTCAAATTCCGGCCATCAACGTAGACGCGCCCATCGTGCAGGGCGATGGCTGGGAGCAATTGAAGAAAGGCGTCGGGCAACATCTTGGCTCTGCCAACCCTGGCCAGCCGGGGAACCTTGTCCTGACCGGCCACAACGACGTGTATGGCGAGGTCTTTCGCTATCTGGAGAAACTCCAGCCAGGTGATCTGGTGTTGATTTTCACTGCCCAGCGCCAGTTCGTCTACGTGGTCACTGGCAGCCAGATCGTAGAGCCAACCCAGGTGGAGGTCATGAACCCTACCAGCGAACCGACCTTAACGCTCATTACCTGCCACCCTTATTTGGTGGATAACAAACGCTACGTTGTCTTTGCCAGACTTCAGACTCCTTAAGGAGAAACACATGAGCAAGAAACGCAAACGCAACCTATCTTCTGCTAAAATTCCCAACATCAGGACTTTCGAATTCAAGCCGGATTACAGTCAGGTCAAGCGTGATCTGGCTCGCATCGGAATCCTGGCCGGCTCCTTCGTTCTCATCCTGATCGTCCTATCCTTTTTCCAGGATCAACTGCTCGCCCTGATCGTGCGCTGAATCGGGAGTGTGGAGCGGGGATGGCGTCGGGCTGGCCATGTCTCTCGAGCGCTGGATCGTTCGACTGGAGAGCTTCGCCTACGGTGGCGATGCGTTAGGGCGCCTGCCGGATGGACGGGTTGTGTTCGTTCCTTATGTCCTACCAGGCGAACTTGTCGAAATCCGCCTTGTCGAAGAAAAGCGTTCCTATTTGCGCGGCGTGCCCGTCGCCTTGCTGGAACCTTCGCCCCAACGTGTTGTCCCGCGCTGCCGCCATTTTTTCTCGCTGGACAAGGAGACAGGCGCGGCCTGTGGTGGCTGTCACTATCAGCACCTATCCTACCCGACTCAACTGGATGCGAAGCGTTCTCTGCTGATTGAGCAATTCCAGCGTCAAGGGCGCATCGCTGCCCCGCCGGTACGGGCGACTGTTCCTTCGCAGCCAGAGTGGGAGTATCGCAACCATATTCAATTCCACCTCACTGCCCAGGGCAAGGTCGGTTTTGTCGGCGCCTGCCCTCAAAATGCCGCGGATAGCGTACTGGCGATCTCGGAGTGTCATTTGCCAGAAGCGCCCCTCAATACGTTCTGGCCTTTGCTGGATTTCGAGGCCGGGCTGGGAGTGGCGCGCGTGGGCTTACGCCTCGGCATGGACGAGGAGATTCTGTTGGTGCTTGAATCCGATTCGCCGCTACCGCCCGAACTGGCCGTCGAAGCCGGCATCTCGGTCGTGCACGTCTGGGAGGACAATGCTCTTGTCCTGGCTGGCGAGGATCATCTCTGGGTCGAAGTAGAGGCCGAAATGCCGGAACCGGTCCGCCGAACGTTTCGCGTCTCAGCGACGTCCTTCTTTCAGGTCAACACACCGATGGCCGGCAAGATGGTATCGTACCTGTGGAGTCACTTACCGCTTTCCCCGCAAGCCACCATGCTGGATGTCTACTGCGGTGTTGGCCTGTTTAGTGCTTTCCTTGCGCCTTACGTCGGCCGGCTGATTGGCGTGGAGATCTCTCCTTCTGCCTGTGAAGATTTTGCGTTCAATTTACAGGAATTCGATCACGTCGAACTCTATGAGGCGCCAGCCGAAGAGGTCTTGCCCGTTCTCTCCTTGCCTGTGGACCTTGCCATCGTAGACCCGCCGCGCGCCGGCCTGGCAAAGAAAGCCCTGGAGGGATTACTGCACCTGGCGCCGCCATTCCTCGCTTATGTCTCATGCGACGCGGCAACCCTGGTGCGCGATGCCGTGCGCTTGATTCAGAACGGCTACTGCCTACTTAAAACAACCCCTTTTGATCTTTTCCCCCAGACCGCTCACATCGAAAGCATCAGCCTCTTTGCTCGTTAATCCGCCTCGCGCGAAGATATGTGCCCCTCTGCCAGCCCGACCCTTTTCTTACCTCTTCTGGTTGCTACCCTGCTCGTAGCGTGTGGGACCGGTACAGCCCCTGACGGAGACGACATCCCAGCAGGCGTGCTCTCTTCGACTCCCTCTCCCTCACCTTCGCGGACACCCTCGCCGACTCCTCGGCTGGCGCCGGTAGAGATCCAGCCGCCGACCGCCACGCCGGTCACCTATGTGATTGCTCAGGGAGATACGCTGATTGCCATTGCCGAGAAGTTCGGCGTCCCGCTGGAAGCCCTGCGCCAGGCGAATCCCGACGTCAATCCCAATGCCTTGCCGGTCGGTAGCACGTTGATCATTCCGGTAGGGAATGCCCTGCCTGGTGATCCAACCTCTACGCCGGTTCCACTGCTAGTACGGCAAACAACCTGCTATCCCACGCGCGAGGGCGGTCTGTGGTGCCTGGCACTCATCGTCAACGAGTATGCCGAGATGGTCGAAAACCTCTCCGTGCTCTTCGTGTTGCAGGATCAGACCGGTCAGGAAGTGGCGCGACAGGTCGCCTTTGCGCCCCTGGATATTCTCCCCCCTGGCCGTGCCATGGCCGTCGTTGCGTTTTTCCCTGCGCCTGTGCCTGCGGGAGCGCAGGCGGCCGTGCGAGTCTTGACGGCGCACCGTCTCCTGGCGAGTGACACACGCTATCTGTCCGTCACGGCGCGCAACGTCCTGGTGGAGATTGACGGGAACGGCCTCAGTGCCCATCTTTCTGGCATAGTGATCTTGGAGTCTGGCGGCGTGACGGCCCGGAAACTCTGGATTCTGGCTGTGGCCTACGATGCGGATGGCAACGCCATCGGCGTCCGGCGTTGGGAGGCCAGCCAGGAGATCGGCGAACGAACTCCCTTCCGGTTTTCTGTCTATAGCCTTGCCGCGCCCATTGCGCGTGTGGAATTGTTGATCGAAGCCCAGCGTTGATGCGGAGGGATACCGCTGTTCACGTCCACGTCAGGTGTTTCTGCCTGCCTTTACAGACGTCCCTGCATAGACCAGGGACCGGCCCAGGTCACCGTGACCGGTAGGATCTGGCCGCGCAAATCGGCCTCACTCTCGACGAAGACCAGTTTGTTCGTCGGCGTGCGGCCGCGCCAGCGACCTTTTTCCTTTTCCTCGAACAGAACTTCTACTTTCCGACCCAGGTAACGAGCATTAATTTCAGCGGCAACCTTTTCCTGCAACTGCTCGAGCAGGCGGAAGCGACGCATCTTCTCCTCTGCCGGCATGTCGTCCAGGTGATGGCGCGCCGCGACCGTGCCCGGACGGGGCGAATAGCGCGCAATGTGAGCCACATCCAGGCGCAAGTCGGCCAGCAGGTGGTAGGTTTCCATAAACTGCGCCTCGCTCTCGCCAGGGAAGCCGACAATAATATCAGTAGCGATGGAACACTCTGGCAGGGCGCGCCGAATCTTCTCGACCACCTGGCGGTAATCGGCCTGCGTGTAGCCGCGCCGCATTCGCTTCAGGATTTCGTCATCGCCTGCCTGGACGGGTATCTCGATGTGCGGCATGACCTTGGGTAAAGTGGCCACGGCCTCCAGCAGTTCATCGTCGAAGTAAGAGGGGTGCGAGGTCAGGAAACGAATCCGCTCCAGGCCTTCGATCTCGTGCAGGACGCGCAGCAGGCCAGCCAGGTTTGGCCCATCTGGGAGATCGCGGCCGTAGCGATCCACAATTTGACCGAGCAGAGTCACCTCGCGCACGCCCTGGGCCGTCAACGTCCGCACTTCGGCTACGATTTCCTCCACGCGACGCGAACGCTCCCCGCCGCGCCGGGACGGAATGATACAAAACGTACAGGCGTGGGAGCAACCCAGAACGATTGGCACATAGGCCGAAACCAGGCGGTCGCGTTCGAACGCAGGCAGCAGTGTCTCGGAATCCAACACCTCCGCCACGAATTCCTGCCTCTGTTGCTCTCGAGAGCGTTCCTCGTCCTGGGTCAGGAACGTAATCAGTGGGCCAACGTCGGAAGGTGGTGAGAAGACATCTACGTAAGGGAACCGCTCGTACAACGCTTCGTTGCCGCGTATTCCTACCAAACAGCCCATCAGGTTGATGACCAAGTTCGGTTTACGTTCCTTGAGCGGCCTGAGTGAGTGCAAACGACCATAGGCGCGGTCCTCCGCCGACTGACGGACCACACAAGTGTTGAGAACGATCACATCTGCCTCTTCCGCCTGGGGAGTGAACTCGTAGCCCAAGCGCTCCAGGGCTGCTCCCACCCGGCGCGAATCGGCCACGTTCATCTGACAACCTTCTGTCCAGAGATAGTACTTCTTGCCCATCGCCAATAAATTATACCAGGCGCGAGACAAGGTAGATGTCCGTTTCTTGTCTGCTGGCGTTTTCTGCTACAATTGCATATGGAAGGAAACGGATGCGGAGACACACAATGGAATTTCACGAACAATCTCGTACGTTCTTGCTTCTTGAAGATCCGTCCCCTACGGTGGAGGTAAGCCGTAAGATTCTGGAGAGTCCTCTTGGTCTGGCGCGGGAAATTGTTTGCAGACTGTTCAACAATGATTTCCAGGCGCTCCGACAAGAGATGGATGTTATCAAGGAGTTTGCGGCGGGGGTGACTCGCGCCGAGTCCTTACGAAAATATGCCGTTGCAAACTACTATTCCCTGATGTTCGCATTTCACCAGTGGTTTCATAGCTCCTATTATGAGAAGTACTGTCGCTATGCGGTCAATTTTTTGTCATGAGGGCAGATCAATCAGCCGCCAGCGTACTACCAGGCGAGTCTATTCAAGCCGGCATTGCCCCCGGCCAGTCATGAGCCGGAACAAGTAAGTTTCCGCGATCTGGTGCCGGAGATCACAGATACTACCTATCTGACACACGGTATTTTCTACTATCCTGCCAAGTTTATTCCTCAGATACCCCGATTCTGTCTTCAGGCGTATACGTCTGAAAATGGTTGGATCATAGACCCGTTTGCGGGGTCGGGCACGGTAGGCCTGGAGGCTGTTTTAAGCCGAAGAAATGCCATTCTCCTGGATATCAACCCTATTCTTACCCATATTGTTCCTCTCAAAATACAGTTTCGCGATACCAGTGTAAGTAAGCAAGTTCTTGTTCGACTGCTACAGGACATGCGTCAGAGCAGCCATGAGTTTGTTCCCGCCTGGTCGAACCTCGAATACTGGTATGATCAGGATGTTCTGCAGATACTCTCCCGATATTGGGGATGGATCAAACAGCAGGAGGATAACTCCTATACAAAAATTATCCAGGCGGCTTTATTGAAAGCCAGCCGGCAGTTTTCCTATGCAGAACATAGGGCACCGAAATTGTTCAAATCGAAGATGAAGTTGGCGGAAATGAGAGATTTGCTTCAACAAGATTGGAAAGAAGCATTAGATACTCTCATTTACGACACAGCGATCGACATTTACCATCGTGTTAAAGCCCTGGCTGAGACGATAGGGCCGCGCGAGCAGCAAGTGGTGTTTCATGGTGGGGTTGACTCTTCCAGCTTTGTTCTGGACCCCAATCTAAAGACGCAAGCCGTGATTACCTCCCCACCGTATCTACAGGCACAGGAATACATTCGTACATCGAAGATCGAACTCTATTGGCTGGGATATTCCGAAGAGGAAATCAAACGGATCAGCAGAATGGAAATTCCTTATCGCAAAGCGGAGGGAGAAATACACACGCCGACTCTGGATTCACTGCGAGAAACCCTGGCGCGCAGAGACTTACGCATGATGGCAGATTCATACTTCTACTACACTATCCGCGCCCTGGAAAATGCTGCCAGTTCCTTGCTGCCTGACGGTTATTTGTGCGTCTTTGTAGGGAATCCAAAAGTGGATGGAATCGAAGTAGAGACGTGGCGAATTATTTCGGAGCATTTCGGCCAGCGTGGTTTTCGGTTCTTACATGTGTACGAAGACCAGATCAAGAATCGCCAATTGTTCCGGAACCGCAAAAATAAAAACCCGGAAGGCATGAAATCAGAATTCCTTCTGGTCATGCAGAAACATCCTCTCTAGAGATCATAGGGTATTTTGGACAGGAAAACGCTTCTGGGTGGGTGTAACACAACTGCATTGGTTGGCGATCTGTGGCAGGGAAGGTTTTTAAGAGGGCATGGGGACCGTCTACCCCCACAGGCGATTCCCATAGGGTATTCGTTTACTCGACACAACCATCTATCTATTGCCCACAAGTAGGGCAAATTGGAAATGTGCCCAATCCTTTGCCCTATCCCGCGAGTCAGAGCCTCGCGCCGCCACCACTTCCCATGCAGATGGCCTGGTCAAGTTGAGACAATCTCTGTTTGGCCTGCGTTAGGCGTTAGGAACGGCAGTTCAACTGCCGTCCTAACGCCTGAATCCAAATCCTGAACCAGCCGAACGAGATGTGTACATAGATAACCATCTATCTGGTGTAGCCATGTGGGGCAAATCGGAGATTTGCCGGTTCTCGTAAGTCGGAGACCTGCGCCATTGGTAAGTGATGGGGTATTGAGAATTTCCGAATGCGCTGTGAGTTGCGCTCATCGCGAAAGTGCCAGTCCCCGGCGTGAGACTTGTTGTGCCTGAAGTGCCAAATTCCAATGTGAGAAGAATGTAGGCAGGCAAACCCCACTGCCTAATGACTGTTCATGGACTGGCTGGTTCACCAGGGGAAGCGAGTATAATTGTGCGTGGAGGTGCAGGATGATCTATGGCGAAAAAACGCGTCTGCGCGCTATCGAGCGTGCCGATTTGCCTTACTTCGTCCAATGGTTGAACGATCCCCAGGTATGTCTGTATCTGAGTTTGGATCTACCAATCTCCATGGCAAGCGAAGAACAGTGGTTCGAGGAGGTGCTGAAATCGCCACCTGAAGAGCGCCCTCTTGCCATTGAAGTCCAGGAAGGCGATAATTGGAAACTCATTGGAAATGCCAGTTTCATGAAGATCGACTGGCATGCTCGCAGCGCGGAGATTGGCCTGGTCATTGGCGAAAAGGCTTATTGGGATAAAGGGCACGGGACACAGGTCATGCAGTTGATGTTGCGCCATGGCTTCGAGACCTTGAATCTCAACCGTATCTACCTGCGGGTCTTCGCGGATAATCTGCGCGCCATCCGCTGCTACGAAAAAGTCGGCTTTGTCCTGGAAGGTCGCCTGCGTCAGGCTGTCTATCGGCGCGGCAGTTACCAGGATGTGTTGATCATGAGCATCCTGCGTTCGGAATGGCAGCCGGCTGGCTGGGCAGTGGGCAAGACGCGCATCCTGGAGGGAAAGGGCCGTTCGTAGCCGCGGGTGTCTCGAGCGAGGACGACAGCATGGTAGCCGTTCTCTCCCCGTCCTCGCGTAAAACGGATTTTTCCGGGCGCGACGTTGACGAATATCCTATTTGCAGGTATCCTTGTAACCATGCCTTCGCATTTCTCACGTCGTGATTTTCTCAAACTGACTGCCTTGGGCGTCGGGGTGCTGGCGGCTCGCCCTTTGCGTACCCTGGCCGATCTCTTCCCGCTGGCCGACTTTCCTGCGGGGGAACGCCTGGGGCGCAACTGCACGGGTGGCAAGGTTGCCATCCACGCCCGGCCGAGCACGCGCAGTCCAATCGTCAAGGAAATTTATGAAGACACGGTCTTGCCCTGGCTGCGCGAGGTGCCGGCCGAAACGCCGGATTACAACCGCGTGAATCAGCGTTGGGTCGAAACCCCCGAAGGTTTCATCTGCTCGGATTTCCTGCAGATGTGCCGTAACCAGCCCAACGAACCGTTGCAGGCCTTGCCTGAGGGTCAGGCTGGCTTCTGGGCCGAAGTGACCGTTCCCTACGTGGATCTCTACCTAGAGAATCCGCCGGCGCGTTCCGCCTGGGCCCGGAACTACCTCAGCCGGGGTGCTTTGCCGCGCCTGTACTATTCCCAGGTGATGTGGATTGATCAGATCAAAGTAGGTAATTCCGGCCATATCGTGTATCGTGTCAACGAACGCTACGGCAATCCTGGTGATATCTTTTTGGCCGAAGGGGCTGCCTTCCGTCCCCTGACCGAAGAGGATGTCTCCCCCATTCACCCGGAAGTGGACCCGAATGAGAAAAAGATTGTCGTCAACGTCACGCAGCAGACGCTTTCTTGTCTGGAGAGCGGGCGCGAAGTGTATTTCTGCCGCGTCTCGACCGGCGTCGGAGTCGCCAGTACTCCCTTGGGGGAGCATATCACCTGGCGCAAGGCTATCTCGATCCACATGGCCGGCGGGACGGTAGATGCCGGCTACGATACCCCTGGCGTCTCCTGGACGACCCTCTTCGTGGGGGATGGGGTGGCGATCCATGCCGCGTTCTGGCACAACGAATTTGGGATGCGGCGCTCGCACGGCTGCGTCAATTGCCGCCCGGAAGATGCCCAGTGGATCTTTCGCTGGACAACCCCTGCTGTCCCCCTCGAGCCGGGCGACGTGTTGGCGCAATGGCCCAACGGGGGCACACATGTCATCGTAGAGGAACGCCTGTGGTAAACGGCGAGTCATTGACTCTGACAATCGCTTTTTTGGCCGGTCTGGCGACTTTCCTGGCGCCTTGCGTTCTGCCGCTGGTGCCGGCCTATGTGGGCTATTTGGGCGGGCAATACGCCCGCGTATCGGCCGCCGAGGAGAGTACTGAACGGCCGCGCCATGCCATCGTCTTGCATGCCCTGGCTTTCATCGCTGGTTTCACGCTGGTTTTCCTTGTCTTCAACATCATGGCCGCGGCCATTGGTTTGTGGTTGGGCAGTGTGCGCGAGGTCCTGGCGCGAGTGGGTGGGCTGGTCGTCGTTGTCTTTGGCCTGCACACTATCGGTGTGTTGCGTATCCCGTGGTTGAACTATGATTTGCGCATCCATACTGCGCCTCGCTCTGGACGGGGATACCTCTCCTCCGCGTTGATGGGCATTATCTTTTCGGCGGGTTGGTCGCCATGTGTGGGGCCGACCCTGGGTCTGATCCTGACTCTGGCGATGTATACCTCGTCGGTGCTGCACGCCGTGTGGTTGGGCATGGCCTTTTCGGTTGGTCTGGCTATTCCCTTCCTGTTGACAGCGCTTGGCCTTGGCTGGGTCACGCGCCTCCTGCGACGTTACCGCCGCTTCCTGCGCGGCGTGGAAATCGCGACCGGCGTTCTGCTGATCGTGGTCGGGCTGATGCTGGTCAGCGGCACCTTCAACACGCTGGCAAATCTCCTGCCACCTACCCTGATATTCGACCCCCTGGCGAAAGGCCTTGCCAATTCGCCTTAAGGAGACGCCACCCCACAGGCGGAAAGTCATCATGCTAACGGTTACTCTTTACCTTCGCCCCGATTGTTCGCTTTGCGAGCAGGCCAAAGCCGACCTGGAGGTCTTGCAGGAAGTGGTGCCTCATCGCTTGGTGGAAATAGACGTGGGTTCCAGCGAAACCTGGCGCGCCTATGCCCCCCAAATCCCCGTCGTGGAAGTTGGCCCCTATCGTTTGCAAGCACCTTTCACCCGCCAGGAACTGGAAGTGACCCTGCGCGCCGCGGCAGACCGTCAGCGGACTCTGGAAACCATCGGTGACGAGACGTATGCTCGTGCCGTCGCGCGCGGACAGAGCATTTCCTGGGGCGATCGCCTGTCCTTTTTCCTGGCGCGCCATTATCTCCTGGTGTTCAACCTCATCCTGGCGTTCTACGTTGGCCTGCCCTTCCTGGCGCCGGTCTTCAAACACATCGGCGCGGACCTGCCGGCCCGCGTGATCTATCGCATGTATAGCCCACTCTGTCACGAACTGGCCTTTCGCTCCTGGTTTTTGTTTGGGGAGCAGGCTTACTATCCCCTCTCGCTGGCGCATATCCGCGGTGTCACCACCTTCGAGGAGGCCAGCGGCATTCTGGCGCCGCGCGCCTTGCTTTACGTGCAGGCGCGTCAGTTCGAAGGCAATGCACGCATGGGCTATAAGGTAGCCCTGTGTCAACGGGACGTGGCAATTTGGGGCGCTTTGCTTCTCTTTGGCCTGGTCTTTGCCGTGACCGGCCGACGATTTCGATCGCTACCCATTGCCATCTGGATTCTCCTCGGAATCCTGCCTGTCGCGCTGGATGGCGGCACACAACTACTCAGCCAGTTACCTCTCTCGTCGCTGGCGAATCTCTTACCGATGCGCGAAAGCACTCCCTTCCTGCGGACTTTGACCGGCGCGCTCTTTGGTTTTCTGACCGGTTGGTTTGGCTTTCCCTTGATCGAAGAGTCCATAGCCGAGACGCGCCGTGTTCTGGAGCGTAAGTTTGCCGTGGTCAAGCAGCGGCCCTGAATCAGAGCCATGCCCTTTCACGACTATCACGGTATCCGTTACTATACGTTTCCCTCTTTAGAGGTCCATGTCCCTCACGCCGTCTTTACCCGGCGTGGCGGCGTCAGCCCTGCGCCGTGGGATTCGCTTAACCTGGGCGGGACGGTCGGCGATGATTCCCAACGCGTCGCCGAGAACAAAGCTCGCGCTCTGGCTGCCTTTGGTCGTGCCCCGGCTACCTTATTTGAGGTCTGGCAGGTACATGGTTGCCAGGTGATCGTCGCCGACGCGCCGCGCGCCCCACACGAGCCGTTACGGCAGGCCGATGCGATCCTGACTGACCGTCCTGAAGTGACCTTGCTGATGCGCTTTGCGGATTGCGTGCCTGTCTTGTTGTACGATCCGCGCCATAAAGTCATCGGCCTGGCCCATGCTGGCTGGCAGGGAACGGTCAAGGGCACGGTTCTGGCCGCCGTTCAGCAAATGCAGGGGCACTACGGTTCGCGTCCGGCTGACATCCTGGCCGCGATTGGCCCTGCGATTGGCCCAGACCATTATGAAGTAGGCGACGATGTCGTTCGGGCTGTGAGTCAGGCATTCGGCGAGCAGGCGGAACAGTTTTTGATCCATCACGATGGCCGTACCTTTTTCGATCTTTGGGCGGCCAATCGCGCCTGGCTGGAACGGGCCGGCGTGCGTCAGATTGAGGTCGCCGGCCTGTGCACAGCCTGTCACTCGGAAGACTGGTATTCCCACCGTAGTGGTCGTGGTCGGACAGGGCGTTTTGGTGTTATGATTGCCCTGGAGCGCTGAAACATGACCGGGACGCTCAGCCATAGTATCCGTCAACGCTATCACCAGGTCTGTGAGCAGATCGCCGAGGCGGCTGTGCGTGCGGGACGCGATCCGGCCTCCGTGCGCCTGATCGTGGTCACCAAATCCCAACCGTTAACCGTCGTCCAGGCAGCTCTCGAGGCTGGTATCTGCCGCTTCGGCGAAAATTATGCGGAAGAAGCTGTCGCAAAGATGCAGTCTCTGCCGTCTGGTCGGATCGAATGGCACATGATCGGCCATGTCCAGAGCCGCAAAGCCGCTCTGGTCGCCCGGCACTTCGACCTGATTCATTCACTGGACAGCCGGAAACTGGCGCGGCGATTGAACGAATTTTGTCAGCAGGACGGGCGCATCCTACCGACTCTGCTCGAGTTCAACGTCAGCGGTGAGGTGAGCAAGTTTGGTTTTCCGGCCTGGGAAGAGAGCCAGTGGCCGGCTCTGTTGCCAGAACTGGAACAAATCCTGCAATTTCCCCATCTGCGCTTGTGCGGTCTGATGACAATGCCGCCTTACTTCGAGGATCCCGAACGCACTCGCCCGTATTTCCAGAAGTTACGCCGCTTGCAGGACTTCCTGCGCAAGAAATTGCCACAAGCCGATTGGAACGAACTCTCGATGGGCACCAGCGTGGACTTCCGCGCCGCGGTCGAGGAGGGGGCGACTTATGTGCGCGTCGGGCAGGCTATCCTCGGACCACGCCCACCAAAGGAGTGAGATCGCATGGAGATTCTGATCCGACTGATTAACCTTTGCGCGGAATTCCTGATCCTGTTGGTCATTGTCCAGGCGATACTCAGTTGGGTCATGTCGCCGTATCATCCCGTCCGTCAGAACCTGGACCGAATCGTGGACCCTTTACTAGCCCCGATCCGCCGCATCGTTCCACTACTCGGAACGATTGACGTCAGCCCAATCGTGTTTATAATAGTGGTACAGGTGTTGGCTTCTACTTTGACACGTTTGCTTGCCACACTACGATGAGGTGAATTCATGAGTCCCCGTGCCTTTCGTCTCCATGATGGTAAGAGGGGCGCCGCGCTCGCCATTCGGGTGACGCCGCGCGCCAGCCGTAACGAAATCGTTGAGGTTCTGCATGACGGCACGATTAAAGTCCATGTGACTGCGCCGCCGCATGAGAGTGAAGCCAACGAGGCCTTGCTTCGATTCCTAGCCGAGGTCTTGGATGTCCCCAAGTCGCGGCTGGAAATCGTGGCTGGCGAAACCGGGCGGGATAAACTGGTCTCGGTCCTGGACATGGATGTGGAGACGGCTCACAAGCGCATTGTTGCGCACATTAAGTGAAATCACGAGGGGTTTAGTTGGTGTGTGGATGCCGGGTGCGCTTCCTGGCATGGGCCCCCTGCCCGGGAGGAGTACCCAGGTGAGACAGGCGTGCTCGGAACCAGTGAGTGGCAACCGTTTTTGCTGGAAAACGCGGGGAGTCGCGCCGAGACCCTGGCTGAAATCGTTGCGATCTTACCTCAGGAGAGTATATGCCAACCCAAGCCTCCCATTCCTCCTATCGTGCTCGCTCGAAACGCCAACCGCGTCGCACGCTCCTCTGGTTGCGCTGGGCAGTGCCGGCTGTTCTGCTGGGTATTGCCGTCCTTGCGCTGGCGTTGATTCCCAAACGACCTTCGGCCTCGTCCGGGAAGGATACTACCCCTGACGCCCTGCCGTCCATCGTCAGCGTCAATCGCGCCTACGTCATGTACAAGGATGAGAACGCCTTCCTGCTCGATGTCCGCAGTCCTCAAGAGTTTGAGTTCGTTCACATTCCTCGCTTGGGCAACAATCAGGTAGTTAATATTCCTTTGGAGGAACTCTTCTCACGCCTGGATGAGATTCCCAGGGAGCGGGATATTGTGGTCATCTGTACGACCGGGCATCGGAGTGAGCGGGCACGCGATCTCCTGTTGCAAGCGGGCTTTCCGCGCGTCACCAGTGTTTCTGGGGGAATTCAGGCCTGGATTGATAACAACTTGCCGGTGGAGGGTACATTTCCCAATTAATCTGGGCGCTGCCTGATCTGCTTCCGGCGCGGATTCCTGCCGCGGGTTCGCTATTCTTGATTCTGCTCGAGCGGAAGTGGAAAATGGCATTGCTGCCGGCGGTTGACCCTTTGTCACCACCGAGGCAGACGAAGGGGGTAGCCGCGCAAGGTCGCGTTTTGGAATGGGGGGCAATCGGTAGCCGCCGAAATCCCCTGCGGCCATCCTCCCGGCAGGGGAAAATCTATTCTTTTCTGGCGGCGGTAAGTGCTTCTCGGCTTTCTTCCAGCAGGCGGATGCCGTTGCGTACCTGATTGAGAATTTGCTCGAGTTGCATTTCCAGTTCCAGTAATTTATCGTGGGCGTATTGGTCGGCGCCTGCCTTGATGTTCTCGGCCTCCTGACGGGCTTGCTCGATGATTTGTTCTGCTCGCAGTTTGGCTTCCTGGACGATGAGTTCTCTGTCAATCAGTTCTTCCGCTTTTTCGCGTGCCAGGGCGACGGTGCGATTGGCTTCCTCCTGTGCCTGTGCCAGAATGCGATCGCGCTGGGCATATACTTGCTGCGCCTTTTTGACCTCCTCGGGGATGGAGATGCGCATTTGATCAATAATGTCCAGGAAGCGATCCTCATCCATAATGACGCTATGCGTCAAAGGAATCGGACGGCTCTGGTTGAACAATTCTTCCAGGCGATCCACGAGGTGAAGGATATCCATGGGGCCTCCACGTAAACACGCGCAGACAAGATAATTATAGCAAAATCCCGTTACGACTGCCTTGCCTCGGGTAGGGTCGCGGACGCTTTACCGTGTCCGAATCCCGAACGGTTTGATTTGTTGAGGGTCGCTGATCTCTTCTGCTTTGGCCTTGAGGGCCGCCACGACATGGGGCGGTACCATGCTGGAGACATCGCCGCCCAGCAAGGCAATTTCGCGCACGGTGGTTGCCGAAAGGAAGGTGTGTTCCTCGGCCGTAATCAGGATAACGCTCTCGATATCCGGCGCCAGGCGGTGGTTGGCCAACGCCATGCGGAACTCGAATTCGAAGTCGGAGAACACACGTAGCCCACGCACGATAACCTGACAGTCCCAGGCGCGGCAGGCTTCCACGGTCAAGCCGCTGTAGCCCAGGACGCGAATCTTCGGGTTGTCTTTGAACGTTTCCTGAACCAGGGCGATGCGCTCGGCGGGGGAGAATAGCAAGGACTTGAGAGGACGGTCGTAGACCGCGACGATCAACTCATCGAACAGGCGCGCGGCTCGCTCGGCGATGTCAATGTGACCGTAATGGATAGGGTCGAAAGTGCCTGGAAAGAGTGCTCGTTTCATTAACTGATGTCTCCTTTACCACCACCCCAGAAGCGATTCAACGCTTCGATCAGTAAGGTATGCTCTGGGGATTGCAGGTCTGGATCCTGCTCGAATACGCGTTGGGCTTGTCGGCGGGCCTCCTCGATCAAGGCTACATCGCTCAGCGAGGCCATGCGCAAACTGGAGACAAAGCCTGCCTGGCGCGTGCCGAGGAATTCGCCGGGACCGCGTTGTTGCAGATCACGCTCGGCCAGCACGAAGCCATCATTCGTCTCGGCCATGGCCGCCAGGCGTTCGTTTTCCTGTTCGTCCTCTCGGCTGGGAATCAACAGGCAGTAGGCTTGGGCGCTACCGCGCCCCACCCGACCGCGCAACTGATGCAATTGTGCCAGGCCAAACCGATCTGCTCCCTCGATCAACATGACCGTGGCATTGGGCACGTCTACGCCAACTTCGATCACTGTTGTCGAGACCAGGATGTGGTATTCACCTGCGCGGAAGCGCGCCATCACAGCTTCTTTCTCCTCCGGCTTCATGCGTCCGTGAAGCAAGCCGAGCTGGAGGTCTGGGAAGACTTCCTTTTGCAAGCGGGCGTGTTCGTCCACGGCGGCGGCGAAGTCCAGTTTATCACTTTCTTCAATGAGAGGATAGACAATAAACGCTTGCCGGCCCTCTGCCACCTGACTGCGGATCAAGGTGTAGGCACGTTCTCGTTCGCGCGGCGTCAAGACGTAGGTCGCGACCGGTTGACGCCCGGCCGGCATCTCATCCATCACGGAGAGGTCCAGATCGCCGTAAATGGTCAGCGCCAGTGAGCGCGGGATGGGGGTCGCCGTCATGACCAGCAAGTGAGGGTTGGTGCCTTTGGCGCGCAAGGCGGCGCGCTGGGCTACCCCAAAGCGATGTTGCTCGTCAATGACCACGAATTGGAGATCGGCGAAGGTAACTGGCTCCTCCAGGAGAGCATGGGTACCGATCACCAGTTTCACCTCTCCGCTCGCCAGGCCGGCACGAATATCGTCTTTTTCCTTTTCCGGCGTGTCCCCGACCAGCAGCCGAAGCTGGTGGGGGGATAGTTCTCCGCCAGGGTGCAGGAGCAGGCTTTGGAACGTCTGGTAATGTTGTTCGGCCAAAATGGAAGTCGGTGCCATGACTGCGGCCTGTGAGCCGGTGCGCGTGATCATGGCGGCTGTCAAGGCGGCCACTACGGTCTTGCCCGAACCCACGTCGCCTTGCAGGAGGCGGTTCATGGGACGGCCGGAACGCAAATCGGACAGGATTTCGTCCAGGGCGCGGCGCTGGGCGTTGGTCAATGCATACGGTAAGGCGGCCAGGCGTGCCTCGAGCCACGATTCACTGACCGTGAAGCGTCGTGCGGCGGCGGCCTGCCAATCTCGTTTCTGGCGTAAGACGCCCATTTGGAGCAGGAAAATCTCGTCGAATGCTAGCCGTTTACGCGCCTGACGTAACTTTTCCTGGGAATCCGGGAAGTGAACCTGTAAGAGTGTCTCTCCCAGTTCCAGCAGGTTGGCTTCCTGTCGAATCGCTTCCGGCAAGGGATCGCTGACTTTGGGCGCCCAGTACGTCACGACCTGGTACATCAGCCTGCGCAGCCATTTTTGCGTGACGTTGGCGGTTAGCGAGTAGACGGGGACGATGCGGTTTGTGTGCAGATTTTCGGCTTCGACCGGCTCCCAATCCGGGTTGTTCATCACTAACCGGCCTAAATACTGTTCCACCTTGCCCGAAACGGAGATCGTATCGCCGACCTTCATGCGATTGACCAGCCAGGGCTGATTGAACCAGGTCAGGCGCAGGCTGCCGGTGCCATCGTTGATGATGACCTCGATCAGCGTGGCGGAGCCGCCGCGAATCTTGCGACTTTCCAGCATCTGAATCACGCCGACTACCGTGACTTCCTCACCATACCAGAGACGATGGATTGGTTTTAATTGGCTGTAATCCTCATAGCGGCGCGGGAAGTTGTAGAGCATGTCGCCCAGGGTAGTCATTCCCAGGCGGGCCAGCATAGCCGCGTGGCGCGGGCCGACGCCCGATAGGACCTGAAGGGAGGCATTCAAGGCAATCGGTTGAGCACTGCGTGGTACCGCCCTTGGGGGTGTTCCCCTCTGATCCCGGATTGTCGTCTCCACCGGCCTCGCGGCAACGGCCTCTCTCGGTGCGGAAGAGTCGTCCTTGGGTGGGCGCGGAGCGGTCGGCGTCCTCCGACGAGAACGTGGCTCCGTTCGTTGCCCAGCTCTCTCGGCAGCAGCCACCTCGGGAATCTGTTCCCGGATTTGTTGCCAGAGCGCCTTCAACGCCGCGGCGCGTTCGGGCGGGGTTTGTTCGGGATAGGTGTGTAGTGTGGTCGCGACCAGTTGAATGATTTCCTCCGGCACCCCCTCCAGACGCGCCTCATTGCTCCAGGGGGCAATGATCCTCTCCAATCCCCCAATGACTGCTGTGTTCAGATAACCGTTTTCGTGCTCGAGACGGAAGAATTTACGTAACTTTTCCAGAGATGGCTGCATACGGTTATTTTACCATCCTACGCTCCGATTTCAGGGCTTGTAGAATGGTTTGAATCCTTCGCCGAGTGCCTCATGCGCCTGGCCAATGACCATAAACGCACGTGGGTCTGTTTCCTGGACAATAGCTTTGAGTCGTGTCACTTCCGAACGAGTGATCACGCAGTATAGCACCGGTCGAGATTGACCGGTATAGGCACCCCTACCCGGCAGGATGGTCACACCTCGTTCCATCTCGTGGAGAATGCGCTCGGTGACCTGTTCGGGTCGGCTGGTGATGATCAGGGCTGTGCGCACTGTTCCGACGCCCTCCAGAGCCGTCTCGGCGGCCAGTCCACTGACGTAAATGGCGATCAGGGCATAGAGAGCTCTCTTCCAACCGAACACGAAGCCTGCCGAGAGCACGACCAACCCATCGGTCACCAGGTAACTTTGTGTGATGGGAACACCTTTCCAATAGTTGAGGATGCGAGCCAGGATGTCTGATCCGCCGCTGGTACCCCGTCCGCGATAGACAACCCCGTACCCAATACCGCACACTACGGCCCCGTAGAGGGAATTCAACACCAGATCGTCGGTGAGACCGTTCTGGGGAAAGAAGGGGAGGAATGTCAGGAGATCTGTGAATAGCGAGTAGGCTGCCACGGCAAAGGCAGTGCGCATGGCGAAACGGTGCCCTCCCAGGAGGCGCCAGCCCAGAATGAAGAGGGGCACGTTTCCCAGGAAGAACATGACGCCGATTGGCCAATTCGTGTAGTGGTTGATGATCTGCGCCACGCCGGTAATGCCGCCGTTGACCAGCTCGGCTGGAACGAGGAACAAGCGCAGGCCGATTGCCTGAATCAACGCGCCGAGGAGGATGATCAGGTAGTCATAGACACTGGTCAAAAAGGAGCGGGAACGCATGGTAGCCCCATCTTACCTTATTTCGGAGTGCTTAAGCAAGGGCGTGCGAGGATGATGGAGCGCGAGAACAAAAAAAAGCCCTCGTGGGGCTTTCGTCAGTGACCGGGATGCTGCCATGGCAAAACGGATCTTTCCAGGATATGTTTATTCCTAACTCGAGTTTAGACAAACCACATTGTGCCCCTATATATGGTGGTGGGTACTGCCTGCTGACTGCCATACGTGGCGGTTTTGCTGATTTTGTCTAAATACGAGTCCTGACGTACAACCACAGACCATCCAATTGACCACGTTTGATATGGTACTCTTGCGGCAATGCTTCTTCTACCTCTTGACTGGCCACCTCCCGCAGCCACTTCAAGATGGTGTCTTCTTTATGCCCTTTTGACTCGCGCCAGATTGCTAATCCGATTGCTTTCTGCCAGCCACGCCAGCGTTTCCAGGATCTCATCCTGCGAGACACGCTTGCGGTAAAAGATCGTCCCACTGGTTTCCACAAAGTACTTGCCGCAGACTTGACACCGGAAGCGTTGCACGCCTTTACGCGTTTTTCCTGCTTTGATGATATGGGGCTTGCTCGCGGAACGCGCCTGCCGGTACATCGGACAGGCCAGATTTGGACAGAATTCTCCAGGTGTAGCAAAGTGGTCCGTCTCTCTCTCTCCTTTCCGTCTGCCCCGAGTATACCTCTTTTGATACCTGCTCTCAAGAGGGAGACTACCCGAGGACTCGACTCTCATTTTACTTGGACACAATTTCTGAGGCAGGTCAGTATGATTGTGGGATCAATTTTTAGTATGGAATGGTCAGAAGCACATCCCATCTTGTTCTGAAAAAGCGCGGAGCGGCTGGAAGACCTGTCTGCGCACACCTTCGATTGACACCACTATCTCGCTGGCCTTTGCGGGATTGCCTCTGCCAGTTATACTGTGAGGCGATAGGGGACCTGCTTCCCGAACGAGATGGGCAGGCGTTGATGGCGTTTCCCTTGTGAGAAAGAGATGAGTCTTTATTGACGTGGGGTGGGGAGGGGCGTAGGCGTAGGATACGGCGTGGGCGTTTGTTGAATGGATTGGGAGAGGGAGCGGCAGATTTCCAGGCCAACGTTCGCGTTTTGGGCGATGATGGGGTTCTCGCCGTAGGCGGCCATCAGTTCTTCAAGCACCTGGACGGCCTCTGGGCAGTAATTCTGCTCTGGGCGGCTGAGTGCGGCCAGGACGGAGCCGTATACAAGGTAGTAATCTACAGTGCCGGGAGAGAGCGGTAGCCCCGTCACGCTGACTCCTTCTCCCTCTTGGCAACTGCGGATGAAGCGCGCCTGACAGCTGGTCTCCGGGTCACAGCCGCGCAGGGCGCATTGCAGGGCTGGGATGGCGCTTTCGTAGTTGCGGGCGCGTTGGTAGATGATGCCCAATTGCCCATACAGATCCGCGTTGGTTGGATCGAATTCGAGGGCCTTGCGGATGTTCAGTGCCGCGGCGAAAAAATCGCCTTGTTGCGAGTAGGCTTTGGCAATGGCGATATAGGGCACTGGATCTTTGATTTGTAGTTGCCGGTTGATTTCGGCGGCGCGGGCGAAATAGGAAATCGCCTGTTCATACAGCAAGGCGCGTTCACGGTTATGGGCTTCGTCGAGCGGCACATCCAGCGCCAGGCGACGGTAATTCGCGCCAACGGAAATGTACAGAAAGGTCAGATTGGGGGCCAGTTCGATGGCACGCTGATAGGCCTGGATAGCCTGCTCGTAACGCATGGTCGATTCCAGGACGTAGGCGTAGACGCGCTGGACGTCTAACAGGTCTGGTTGTCGTTCGAGGGCTTGCTGGATTACCTGCTCGGCTTGGGACCACTTTTGCTGGTCAATCAGAATCTCGGCGTAAAAGGCCATTGCCAGGGCGTTCTGGCTATCTAATTGCAGAGCGCGCGTGGCGGCTTGTTCCGCTTGCAGGAGCAGGGAGGCACGTTCGTCGGCTGTGGTGAGGGCGGCCGTGGCGTTCCAGTCGAGTACGAAGGCGCGGATGGCATGGACGTTGCTCTCGTCAGGGGCGAGGGCAACGGCCTGGTCGGCGGAGCGGAGCGCCTGCTTCAAACGCTCGGCGCGCTCGTAGTCGGTTGTCAGGGAGTTGGACGAATACGCCTGGATACGCGCCAGTTGTGCCCAGAGTTGCGCGTTCTGAGGCTCCAGGCGTGTGGCGTCCTGGTAGGCGGTAATCGCGGCCTCCAGGTAACCGGCCTCAAAATAGGCTTCCCCCTCCAGGACATAGGATTGGGCTGTGCGGGTAGGAGTAGGGGTAGGGAGAAAAGGCGAACGGATCGCGCCACGCTGGAGTTGTTGCCAGAACCAAAGGACGGCTAAAATCGCCAGCAACAGCGCAAAAATGCGGTAGAGATTGGACTGCCGAGGCTGGTAGAACAGCGGGCGGCGTGGAGAAACATTCATTGGTGGGTAGTAGCAGTAGGACTGACCGGAGTGGAGGGGGAAGGCGTACGGGCCAATTCTTCGCAGATCTCTATAGCAACCTGGGCGTTATACTGGGCGTATTCATCGTTGGGTGCTTCCACCAGGATCCGTTGAGCAAGGGGAACGGCCTCCCCACATAGGTTGCTCTTGGCCAGCATATAGGCGTAGGTGTAGAAGTACTGCACCAGACGTACATCGTTCGGATTCAGGGTCAGTGGTGGAATCACTTGACCATCCGGCGTTTGACCACCGTTGATGGCCAGGGAAAACTGTTCCAAGGCCTGCGGCCATAGATTGCTCTTATAGAGCGTCCAGGCCCAGTTGCCGCGCAGATAAGGGTCGGTGGGAGCGTTTTTGACGGCTTCCTCGGCATATTGGGCGGCTTTGGCAAATTCACCCAGGCGAGCGTAGGTGCGGGAGAGGTAGAGGTCAGGCAGAGGATCGGCGGGGTTGAGTGTGTTGGCCAGCGTATACTCGCGTTCGGCTTTATCTAGCACCTCTAGAGCGCTATAGGTTCGGCCCAGGGCGAGATGTACTTCGGCGATGTTCGGGTTGATCGCGATGGCCGCCTCGTATTCCTGGATGGCTTCCTCGCGGTTATCCGTGATTTCGAGGATGTAACCGCGTGCCCAGTGCGCTTCGAGTGTATTGGGCGCCAGCGCCGTGGCGAAACGCGATTCTTCTATTGCCCGATCTATGGCATCCAATGGGCCAATACCCTGCTCGTACATCCGACCAAGCAATTCGGCATAGTAGGCGTGAATCACGCCATTCTTGTCGTCTATCGCCAGAGCATCCTTGAGTGCACTCTCGGCCTGGAGGAATTCCCCTTTCTTCGTGAGTGCCCAGCCACGCACGGCAAAGGCCATGGCATTGCGCGGGTTCAGTAGCAAAGCGTTGGAGGCGTTGGTGAGTGCCTCGTCGTACTGTCCGGCGAAGACCTGCACGCGCGCCAAGGCCACATGGAGCGCTGGGTCCTCTGGATTGGCCAGGATGGCTTGTTGGTATTTTTCTATCGCCTGTAATAATTTCCCTTGCTGGAAAAGTTCCTCGGCCTCGGTGACGTAGGTTTCCGGCGCACGCGTGGCGGTAGGGGTGGGGACAAAGGGTGGTGGAATGGTGGGGATGACGTAGCGATTGATATACGCCATGACACCAATGGCGAGCAGCAGGAGGGCAACGTAGTACCAACTGCCTACCAGCCTCCGTCGCCTGCGGCGCATGCTCCAGCGGGAACCTCGTAAATACATGGTGTCATATTACCATTTGGTGGGAAGGGGTGTCAAGGTGACAATAGACGATAGACGATGGATGGTGGACGATGGACGATAGACGATGGACGGTGGACGGTAAACGATCGGAGATTTGCCGCACACGGGTTGGGTAGGCGGTTGCGCTCTCCTGTCTGCCGTCTATTCATCTATGTTGTTCTCCGTTCGCTTATCGTCTCCCCCCTCGTTGAAAGTTCGCCCCTTAGTCTGTTCCGGGCTATTCTATTCTGCCAGAGTTGGCCAACAGCCTCCACGTTGGCGTTGGATACGAGGTGCTTTCTGCCGTTTTTACGGTTGTAGAGCGGCTTCCAGGATCGCTTGCCCAATCTGTTGGGCCAGCAGGGGCTGATCGGCTTCCAGCAAGAGGACCAGGGTCAAAGGCGTACCAGACCAGTCCGCCGGCGTGCCGGCCAGGTACCAGGTAATCGTCGTTCCCTGACGTTTGGCCGGACCGCTCCATTCCCAAAACATTTTCCCATTCAGCAAAGTTTCCTGCGCGGCACGCACCTGTGCTTCTGAAAAGACCTGTTCCGGTGTGCTAAGCGGTGGTAGAATGACCCAGCCCTGCTGAGAGGTAGGAACGGCCATAGCCAGGCGTGGTGCCGGACGGATGCCTGCCTGACTGAGCGCGGCGGCTGCCAGCGAAACCTGCAACGGGCTGACAAGCAGCTCCCCCTGGGGCGAGGAGGGAGGCGCGACGGATAGGCGCAGGGCTGGGGCTGTGTAGAAGCCCAATCTCCGATACAAGGCTTGCTTGGCTACGATGGATGCGTCTGCCGTTAATCCTTCGATCTGCCAGAAGAATGGCAGTAACTCGCCAGGCGGATAGCGCCCTTGCGCGGCGCGGTTGAGCAATGGCGCGTTCGGGTCGGCGCGTAAAGCATCCGCATACGTCCCCAGATTGTTCGGATCATAGCCGGGTTGAGATGCCATGACCAGAATCTCGCCGCTGCGCGCATTCAAGAGCACAGCCGCGCCACGCTGACCACGCAACCGGTCGTCGGCTGTTTTCTGTAAGTCCAGGTCCAGGCTCAGACGAACGTCCAGGCCGGGTGGGGGTTGTCCGTAGAGCAGGTGATGCCACCAGATCAGGCTGGCGGGATTGCCCTGTAAGCCGCGCAGATAGTCATCCAGGGCGGCCTCCAGTCCGGCCTGTCCGTAGACGGGGTGGGTATAGCCAACGACGGGCGCCAGGTCGGGGTAGAGGTAGAGGCGCCGATAGTTGCCCGGTTCGCCTTGCGTAGTGACCAGAGGGCGATTCGCGCGATCAAGCAAGGCGCCGCGCCGGACGTAGCGATCGGAAATGGAACGCCGGGCGTTATCGGTGCGCGTCAGCAGGTCTGGGCCGCGCCAGACGTCCCACCACAGGCTGGCCAGCAGGATCACGATCAGGCCGCCTCCTAGAATGGCTGTCAGTCCCCAATATGGTCGCGCCGATTCCAGATAGGCTGGTTCCTCCTCGCCGGGCGCAGAAATCAACAGGAGAAGCAGTAAGGACAGAAAGGATGTTAGCAGGGAAGAACCGCCATACGAGAGGAATGGCAAGGTTACGCCGGTCAGGGGGAGGAGCCGCAGATTTCCCCCTATAATCACCACCGATTGCAGGCTCAGGTATACGGTCAGGCCGAGGGCCAGGAGACGGCGGAAGCGTTCGGGCGCGTGGAGGGCGACGCGCATGCCGCGCGCCAGCAGCATGCCTACCAGCACGACCAGCGCGGCCACTCCCAGCAGGCCACTTTCTTCCGCAATGGCTGAGAACAGGAAATCGGAAATGGCGATCGGCACCAGGCCCGGATTCCCCAGACCCGGGCCACGCCCGAACACGCCGCCGTTGGCAATGGCCATCAGGGATTGTACGATTTGGTACGAGCGTCCGCTGGGGTCCAGCCAGGGATTGAGCCAGGCATCTATTCGCAGGCGGACAACGTCTACCAGGACATACCCTATTCCCCCGGCCGTCAACAATCCTACCAGGCCGAGGACGAGGAAACGCGCCTGATTCGTGGCCGCCCACAGGATCGCGCAGTACAGGAGCAGGAACAGCATGGCTGTCCCCAAGTCGCGTTGCAGGATCAGGAGCAAGAGTGCCAGGCCGGTCAGTATCACCGTTGGTGCTAGCAGAGTTATCGGACGGGATGGAAGGGGAAGATGCTCGGCCAGGTAGGCGGCCAGGTACACTATCAGGAACAGTTTGAGTGGCTCGGAAGGTTGGAAGTACACGCCACAACATCCCAACCACAGACGCGGCCCGTTTCCCAGAGGATGTGTACCGAACAGAAAGGTCAACATGGTCAGCAGAATACCGCTGCTGAGCCAGAGATACTTGTAACGACGTAGGAACTGGAGTGTCGGGGAGAGGCGCAAGCCCAGGAGGAGGATGACGCCGCACACTCCCAGCCACAGAGTTTGTCGCAAGCCGTAATGGACGTCTAATCGCCAGATGGTCAATAGCCCCCAGCCACTCAGCACAGCCGCGACCGGCATCAGAAACGGGTCAGCCTCTGGCAGGTATTTCTGCATTTGCAGATGGGCCAACCCAAACACCAGACACCAAACAACGAACCCCAGCCAGTGCCCCCAGCGCAGTTCCGCCTGCCAGGATCGCTCACGGACCGCCGGCGATAGGGTCAGGGCCAGCGAAAACAGGAAGAGGAAGGAGGTGGCCAGCCACAAGAGACGGGATTGAACGTGACGGGAGAGGACCATAGAAGGCTGACAGGAAAAGACCGCCCTGCGACTGAGATCTCTACCCCTCGCCAGAGGACGGGTGGAGAGCGGCGGAGATTTCTTCGCTATCCTCAATGCGAATCCAAAACGAGGTCTTACCGCAGGTGAACTGATCGCCGGAAATCACCACGGCCGGCGTATCCAGGCGTTGCTTGTTCAGCAAGGTGCCGTTGGTGGAGCGCAGATCTTCTAGCCACCAGTGATTATGGTGGTAGGTCAGGCGCGCATGACGCGCGGAGACGGTCTCATCTAAAATGGGACAATCACAGGCGACATCCCGCCCGATGACTACTTCCGGTTGCGAGAAGCGTCGGGTTTCGGCCAGGGAGGCGGGCGGCTGGAAGGTTAATTCGAGTACGGGTATTTTGCGACTGACCAGACGTTGCCCTTGCTGACGAACATCCTTCCATAAGGTGAAGAACGCCCACCCTACGAAAGCGTAGAGTGCCACGACGATCAGGGCGCGCAAAGCCAGGAACAACGGTGCGCTCATGATGGGACCTGCTCGTTATCCCGATCCAGGATCACAGTAGGTCGTTCGCTACCTGCGCTCGATGCCGGTTTCGTCTCGGCAGTTGGCCGCGAGACTGGCAAATCCTGCCCGTAGATGAGCGTGACACCGGCCAGCGAAATGACATCTCCTGGGTATAAAATGCTCTGCTTGACGCGCTGGTTATTGACGTAGGTGCCGCCGGTCGAGTTCAGATCGAAGATGACATATTGTCCCTTGATGGCGCGTAATTGGGCATGGCTGCGCGAGACACGCGGATCATCCAGGACTACGTGATTGTCGAGCCGGCGGCCAATGTTAATGAGAGGGCGGGTGAGAGGAATGATCTTGACGCCGTTCAGGATCAGGAAGGCATTTGGAGGAATGGCATCCTCGGCGGGAACGCTGGTTGGTGGAGTCATCCCCAGGGTTTCTGCCGCTTCTCCCTCCCCAAAGGAAGCCAGGATGCGCATTTCGCCTGCAGGCAGGGAGGCGTCCGCCACGGTGCGTACGACCGGCTTGGACAGGAAAGTCCAACCGGCCTCGCTGCCGACTGTGTACAGTGCCTCGGCTAGCCTTTCCAGCAGATCGCTCTCGCTCGTCCAGCGCTGCAAGGTGGATGGGTGTGCCGTTAGAACGTACATATTGGGTGCCTGGGTCCCTTGCGGCGTGGAGCGCAGGTTTTCCTGCATGGAAAGCGCCAGTTTGCGGGCAACCTGCTCTTCCGGAGTGTAGCCCGGCAAGAAATGGAGCAGGTGCTCCTCAATCAGTACTTGCAGGCGGGTTTCCAGTTCATCTAGTTTCACATCTTTATTATAGGGCGATTGGCGTTTTTTTGGAAGGACGAGGGTGGGTGGTGGGTAGACCATAGATCGTAGGATCGTGACCCGCGTATGGTTTGTCCAGGCCAGCTGGTTGGGCGGGTACTTGAGAGACTTTGCGATATAATCAATCTAGAGAGGTGTTCCATGCCAGAAATGGCTTTTATACGTGAGCAGAAGATCTGGGAAGTATTAGAGCACGCGCTCCGTTTAATCGTGGAGGAATATCAACCGGAAAAAGTTATTCTTTTTGGTTCGTATGCCGGTAGTGGTCAAGTCGAAGTGAAAGAGGCAGGATATTAGGCGATTTTTCACTGGACTCTATACCACTACCCGTATGCCTATGGTATGCCTGATGCCGAGAGTGACCTAGATGTACTTTATTGTCAAAGAAACCACTGCAAGGCCTGTAGATAGACGCATCGCTGTTCGTACTCTGCTTCGCCCTTTGAAACTTCGCCCGACGGTCTCCCCTATCGTGTTAACGCCCTCCGAACTCGAAGAACGGCTGGCGATGGGAGATCCTTTTGTGGAAGAGTGCACCAGGCGTGGGCAGGCACTTTATGAACGTTGATTCCCGTCTTCCGGCCGACCGGTTTGCACGCGCTGAACGAGATTTGGCCGCGGCCCGTCATCTTTTGGCAGAACCAGAAACAGCCTTCATTGTGCCGGCGGCAATGCTTTTGCAGCAGGCGGTTGAGAAGTACCTCAAGGGTTTCTTGCTGGCAAAAGAGAGCAAAGCCAGGCGCACACACGATTTACTTGAACTGCTCGACGATGCTATCCCATTTTGCCAGAGCTAGCCTCTTTCGAGGCGGTGTGCATCAGGTTAACGGAGTACTACACCGAGCAGCGTTACCCCCCATTGGTAGCCAGTGTGATTACTAGGGAGGAGGCGCTCCATCTCTAGAAGAAGCGCAAGTAATGGATCACTATCCTGAAGAATCACGTTGACCTTCGCCCCTCACACAGATAGAGCATCTCCAAATTACTTCCAAAGATTTGGGGGCTTCGCAGGGAAGATATCCTCTCTTGTGTTTTTGTTGTCAATTCCCATCCCGTGTTCACTGTCATCCACTGTCCCTTATCCATCGTCCATCGTCCATTGTCCATTGTCCATCGTCCAATAAAGGTATAATCGGCTGATGGAGCATGGGATGTTGACACGCGTAGTCTTCATGGGCTCACCTGCCTTTGCCGTCCCAATTCTTGAGGCCCTGGCGCGTCACTATGAGGTGGTCGGAGTAGTTACCCAGCCCGATCGGCCAGCCGGACGGGGCGGACTGCTGCGCCCACCGCCGGTCAAGGTGTACGCCGGAGCGTTGGGACTGCCTGTGATTCAACCGGAGCGACTGCGCGAAGAGTACGCGATGGCGCAACTTCGCGCCTGGGGGCCGCAGGTGATCGTCGTCGCGGCGTTTGGTCAGATTCTCAAGCCGGAAGTACTCGATCTGCCTCCCCATGGTTGCCTGAACGTGCATGCCTCTTTGCTCCCGCGCTGGCGCGGTGCTTCTCCGATCCAGGCGGCTATCCTGGCCGGCGACGCGCAGACTGGGGTGACGATCATGAAGATGGATGCCGGCGTGGATACAGGGCCGATTCTGGCGCAACGCCCTATGCCCATTGCTCCTGACGATACGGCCCTTAGTCTCTCCGAACGCCTGGCGCACCTGGGCGCCGAACTCCTGCTGGAAGTGCTCCCGGACTATCTGGAGGGACGTCTGTTACCTCAACCCCAAGCGGAGCAGGGTGTGACGTACGCTCCTTTGCTGAAAAAAGAGGATGGTAGGCTGGATTTCCAGAAGAGCGCTGTCGAACTCGAACGACAGGTGCGGGCTATGAATCCCTGGCCGGGAGCCTGGTTCGAGTGGCGCGGGGTGCTGATCAAGGTCTGGCGCGCCCGCGTCTCCCAGGAGGCCAGTCCTGGCGCCGGTCGGCGAGGCATTGTGGATGGATACCCGGCTATCGGCGCGGCGGATCAGTTTCTAGTTTTGGAAGAAATCCAGCCTGCCGGGCGCAAAGTCATGCCTGGCAAGGCTTTCCTGGCTGGAGTGCGCGAGTGGCTTCCGTGATTCGGAGCATAGTGGCAGCATCTTGGGCTGGTGGAGGCCGAAGCTCATTCCGCAACGGCAGGCCATCATCTTGGGAGCTGTCTGGGTCTCGCGTGAACCTGGTTATACAGATATGCTTACTCTCGATGTGGCAGATCGCGATTGGACGGGTTAGGAGTCAGCCATCCCCAGCAACTGCTTGAGTACAGGGATGTCTCCTTGCAGCCGGATAAGGTACGCCGATCATGACTTCATGCGCTCCTTACCTGGCGGCGTGGGGAGATTGACCTGCCTCGTGGAGGCAGACGACCGGTCTTCGGCCAGGCCGGATGGGGCGGACAAGGTTTGCTTCCGCGAATGGCGAATGCTCCGACTTGCCAGCCTGCAATTTTTGAGTATACTTTGGGCTCGACGACTCCGCCGCCGCGAGCGTGGTGGCCATTCGCTATATATGATTTGATAGAACGGATATATGCGTATACCGGCAGTATTTTTGGATCGTGATGGCACCATTATTGAGGATAATGGTGACCTTTCTGACCCATCGCAAGTGGTCTTCTTTGACGACACAGTTGAGTCGCTTCGTCGTCTATCTGCTCATTTCGCGCTCTTTATTGTCACCAATCAGTCTGGGGTAGCGAGGGGCACGCTCACCATGCAACAGGTGGACCGAGTCAATGCGCACATTGTTTCGCATCTTCGCAGACATGGTATTCGTATTCTGGCCAGTTATGTTTGTCCCCATCAACGTGCGGACGGGTGCGCGTGTATCAAACCTAACCCGTACTTTATCAAGAAGGCCGAACAGGAGTGCGGGATTGATCCTGGAGAATCGTTCGTCATTGGCGATCATCCCCATGATGTCGAGTTTGCGATGAATGCAGGGGCACGGGCTATCTACGTGCTTTCCGGCCATGGGATGAAGCACCGGCACGAACTGCCGCACGAGACCGTGATCGCCGCCGGGATTCGCGAGGCCACCGAAATTATCCTCCAAACAAGCAAACTGGCGGAGCAACGTATCCTCGGATGGAGGCAGGAGGCGAATCGCAATGGGTAGTTTCTGCACTGTTGTGAGTTGTCTGGACGGTCGGGTACAGTTGCCTGTGATCCGCTACTTGCAGAGGCGCTGCAACGTTGCCTATGTTGATACCATAACTGAACCGGCTCCGAACCTCATCTTGGCCCGTCAAGAGGATCGGGATGTGGTTCAGTCTATCTTGAGACGGGGGCGTATATCTGTTGAAAAACACACCTCCGTGGGTATTGCGCGTTGGTAGGATACTACGACTGTGCAGGAAACCCAGCTAAGGAAGAAGAACAGCTACAGCATCTCATGGATGGAGTGGCGTTTCTTCGACACCATTATGGGGAAATACCAGTGATTGGTCTCTGGGTAGATGCGCACTGGGAAGTGAAAGAAGTCGTGAGCAGTAATTAGCGGCGACCAGGGCGCAGCAAGCGACGTCGCTTCGCGGCCTGGTTGAGGTACCACTGTTGGACATAGACAGAGCGGTGGTGATGTAGCACCCAACACTACGTCTTGCGTGAAGGTCAAAAAGGTTGTTTTACCGCTGAGATCGCAGAGTATGCAGGGACTGATCATGAGAACTCTGTGCTCCCGGCGCTCTCTATGGTTCGTTTTTGCAGTAGACTCAATAATATTGACCAGGAATACCGTCATATAAAATGCAAGAAAATCGCGATCGGTTTTTGCGCTTTTATATATCGGCAAAGGCTTCACCAATCCCGATGCCAGCACCGAGCGGAAAAACAAGCCAGAGAAAATCTCCTCCTCGGTAATCTCAACCGTCGGGTTTTGCAGCGCTTGAAGCATATCTTCTTTTTTGAAAAAGCCATTTTCGCCCAACTGAAGATTTTCCGAGTTGGCAAACTCAATCAACCGATACCAGCCGGCCTTATAGGTTTTAACCGCCTCAATCTCGGTGACCACCTCTATCTTGCCGTTTTCACCCGTAACCTCTTTTTTCACCTGTCGCTTCACTGTCCATTCTGGTAGATAAACCTACGGATTGCCTTCTTTATCTTTGACAAGAAGCAGCCGGCCCGTGTGGACGTTGTTCTCCTTATCCACCGTAAACAGCGGATTGCCCTGTAGCTTCTGGCCAAAGACATCCTGGTTGACCGTCAGGCTGGCCGGGTCAATCTCAACTGCTATGGGTGTGTCCCAATTTTGTCGGGATTTTGGGGACGAGTCAGGCGGTAGAGCGGAATGCGGCCCAGGTCTCTTTCCAGGCGTCTTTGCCACTCCTGCCTCAGGCGTTCGGGCGCTTCGCCGCCCCGCAAAGGGGAGCGCGCCAGCCTGGCGTATCGCTTGCGCAACCTGTTTCTGGACCGCTGGAATCTCTGGCCGTACCTGACGCTCTTTCGGAGATGGAAAGACCCGTCTGGGAAAGGCATGCTGGATGGGACGAATAATGCCTGTGAACGTAGCATTGGCTGGTGGATCGAGGAACGGTATCGCATCATGCGTGGCTATAAGAGCAAGCAGTCGGCGGTGAATGTCAGTCGCTTGCTGGCGTATTGTGGGAATTACCTCTCCCCTGGCCTTGACCGGACGCCCCTGGTTGCCTGAACTACACAGCGGTCGCTCAGGCAGGACCCTCACCAGCAAAATAGCTTTACCAGAAGTGGAACAATCACCCAAGTACCATTTCCCTTCGGGTTAAGGTACGGAAGTAGGATATAATTTTCCTCCACGAATTTCCCTGCCAGGAGTACTTTCATGACCGATCCCTTCCAGGCTCGTACGACACTGAAGATCAAACAGGATACCTATGTTGTATATTCTTTAGAGGCCGTTGAGAAGGCTGGCCTGGCGCAATTGAATCGTCTTCCCTATTCTATCCGTATCTTGCTAGAGGCGGCATTGCGTCAATGCAACGGGCGTGAGGTCACGGAGGAAGATGTACGTCGTATTGCCGCCTGGAGGCCTGTGGATATGCAGCGACCGGCGATTTCGTTTCTGCCGGCACGCGTCCTGATGCAGGATTTTTCCGGTGTGCCGGCCATCGTGGACCTGGCGGCCATGCGCGCGGCCCTGGCCCGTCTTGGCGGAGATGCCCGGCAGATGAATCCTGTTTTACCGGTAGACCTGGTCATTGATCATTCGTTGCAGGTGGATTTCTTTGCTACCTCCGATGCCCTGCAGCGCAACGCCGAACTGGAATTCCAGCGCAACCGCGAGCGGTATGAATTCCTAAAATGGGGACAGCAAGCCTTTGCCAATTTTCGCGTTGTTCCGCCGATGACTGGCATCATCCATCAGATTAACCTGGAGTACCTGGCCAGCGTGGTCACCGTGCGCACAGACGAACAGGGCGAGAAGATCGCCTTCCCCGATAGCGTGATCGGCACCGATTCCCATACGACGATGGTGAACAGCCTGGGCGTCCTGGGATGGGGCGTAGGTGGGATCGAGGCCGAAGCCGTCATGCTTGGTCAACCGCTGACCATGCTCCTGCCGGATGTCATTGGGGTGCGGCTGTATGGTGAACTACGCGCCGGGGTCACGGCGACCGATTTGGTCCTGACTCTGACCCAGATGTTGCGTAAGAAAGGCGTGGTGGATAAGTTCGTTGAGTTTTACGGGACGGGCCTGGCGAATTTGTCCTTGCCGGATCGTGCCGTGCTGGCGAACATGGCACCGGAGTATGGTGCCACGATGGGCTTCTTCCCTGTGGATGCCGAGACTTTGGCCTACCTGCGATTGACTGGCCGCTCTGAAGCACAAGTTGAACTGGTAGAAGCCTATTGTCGTGCCCAGGGCCTGTTCCGTGATGCGGAAAGTCCTGATCCCGAGTTCACCGATACGTTGGAACTTGACCTGGGAACGGTAGAGCCTTGTCTGGTCGGGCCGAAGCGTCCGCAAGACCGTGTCCCTTTGGGTGCAGTAAAGGATTCTTTTGGCGCGGCACTGACCGCGCCATTACAGGAGCGCGGCTATGGGTTACCACCAGCGGAGGTGGAACGCCGGGCGAAGGTGGATACGAACGGTGGTTCGTATGAGATCGGGCATGGTGCGGTAGTCATCGCGGCGATTACCTCCTGCACGAATACCAGCAATCCGTCGTTATTGATCGCGGCCGGCTTGTTGGCCAAAAAGGCCCTGGAGCGTGGCCTGCGGACGCCGCCGTATGTCAAGACCAGCCTGGCACCTGGCTCGCGCGTGGTCACGGAGTATCTGAAAGCCGCAGGTCTCTTGGAGCCGCTGGCGAAACTCGGTTTTAACCTGGTCGGTTACGGTTGTACAACTTGTATTGGCAATAGTGGTCCTTTGCCGGCGGAGGTGGCGCGCGCCATCCTGGAGGAGAATCTGGTCGCCGCGGCCGTCATCTCCGGCAACCGCAACTTCGAAGGGCGGGTGCATCCGCTGGTCAAGGCCAATTATCTGGCCTCTCCGCCGCTCGTGGTTGCCTATGCTCTGGCCGGCACGGTGGACATAGACCTGTTGCACCAGCCACTTGGTTATGACGAGCAGGGCCAGCCGGTCTTTCTCCACGAGATATGGCCCGCCCCGGAAGAAATCCAGGGAACGATTGCCGCCTACCTGAATGCCCAGATGTTCCGGGACAAGTATGCGGATATCTTCGGCGGCACCGAGTTGTGGCAGGCCATCCCGACCCAGGGTGGTGACCTGTATCGCTGGGATGAAAATTCTACCTACATTCACTGCCCGCCGTTTTTCGACGATCTGACGCCGGAACCGCCGCCGCCCAGCACGATTCGTGGGGCGCGCGTCCTGGCGATGTTCGGCGATTCGGTGACGACGGATCACATTTCCCCGGCCGGCAATATCCCGCCAGATAGTCCGGCCGGCAAGTTCCTGCAAGAGCGTGGTGTACTGCCCAAGGATTTCAACCAGTACGGGGCACGGCGTGGTCACGATCAGGTCTTGACGCGTGGCACCTTTGCCAATATTCGTTTGAAGAATCTGCTTGTAGCCCCGCGCGAGGGCGGTTATACGCGTTACTTCCCGACCGGGGAGGAGATGACCATCTTCGACGCGGCCATGCGTTACCAAGCCGAGGGAGTCCCCGTGATCATCCTGGCCGGGAAGGAGTACGGCACCGGTTCCAGCCGTGACTGGGCGGCCAAAGGCCCGATGCTATTGGGAGTACGTGCGGTCATTGCCGAATCGTTTGAGCGCATTCACCGCTCCAATTTGGTCGGGATGGGTATCCTGCCGCTGCGTTTCCTGGAGAGCACCAACGCGGCCTCGTTGGGCCTGGATGGCAGCGAGGTGTATGATATTGAGAGCGAGAAGGCCGTTCTTGCCCCTCAGGTTATCCTCCAGGTACGGGCGACGAAAGCGGACGGTAAGAGCATTACTTTCCCAGTGCAGGCCTTGCTGAATACGGAAGCGGAAGTCAATTACTACCGCCACGGCGGTATCCTGCCGGCTGTCCTGCGCTCCATGCTCTCGCGTGCTCCGGGCAAGTAAAGATTCTCTGGCGTCGTCCACTGTCCACCGCCTATCTATCGTCTCGTGCCTACTGGAAGACCTGTCTATTACCCACAAGTAGGGCAAATTGGATATTTGCCTTACCATTTGCCCCATTCCGCCAGTCGGAGACTGGCGCCACAACCACTTCCCATGCAAATGGCCTGGTAAATGGGGACAATCTCTGCTTTGCCTGCGTTAGGGCGGCCGTTGAACTCGCTGCTTTGTCTGCGTTAGGGTGGCCGTTGAACTCGCTGCTTTGTCTGCGTTAGGGCGGCCGTTGAACTCTCTGCTTTGTCTGCGTTAGGACGGCCGTTGAACTCTCTGCTTTGTCTGCGTTAGGGCGGCCGTTGAACTCGCTGCTTTGTCTGCGTTAGGGTGGCCGTTGAACTCTCTGCTTTGTCTGCGTTAGGGCGGCCGTTGAACTCTCTGCTTTGTCTGCGTTAGGACGGCAGTTGAACTGCCGTCCTAACGCCTGAGGTGGGACAAAGCGGCGGGCGAGGATAGTTTTGCCGCATTGTCGTGGGCCGATGAGGGCCACTACGCGGTGGCTCTCCAAATTTGCGACGCAGCAGAGCTTCCAGGTCAAGACACGGAATCATAATCGGATTCCACCACGAAAACCCACCATAAAAAGGCGATATTTCATAATCTATGGTCCACGGTCTATAGTCTATCGTCCATCCTGAAGATTTGTTATACTTACTGGGAACGATTATCGGTGGTGGTCTACGCGCCAGTGATAACTCGCCTGAAAACGGCCCTTTTTCACTTCTAATGGACCACTACCCGATTATCGTCACAGGAAATTTCCATGAGAAACATCGTTCCCTATGGCATTCTTTTGCTGTTCTTGGGCGGGTGTGTGGGTGGGGGGCCAGGCATCTCTGCGCCGATAGCCTCCTCTGGGCCGGTACCTACGGCCACCTTGCCTTCTGTCTCCAATCCTGACCTTCTGGAAAGCAACTGTCCCCTCATACCGCTTGGCTCGGATGGGCATCTGACTCGCCTGTACCACGAGGGACAGTGCTTGTTGCGTTTCCTGCCGGCGGCCGATTCTCGATGGAGTGGGGTAATTTTGAAGTATCCTGCGGGTTGGAAAGTTTCGGTGGTTAACGAGCCCGGCACGGCTTTGCTCTTCGAACGGAACGAGCGTGTGTTCTTTGTCCAGTTCTACCAGAGCGACCTGCCCCTGGAACGCGCCGATGAGGTCAGTGCGGTCTCTGGGGCTGTGGTTGAGGCGGCTGTGCATCCGGAAGAATCCGTCAAGGAGCGTTCCCTGATCGAAGTGGAGGATCGCTTGGTCTTGCTTCTCACGACTGTGTTTGGCGAACAGAACGTTCGCCGTTACTTCGTGAAGGAAACGCCTGTAGGAAAGGCTCCGGTCATCGTTCTCTTTCAGATCACTGTTACCGCTCCGAACCTGGATAATTCTGCCATCATTCCCATTGTGGAAGCCATGATTGCGGATTTGCGGTTCGAACAGTAAGCACACCTTCTCCTACCAACCTTCGGAGTCGCCATGTCTGAACATCCTGTTGCGATCTCTGCTGCTGCCTGGAAACGTCGTCTGGACGAAATGCCCTTGCGCCCCTGGCGGAATCGAAAATTATCACTGCGCGAATTTTTTGAGATGCTGCCGCTTATTCTGCGCGTTTTGCGACAGGTGAATCGCGACCGCGCGGCTGGCCGTCCACCGGTCATGGAGACGGTGAGTGGATTGCGAATCACACCGGACATGGGCGTCCCGCTGGGTGGATTGGGCGGCGGAACGATCACGCGCGGCTTTCGCGGTGATTTCGTCCGCTGGCAGTTGCGGGCCGGCATGGTGCACTATGGCGCGGTGACGGCTGACCAGTTTTCGCTCTGGGTACAGCGGCCGGGCCAGTCACCGACGGCGGTAGTCCTGAATCCACGTATGGCCCCCTCCGATTCGCTCACAGCCTGGCAGTGGGGCCTGGCGCCCGAAACAGGCACGTATTATGCCCTCTTCCCCCGCGCCTGGACGGTTTACGAAGAACCACTGCCTGGCTTGCGTCTGACCTGCCGTCAGGTCTCACCCGTCATTCCCCATAATTATCGGGAAAGCAGTTTCCCAGTGGGTGTCTTCGCCTGGACGGTGGAGAACACGGCTGAGGAGGACGTGGACGTTGCTCTGATGTTCACCTTTCAGAACGGCACGGGGCAGGGGAACGATACGGCTGGTGGACACAGCAACCGGGCCTTTCGCGAGAAAGATGCGCTGGGGGTCGAACTGCGTCACATACACCGCCAGCCGCGGCCATCGCCAGGTAGCCGCGGAGGCCGGGCACGGGCCTTTTTCGAGGACCCGTTGACGTTCGCCATTGCCGCCCGCGCGGATTCTCATATCCGTCTTACCACCTGTACGCGCTTCGTGACGAATGGTAACGGTGCCACTCTGTGGGATGACTTTGCCACGGATGGCCTGCTAGAGGATAACGACGACGAATCGCCGTCGCGGGCCGGAGAGAGCATTGGCGCGGCGGTGGCGGCGCGTGTCCGCGTCCCGGCCGGTCAGAGTGCGGACATTGTTTTTTCCCTGGCGTGGGATATGCCGATTGCCCGTTTCGGTTGGGGTTCGGCCTGGTATCGTCGTTATACCCGCTTCTACGGGCGCGAGGGCCAGGCGGCGGCGCGTCTTGCCCGTGATGCGCTCCAGGGCTATGCCGAGTGGGAAGCACAAATCGAAGCCTGGCAACAGCCTGTTCTTGCCAACCCGGAATTGCCGGACTGGTATAAATCCATGCTCTTCAATGAGACCTACTATCTGGTGGACGGTGGCACGGTTTGGACCGATGGCCGCGTGGACGATGTGCCGCCGTTCTATCCGCCCTTACCGGAACCAGAAATCGGTCACTTTGGCTATCTTGAAAGTTACGAATACCGCATGTACAACACCTATGATGTGCAGTTCTACGCCTCCTTTGCCCTGGCGATGCTCTGGCCTGAACTCGAGCTTAGCCTGCAACGCGACTTTATTCACTCCTTGAACGTGGAGCATCCGGAAATCTGCGTCATGTTGCTTTCCGGGCATAAAGCGCCGCGCAAAGTGCGCGGGGCAGTGCCGCATGATCTGGGCAGCCCTGTCGCCGCGCCGTGGGAGCAGATCAACGCCTACGTCATGCAAGATGTCAGCCGCTGGAAGGATTTGAACCCCAAGTTCGTCTTGCAAATCTACCGCGATTACGCCCTGACGCGTCAACGCGAGTTTCTCGAGGAGGCCTGGCCGGCGGTGCGCGAGGCGATAGCCTACATGCAACGCTTTGATCGCGACGGCGATGGCTTAATCGAGAACGACAACTTTCCTGACCAGACCTATGATACCTGGCCGGTCAACGGGCCAAGTGCCTATACCGGCGGTCTCTGGCTGGCCTGTTTGCAGGCGGCGGCGGCGCTGGCTGAGGAAATTGACGAGAAAGAGCTGGCGGCTGGCTATCGTGAGCAATTCGTCAGGGCGCGCCAAGCGTATGAGGCTCGCTTGTGGAATGGGGAGTACTATCACTACGATGCCAGTCATGGCCCCTATCACGATAGCATCATGGCCGATCAACTGGCCGGCCATTGGTATGCGCGCGCTTGCGGGCTGGAGGGCATTGTGCCGTCTGATCACGCGCGTTCGGCCTGGCGTAAGGTCTTTGCCTACAACGTGCAGAAATTCCGTCAGGGAGAGTGCGGCGCGCTGAATGGCATGCGGCCGGATGGCTCCTATGATACATCCAATCTACAGGCTCTCGAGACCTGGATTGGGGTGACGTTTGCGCTGGCGGCCGGCATGCTTCAGGAGGGCTTGCGCGAGGAGGCTTTTGCCACCGCGCGCGGTGTGTACCTGTCCATCTATCGCGACTACGGCCTGTTCTTCCAGACTCCTGAGGCTTTGGATGTCCACGATGTCTACCGTGCAGTTGGCTATATGCGCCCGCTGGCAATCTGGGCTATGCAATGGGCGCTCGAAGACTATCCTGCCCGTCTGGGCGAAAAGAGGCAGAGACCAGGGTAGCAGTCGCACTGGGAGCAAGACTTGGGTGTTTTAATTTGTGTTGTAATCGTGAAGAACAGCACAATGTGCCCATCATGGGAAGATAGGCCACGTGCTCTCTGCTCAAGGATGGAGGCTGTATGGAGGTGTTTGCCAGAGCGTATCAGGGTAAAGTGGTCCTGATCACCGGCGGATCGAGCGGCATTGGTCAGGCCCTAGCCCGTCTCCTGGATTCGGTTGGGGCGCGCCTGTGGTTACTGGCCCGCCGTACGGAAGCCTTGCTGGAGACTCAGGCGCAAATGTGTGGCGAGTGCCATGTGCGAAGCACCGACGTTTCGGACTGGGGGCAGGTCCAGGCGGCTTTGGAGGAGATTCAGAGCGTCAGCGGCGTGCCCGATGTGATCATCAATTCGGCCGGTATCACTCATCCTGGCTACGTTCAGGATTTGCCGGTCGAGGTCTTCCGCCGGATGATGGAGGTGAACTACCTGGGCACCGTGCACGTGGTCAAGGCCGCTTTGCCGGGGATGATTGCGCGCGGCAGCGGGCATATCATCAATATTTCGTCGGTGGCGGGTTTTCTGGGAGTCTTTGGCTATACAGCCTACGGGGCCTCCAAGTACGCCGTGCGGGGCTTTTCGGATACGCTGCGCGCGGAACTCAAACCGCTGGGCATTCGCGTGTCGGTCGTCTTTCCACCGGATACCGACACGCCGCAACTGGCCTATGAAACACCCTTCAAGCCGCCAGAGACGAAGGCCCTGGCCGGGAATGCTGGCCTGCTGTCCGCCGAGGCGGTCGCGCGTACGATTTTGCGCGCGGCCGCGCGCGGCCGGTACATTATCCTGCCTGGCCTGGAAACGAAACTCCTCTACCATCTCAATAACTTGCTGGGGAATGCCGTTTACCCCCTCATGGATGTGCTCATCGCCCAGGCACGCCGCAAAATTACCCCTAAATGAGAGGTGCCGTGATGGATATTTTTGAGAAGTGTCGTACTTATACCGCGGCTAAAGAAGCCATGGCGGCCGGCTTGTACCCATACTTCATTCCGCTTACCGAAAACGAGGGGACGGAGGCTTCCTTTCGCGGCCATCGCCTGATCATGTGCGGCTCGAATAACTATCTGGGCCTGACCACCGATCCGCGTGTCCGGCAAGCGGCCCTGGAGGCGATTCAACGCTTCGGTACCAGTTGTACGGGTTCGCGCTTCCTGAACGGCACGCTCGAACTGCACGAACAGCTGGAGCGAGAACTGGCTGCATGGGTCGGCAAGGAGGCGGCCCTGGTCTTCTCGACCGGTATGCAGACAAACCTGGGGACGATCAGCGCTCTTGTCGGGCGGAACGATGTCGTGATTCTCGACAAGGACGATCACGCCAGCATCGTAGACGGCGCGCGCCTGGGATGGGGGGAGACGAAGCGGTTTCGCCACAACGACATGCAAGACCTGGAACGTATTCTAGCGAGCATCCCAGAGGACCAGGGAAAACTGGTGGTGGTAGATGGGCTTTACAGCATGGGGGGCGACATTGCGCCGCTGCCGGAAATCACAGCCCTGTGTGAGAAATACGGAGCCCGCCTGATGGTGGACGACGCCCATGCCATTGGCGTCCTGGGCGGTGGACGTGGCACTGCTGCGCACTTTGGCCTGACCGACAAAGTGGACCTGATCATGTCCACCTTCAGCAAGTCTTTCGCGTCACTGGGTGGATTCGTGGCCGGGGACGAGAATGTTGTTCATTACGTTAAGCATCATGCCCGCGCGCTGATCTTCAGTGCCAGCATCCCGCCAGCCAATGCCGCGGCGGCCCTGGCCGCCCTGCAGATCATGCGCCAGGAGCCGGAACGTATCCAGCGCCTGAATGCCATTGCCGAACGTATGCGCCGTGAACTGCGCACGCTAGGCTTCAACATTGGGAATTCGGCCTCGCCGATTATCCCAATCATTATTGGGGATGATACCCTCACACTCCTGACCTGGAAGGCCCTTTTCGAGGCCGGGGTGTTCGTCAACCCCGTCCTTTCGCCAGCCGTCCCCCAGGGACAACAGTTGTTGCGCACCAGTTATATGGCTACTCACACCGACGAACAACTAGACTACGTTTTGGAGACCTACGCTCGCGTGGGCAAACAACTGGGCTTGATCTCGTAAAGGACAAGAAAGGCAACTGTGTTAGCCGGCTGAGTGGCGCAGACATCGGACACGCCGAGATTCACAAGGGACAAGAGTGGGTTATAATGAGGATACGCTTGGTTGTTGCAGAAGCGTATCGGGCCGGTGGTACGGAGTGCGTTGTAACATTCTGGTTGGCGGCAGGCTGAAAGACCGCCGTCAGATTTTCACTTTTTTTGGTTGTGAACCAGGGCCATGGTAACGAGGTTGGCGAGCGAGATGGCTGGTCACTATAAATTGCTCCACTTTACCCTAGACTTCCCCTGTGATGACAAGGTTCTCCACATTGTTAATGATCTTTTGGCTAAGCAACCTGACCCTCGACCTTTCGTGGAACCTAATTCCGAGGGGTATGTTTTCCGTTTCCACACATTGGATGTCAGGCTGCTCAGGAGGGATGTGGAGGCACTGGAGCGGCAGGACCTTTTTTCATCAGGCAGGTCTGTGGAATACCAGAAAGCAGGTGCCATTCTGCGAATACTGTTTGACGAAGTGAGTAAAATCGGGAGTTACGGTATTAAGTCTGGAAAGCGTCAGTACGTTGGTTTTAATACGGAACGCAAGGTACGAGATCGCAAAGTAAAGGAGCAACACAGAGCACAGTATTACTATGCCCAGAACAACAGTTTTTCACGCGCAAACAACCCCTTGCCACCTGATTTGACTAACTAGATTATTTGTGGTGATAGTCTGGAAGTGCTACGGAGATTTCCAGACAACTCCATAGATTTAATTCTTACGTCTCCTCCGTACAATTTTGGCCTCGAATACGACAACCAGGAGGATGCTCACAGGTGGGAACATTATTTTGAAAAATTGTTTGCTATTTTTGACGAATGCATACGAGTGTTGAAGTATGGAGGGCGTATTGCGGTAAATGTTCAACCGCTGTTCTCAGACTATATCCCCTCTCATCACATGATAAGCAATTTCTTTATCAACAGGAAAATGATCTGGAAGGGGGAAATCCTGTGGGAGAAAAACAACTATAACTGTAAATATACTGCTTGGGGTTCCTGGAAGAGCCCCAGTAATCCTTACCTGAAATATACATGGGAGTTTATTGAGGTTTTCGCGGAAGGCACCCTGAAAAAAAGCGGGACATGCCCAGGATGCCGATATTACCGGCGACGAATTCAAGAAATGGGTCATTGCCAGGTGGAACATTGCTCCAGAACGGCATATGAAGGACTATGGGCATCCTGCTATGTTCCCGGAAGAATTGGCGCTGCGGGTGATAAAACTCTTTTCCTTTGTGGGGGATATTGTCCTGGATCCTTTCAACGGCGCCGGCACAACGACGGCTGTTGCCCAACAACTGGGACGTAAGTTTGTGGGAATTGATATCTCGGAAGAGTATTGTGAGATTGCTCGTAAACGGCTCAGACCCACCTTGCTATAGTTGAGTATTGAACATGCCTTACTCTATTGCAGACATTAAGAAAGCATACGACATCCTGGTTCAGGGGATAGATGAAAAAGCTCAAGCAGAGGATGAAGAAGGCAATAGAGCATATGGAGGAGCACTTCGCTCGGCCAAAGGCTTCCTCGTAGAAAGTATTGCCAGAAACCTGGTGGAAATTGCATGGGACGAGTTAGGTGGTCAGCCGAATAGATTAAGTTTCGAGAGGGACACGATACGAGTCCCCATCAGGCGAGAATATTTAAAACGCGTCCGTCCCAAAGAGGTAGCAAATTACATCCAAGCGCATCTCAATCAATATTTCTACAGCCATAGAACTGATGTTCACGTAAGCATTGATGGTCAACTGGTCATGGGATTGAGTGCAAGGCTTATACCGAGAATGCCATGCTAAAAAGAATCCTGGTTGATTTTATGCTCCTCAAACAGGTTGTTCCTAACTTGCAATGCGTTCTCCTTCAATTAGAAAGCCAGTTGACGGGTGACTACTCGCAACCTCTAAAGCCTGTCATCTATGGGAGCCCGTCCACGCATACACTGTTGTCTTACTTCGATGTGGATTTGCATATCATTACTTTGTTGGAAGGCGAGCGGAGAGTGAACGAACCCATTCACAAGCGCGCCTACTATAAGGAATTGAAAGAAGAGACCTTGCGGAAAGCCGTGGAGACGCTAAAGTCTCTTTTGTCCGAATTCGTTGCCGAAGAGTTGGCCTGATGGAAAGCACAAACCCCTTCCCGGAGGATTCTCGGAAAGCGTCCTCGGCCGGGAAGGGGTAAGGATTGGGATGGGGGCAGGACGATGCCCTGTGCTAGACCTGAGGCCGGGAGTCTATGGGGTGAGTACGTAGAGTGTGGCTGACCAGGGTGGTAGAGTCAAGATACCACTGTTGGCGAACGGTTCGGTGCCCAGATTCTCCGCGTTGTGTTCCGCGTCCAGTCGCCATACTTCTGCCTGAGCAGGGGTAGCGCCGTCAATCTGAATGGGGACGCGCTGCTCGGTATCGTTCAGGTTGACCACCATCAGTGTCAAGGCGCCGTCTGGCCGGCGGGTGGCATAGATGTTGACGTGTGGTATACCGGAGGAAGCGTAAATCCGTTCGTTCCCAAAATGTTTGTAAAGATAGAACGTATAGAGAGTGGGCCGGATAGTGTTCCCCATGAATAGCCCTAATCCAGTGGTCCGTTGGGAGATGACCCATTGGTTCACCATAAAAACGCCCTGGCGACCGAGCCGGCCGAGCACATCGGCGTACCAGATGGCATTGTAAAGTGTATCCGGCGTGGCCTCACCCAACATGACGCTGCGCGGGTCCGAATTGACTTCGGTGAACGCAATCGGCAAGTCGCGGCCGGTCAGCTCGTGAATCAAATCTCGCAGGTAAAAGACCAGGCGATCCCATTCCTCCGTATTGGCACGCAATTCAGCAGGAGTGACCGATTGGGCGGAGGGTTTCCAGAGCGGATAGCGGTGCACGGTCACCACGTCTACCAGGTCGCCATTGGCCTTAAGGAATTCAATCATCCAATCGCGGCCGGCAGAGTCCTTGGGAGTGCTGGCCAGGTCCACACCCCATTGATGGAGCTCGGGCCCCATGAGTTGGATGGTGGGATCTACGGCCTTCATGGCCTCGGCGATGGCCCGCCACTCCTGGTTGAAACGCACGGTATCGTAGGTTTCCCGCAACTGGTTTTCGTAGAGGGTCGGTTCATTGCCGATGCTCCAATAGACAACGCCATAACGCTTCTCAATGTTGGTGTAGCGAACCAGTTCTGCGGCGACTTCTGGCTTGCCATTCTTCAAGCGGACGCTAATGGTTGGCAGTGCTCCGAATTGTTTGCAGAAATCCATGAATTGATCGATCTGGAACGGGCGCAAGTCAGTCTCATCCCCCCAGGCGCCACCGGGGAAGCGGAAAGCCGTGAAGCCTGCCTCGAGAGCGTAGGGCATCATCTCCAGTGTGATGGCGTGCATGGGCCCGTAGTTCGTCCCGTAGAGATAGGGGCTAATAGCGCCCAGGCTGGCGTTGGCGTTCACGTAGAGGACAGCCGGTACGGGCGTGGGAATGCTGGTGGCCGTTGGCGTAGCCGCCGGAGTCGGGCTGGCGGTCGGCTTGGTCAGGCCGCGACAGGATACCAACAGAGTTAACATTATTAGCAAGAGTACACCTTTGCGCACCATGGAACATACTCCTTGAACGGCGGAAAGAAATACGGTATTCTGGTTATACCACAGGCATTCTTCTGCCGACAAGTCATTCTGACAACAGGTTTGGGCTTCGGCAAAGGCCGAAAAGCGCGCCAGGTCTGATAAAAAAACGCACAAGACCCGCGTGACCGCTGGCCTTTGCAAAGGGTATAATGTAAAGATTGTATGGATGTTCCCTGGGAAAGGAAGAGATATGTCTGGAGAGGACACCCCTGCCTCGCGTGAACTCAAAGCCGTCATCCTGGCTGCTGGCCGAGAGTCATCTTCGGCGGAGACGCACTCGCTTCTGCTCAAGGACCTGGGCGGGCGCAAAGTGATTGACTATGTGGTGCAGAATGCCTTGCAGGTAGTCCGCCCGCAGGACCTGATCATCGTGGTCGGCTGTGATGCCGAAGCCATGCGTTCCCGTCTTGGTCCGGAGTATCAGTATATTTCTCAGGAGGAACGCCGCGGCACCGGTCACGCCGTTCTGCAACTCAAACCGCTGCTGCAGGAGTTTCACGGCGATTTACTGATCCTGTACGGCGATACCCCGCTCTTCCGTCCCGATTCGATTCGCGGCCTGTTGAATCGTCACCGCCTGCGTCAAGCCCCGTTGACCCTGCTGAGCGCGGTCGTGGATCGCCCCTACCCCTACGGTCGCATTCTGCGCGATGCCAAAGGATATATCGTGGATATTGTCGAGGCGGCTGATGCTTCGCCCAGCGTCTCTGAGATTCGGGAATGGAACCTGGGTGCCTACGTCGTGCGCGCCAATGTGATCTTCCCTGCGCTCGAAAAGCTTTCCCCTTCCTCACCGGATGGTCAGTACCGTCTTACCGATTGCGTCCATCAATTAGTACGCTCTGGTCTGTTGGTCGAGAGTTACCAGACCTATGATCCGGACGAGGTGCAGGGTATCAATACGGAAGAAGATTTACGCAACGCCGAATTGATTCTGCAGAAGCGTCTCTTCCGGCCGCGTCGTCCGGAGGCGGAGGAACAAATCACGTTTGGTACGGGCGGCTGGCGGGCCGTCATCGGCGAAGGTTTTACGATGAACAACGTCCGCCGACTGTGCCAGGCGCTGGCCAACGATATTATCCGGCGCGGCGTCGAGAAGCGCGGCGTCCTGATCGGCTATGATCGCCGTTTTCTCTCCGATCGAGCCGCCGAGACGGCCGCCGAAGTCTTTGCCGGCAACGATATCCCGGTCACTCTCCTTCCGGAAGATGCTCCCACGCCCCTGGTGACCTACGCCACGGCCTTGCTGAACTCGGCCTATGGCATGGTCTTCACGGCCAGCCACAACCCGCCCGAATGGAATGGCCTGAAAGTATTCCATGGCGATGGCTCACTCCTGCTGGATGACGAGACACGCCGCATCGAGGCCGAAACCAACCGCTTGACCTCGCGCGAGGTGGTCAAGCTGGACCTGGACCTGGCGTGTGAGGCTGGTATCGTTCGCCGCCGCGATTTTACCAACGAGTATGTAGATGCTATTGAGAGAATGCTCGATATGGAGGCGATCCGCAAGGCGAATCTGAACGTCATTGTGGATCCGATGTATGGCGTGGGGCAGTTAACCCTGGGCATCATCCTGACCGAAGCCCGTTGCCGGGTCACCTTCATTCACGAGCGGCGTAACCCGCTCTTTGGCGGCCGCTCGCCGGCCCCCAATCTGGAAGCCCTGCAGATGCTCATTGCCAACTTGCGGGAGGGCAGGTATGACCTGGGCCTGGCCATGGATGGCGATGCCGATCGCATTGCCATCGTGGACGAACAAGGCCGTTACATCTCCACCAACGATTTGCTCTGCCTGGTGTACTGGTATCTGCATGAAATCAAGGGGCAGCGCGGTTGTGTCGTGCGCAATCTGGCGACGACACACCTGCTGGATCGCCTGGCGGCCAATTTTGGCGAGAAGTGTTATGAGGTACCTGTGGGTTTCAAACACATCGCTGCGGCGATGATCAAACACGACGCGCTGTTGGGGGGCGAATCGAGCGGTGGGCTGACCGTGCGCGGTCACATCCTGGGCAAAGACGGTATTTTCGCCTGCGCGCTGGTCGTCGAAATGCTGGCTCGTACAGGAATGCACATTTCCGAAATGCAGGAAGAAGTCTGGAAGATCACCGGTCGCCTGTATTCTCTGGAAGAGAACCTGCCGGCTACGCCGGAAATGCGCGCCACCATTCCACAGCGCGTTCGTGAGGCTGCGATTACCCACATTGGCCCTTACCCGGTCAAGGATGTCTCTTACTTGGATGGCATCAAGATTCTCCTGAAAAATGACAACTGGGCGCTCTTGCGCTTCTCGGGCACAGAGCCTGTCCTGCGTCTGATGGTCGAAGCCGATACTCCTGAAAAAGGCCAGGAACTGATTGACTGGTTGAAACAATTTTGTGCTATCTCGTAAAGCCCAAATGACCTTGCTGTGAGGTGAACATGCGTTACGGATACTTTGATGATGAGAATCGCGAGTACGTCATTGAACGGCCCGACATCCCGGTTTCCTGGACGAACTACATCGGCGTCAAGGATATGTGCGCCGTTCTCTCCCATAATGCTGGCGGTTATGCTTTTTACAAATCTGCCGAACACCATCGCATTACCCGCTTCCGTCAGAATGGCGTTCCTCTTGACCGCCCCGGCCATTACGTTTACATTCGCGATGACGATACAGGGGAGTATTGGACCATTTCCTGGCAGCCGACCGGCAAAGACTTGAGCCGCGCGCGCTATGAATGTCGGCATGGCCTTTCCTACTCGAAATTCATCAGCGAATACCAGGGGATTCGCGCTTCCCAGTTGATCTTCATCCCGGTCAACGACGACGTTGAGCTATGGGACGTGCACATTCACAATCTCTCCGACCGGCCGCGTCGCCTGAGCGTCTTCTCCTACGTCGAATTCTCCTTCCATCACATTCAGATTGACAATCAGAATCTGCAGATGTCGCTCTACGCCAGCGGTTCGAGTTATGCCGAGGGGGTCATCGAATATGACTTCTTTTACGAACCCTGGACGTTCCACTACATGACCGCCAGTTTCGATCCGGATTCGTACGACTGTGTCCGCGACGTGTTCCTGGGAAACTACCGCACCGAGACCGATCCGGAGGCTGTGGAGCGCGGCGTGTGTTCCAATTCGGCGGAACTGGGTGGTAATCATTGCGGCGCCCTACACAAGCGCCTGACGGTCACGCCCGGTGAAACGACACGCCTGATCTTCATGCTCGGCGTCGGTCCGCGCGCCACTGGCCAGGCCATCCGCCGCAAGTACTCCGATTTCTCGGCTGTGGATGCCGCTTTCGACGAATTGAAAAATTACTGGCAGAAAAAACTGGAGAAATTTCAGTGTCGCACGCCGCACCCCGGCCTGAATACCATGACCAATATCTGGGCGCTTTACCAGGCCGAGACCTGTGTGGTCTGGTCGCGCTTTGCCTCCTTTATCGAAGTTGGCGGGCGCACCGGCCTGGGTTACCGCGATACTGCCCAGGATGTGATGAGTGTCCCTCATACCAATCCCGAAAAAGTCCGCCAGCGCCTGGAGGAACTCTTCCATGGACAGGTTCAGCAGGGGTATGGGTTGCACCTCTTCGATCCGGAAGTCTTCAAACCCCAGGAGGAACGTCTGCCTGGTGTCAAATTGCCCACCGTCGTGCCCACACCCAAGCCTGCCGACATCATCCACGGCCTGGAGGATACCTGTTCCGATGATCACCTGTGGATCGTGGCCTCCACCTGCGAATACGTCAAGGAAAGCGGTGACGTAGCCTTCTTTGACCACGTCATTCCCTTCGCGGACGGGGGGGAAGCCAGTGTCTATGAGCACCTCAAGCGCGCCCTGGACTTTTCTGCCGAGCAGATTGGCCCGCGTGGCATTTGCAAAGGTCTGCGTGCCGACTGGAACGACTGTCTAAACCTGGGCGGTGGCGAATCGGCCATGGTCTCCTTCCTCCACTACTGGGCCTTGCGCAATTTCGTGGAGGCAGCTCAGTTCTTGGGCCGCCATGAGGACGTCCAAAAGTATTCTGCGATTGCCGAAAAAGTCCGCCAGGCCTGCGAGGAACAACTCTGGGATGGCGAATGGTACCTGCGCGGGTTCACGAAAACGGGACGCAAGATTGGCTCGCGCGAAAACGAGGAAGGGAAGATTTTCCTGGAAAGCAATGCCCTGGCGGTTCTCTCCGAGGCCGCCAGCCGCGAACGTGCCCTCCAGTGCATGGACGCCGTGGACAGGTACCTGTACTCCCAATATGGCCTTCACCTCCTTTGGCCGGCCTTCTCCAAACCCGATGATGAAATCGGCTATGTGACGCGCGTCTACAAGGGCATCAAGGAGAACGCGGCGATCTTCAGTCATCCCAACCCCTGGGCAATCGTCGCCGAGTGCAAACTGGGGCGTGGTCAGCGTGCCATGAAGTTTTACGATGCCCTCCTGCCTTACAATCAGAACGACATCATCGAAATCCGTCAGGCCGAACCCTACTCGTATTGTCAGTTCATCATGGGACGGGATCACACTGCTTTTGGCCGCGCCCGTCATCCCTGGCTGACCGGCTCTGCCGGTTGGGTGTATCATGCCGTCACGCACTGGATTTTGGGCATTCGCCCCTCCTACGACGGTCTGATCGTGGACCCCTGTATCCCGTCTACCTGGAAGGAGTTCGAGGTGATTCGCCAGTGGCGCGGGGCGACCTATCACATCCACGTCAGCAACCCACACGGCGTGGAAAAAGGCGTGAGAACGATTCAGTGGAACGGCTGTCTGCTGTCTGGTCCCCTGCCGCCGCAGCCGGCTGGTTCGGTCAACGAGGTGCTGGTGGAAATGGGCTGATCCAATACCATCTCTCCGGCGGAGTGCCAGCGACTTCCTGCGCGCCGGAGGGGGATTTTGCATGGATTTGCACGTTTTCCGGTCGGGAAATCGTGTAAAATAAAAAAATCTGCGGCGACGAAGAAGTGATCTGCCCTAGATTGGGTGCCTTTGGGCATCACGGAGCCAGTGGCGCAACCGGCTGCAAGTCTGACAGGAGGTCGTGATGCTTTCGCGTCTTGGCGGTGAACTTCGGCGCAAGGTATTTTTCGGCATTAGTATTCTGGTATTGATCATCAGCCATACGGGGGATCGTCGGGACGCTCTGGCCGCGCCCGGGGCGGATTCTGCCCCGCGTGAGAGTCAGCCCACCCTGCTTGAACGCCCCCTGGCGGCTCAGCCGCCGAGCGTATCGCTCAATCTGCCGGCGGAGGCCTTCCCGGGATCGAACGTGACTTTCACCGTCACCTTCGACAATCCCGACCCCAGCGACGCCGGCTACGGCCCGCTGATCGACCTCATCATCCCCACCAGCGGCCCGGACGGGGCGCCCAACCCGGACGGTCTGACCTTCGTCAATGCCACCTATTTGGGCGTGAACGTCGAGCGTACCGTCATTACCGTGCCCCCCTCCGGCGTGGTCACGCACCCTTATATGAGGGATGCCAGCGGCGCGTTCGTCACGGTCACCGGCCTGACGCCCGGCGATACCTTCGTGGCCCTGCGCCTGCCCTTTGGCTCCTTCACGCCCGACCAGCCGCCGGTAACGGTGAACGTCGAGACCACGATGAGCAACTGGGCTGATGTCGGCACGCCGCTCACCATTCGGGCGCGCGGCGGCTATCAGTTCGGCTACACCCCGCTCGATGACTGGTGCTGCGGCGACGACCCCAGTTTGACTCTCACTTCATGGGTCAACGGCAGCGTCACCCCCATTCTGTTCACGCTTTCGAAATCCTACAGCGGCCCGGAAGACGAGACCGCCACCGGCCCGAATTTCCCGCGCCAGTACACTGTCACCGCCCAAATCGCCCCCGGTCAGACGATGACCGCCTTCAACCTGACCGATACCCTGCCCGCTAACATGCAGTTCCTCTCACTGGTCAGCACCAATCCCAGTGGAGCCAATTGCACCTTGCCCTCCACAAGCACGCCCGGCGGCACGCTCTCCTGTGATTTTGGGGCAGTCAGCGGCACGGTGAGCATGACCTTTGAATACTACATCCCGCTGCGCGACTCGGGCGGCAGTTCGGTGATTAACCCCTCCAGCGGCGACGACGCCCCCTCCTGCAACAACGCCAGCAGCGGCGGGAACTGGACCCCGCTTGATCCGCGCGATACCGGCGGCACGTTCACGCAAAACCCGGCCGGCTGCGAGCATACCCTAACCGACAAATCCATTGCCATTCACAAGAGCGTCAGTGTCGTGGGCGGTGGCAACCCCGCTCCTGGCAAATATCTGGAATACACGCTCGATTTCCAGGTCTCGGATTTCTTCGCTTTCCAAAATGTAGTGGTCACCGATGTCATCTCCGACGGCCAACACTTCGACCCGGCTTTCGTCCCCACGTTGCAGATCAACGGCAATACGTACACGTTGGGCGCAACGGGATTCAATGCTGCCAATTACGACGTAGCCTGTCACTACACCGGCGGCGGGTCAGAATGCGAAACCAATACCGGCCCCTTCGACGGTACCACTACGCTCGTTTTCCGCGTCTCGGATGAAATCATCGCCCGCGGCCAGGATGGCCGCCTGATCGGCGGCTGCGTGCCGACCACCGGCACCGGCGGCGGAGACCCAGACTGCGGTGCCTACGACGACGGTCCCACCACCGGCCGCCTCGTCTTCCGCACCCTCATCCAGCAAGATTTCACCGATGACTATCCCTCCGGCGATCCCAGCGTGGACCAGGGCGACACGTTGGACAACACCGTCTCCGTCAGCGGCGACGTCCTGAATACCGCCAACGCCTCCACGCCCACCGGCTTCAGCGAAGACGATAGCTCCACCGCTGGCGTCTCCATCGGCCGCGGCGCGCTAACCAAAGACATCTATGCCGTCAACGGCAGCACCTCCTTCAGCAAGCCGGTCGAAGTCAAACCCGGCGACACGGTTACCTTCCGCCTGACCTACACCCTGCCGACCGGCGACGTGGAGAACCTCTATCTCCACGACTACCTGCCCATGCCGGTCTTCCGCGTGAACGACCCGGATGCGGACGGCACCTCCGGCCCGGCGTGGACTTTTGTGACTGGCGGAGGTATCCCGGCCGCTGGCGTGGCCACCTTTGGTCCATCCGATACGTTCTACGCCTACTCAGGCATCGTCCCCACGCTTTCGACCAGCGGCGTCAACAACCGTCTGGAATTCACCTATGGCGATTTCGACGGTCCGACCGAGCAAACCTATACGGCGGACATCCTCTTCACCATCACCGTTTCCTCCGACCCCTTCGCCGACCGCCTGTACCTGACCAACCAGGCCAACGCCTTCGAAGGCTCGACCAACGCCGGCACAGCAGAGGCCAACGCCATCGTCCAGATGATCCTCACCGAGCCGGTGCTGCGCATTTCCAAGGGTGTGGTCTGGACGAACAATCCCAATGGTCAGTTCACCCCAGCTACGGTCGGGCCGGTGACCTTCGATGGCAGTGCGGCAACCTGCGCCGGCCGCCTGGGTGGGATGATCACTTCCTCCGGCCTGGCCGCCAATCCGGTCAACAGCAACCTCGCCAATGTGGACGCTGGGGATACAATCATGATGGCCATCCTCATCGAGAACACTGGCCACGCCAGCGCCTTCGATGTCACTGTGAGCGATAGCCTGCTTGCTGGCATGTCCTTTGTATCCGGCTCCCTGTGCGTCACCGATGGCACGGGGGCGACGTTTACCTATAGCGGCAATCTATTTAGCGGCGGCATCACCCTGGATGACCCCGGCCCAACGACAACCCCGCCCGGTGCGCTTGACCCGGGCCGCCAGAACAACACTGTGATTGATAACGGCCACAACATCGCCGTCATCACCTACCTGGTCACACTCGATTCCAACATTCAGAGCGGCACCTCCCTGACCAACACGGCCATCCTCTCCAACTACGCCGGCACCGAAAGCGGCCCGAACCACGTCCCCGGCGGGCTGACGGATACGGCCAATGTCCAGGTACGCACCGTCGGCCTGGGCAAAATCTTCACCACCGAAATCATCCACAGCGTCAATTCTCTGACCCAGGCCGTCATTGGCGAACTGGTCACCTATACTCTTATCGTCACCGTCCCCGAAGGCGTGACTCCCCAGGTGACCGTTGAGGACAACCTGCCGACCGGCATGGCCTTTGTGGATTGTGTGAGCGTCACGCCCCTTTCTGGCGGCAACCCGACCAACGACCTGACCACCGACCTGTCTGGTGGTTTCAGCGCGGCCTGCAACGACCCGAGCAATCCGACTGTGAATCCTGGGGGACAGTCCTTCACCTTCAATCTGGGCACGCTCACCAACGCCAACACCGACAACAGCGTGGATGAAACGTTGCAGATTCAGTTCCAGGCGGTGGTCCTGAACGTGCTGGCCAACCAGGCCGGGGAGAGTCGCGTCAACCAGGCCACCCTGCGCATCCAGGGCGGCGCCGGCGGCGTGGCCAACGTCTCCAGCGCTCCCCTGACCATTATCGAGCCGCTGGTCAATACCACCAAGAGCGTGGTACCCTCCTCTGGCGACGCCGGTGATACGGTCACCTTCACCGTCACGCTCACCAACCCGGCGACCGGCTCCACCACCGCCTATGACGTGACCTGGAGCGATACCCTGCCCAGCGGGCTGATCTATGTCCCCGGCTCGCTGACGCTTGGGGCCTGCGCCGTGGATACTTCGCTCACCCTGAGCGATGCCGGCGCCCCGACCCTGACCGGCTCCGGCGGGCTGTTCCAGCCAGGCCAATCCTGCACCATCACCTTCCAGGCGACCATAGATTACGGCGTTGCGCCTGGTCAGGTGATCACCAACACCGCCGAGACGCGCTGGACCAGCCTCTCCGGAAATGTCACCGACCGCTCACCCTACAACGCCGATTCCGATGAACGCACCGGCGCGGATGGCGTGGGCGGCGCGCTCAACGACTATGCCAGCCAGGGGCAGGCAGAGGTCACCATCAACAGCGTCGCGCCAATCAAATCCATCGTGGCCACCTCTGAAGCACACACGGGCGTCGTCAGCGGCGTGGAACGCGTGGCCATCGGTGAGATCGTGCGCTATCGCCTGGTGGTGCAACTGCCCGAAGGCACCAGCGTCAACTTCCAGATTCAAGACTTGCTGCCTGGTGGCCTGACCTATCTGGACGACGGCACGGCCAAAGCGGCCTTTGTCTCGAACGGGGCTGGCATCACTTCCAACAACGTTGGCACGCTTCCCGTTCCAGCCATCACCGACTCAGATTGCTTCCTGAGTGGCAATTCTGCTGATGGGACCAATCCGCCTATCCCGGCAGTCTGCGACCCGCTGTCCGACAACAACGTGGGCAGCACGAGCAGCACGTCCACGGATGTGGATGCTTACGGCACTGGCACCGACCCCTACTTCAAACTCGGCACCCTGACCAACAACGACAGCGATGCCGACGCTGAGTATGTGATCGTGGAGTTCAACGCCCTGGTGGATAATACTGCGCCAGGCAGCAACGACGCTGGCGATAGCCGTTACAACTCGTTCCGCGTCCTTATCAGTGGCACGCAGAACGGCCCGAACTCCACTTCAGTACAAGTAATCATCGCCGAACCCTCCCTCAGCCTGAGTAAGACTGCGGCCATTGACACCACTCGTGACGCCGGCGATACGGTCACCTACACCCTGACCATCAGCGCCGCTTCGGGGCCTAACCGCGCCACCGCCTTCGACCTGACCCTGACCGACGCCTTCGACTCCTACCTGACCGGTCTTTCGGTCACCAACGTCACCACCACCCAGGGCGCGACCTGCGTGGGCAACGGCGGCGGGACGACCGCCTTCAGCCACAATAGCGGAAGTTTTGCGGGCAGCACCCTGACCTTCACTGCCACCTGCCTCGATCCCGGCCAGAGCATCACCCTCACCGTTACCGGTACAGTCGCGGCGGGCGCCCCGGCCGGTTACACCATCCCCAACACAGCGAATCTGACTTATACCTCCCTGCCTGGCACGGGCACCTCCCCCAACCCGACCGGCTCCACCACCCCCGGTGGCTCTGGCGCTCCAAACGGCGAGCGGGATGGCAGCGGCGGCGTCAACGACTACCTCGCCTCCTCCAGCGCTCCGCTCAACCTGAGCGTCCCGCAAATCGTCAAGCAAGCCCCCACGCCGGCCGGCTACCCCATCGGAGCCACGGTGACCTATCCGATTCTCATCACTCTGCCCGAGGGCGTCACCCGCAACGTGCGCATCACCGATCAGGTGCCGGCTGGTATGCAATACGTCTCCTACAGCCTGGATACTGCCGCCTTTAACGGCTCTTTTGCGAATAACCCACCGCATATCTCCGGCGGCACAACCAATGGCGATGATGTCACCTTCGACTTTGGCGACATCACCACCACCAACGACAACAACACCAACAACAACGCCTTCACGCTCTACGTCACCCTGCGCGTCCTGGACGTGACGGGCAACGCCATCGGCACAGTGCTGACCAACAGCGCCACACTGACCTACACCCCTGGCACCGGCGCGACCGACTCCACCATAGACGGCGGCACGCAGAATATCACCGTCCTCGAACCGATCCTCACCACCACCAAGTCGGTCAATCCTGCCAGCAACGTGCAGGCGGGAGACACCCTCACCTACACCGTGCGTTTCGCCAACACTGGCACAGCCACCGCCTATGACCTCACTGCCGAAGATACCCTTGCCCAGGGCGTGACCTACAACAACGACGCCGCCTGCGTGTACTTCGACGGCAATGCTACTACCCCGATTGGCGTCACCGTCACGGTTGGCAGCGGCACGCTCACCTTCGACGGCAATCCGTCCGGCACGTGGGATATTCCTGCCACCGATCCAGACTCGTATATTGAATGCACCTACACTGTCACTGCCCAGAACAGCCTGCACCTGGACGGCAGCCACACCAACACGGTGGACGCCGACTGGTCCAGCCTGAATGGGGTGGACTCGAACGAGCGCGTGTATGACGACAGCGTGAACCGCCCCGGCGTGGACGGCACGCAGGACACTGCCTCAGCCACCTTCACCAGCCCGGCCCCGACTTTCGACAAGAGCAACGGCGTTGCGGAAGCCGTCATCGGGCAGACCTACACCGTCACGCTGACCCTCACCTCCCCGCTCGGCACGCTGCGCAGCCTGACCATTTCTGACGTACTGCCAGCCGGTCTGGTATACGTCACCGGCAGCCAGAGCGTGAGTGGCGGCATCAGCCCGGTGCCCACCTTTAGCGTTTCGGCTCCCAACGACGGCAGCGCGCCGGTCACGCTCACCTGGAACTTCGGTGACGCCGTGGTTTCCTCCAGCCCGGTGACCATCACCTACACCGTGCGCGTCGCCAACGTCGCTGGCAACCAGAACGGCACTGACCTGACCAACACCGCCACCCTGACCTACACCGACGCCCAGGGCAACGGTCAATCTCGAACCGACACCGACACCCTAACCGTCCGCGAACCCGAACTGGACCTCCAGAAGACGGTGGACAGCACCACTCCCGCTTACGGCCAGACCCTTACCTACACCCTGACCGTCTCGCACCTGGCCTCCAGCACTGCGACTGCCTATGACCTGGTGATCACCGACCTCATCCCCTCCGGGCTGACCTATGTTTCTGGCTCGATCACTGCCCCGGCGGGCTGCACCGCCGATGATACTGCCGCTCCCACCCTGACCTGGACCTGCGCCTCCCTGCCGGTGGGCAATACCCTCATCCTGACCTACCAGGCCACGGTGAACGATCCGCCCGGACCACCCAACCCCGGCGACACCCTGACCAACAACGCCTCTCTGGACTGGACTTCCCTGGCCGGCTCCGACTCGAACGAGCGCGACGGATCCGGCGGAATCAACGACTACAGCGATTCCACCTCGCAGAATGTCACCCTCTACAACCCCGACCTGACTATCACCAAGACGGATGGTCAGACCTCCTACGTCCCCGGCACGAGCGTGACCTATACCATCGTGGTCAGCAACGTGGGCAATGGCGACGCCATCGGCGCCACCGTGAGCGATACTAGGCCATCTGAGGTCACCTCCTGGACGTGGGTTTGCACAGACCAGAGCGGTGGTGCTTCGGGGTGCGATTCATATAGCGGCAGCGGTGACTTTAACGATGTGGTGAATCTGCCGGCCGGTGCCTCCATCACCTACACCGTCACCGCCAGCATTGCCTCCTCGGCCACCGGGGACCTGGTCAACACCGTCACCGTCACCCCGCCCGCCGGCGTCACCGACCCGACGCCAGCCGATAACACCGCTACCGATACCGACACCCCCGATATCCGGAGCGACTTATCTATCAACAAAGATGACGGTGTGACCGTGGTGGCGCCCGGTTCAGTCATCACCTACACGATTACTGTCTCGAACGCTGGCCCCAGCGACGCGGCAGGCGCGCAGGTCAGCGATAGCCTGCCGCCGCAGATCGCCTCCTGGACGTGGGCCTGCGCCAGCTCCAGCGGTGGCGCCAGCGGCTGTGATGGAGATAACACCAACCCCGCCGTCTTCACCGACACGGTGAACCTGCCGGCGGGTTCCTCGATCACCTATCAGGTCACGGCGACGGTGGCGAACGATGCCAGCGGCACGCTGACCAACACGGTCTCTGTCCAGCCACCGGCCGGCGTCACCGACCCCGATCCGAGCGGCAACGACGATGACGATGTGGATAGTATTGTGACCATTCCGACCGGTGATTTCACCAAATCTTTGGTGGGGACCAATCAGGGCTTCACACCGGGCTCTTCAGTAGCCATCGGCGAGATGGTGACCTACGAACTGACTTTCACTGTCCCGGCCGGCGGCAATATGCCGAACCTGACCCTGACCGACATCCTGGACCGCGGCCTGGCGTTTGTTGGCTGTGATAGTATCACGTCATCTTCTGTGGACGTGACCACTGACCTGGTGGGTGGTTTTGCTGCGGCCTGCAACGACCCAACCAACCCGACCGTTGCCATATACCCGTCTGGTTCTACCAACCCGGCCGATCCGGGCCGCCAGGTGATCTTTACGTTGGGGAATGTCAGCAATACGGGTACGGCGGATGGTTTTGTGACAATACGCTATCGTGCGGTAGTGCTGGATACTGTTGAGAATCAGGATGGTGTCTGGTTGAACAACGCTGCGACTCTGAGCTGGGCGAGTGGTTCGCTTGCGGCTTCGGCGGACGAGGTGAGGATTGTGGAGCCTGATTTCTGGCTCACGAAGGATGCTGATCGCAGGGTTGTTCCGCCTGGCTCGGTGATCACCTTTACGCTGCGTTTTGGTCATACGGCGCAGAGTCGCGCGGATGCCTTTGATGTGGTGTTGACCGATGTGCTGCCTGCTGGTCTGACGTATGTTCCTGGCACGTTAGTGGTTGTGAGTGGGCCGGCGGGCGGGACGGTGGACGACAGTGCCGCGCCAACCTTGCGTGTTACCTGGGCTTCCTTCCCACGTGACGAACAGGCGGAGGTCCAGTTCCAGGCCACGCTGGGCGATCTGGCGCCTGGTCAGCGGGCGCAGAATACAGCCGCGCTGGAGTGGACGAGTCTGCCAGGGGATGTCACGGTGCCGCAATCGGCCTACAATGATACTTCGACTGAGCGTTACTATGATCCTGGGAGTGACGTGAATGTTTATGGTACGGTGGCCCAGGTGACGATTTCGGTTCCTGCGCTACCGGCCACTGGATTTGCGCCTGGGCGGGAGACGATTGTGCCGCCTCAGCCGGCTGGTCAGGAGTATGTGGCGCTTGGCAATTTGTGGTTGGAGATTCCCAAACTGGGTCTCAAGGTGCCGATTGTGGGTGTGCCGCTTGGGTCATCTGGGGGGTGGGATTTGACGTGGCTTTCCGGCCAGGTGGGTTGGTTGGAGGGGACGGCCTTTCCGACCTGGAGGGGCAACTCTGCTCTGACGGCGCACGTCTATCTGGCGAATGGTCTGCCTGGGCCCTTCTTCCAGTTGGATACGCTTTTCTGGGGGGATACGATTATTGTGCACTTTGGTGGCCAGCGATATATCTATGCGGTGCGTCAGGTGCGGAAAGTGTGGCCGGAAGACCTTTCGGTGTTACGGCATGAGGAATACCCGTGGCTGACGCTGATTACGTGTCGTGAGTACGATGAGAAGAGCGGAACGTACCGCTACCGCGTGGTGGTGCGTGCTGTGCAGATCAAAGTGGAATCGGACAAGTAGAGTCAGTATTTCTGTTGGGAAGGTCAGACACAGGTAAAGGCCACGCCGGGCGTGGCCTTTACTGGTTCTCTCGACTGTACGGTTAGGGATTTTCCAAAGGGTTTGGGAGAGACAGGCAGGTCACAACAATAAAAAATCCCCCGGCAGGGGGATAGGTATGGGGAGGCGGCCCCGACGGGATTCGAACCCGCGATCTCGGCCTTGACAGGGCCGCATGTTAACCGCTACACCACGGGACCGTGTGCGGCGCAAATATACCATACGGTCATAACCGCGTCAAGGTAGTCTAGGATTGCGCGCCAATCTGCTGATTGTGTCTGATCAGACCCGACGTAGCCTATCCGTGGGACAGGACTAGCGCTTCCCTCGCAGAAGAAAAGTGTCCGCGATCTGTTGCAGTGTTGCACTCATCTGGTGTATCCAGAAGACTGGTTGGACGCTCCGGTTAGCCAGGCGTTGCAGGACAGTCTGACCGCCAACGACGTACTTGTGCACCTGTACGCAGCGAGGGGGCAACCAGCGCATGAGCCGTGCCACAGCTACCACGGCAAGGATCAAGGCGATCATGCCGCCCAGAGCAAGGAACAACAGGGGCAGAAGCAGCAAAAGGAGAGCGACGTCTGCTACCAGACGCACCCGTTTTTCCCCGCCGGTTGTCACCAGGAAGAAAACAATCGCCAAAACTACTGTGAGCAAAATTACAGGCAGGAGAATCTGCCAGACGAGTTGACGGCGATGGGAGCGGTAGTAAGGATCAGTGTGGTCAGGTTCCATGGTTTTAATATACCACGAAAAGCAGGTTCACCCCGGAGACTGTGGATGTGTCCGCGAGTTTCCGCCAACCTGCTGGCGGGTTGTCAGGGATAACCATGTGTGCACGCAAATGTTGTCAGCAACACAACAGCGTCCCTGGTCCAATACGGATTGGCAAGGTCTATATATGGCGAAAGTTTGGTAATTCCCTACTCTGGGTAACCTTTGATAGCAGCACAGTTGAGTTTTGGTCTGTCCGGAGACACGCCGAAGAGTTGTCTGGTGCACTGTGGGGCAAATCTCCGATTTGCCAGTGCTCGCCAGTCAGAGACCTAATCTATTCCCCACAAGTAGGGTAAATTGGCCCAATCCTTTGCCTCATCCCGCAAGTCAGAGACTTGCGCCGCAACCACTTCCTATGCAGATGGCCTGGTAAAGTTGAGACAATCCTTGCTTTGCCTGTGTTAGAACGGCAGTTGAACTGCCGTCCTAACGCCTGGCACTGACAACTTTTGAGTGCACACGATCACCATTTCCTTCTTGACGTTTCCCTGTCTTTCGCATTATACTCGTGGTCGTTCGGGGTGTAGCGCAGATGGTCAGCGCGCCACGTTTGGGACGTGGAGGTCGGCGGTTCGAAGCCGCCCACCCCGACAGAGTCTCCTTGACGGGCTGATTTGCGACGCGCAGCAGGAGGCTGGCAGAGATATGTTGGCAGGAATCCCGCGTGCAGGTCGCGGGATTCGTTGTCTTCTGTTCGTTGAGGCGGATTCAAGCAGGCTGACAGGTCGGCGTGGTATAATCGGCGCAAGGTGGCCTTCGCGTTGGAGCAAGCCGCATGGATTTTCAGACGTATCAATCTCTCTCACGTCGCACAGCCGCTTACCCGGTCATCGGGCATGCGGTTATTTATCCTGCCCTTGGCCTGACGAATGAGGCCGGTGAGGTTGCCGGTAAGATCAAGAAAATCTTTCGCGACAAAGCAGGCGTCATCGGCGAGGCGGATCTCCAGGCATTGAAAAGCGAACTCGGCGATGTCCTGTGGTACCTTGCCCAGGTGTGCACCGAACTCAACCTGTCCCTCGATGAAGTCGCCGAAGCCAATCTGGCCAAACTGGCCTCCCGTCTGGAACGCGGGCAGATCGGCGGCGAAGGCGATGAGCGGTAACTCCATCACCAGGCGCTGGCTGGGTTGTGGCCGGCGCGCCAAGACGGCTTTTCTTCTACACGATGATTCTCCCATCCCAACCTTCTGAACAGGAGCCAAAATGAGCAAGAAAAAGATTCGCGTGGCGATTATTGGCGTTGGCAATTGCGCTTCTTCCCTGGTACAGGGGGTCCACTTCTACAAAGATGCTCCCGAAGAGGCCTTCATTCCTGGCCTGATGCACGTCAATCTGGGTGGTTATCACATTCGTGATATCGAATTCACGCTGGGAATAGACATCAATAAAACCAAAGTCGGCAAGGACCTTTCCGAGGCCATCTTTGCAGAGCCGAATAACACCTACCGTTTCTGTGAGGTGCCTAAATTGAACGCGCCGGTTGTGCGCGGCATGACTCACGATGGACTGGGCAAGTATCTGAGCCAGGTGATTGAAAAGGCACCTGGTCCCACAGCAGACATTGTTGGTTTGCTCAAGGAGACCCAGACCGACGTAGTCGTTTCGTATCTGCCTGTTGGTTCCGAGATGGCCACGAAGTGGTACGTGGAACAGGTTCTGGAGGCCGGTTGTGCCTTTATCAACGCCATTCCGGTCTTCATTGCCTCCTCAGAGTACTGGGCGCGTCGCTTCCGTGAACGCGGCTTGCCGATCATCGGCGACGACATTAAGAGCCAGGTGGGAGCTACGATTCTCCACCGCGTGTTGACATCGCTCTTTGTAGATCGCGGCGTGCGTATTGACCGCACCTACCAGCTGAATTTCGGCGGCAATACGGACTTCCTGAACATGCTCGAACGCGAACGCCTGGAATCCAAGAAGATTTCCAAGACCAATGCGGTGACCTCCATGTTACCCTATGAATTGCCGGCGGACGATGTGCACGTTGGCCCTTCGGATTACGTGCCCTGGCTGACCGACCGCAAGTGGTGTTATATCCGCATGGAAGGCACCACTTTCGGCGAAGTGCCGCTCAATGTAGAGGTGAAACTGGAGGTTTGGGATTCGCCCAATTCGGCCGGTGTAGTGATTGACGCTATCCGTTGTGCGAAACTAGCTCTGGATCGCGGTATAGCCGGGCCTTTGATCGGCCCTTCGGCATACTTCATGAAGACGCCGCCCAAGCAGTTTCGCGATGACGTGGCGCGCGCCATGACGGAAGCTTTCATTCGCGGCGAAAACCCGCAGTAGGCCGGCTGGTTTATGCGTTCCCTTTTCCACCGTGGCCTGGCTTTTCTGGCCTGGTCGTTGGTCTTTGCCGTTCTATACGCCCAGTCGCCACTGTATACGTCGAATCAACATCAATACTTCCTACATGGCCTGGCGCGCGCGGGCTATGGCTATCTTGACCAGGACTGGCTAGCTAACACCCTTGATCCTACGCCGGTCTTCAGTTGGCTGGTCTGGCTGGTGTATTCGCTTTTCCGTAGTGGCTGGCCGTTCTATCTTTGTTATGCCTTTTTGATGGGGGTCTATCTGGTTAGCGCATATCGCCTGGCGGATAATCTTTTCGCGCTCCAATGCTCACCCACGCGCACTCTGGTTTTTCTGGCGCTTTTCTTTGTGTTTCATTCGGCGGCCTTGCGTTTCCTGCTAGCACGTGTGCTGGGCCATCAGGCCGCTTTTCTTTTCGAAGGAGGGTTGGCCGGACAGCGGCTGCTGGGTCAGGTGTTCCAGCCCAGCACGTTTGGTGTGTTCCTGGTACTCTCCCTCGCTCTTTTCCTCAGCGGGCAAGAGGAGAGGGCCCTCGTTCCCCTGGCGGTGGCTGTGTACTTCCATCCCACCTACCTGCTGAGCGGCGCCATGTTGACCAGCGCCTACATGGTCGTGCTCTATCGAGAAAGCCAAGGCATCCGGCGACCTTTGCGCCTTGGCCTGCTGGCTTTGCTGATGGTGTTACCGGTGATCGCCTACGTGCTCTGGGCCTTTGGCTCTACGGATGGTGAGGTTGCCCGTCAGGCGCAGGGAATCCTGGTGCGCGTCCGCATTCCCACTCATACGTTGGTCTCCGCCTGGGTCAACTGGGATACGGCTGTCCAGGTGGGGTTGGTTCTCGCGGCTCTGTTCCTGGTGCGTAGGACGCGTTTGTTCCTGCCGTTGCTGATTCTGACGCTGGAGGCTCTGATCTTAACGCTGGTCCAGGTAGCCAGCGGCAGTCGGGCGTTGGCTTTGCTCTTCCCCTGGCGCATCTCGGTGATTCTGGTGCCCTTGAGTACGGTGTTGATTTTGGGCTGGTTGGTCAGCCGATGCTTGCCCGATGGCAAACTTCCTGACCGTATCGGTCGCGTGTATCGTCTCGGCGCGCTGATTGTCGTCCTTTGCCTGATGAGTGCGGGCGCGGCGCGCTTCATGCTTGAGCGGCAACGGCAGCAAACCGATCCGGCGCGCCCACTGCTGGAGTACGTGGCTGCCCACAAAAAGCCAGGCGATCTTTACCTCACACCACTGGCAATGGAGGAGTTCCGCCTGACCACCGAGGCGCCGATCCTAGCCGATTTCAAAGCCATTCCCTACCGGGCGGATGAGGTGTTAGAATGGTACCGTCGTGTGCGTCTGCTGGATTGGTTTTACCATACCGGCGATCAATGTGAATTTCTGGCCGACTTGCAGGCGGAAGGCGTGACTCACGTGGTACTACCGTCTAAATTGACTGCCAGGGCCTGTCCATCGTTTGTTGTTCTGTATCAGGATGCGAAGTATACCTTGTATCAGGTAATGCCATGAAACGCTTCCCCCTATGGTCTCTTCTGGCCTTGGTCCTGAGCGCTTGCGTCAGTCGGGCGATGACCCCTTGGCCAGATCAGAGTGATTTGGCCTCTCCTACCATGGCGGTTACTCCATCCCCGAGTCCTACTGCCGCGCCGACGTCTCTCCCTACGGCTTCCCCGACTCTGCCACCTCTGCCACCTGTTTTCCAAAGCGATCTTCTCAATCCGCTCGATACTCCCCACACCTACCTTGCCGATACCTGCCTCTACCTGCGTGATAAATGGCAAAGCGGCCATAGCCCTCCGGGCACGCTTGCCATTGTTATCATGTTTCACTCGATCGGTGCGACCACCAGCGGCAATCAAATCTCCGAGGCCGATTTTCACGCTCTGATGCAGGCCTTACACGATTATGGTTTTCAAGCCATTACCACTACCCAACTGGCCGATTTCCTCGAACACAATGCTCCCATCCCGGCGCGCTCGGTCCTTTTGCTGGTAGATGACCGCCGCTATCGTCAGTATTTCGATCTCTATTTTCGCCCGTACTATGAGCGCTATGGCTGGCCGGTCGTTAATGCCTGGATCAGCACTCCAGAGAGCACCGAAGCTCTCTGGCAGCAGCAGGTAGAACTAGAAAAAGAGGGCTGGGTAGATCACCAGGCGCATGGAGTCATCCATAACCTGCCGATTTCCGAAAGCAGCACGGATGCTTTCATCCTGGGCGAGTTGCAGGGCTCGATCGCGGCCTTCCAACAACATTTTGGGAAAGCCCCGATTGCGTTTATCTGGCCTGGGGGAGGGTTCTCGCGACGGGCGGTTGAACTGGCCCGCCAGAGCGGTTACCGCTTGGGATTTACCATCAACCCGCGCGGCCCGCTCCTGTTCAATTGGATTCCCCTAGCCGACGCGCCTGATCCACAACGTCCCTATTTCCTGCCGGAGGGGGCAGTGGGCGATCCGCTCATGGTCTTGCCCCGCTATTGGGCGACGGATGCCATCACTCATCTGGAGCGCCTGGTGCAAATTGGACAGGCGGCGGCCGCGTACGCGGAGCAGTACAAAGCCGTTGAGCAAGCGTATTACGCCTCGGCGTGCGAAGCACATTACGGTCCAATCCCATAGTCTCTCCTTTTCGCAGGCTGTTTTCCGGGTCAGGCTGGGCTTGGGTGGCCTTTCTGCCCTCCCGTCGCAGGTTGTCAGAAAACCCTGCTTTCGGGTATACTCGCGGTAACCTGTCTTTTGGAGGATGGTATGAAACGCGCGGTCAGCATCAGTCTGGGCTCGTCCAAACGCAACAAGGCGGTTGTTGTCGAGTTACTGGGAGAAAAGGTCAGTATGGAGCGCATCGGTACCGACGGGGACATGGAAGCCGCGGCGCGCCTGTACCAGGAACTGGACGGCAAGGTGGACGCCTTTGGCGTCGGCGGTGCCGATCTTGGCCTGATGGTGGATAACAAGTGGTATCCACTCTACTCCGTCCGTCCGATGGTGCGCTTTGTCAAGAAGACCCCTCTGGTGGACGGCACCGGTTTGAAGATCACCCTGGAGCGCAAGGTTGCAGCGTTCCTGGATGCTCACCTCAAGGATTACATTGACAAGCGCGGTCGCAAGGCCTTTATCATGACCGGCACCGACCGCTGGGGGCTGACGGCCAGTTTCACCGAAGCTGGCTACGAATGTGTTTTTGGCGACCTGATGTTCTCACTGGGTATTCCTATTCCCCTGCACAAGCCCGGTCAGTTGAAAGTACTGGCCGCGTTGCTCATGCCGATTGCCGGCCGCCTGCCCTTTGAATGGGTCTACCCGACTGGCGAGAAACAAGAGGAACGCAAGCCCAAACATGCCGAGATCTTCCATTGGGCTACGGTAACGGCCGGAGATTGCCACTACATCAAGCGATACATGCCCGACGATATGACCGGCAAGGTAGTTGTTACCAACACTACTACTCCCGACGATGTCGAACTTTTCCGTCGGTGTGGTGTGAAATACCTTGTCACTACCACGCCGGTGCTGGAGGGTCGCTCTTTTGGAACCAACATGATGGAGGCAGCTCTCATTGCCGCGTCCGGCAAAGGGCGCGTGCTGACCCAGGAGGAGTACGATGCCCTCTTGCAACAACTTGGCTTCGAGCCAACCCTGCAGGAGTTGTAAGAGACAGGATATAGAGTACAAACGAGGAGGTCAGGCATGGATGCAATCGTGACTGCTGGTGGTATTCCTTTGCCGGAGGAACCCCTGTATGTGGAAACGCGCGGTCGGCCCAAAGCGCTGTTGGACATAGCCGGCAAACCTATGGTGCAATGGGTCTTAGATGCCCTCTCAGAGGCGGAGACCGTTGACCGGGTTGTGCTGGTTGGCCTGACGGAAAAGAGTGGTTTGACTTGCCGCAGGCCGCTCACCTTTATCCCCAACCAAGGCAAAATGTTGGATAACCTGCGCGCGGCCGCTACCGAGGTGCTGCGCCAGAACAAGCAGGCCAAACATGTGCTCATCGTCTCCTCGGACATCCCGGCCATCACCGGCGAAATGGTGGACTGGCTGGTGCGGACTGCTATGGAAACCGATGACGACGTGTACTACGGCGTCATCCGGCGCGAGGTTATGGAAGCGCGTTTCCCCAACGCCAAACGGACCTGGACTCGTCTGGCGGACATGGAGGTCTGTGGTAGTGATATGAACGTTGCTCGCTTGAGCCTGCTCGCGCGCCAGGATGTGGACCTGTGGGAGAAAATCACCAATGCCCGCAAGAGCCCGGCGCGCCAGGCCGCGCTCATTGGTCTGGGCACCCTCTTCCTGTTGCTCTTCCGTAAACTAACCCTGGCACAGGCAGTGGAGAAAGTAACCAGGCGTCTTAAAGTGCGCGGACGTGTCCTCGTTTGCCCATATGCCGAAATCGGCATGGACGTGGATAAGCCTGTTCACCTGGAGATCTTGCGCCAGGACCTCAAGAAGCGCGCCCGTGCTCAGAAGCGCGCGGCCTCACAGCAAAAAGCAGATACCGAATTGGCATGAACATCGCACGCCTCCTGGAATGGGATGCTCGCGTTTCGGCGCGTTTGCGGATTGCCGAAAAGCCTGGTCCCTTACGGACACTCGCTATTGTCCTGGCACACTCTGGCGATTCGTGGTTCTGGTGGGCAGGCCTGGCCTTGCTCTGGTGGTGGGGAGATTCCTTCTGGCGTCCCTGGGCGCTCACCGTCCTGATCAGCATCATCCTCCTGGCAGTCGTTGTGCTGGCGGTCAAGTTTTCGATTCGCCGTCCCCGGCCAGTGGGTGAATGGGGCGCATTCTATCGCAATACCGATCCCCATTCCTTCCCATCCGGCCATGCAGCTCGCGTCATCCTGATCGCCTGTCTGGCAACTATCCTGGGCCCCTGGTGGCTGGCGGTCTTGCTTTGGATTTGGGCACCATGTGTCGCCCTGGCGCGCGTTGCCATGGGCGTTCATTACCTTTCCGACGTCCTGGCCGGGATGGTGCTCGGACTCCTGGCCGGGACCACTGTGCTCCTGGTGCGGGGATAGACTGGCTGTCTATCTCTGACAATCGCTCCGAAAATTCGTCTGGCAGGGTAACGACTGGATAGTTTGTATGGGGAACAGGTGCGATTCCGGCTAGCGCCGAGAATCGGCGAAGTTGCTCGCCGTAACTGCCTACTCTGGATCATTTCCGGTCTGGTGACAGTTGCCCGCCGCTCCCAGCGATACAACTATTGGGAAAACCCCCGATATCGGGAAGGGCAAATCGGAGATTTGCCGATTTGCGCAGGTCGGAGACCTGTCTATTCCCCACAAGTAGGGCAAATTGGAAATTTGTCCAACTACTTGCCCCATCCCGCAAGTCAGAAACTGCGCACAACCACTTCCCAGACGGATGGCCCGGTCAAAGTGGAGACAATCTCTGCTTGGCCCATTGGCTAGTTCGTTCGGACGGCAGTTCAGCTACCGTCCGAACGCGGACATTTTGGCTAGCTCGGATGGCAGTTCAACTACCGTCCGAACTAGGACTTGCACCACCGGCAGGAGTTATTACTCGCCTTCGGTTGGCTCAGGGTTTGGATTGGCCAGAAACTCGCTCTGGAAGATAAGGGCAGAAAAGAATGGTTTGCGAGGAGTGGCCATTTCAGGCGTTAGGACGGCAGTTCAACTGCCGTCCTAACGCGGAGTTCCCGATTTGCCGATTTTCGCAAGTCGGAGACTGGCGCCGCCGGCAGGCAGTTACTGCTTGCCGGGGAATGCCGTGCGCCGACGCCTTGGCTGGCGGCCCAGGCGAAAACGATCATGGGGGTATAATACCCATAAATCGAATCTCCCTCTCCAGGAGGTCCTATGCCTGCTTTCGTTGCCGCCATTGACCAGGGTACTACCAGCACGCGTTGTATCCTCTTCGATCACGGGGGCAATGTGGTGTCTGTTGCCCAAAAAGAACACACCCAGATTTACCCCAGACCCGGCTGGGTCGAGCACGACCCGCTGGAAATCTGGCAGAACACCCAGGAAGTGCTGCATCAGGCGACCCGCGCGGTCAACGGTTCGTCGTCTATCGCCTGTATTGGAGTCACCAACCAGCGCGAGACGACCGTCGTCTGGGAGAAGGCAACCGGCCAGCCCATCTACAACGCCATTGTCTGGCAGGATACGCGCACCGACGCCATTTGCAACGAACTGGCCGCGCAGGGCGGGCAGAACCGCTTCCAGGCCAGGACCGGCTTGCCACTGGCAACCTACTTCTCCGGGCCGAAAATCAAATGGATTCTCGATAACGTCCCCGGCGCGCGAGCGCGAGCCGAGGCGGGCGAGCTCCTGTTCGGCAACATGGACACCTGGGTCATCTGGAACCTGACCGGCGCCCACGTGACCGACGTCACCAACGCCTCCCGCACCCTGCTGATGGATTTGCAGCGCCTCGACTGGGACGACGAAATCCTAGGCCTGCTCGGCATCCCACGCCCCATGCTGCCAAAGATTTGCTCGTCCTCTGAAATCTACGGCACGGCGCGCGGGATTCTGAACGGCGTCCCCGTGGCAGGTGACCTGGGCGACCAGCAGGCGGCGCTTTTTGGGCAGACCTGCTACGCTCCCGGCGAGGCCAAGAACACCTACGGCACGGGCTGTTTCATGCTCCTGAACACCGGCGAGACGCCCGTCCTCTCGCAGAACGGTCTGCTGACCACGCTGGGCTACAAGATCGGCGGCCAGCCGGCGGTCTATGCCCTGGAAGGCTCGATTGCCATCACCGGCGCGCTTGTCCAGTGGCTGCGCGATAACCTGGGGCTGATCGCCAAATCCGCCGAGGTAGAAGACCTGGCGCGCACGGTGGAAGACAACGGCGGCATCTACTTCGTCCCGGCCTTTAGCGGCCTGTTCGCGCCCTACTGGCGTTCCGACGCGCGCGGGGTCATCGTCGGGCTGACGCGCTACGTCAACAAGGGACACATCGGCCGTGCAGCTCTGGAAGCGACCGCGTATCAGACTCGCGAGGTGCTCGAGGCCATGGAAAAAGATTCCGGCGTTCGTCTGACTGCTCTGAAAGTGGATGGCGGCATGGTGGTCAACGAGTTGCTCATGCAATTCCAGGCCGATATTCTGAACGTGCCCGTGATCCGGCCTAAAGTGGCCGAGACCACTGCCCTGGGCGCGGCCTACGCCGCTGGCCTGGCCGTTGGTTTCTGGAGCAGTGTAGAGGAATTGCGCGCCAATTGGGGCCTCGAGAGGGAATGGCAACCGCGCATGGACGCGGCCACGCGCGAGCGCCTCTACGCTGGCTGGAAAAAGGCCGTCACGCGCACCTTCGATTGGGTAGAGTAGGACCAACCTGGGAGAGTAAAAACCGATGACCTCTCGACAGCAAACCCTCGACTACTTGCGGGAACATCCCGAAGTTTCCGTTCTGATTATCGGGGCAGGCATCAACGGAATCGGCACGTTTCGCGATCTGGCGCTGAACGGCATAGACGTCCTGTTGATTGACCGTGGCGACTTTTGCTCCGGCGCTTCCGCGGCCTCCTCCCGCATGGCACATGGAGGGATTCGCTACCTGGAAAATGGTGAATTTGCCCTGGTGCGTGAGGCTGTGCGTGAACGTAACCGCCTTATCCAGAACGCCCCTACTCTGGTAAAGCCTCTGCCTACCGTCATTCCCATCTTCAAGATCTTCTCTGGTCTGTTCAACGCGCCACTCAAATTCCTGGGGTTACTCGAAAGACCGGCGGAACGGGGCGCGCTGGTCATTAAGATCGGCCTGATGTTGTACGATGCCTATACCGGCAAACAGCGCGTTGTCCCGCCCCATCGCTTTGAGAACCGCAAGCAGGCCCTGCAACGCTTTCCGCGTGTGAATCCCCGTGTGCGCTATATCGCGACCTATTATGACGGCCTCTTGCTCTCGCCCGAACGCCTGGCCCTGCAACTCGTCCTGGACGCGGAGGCCGAGGGAGACCATGCGCGCGCCCTCAACTACGTTAGCCTGGTTCGTGTAGACGACGGAACGGTCATGCTATGTGATGAACTAAGCCGCACGACTTTTCCCATTCGGCCTCGCCTGATCGTCAACGCTGCCGGGCCCTGGATTGACCAGGTTAACCGCAACCTTGGCCTCTCCACGCGCTACATTGGCGGGACGAAAGGTTCGCATATTGTTCTTGACAATCCGGAGTTGCGTGCCGCGATTGGCGATTGTGAGTTCTTCTTCGAAAACAAAGATGGGCGCATCGTGCTCATCTTCCCCCTCTTTGACAAGGTCATGATCGGCACCTCCGATATTCCCATCGAAGACCCCGACACAGCGCGCTGTACCGAAGAGGAAGTGGATTACTTTCTGGACATGATAGACCGCGTCTTCCCGGATATCCCTGTCCGTCGTGAGCAAATCGTGTTCCGCTTCTCCGGCGTGCGCCCTCTGGCCTATACGCGCGCTCGCAATGCCGGTCAGATCACCCGTTCACATCACATCCGTGAGGACCGGCTGGCCGGAATCCCGCTCTTTTCGCTGGTGGGCGGCAAGTGGACTTCTTTCCGCGCCTTTTCGGAACAGGCGACGGACCGAATCCTGGCCTGTTTGGGCCGCGAGCGCCGCGCCAGTACAAAAGATTTACCGATCGGGGCCGGCCTGAACGCGGACACGCTCAAAACCAGCCCCGATTTCACCCGTTCCGAAATCCTGGCCATGGCACAGACGGAGAAAATTGTCCATCTGGATGATCTGGTTCTGCGCCGTACCCTGCTGGCCCACCTGGGGCAACTCCACCAGCCTCTCCTGGAGCAACTGGCGCTCTGGTTGGGAGAAGCGTTGGACTGGTCTGCTGAGCAGAGACAGGCGGAAGTGGCACGCACGTGCGATATTCTGGCTAACCAGCACGGCGTGGTGCTCTAGTCTCCGAGGGTTGCCATAACTGTTCCTTCGGCCATGGTGCGCGGAATACAATTGCTACCAGCCTAGGGGGAAGAGCGCGGCGATTCGTAAAGAGCCGTTCTCTGAGAAATTCCTCGTTCCCAGCTGCCGGTAATCCAGGGCGTCTTACTTGATGGTTGGCACGGTCTGCGCGAGGATTCCCGCTCCGTAGGCCTGGGCGCGTTCCAATTTGAACTGCTGCGTGTACAGGCGGTAGTAGTGTCCACGTCGCCGGAGCAGTGCGGTGTGCGTACCCTGTTCCACAATCCGTCCGTTTTCGATCACCAGGATGCGATCCGCGCGTTTAATGGTCGAGAGGCGGTGGGCGATCACGAACGAGGTGCGTCCTTGCATCAGAGTTTCCATGCCCTTTTGAATCAGCGCCTCGGTCAGCGTATCCACGCTGGAAGTGGCCTCATCCATGATGAAGATTTCGGGGCGGGCCAGCACGGCGCGAGCCAGGCTGATGAGTTGTTTCTGCCCGACCGAGAGCAAGTTTCCGCCCTCGCCAACTTCCTGCTCGTAGCCCTTCTCGAAGGTGAGGATGAACTCGTGCGCGCCGGCCAGTTTGGCAGCTTCTTCCACTTCCTCGTCGGAGGCATCCAATCTACCGTAACGGATGTTCTCGCGAATCGTGCCGGAGAACAAGTGCGGCGTCTGGAGAACAACGCCCAGGCGGGAATGGATGCTTTCCAGCGTGTATTCGGTGTAGTCGCGCCCGTTGATGCGAATGACGCCGCGCCTGGGTTCGTAGAAACGGCACAAGAGGTTGACGATGGTGGTCTTCCCACCACCGGTCGGCCCCACGAGCGCGATCGTTTCCCCGGGCTGTACTTTCAGGCTGAAATCCTGCAGGATGGGTTGCCCTTCCTCGTACCAGAACCAGACGTGATCGAACTCGATTTCACCCAGCAGCGTTGAGGTGGGCACGGCGTCAGGACGGTTATGGACCTCCGGCGGGGTATCGAGTAGCGTAAAGATGCGCTCGGCAGAAGCGATGGCATGTTGCATTTCGGCGTAGACACGCGCCAGGTCCTGGACCGGCCAGATCATGAAAGTCAGGTAGGAGACGAAGGCATGAATATCGCCTACGCTGAAGTGCCCGATCTGACTCTGCAGGCCGCCGTACCAGACGATGGCGCCCAGGGCGAACGCCGAGACGATTTGCACGGTCGGCAGGAAGAGCGCCGAAAGCCAGGCGGCGCGATAGGAGGCCTGGTACATTTCATCGGTCAGGTGGGCGAATTCCCGCAGGTTGGCATCTTCGCGCCCGAGTGCCTTGACCACCCGTACGCCCTGGATAGTCTGGTTGTATTCGCCGGTGATCTTCGAGTTGAGGCGTCGCGCCCGGCGAAATTCGGTCAGAATCTTCTGGCGGAAGTTGACCGCGATCAACAGCAAGATGGGAATGATGGCGAAGACGATGAGAGCCAGTTTCCAGTTGATGACCAGCATGAAAGCGACCGAGGAGAGGATGCTAACGATCGCCCAGGTCACGTCCAGCAGGCCCCAGGTCATCAGGTTTGAAACGCGCCCCGAGTCAGAAGTCACGCGCGCCATCAAGCGCCCGACCGGGTTTCGACTGTAGTAAGAGAGTGAGAGTTCCTGCAGGTGAGCGAAGACTGCTTTGCGGATGTCGTACTGAATGCGCTCACCAAGAATCCCGGCCAGGTAGATAAAACTGAAGACCATCGCGGCCTGTACGACTTGCAGACCGCCGTAATAGCCGGCGTAGCGCCAGAGCGCGGCCCAGTCCTTTTGAGCAATTCCCTGGTCAATGATGGCACGGTTGACATAGGTGAAGACGGCATCCAGCAGGGCCGTCATGGCGATTGTCAACAGGAAGCCCATCAACCAGCGCCAGTGCGGGCGGAGCAAGCCCAGGATGCGGCGCAAAGTGGGGGCGGTCAGTGGACTGGTATGTTCTTCCTCTTCGAGTTCGATGCGTTCGTCTGACATAGGGTCTCCAAATAGGGTAGTGATGTACAGTCAGCAGGACTATTCTCTCTCCAGGCCTGCGAGCTCCTGGTCCAATTCCTCGTCAATGCGAGTTTGAATCTCGTAAATCCTTCGATACCTGCCATCCTGGTTGAGGAGCTGTTCGTGGTTGCCGATTTGTACCACTCTGCCTTTGTCCAGGACCACGATGAGGTCGGCATGCATGGCGGATTGGATGCGGTGGGTAATGATGAATGTCGTGCGGCCTTGCATCAGTTGATTCAGGGCGGCCCGGACCTCGGCTTCGGTTTCGGTATCCAGACTGGAGGTCGAGTCATCCAGGATGAGCAGACGGGGATTCTTGAGCAGCGCGCGGGCAATGGCCACGCGTTGTTTCTGTCCGCCAGAGAGAGTGACGCCCTTTTCGCCAACCAGGGTGCGGTATCCTTCTGGAAAGGCGAGAGTCTGGTCGTGGATGGCGGCGGCTTTGGCGGCGCGTTCGACCTCTTCGTCTGACACCTGACGTCCAACGCCGTAGGTGATGTTATCCCGAATCGAACGGCTGAACAGGAACGGTTCCTGCTCGACGATGCCGATTTGTGCACGCAGATATTGACGCGGATAGGCTGTCAGTTCCACGCCGTCTAAGAGAATCCGACCGGAGGTGTAGTCGTAGAAGCGAGGTAGCAGGTTGACCAGGCTGGTTTTGCCCGAACCGGTTGAGCCAAGTAAGGCTACTACCTGCCCTGCTTTGACGGTGAAAGAGATATCCTGCAACACCTCGGCGTTCTCGTCGTCGTACTGGAAACACACGTTCTCGAAAATGACTTCTCCGCGCAGAGGATCTTCGGGCTGAAATGTGCCTTCCGTCAGGGGTTCGCGTTCCTGGCGGATGATTTGCATCAGGCGATCATAGGAGACAAGGCTGGTGGAGGCATTGACGATAATGCGGCCCAGGTTGCGCATGGGCCAGATCAGCCAGACGACCAGGCCGACATAGGCCGGATAGGTGCCTAGGGTAAGTTCGCCGCGCATCACCAGCGCGCCAGCATAGATGAAACCGGCTAACATTTGAAATCCACATAGCAGGTCGGAAAGCGGCCAGAACAGAGAATGCATTTGCAGTAACTTCTTGCCGCGCAGGAATTTTTCCCAGTTATCCTTCTCGAACTTTTTCTTTTCGTAATCCTGGCGGGCGAATGCTTTGACCACGCGCACACCGGTCAGGTTTTCCTGGAGGGTGGTGGATAACCTGGCTTCCTGCTCCTGGTAGGCCTCGTAGGCCTGGGAGACTTTCTTGAAGAACCAGGCGGAGACCGCGATGATCAGCGGCACGACGGCTATCGAAGCCAGCGCCAGTTTGTGGGAGAGGCTCCAGATAGCGGCAAAATTGATGGCGAACAACAGCAGGATGCGTCCAATGTGAATGGCCTGATCGTTGAAGAAAGCACGCACCGAATCTACGTCTGCGGTCACGCGTTCGATCAGGTCGCCGGTCGGCGTGCGGCTGTGGTAGGAGAGGCTCAATCGCTGGATGTGATCGAATAGAAAATTGCGCAAACGGCGGGTAATGTTCTCCGCGGAGAAGGCGGCGAGGCGATTCGAGAGATAGGCGAACCCGCCCTCTACCATTGCCAGGCCGAGGAAAGCGAGAGCCAACCAGGGCAGTGTCCGCGGCAGCGTTCCGGCGAAGGGCGGAAGTACCCCCGTGACAGTGTCGGCGAAATGGCGCAGCAGGAGGTAGGTAGCGGTCTTCGCGAAGGCCGAAACCGCCAACGTCAGGTTGGCAAGGAGGTAGAGGGCACGATAGCCGCTCATCATTTGCCACAGGCCAACAAGTTTCTTGCTTTTAAGAATTTGACGGAAGTCGAAGTAGGGCAAGGCAGGCGAGGTGTCCATAGGAAAAGCGCTCCGAAAAAAAGACCACGATGCTGAGTGCACCGTGGTCCGAGTTGACATGCTCTTGAGATGCCAGGTCAGGCAACAGGCGCACTCCGCGGAGGTAGAATCCGATAACCAGCGTCCGAAACACGAGTCGGGATGACAGGAACAATGTGGGGAATCATGTTCTACCTCCTTTCGCCGAAATTGTCTGACAGATTGAAGTCTATCACAGGCCAGCGAAAACGTCAAGCATCGGCGTCATCCATCCTCCCATCATTGCCACTCTCTCGGTTCCCCCTTAGGCTCGCGCAGGTTGTGATGGAGGCTATCCCGAGGGAGGATGTGCCCGGATCGGTGGTTTAATGTACAATAACCCCATGTCGTACTTTGCTCTGTGCATTTTCCTTTCGACGTTTCTCATCTTTCCGGTGCAGCCGCTCATTGCTAAGTACATTTTGCCCTGGTTCGGCGGCGCGCCGGCGGTCTGGTCCACGGTGCAGATGTTCTTCCAGGTATTGTTGACAGGCGGCTATGCCGCCTGGGTAGGCAGACCGGGGCGGGGGCGTGAAAAGTGGCATATTGCCCTACTTGGCCTCTCGGCTTTCCTGCTCCTTGTGCTTGGTCTGGGCTGCGTTCGCCTATTACCCCTGACGCGGCGTGGAAACCCTCCCCGGAGGCGTCACCGGTGCTGGAGATTCTCAGACTACTTTCCGTTTCGGTCGGGTTACCCGATTTCCTGCTGGCATCCAATAGTCCGTTAATGCAGGCCTGGTTTCATCGCTTGTGCCCGACAAGGGTAGTGGTATAGAATCAAGTAAAAAATCGCCTAATATCCTGCCTCTTTCACTTCGACTTGACCACTACCGAAATCCAAACTCTCTCCATTCGCGCCAGAGATGGCGCCACATAAAGAAGCGTTCTCTATCGCTGAAAAAATCGAGAAACGAGTAAAAGAGAAATATCTTGTTGTATGCTTGTTCAACATCTTGAAGTAGCCTGACAATCTCACTGACGGTTCCTGCTCGTCGCGTAAAGATATGCAGGGAACCAATTTGCACTTCATTAGCCATTTTGCGACCTTTCATCGTGATTGTATAGTGCGCCCAACGAGCAAGCTTAGCCGCTATGGCCGAGGCGAGCCGAGGGAGCAGTCGGCTGCAGCAAATTGTTGGGCGGCGCGAGGGGGCTATAAAAATCTTTCAACACGAGTGGTATGTGTATAAAAGACAGATGTGTCGTTTGCCAATACGGATTGATCCCTTGTTCTGCAAAAATATACCAGGCTGTAGCACCCACATGCAGCCGGTTGAAGTATAGCCAGGTAAATCCTGTAGTTAATCCATCAGCCGGGGCTGCTACAATCCCCTTACCATTTCCATTACTGGCCGTTGCCTGCACCTCCCGCAACTCGTTCAAGTAGAACTGGGCTTTATTCCTCTCTCCTAACACCCAGTAGGCTATCACCATCTGCGCCGTTCCCTCAAACCAGGGCATATCCCGATCGTCGTTGAAGTCAAACCCTTCATAGTTGCCCCAGGTAGTGTAATGGTGTGTCTCCGCATAGGTGATAGCCCGCCGTGTTCGCTCATTAGGTCCAAAAGCTAAAAGAGCCCAGGTCTGGGTATCCAGGGGAATAGCCTGGTCGTTTATCGTCACCCCATCTGCAAGTGTCCCTGTCCAGTAGAAGCCCTGTTCTTCGTTCCACATTGCCTCCACAAAGTTCCGGGCATGATTGGCTCGCGCTTGCCACGTGGAGTCACCAGTTATATTGTAGAGGCGCTTAAAGGCTACATAAAGGTCTAGATTGTGCTCCGTAGACTTCCAAAGCGATTTCTCAGGACTGGGTTCCCATTTGATATAACCTCCTGTGTAGCCCCCGGCCCCCCGAGTATCAAAAGTATGAGTCACAATCCAATTTCCCAAGTTCATTGCTGCGGTCAAATATTGTTCTCCCCCACGCTTTTCGTAGTAATTCAACAGGGCGATCATCGCCCAAGCCAGGTTCCCAGTACCAGAACCGACGAATTCCTGGTCTTCAGTCCATTCCTGTTTCGCTTCATTCCACCAACCGGGCATTCTGACCGTGCCTACACGATTGTTAGGTATCCAGCCAGGGGCGATGACGAGATCACCCGATTGATAAGTATTTCTTAGCCGTCCATCGGTGTAGTAGCGGTCATGTTCTTGAGCATAGACAAAGGAGTCAGCCAATAGTTTTGCTCGATTCCAATCCCCGGCAGCAGTAAAGGCGATCAAGGCCAGGGCATTGTCATAGGTGAAGGCTACGTTCCTAACTATGGTGTCGAAATCCGAAGTAGAGCGAATCGTCTCGTAGCTTCCCAAGAACCGCAGGTCAGCGAGATGGGACTTGTCGTAGCGGATGTCATCCAGGTAAAAGGTAATGCTACGGTTATTGTTCTGCTGAGCGTTCGTCGTCCAGCCGAAGCCACCAATCACATAATTGAGGTTAAGACCAGTCAATGTAATTGTGTACAATCGCCAGGTGTTTTCTAAGGTGATATAGCACGGGGATTGTAAGCGACCACATAAGGTGACCTTGGCCTCGGAATCAGGATAAGGCGCGATGGGTTCACCTGTCCAGGGATCTCTGCCGAGGCCGAAGGCGAAGAACTCTACCCGCTCTCCCCCTTGTGCACCACGCGCCCAGAAGGTCAGCTTGGTCGCCCCCCTTAGATCATACCCGGCATTGGGGTAGTCTCCCCAATTGTCTCGAGGTTTTACCTCGTCGGCTAGCAGAACGCCGTTCTGGAAGTAGTATCCGCCCCAGGAGTCAGGGAGACTGGGTGAAAAGGTGTTTTTGACAGCTGTCGCTCCTGAGTGCACTGTTTCCGTAAAGGAATTGTTGATTGTAACGTCGGCTCCCATCCTTGCTAGGTGTACAAAATGATTGCCTCCTGCACCTGCATCAGTATAGACATCGAAGGACAAATGGTACTTGTCCATAACTTCGGCAAGATGTTGATATGCTTTGCTGAGAGGACTGAACGACGAGACCGTAAGCGGCGGAAGAGGGGTGTTCGTCGGCGAAGTAGTGGCCGTCGGCGTTGCCGTGGGGGCCGGTGTATCCGTGGGTGTCAGCGTGGCACTCGGTGTGGGGATGGCTGGCGTGGCTGTGGCCACCTGGGCTACCGGTTGCGCGGGTGCGCAAGCGGAGGAGTGGAGAAGGAGTATAACCAGCAAGCCGAAGATTGCTTGTTTCATCTCAGACTGCTCCTTCCGGCGGTGTTTGTCGCCCAATGATAGAACTCACCTGCCGCCATGAAGCGGAGCGGAATGGCGGTCAGGTGGAGTGAATTGTTAGGCAGATCTCTTGTCCATAGTGACTATCACCAGGACAGAAATATGCATGCTATTCGGATATAGACGACTCGATCGCAGAAGCAAACTCTGGGTCTATCTGCCGGACTTTTTCAATGATATCTCTGTTTCGATCTATCAGGTTAAAGACTCTGTCGGCCTCATCGGATAGATTACCTATATTCCACTACCGGATGTTCAGAGTTTCGCTCCTTTTTACTTGCTCACATTTTCCAGAGCAGGTCAATTACCTCTCAATCAAACGTAAAATCTTGCCTGTTACTTCGCTCCGAAAACCACTATCGCTTGGATCATGGCCCAGCCACTTCTCTAAAAACTGCTTTGCTACCTTCAATGCTTCTTCAACATCTGTTGCTCTCCCAATTGGCAATAACACATATTTTCCACCTCTTGTGGGAAACATAAAAGAAATCTCTCGTCCTAGATATTGGAACCCGTAAGTTCCTTCGACTTCCTTACCGGGAAATTCCTCAAACAAATATCGCACAAAAAGATAGCCTAATTGAGGCTTATACTCGAACTTAATGAATTTGGGTAGCTCAGGATTGTAATTCATTGCCTGTTTCTTATGGAGCAGCAAAAGGTTGGTGAACTACAGTGCCATCTGGATTGAAGATGATTGATCCAGGCGACGCATTGATTCGCGGATCAGGCCAGCCAAAATCTATTTTATCCAAAGGCAGGTCTTGATAAAAATCCACAGTCAAATCAGAGAGATTCTCAGTATTGAAGGCTTCTGCAATTTCTTGGCGAATATTGACTTTTTGATCGGACGACAATTTATCCCAAACGTTTTTAGGGATGAAAACATCTACTTCGTCCAACCTGCCACTCGATACCTTAACTTGATATGGATCAATCCCGTATTTTTTGCCAATTTGAACCCTGGCAAGGTCAAGATTGATGCCCTGAGCGGTCAAAGTTTCCAATTCCGCTGCTGCTTGTTTTCTCAGAGCCGCTTCTGCGGGCGTGTCGGCCCAACGCCCGGTGATTGTAATGGGAATGTTGTATTCTTGCGCCATCCTGCTCACCACGTATCCCTGTTCCAGGCTCATATTTGCCAGGTCAACATCAACAACATGGCGCGCATACCCGGCAACACTGTCGGCCTCATCCAGGTGTCTTGTCAGAAATTCTACCGCATCATCCTGATGTCTGGCCAGCAATTCTGCGCCATCGTTTCCGAACCGCCTGACAAGAGCAGCGACCTCATCCCCGTACCGCCCGACCAGCATGGAAAGCGCCTGCTGGACTTCCCGGAACGTCGTATTGCCCGGTGTCCCGTCCAGCCGCTCCAGTTGCAACTCCAGCGCCGTCTTGGCGGCTAGTAAGCGAAATTAAGGCATAGCACATCTCGATGACCCTGCGTGTCTACTCCTTTCGCTCAAGCATATCCGCAAGTTTCTCGAGCTCTTCTCCGAAATCCAGCAAAGTTTTCCCTAATTCACTACGTTCTAATTCAAATTGATCAGTTAAAATTCGAAATATACCAAAAGAACTTTCCCGAAGTTCCAGCGGACTAATCGCCACCTTCAATAACAACCCTGCTATTTTCCCGAAAAGCCAAACCAACCCTCGAGGGTGTGGGTCTTTTCCCATTGAGCGGTAATATTCTTCCAGAAGATTCTGTAATTCAAGGGCTTTCTTGTGCAACTGAATTTTTCTCTCAGAAATCTGAACGTCCATCTTCTACCATCCGTTAGTGTTCTCAAGGCTTCTTGATCAAGACAGATGGATCACTTAAATAGACTTGCAGTCCTCCGCCAACTGCATACGGACCGGCCCATTCAGCGCCACTCTGGTTGGCAGCCTCTCCAATCAGAATAACGGTATCTTTCGAAACCATGAAAGGGGTAATTTTGTCTGCCGAGTTGGCATCCGGCAGAGCCAACCAGGCGCGTGCTTGCTCAGGTATCCAATCACTTCTTGTAGTAAGCCAGGGGCCAATTTCTTCGCTATCCCCTCCCCAGTACCGATAGAGTGTCAAATCTTCTGTCAACCTAACTGGCACAGCCTTTCTTTCATGGGTATAGTACCTTGATGGCACATAGTCCGTCCATTCACCCGGTGCACGTTCGCCTTTTTGAAGTAACTCTACGACATCATCCTGATACTTCGCCAGCAATTCTGCGCCATCGTTACCGAACCGCCTGACAAGAGCAGCAACCTCATCTCCATACCGCCCGACCAGCGTGGAAAGCGTCTCCTGGACTTCCCGGAACGTCGTATTGCCCGGCGTCCCGTCCAGCCGCTCCAGTTGCAACTCCAGCGCCGCTTCTACACGAGCGCAGGCAGCAGGATGAGCCACGCAAAGTCGAGTCGCCGTATTGCCAACTGTGTACAGCCCTTGCTGTACCACTCCCCCACCCAGCGCAAACCCCACCGTTGCTGTGAGCGCCGCCGCCCCAGCCGCATACCCGACGTTCCTCCACAGGTTGGTGGTCAAC